>Ga0208697_1000005_pt1 | contig 44913 bp, 40 predicted proteins | sample LakMenEpi12Sep08_FD_150688 | JGI IMG/M metagenome (GOLD analysis project Ga0208697, IMG submission 150688) | Freshwater microbial communities from Lake Mendota, WI - 12SEP2008 deep hole epilimnion (SPAdes) | ecosystem: Environmental > Aquatic > Freshwater > Lake > Epilimnion/Euphotic zone ...
ACGATACCATCAGTGAATGGTCCTCTGTAATCCCAGCGAGAATAAAAGCCATTGTTGGCGGTAGTAGAACCAGAGATCGTTAGATTACCAGCAAATGTTCCTGTAGTATTGGCAAGAGCATTGTTAGCCTTACCAAACGCTGCATTAGCTGTATCGTATGCATTATTGGCTGTACCATAAGCTGGTGCAAGAGTATTAGCAGCCGCAAATGCCGCATTAGCTGTATCATAGGCATTGTTAGCGGTACGATAGCTTGGAGCAATTTGTGGTGCGACATTGTTTGCCGAAGCGAAGGCAGCGTTAGCGGTGTCAAATGCTACGTTTGCTGTATTGTAAACGATAGAAACATTTGAACGTGTAGCATATGTCTCAGCCGAATATGTATTGGCAGAAGCACCAACAAAATTAGTATAGCTGTTACCAGCGGCACCGACTTGCTGTGAATATGCATTACCAGCAGCAGCGTATAGTTCAACTAATGTATTAGATGCGATATATGTTGAAACAGACTGTGCGGTGTTGCCTGAAATACTCCACTGTTCGGATGCTTCGATCCAAAGCAATGCAGCATTGGCGCTCTTGTTACCACGATTGACTTCCAGACCAGCATTATCAACTGGCATGACTGACATTGGTAGATCAGCATTGAGTGTAAGGATATTATCGCCAATTTGTAGCTGTTGAGTGTTAGCAAATGTGGTTGTGCCAGAAATGGTAAGATTACCAGAGATTCCAACATCACCAGAGATTAGGCCGCCAGTTTTCTTATAGTAAGTGGCATCGGCAAATGTATTAGCGGATGCACCAACAGTCTCGGCATATGAGTTACCAGATGCACCAACAGAATTGGTATAGTTGTTTCCAGCAACACCAACCGAATTGGTATAGTTGTTACCAGCAGTTCCAACTGTATTAGCCCATGCATTAGCACCAACTGCGTTATTAGCAGCCAATACGGAAGCATAGTTATTACCAGCGGTGGTAACTGATAGCATGTAAGCATTGCCAGCAGCACCTACGGAATCGGTGTAATTGTTTCCAGCAACACCAACTGTATTAGCCCAGTTATTGGCACCTACAGCATTATTAGCAGCAAGGATTGAGGTGTAAGTATTGACTGAAAGACCAACAGCGTCGGTGTAGTTATTGCCAGCAATGCCTACTGTATTAGCCCATGCGTTCGCTGCTACAGCGTTATTAGCTGCAAGGATAGAAGCATAGGTATTTGATGATAGACCAACATGATTGGTATAGTTGTTACCGGCTGCGCCAACGGTATTGGCCCAGTTGTTTGCTCCGATTGCATTGTTAGAAGCAAGAATAGAAGCATATGTATTAACTGATAGACCGACCTGGTCTGTATAGTTATTACCAGCGGTTCCAATAGCAGTTGCTAAACTATTTGAGGCTGCTCCAACAGAAACAGTATAGTTATTACCCGCTGCACCTACGGAATCAGTATAGTTGTTACCAGCAATGCCTACAGTATTGGCCCAGTTGTTAGAACCTACGGCATTGTTAGCCACAAGGATTGATGCATAGGTATTGACAGACAATCCTACATGATCAGTATAATTGTTGCCGGCTGCACCAACTGTGTTTGCCCAGTTATTGGCACCAATAGCGTTATTTGCTACAAGAATAGAGGTATAGTTGTTACCAGCAAGACCAGTAGCATTTGAGTAAGCATTAGCCGCAGCAAAACCTACGTTAGCATTGACATAGGCTGCATTAGCCTTATCAAATGCGCTTGAAATAGTATGAATGGCATTAGCACCACCAAGGAATAGATTGTTGGTGATTAGATCAGCATTAAGAACGGCTAATGTAAAGTTGTTACCCGTATAGTCAATGTAGTTGCCATGAGGTTCTTCACTATACCCTTGGAATAGATAGTATTCCTTGCTGATATGAGAACGATATAGACCAGTGTGAACGTTAATACTTGATGCATTGACATAGTTAGCAATAAAGCCGATATCAACAAGATCGGTTGCATAGTTGTTAGCAGCAAGATAGATTAGCGAGTCGCCAACTCTTAGTGTCTGGGAATCATTGAAGAAAACGTTACCAGCAACGTAGAGATTTTGATTGATGCTAACATTACCGGTGACAGTGATTTCACCTGTAATAGTTTGATCTGGATCGTTTAGCTTAACATAAGTTGCATCGGCATATGAGTTAGATGAATTGACCATAAAGCCAGCATAGCTATTGGCTGACATACCAACTGTGTTAGCCCATGTATTTGCACCGATTGACAAAGCATTAGCATTGGCGTAGGCTGCATTAGCTAAGGTATAGGAAGCATTAACAGTTGCATATACTAAGTTCTGGACTTCCCAATTGGAATTTGTGGAAGCATAAACAGTATTGGTTAGGTCATAGATAGCGTTCTGGACAACCCAGTTAGAGTTACTGGAAGCATATACAGTATTGGTAAGATCATAAAGAGCATTTTGAACTGCCCAGTTAGAATTACCGGAAGCATAAGCGGCATTAGTCAAATCATAGTTTGCATTTGCCATAACATAGTTGGCATTTACAGTAGCGTAAACTAGATTTTGAACTGCCCAGTTAGAGTTAGCTGAGGCATATACTGTATTGGTTAGATCATAAACGGCATTCTGGACGGTCCAATTAGAATTGACCGAAGCATATACGGCATTAGTGGTGTCATAAGCCGCATTGAGTGTGGTATATCCAGCGTTAGCCATATCATAGTTGGCATTGACGGTGGCATATACAAGATTTTGGACAGTCCAATTAGAATTAGCGGAATCATATGCTGCATTGACAGTGGCATATACTGCATTGCTCAACTCGTAGTTGGCATTTGCCATTGTGTAGTTAGAATTTAGTGTATCATATGCAGCGTTGCTTAACTCATAGTTGGCATTTGCCATTGTGTAGTTAGCGTTAACCGTAGCATATACTAAGTTCTGGACGGTCCAGTTAGAATTGATTGATGCATATGCGGAATTGGTAAATGCATAGTCGGCGTTAACGGTAGCATATGCAGCATTAAGCGTTGCATATGCCGCATTACCCATTACATAACTGCTATTGACAGTAGCGTAGACTAGATTTTGAACTGTCCAGTTAGAATTAGAAGATGCATATACAGCATTAACAGTATCATAAGCAGAGTTGAGGGCAACATAGGCTGCATTGCCCATAACGTAGTTGGCATTAACTGTTGCGTAGACAAGGTTCTGGACAACCCAATTAGAATTTGCTGATGCGTATACCGCATTGATAGTATCCTGTGCTGAACCAAGATCGGTATTAGAAGCGATGTAGGTTGTGATGGTCTGTGCTACGTTTCCAGAGATTGACCACTTTTCAGCGGATTCATCCCAGAGTAGAGCAGCATTGGCTTTTAGACCACGATTGATTTCGATACCAGCATCTTCCAGAGGAACAGCGTTGAGAGGAAGATCGGCATTGAGGGTGATGATGTTATCGCCAACCTGTAGCTGTCTAGTATTAGCGTATGTAACTTCACCGACAATGAATAGATTGCCAGTAATTCCAATATCACTTGAGATTAGCTGGAGCGATGGAGATGATAGCTTAACATATGTGGCATCTGTGTAAGCATTGGCAGAGTTTGCCATATAGCCAGCATAGGAATTAGCTGACAATCCAACAAGATTAGACCAGTTGTTTGCTCCAATAGCTAGTGAGTTAGCATTGGCATAAGCTGCATTAGCTAAGGTATAGGAAGCATTTACTGTTGCATAAACAAGATTTTGAACGGTCCAATTTGAGTTTGCGGAAGCGTAAACGGCATTAGTTGTATCAAAGGCAGCGTTTAGAGCCTCGTATGAGGCATTGCCCATGACATAGCTGCTATTGACAGTTGCATAAACAAGATTTTGGACTGTCCAATTGCTGTTGGATGATGCGTAAACTGTATTGGTTAGATCGTAAAGAGCGTTCTGAACCTGCCAGTTAGAATTAGATGATGCGTAGGCTGCGTTGATTGTATGATAGGCAGCGTTGCCCATAACATAGGCAGCATTAGTGGTTGCATATAGGGTATTCTGGACTGCCCAGTTAGAATTAGCGGAATCATATGCAGCATTGGCTGTATTAAAGGCAGAGTTCAATGCTGTATAAGAAGCATTGGACATAGTGTAATCTGCGTTTACAGTTGCATAGATTACATTCTGTATATCCCAGTTTGAATTTGATGAGGCGTAAACAGCATTTACGGTGTCATATGCAGCATTAAGAGCAACATAACCAGCGTTGCCCATGACATAGTTACTATTGACTGTGGCATAGACAAGGTTCTGCACTTCCCAATTGGAATTTGCGGAAGCATAGATTGTATTTGCTAATTGATAGACAGCGTTCTGGACAACCCAGTTAGAGTTTGAGGAGTCATAAACAGAATTGGCTGTAGAATAGAGGGCATTCTGTACCGCCCAATTTGAATTGGAGGTATCGTAAACAGTGTTAGCAACTGTATAGAGAGCGTTCTGGACTTCCCAGTTTGAGTTGGCTGTAGCATATACGGCATTGACAGTATCGTAGGCTGAGTTAAGAGCAACATAAGCTGCGTTACTCATTACATAATCAGCGTTTACGGTAGCATAAACGAGGTTCTGGACTGTCCAGTTGGAATTGATAGATGCGTAGGCTGCATTAACGGTGCTATAAGCTGCATTAAGTGTAATGTAGCCAGCATTAGACATAACATAGTTAGAGTTTACAGTAGCGTAAACGAGATTTTGAACAACCCAGTTAGAGTTTGCGGAAGCATAGACCGCATTGACGGTGTTATATGCTGCATTTAGAGTCACATAACCGGCATTAGACATCGTATAGTTGGCGTTAACCGTGGCATAAACCAGGTTCTGAACTGCCCAATTTGAATTTGAAGATGCATAGGAATAGTTTGCTACGTTAGCAGCACCATTCGCATGATACCAGATTGGAATAAGGTCAGTAGCTAATGCTACACCAGCCATTGAACCAGAACCACCATTGGTGATCTGGATTCTGTTTTTAGATGTTGTGGTGACGTTTACTTTGTTATCACCGCCGGTTGTGATTTTGATTGACATAGCTTACTTTGTTACCGATGGTGTTACGTATATAACTCCTTCAATAAGTCTGGTCACCGTTTGTGTGGTGTCAGTAACTTTAACATCAAACAGGTAAGAACCTGCACGTAGATTTGCAGTATTAGACGAGTTCATTGTAAGAAGAAACTCGCCGTTTGCGGGATCATATACCGAAGCTGATAGATATGCGTATGCGTTAGGAGATACTAACGATCTTCTTAGTGCGCTACTAACAGTATAACCTAAAACATTCTGAGGAAGATTTGTATTGTCATCATTGAGGTTAATGGTAGTGGAGAAATCGCTCCCTTGGTCAATGTAAAGTTCTACGTATTCGGCCATCGAGTCTCTTTCTTTGTTTAACTACCTATTTATATTTATCTTTTGAGCAGTTCCGAAAACTCTTGTATGAATGATGGATCTTTTTCAGATAGAACCTTTAAGGAATCAACCAGGTTGGTGACAGTATCATATGCTTTTAGAAGTTCGGTTTCTTCAGTTTTCTGTATTGCCTCTGCCGATGCAGCCTGTTCTGCGATCATGGCATTCTTTAGGTCTTTAATGTCCTCAACCGTGAATGCCTTGGTATCTCCAACCAAATCTCTGAGGTTTCTCATCTTGGTATCGATATTTGGATCTTTGATTTCTTCATTGATCTTCAACCAATCAACAGGAGCATTGATCATAATTCTCTTTTCAACTTCTTCTGTAGATGGAGTTGGTGTATCATACAAGGTCATTAGAACGTCGGTTCTTGTAGCAACAGGATAACCGTCTGCATTTAGCTTAACAGAACCATCTTCGTTGAATGATGATGCCAGATCCATTTCAGTCAACTTGTCGGTGAAATAGCGAATTACTACACCGTGTGATTCCGGATCAATCTTAATGATGCGATATTGAATGTTCATTTGTTCCTCTTAAGCAACTGGGCCCGATACATGGGTGTTGTTGATGTAATTGATGTATGTATTACCTGTGATAGCATTACCTTGAGAGCCTTGGGCTCCTGTATCACCTGTGGCGCCTTGAGCACCAGTTGAACCTGTGGCTCCAGTTGCTCCAGTAGCACCAAAAGCACCAGCGCCGCCACCTGGACCACCGCCAGCACCACCGTGGTTACCTGCACCGTGACCTGAACCACCATGACCGCCAGCAGCATTATAAGCGCCGCCTGCGCCACCATGACCACCATGAACGTGTGCGTGGTGTTGGTTACCGCCATAGTGTCCGCCACCTGGACCGCCGCCGGCGCCGCCGTGATTAGCACCGTGACCTGCACCATCGCCGCCAGGAGCACCATGACCACCGTGACCTGTACCGCCGCCACCACCACCGCCACCTGCGTGGACGTTAGCACCGTGGGCGTGCTGAACACCATAAGCACCAGTGTTATAATGCTGTCCGTAGCCGTGAGCACCGCCGCCACCGCCGCCGCCTCCGCCGCCACCGTTTCCTCCGTGGCCACCTGCGCCGCCTGCACCACCGTCGCCGCCAGCACCACCAGTTCCGCCATCACCACCATCGCCGCCTGTACCGCCGACAATAGCATTTTTGTTGTTAAGAACGATAGCAACACCTGTGGCAGCGTCGGCTACGAATGATGTACCACCAGTACCTCCTGTAGCACCTGTGCCGCCTTTGGCTCCCGTGCCACCAGTGCCGCCTGTAACACCTGTACCGCCGGTACCACCTGTACCACCGCCACCACCATGGTTGCCTGTATTAGTATGACTAGCGCCGTGACCACCGTGACCACCAGAGCCATTACTACCTGTAGTTCCTTGGCCGCCTGTAGTTCCTGTAGAACCTTTGGATCCTGTAGAGCCTGTAGAGCCTTTATTACCTTTTGAACCTGTAATAGTAGAATTGTTCTCAATATAGATCCATGTACCAGGAGTCCATGATGAATTTGTTCTGAAAGCTGGAGTCGTTGGTGTTGAAGCTGAAACAGCAGCATTAACAAAGCAAAGAACATTTAATGGATATGATGGACTACTTACAGAAGAATATAGATCAACGTCACTTGTGTTTGCGCTGATTATAACTACCTTAGTTGGTCTAACAATCGGTGCTAGAAACATATATTATTACCTCACATCTGGTAGGTATGAACCGTATAGATTTGTACCGTCACATACGAATGAGAACAAATCACGACGATTTGCTGTGGAGGTGAGAGTTGGTGCAACACCAGCAGGCCATTTGAATACGGAGTTCCAAGTTAGTGATCTGCCACCTGAACCATCTTGTACCACATGGAGTATATATGTACCAATTTTGAGATTGGTCGGTGCAGCCATTGTTCTAGAACCACCTAGTGTAACTGTAGCAACTGAACCAAGAGAAACGTCCCAGTTAATTGTCGAACCGTCGGTTAGTGTTTGGTTGGCAATGTTAGCATCAATTGTAACGGTGCCGGTGAATGTTGGACTAATCTTAGTGGCATATGTAGCAATTGAATATGTATTTACGGCATTTGACCATGCATTAGCTGACGCACCAACTGTGTTTGACCATGAGTTAGCAGAACGTGATACAGTATTTGACCAACCATTTGACGCCAGACCTACGGCATTTGACCATGCGTTAGCAGAAGCAACCGAAATCTGTGCATTGCTGTTAGCAGCAGTCACATAAGATATAGCAAGTCCATGAACTGTATTAACAACTAGAGCCGAAGCAACGTTTCCAGAAGCGGAATCATTGACCGATGAAGATGTTAGAATGTTGATAGTAAGATTACTTGATCTAGAAGCGAATGATGGAATAGATACTGTATTAGCATTTGATGTATTACAGAAAATCAACTTGTCGTTTAGAGCAACAACGGTTGAGTTTGTGACTGTTCTCCAATAATCAAATGTATCTGTGAGTGCGACGTTTGCTAATGCCATCTTATCTTCTCGCTAATCCTTTAAGTAAATCTTTGATCTCGTTGATATCAGTTTTCAACTCGTTTATCTGTTCTTGTATCTTGTCTACCGCCTGCTCTTTTCTTTTGCGTTTCTTATAAGCGGCTAGAGCATCGTTATCTTTATTTATAAGAAATCCTTCAGCGGTCCTATAGATTCCTGGTCTGTCGGTTCTTTTATCTGGTTCTCGAATCTCTGTCACTTCCTGCATTTCTTTCTGTTATGAGATTTAGTATAACGTTACGTTCGTTCTCTGGTGTAAGTTCTTCCTCAATATCGGTACATCCGTGTACCTCGATGAGTTTAGAAACGATATCCAACCATAACTCGGCAGTTTCTCTATCATAGCCTATCAAGGTTATAATTCTTCTACCGAGTTTCTTTAGTATTGATGGTGGAGCCACCGTGCAACCTAATAGAACATGATGATCGGTAACGGTTACTGGGTAATCAAAACCAAGACCAAGTAATGGCTTTCTGGTGACTACCGTGTGACCATACAATCTAATACACTCATAGATGTAAGCATTACCATAAACTTTACAGTTATCATAGATTTCAGCATTGTTACATACAATGGCATTGTCATAGATTTCAGCGTTCTCATATATCTGGGCATTGTTCATGACCCTGGCATTACCATATACTTTACTGAAACCACTTACTCTGGCATTGTCTCTAATCGAGGCACTATCATATACCATGGCATCACCATAAACTCTTGAACCAAGGCATACTGTAGCATTACCGAATACGGAAGCACCATCATTGATGATAGAACTACCGCTTACTTGAGCATTTTCAAAAACTCTGGCATATGGACCGACATAGCAAGTATCATCAACCGAAGCTGTGTTGGCCACCCAGCCACCACCACGAGGGTGGCGGTGTGCTGGTACTGGTCCGTTTCCAAAGTCATATTCTTCTACTTCACTAAAGTCATTTTGTAGATCAAATTCAATTTCCATTATTCACCTTATATCTGTAGTGCAATTGCTCTCAAGTCACCAACACGAGGATAAACCGCTGTGTTGTTCTGTGTATTGACAATACCAATCTTGACAGCGAAATACTTATAACCTGTGAACTTAACGCCAGCAGAGTTAGTGTATTCAACCTCACCATTGGTGCCTGTCAAGTTAGCAGTAGCAAAGCCGTATGTATATTCCTTGAAGTCATTTCTGAAAGCAAGTGATGAATAGACATCGCCTGAGGTTCTTGATAGTTCGATCCATGGTGCATTTTCAAATAGTGTGGAATCTTCACGATGTAGGATCTTGATCCAAACCTTAACATCTGTGTTTGGTGGACGATATGCAGTTAGAACTACCTGGATATCTTCTGCGTCCTGACCTTCCGCAAGTGTAACAGTTCTGGAGATGTATCTATTAATTAGTTCACCACCAGAAGCGGCTGTTTCACCACCAGAGTTGGCAGTAATGACGTTATCAAGATAGATTGTGTGTGTTCTACCCATATCTAGGACAGGTGAAACACCAGTCTTGCCAGATAGGAATGTTGCTCTAACTTGATTTGATCTAGCACCACCAAGGACGGCTGTTTCATTGCTCTTAGAATGTAGAGCCTGTTCGGCATCATAGTAGTATGTTTCTGATGGCTGAACGGAAACGTAAGAACCTTCTACGCTGGTGTTTGAGTAAGAACGCATCTGGAACTTTAGGTCAGTGTCTTTGAATGACATTGTGCCTGGCTCAAATGAGATAGCAGAGTATCTATAGTTCTTAACTTCACCGATTACGGCATTGTAATCTGGGTTGGTGATGCTAAAGATATAGTCATTGGCACTAAAGTTACCGTCAGAGTTGGTCAACTGTGCGATGCTGTAAGTGATAGCAGCATTTGTGGTTGGACCATCAACATAGTAGTTTAGAACACCACGGCCATATGAAACAGAGGTAACGTTAGCTGAAATGCCACGATAGACATTGTTAGCAGCATAGACGTTAATTGTTTCACCAACGGAGTATCCAGTGTTAGACATTGAATAGGTTGAGCCGTTGATTGCAGATACGGAAGAGTTCGCAAGAGATGTTACACCCTTTAGAATATCTGTAGTCTGAATTGTTCCGTTTGATGATAGAACAAGTTTAGCGCCAGTGGTGAATACATCACCCTGTCTTGGCTTGAGGCTCTTTGTTCTGCTTGATAGTAGCAGATTTTCAACAGGCTTGTTACCAAGAATAGCTTCACCTTCTGTATTAACAGCAAAGTTTGCTCTATAGAACTTACAAGTTAGATCAACGTCGGCAATGATATCCCAGTTGATGTTATTGTTAGTCTGGAAGAATGTACCAGTATTACGACGGTTGTTAAACTGACCCTTGCCATTAAGATCGGTCTGACCCAACTTGGCAGTCCAGAAATATGTATCTGGGTTACCATCGACAGGGTGAATGATAAAGGCATACATTGTATTGTGATACAAGAAGATTGGTGCCTTAAACTTAACGTTTAGAGGATTAGTCTTACCATCTGTAGAGATTGGAATCTGTGTAACATCTTCGTACCAAACCTCTGAGAATGGTACCTGGTTGCGGGTGATTGTACCACCAGCGGTCATTTCACGGATTTCAAACCAAATACCCTTGTCTCTGATACGAGAAACGAAAACATCAACAGAGGTCAGGAACATGCCTTCTTCACCATCGGGTGCCAGTGACAAGAATGAGTAAGCGGAACAATGCTTACCTCTTGGTGGAGGTGGTGGTGGAGCGGCAATATCTTGGAATGCGTTGCTGCTATATGTTTCTTCAATTTCCTTATCGTAGTAATCGATATGTCTTGATGAATAGATTGTTTTCTGTTTTGTTACTGCGGTGCCAGAAGCAAAGAAGAATGAACGACCACCAGTTGATAGATCGTCAGATGCACCAAGCGGTGAAACCGATGCTTCATTGACTGGTACGAATGTATCTGCAATAACCAAAGCACGACTACCTGTGCGGAATTTCTTCTCTGGTGGTAGACGCAACTGGAAGTATAGAGTGCCATTTTCGTCAGTAACAAGATCAGAACCTTCGGCAGACCATGGACCTTCTGGTAGTGTATTCTCAACACCATCAGTAATAGCGGTATACTGATCTGAGGTGATTGGTCTTGAATAAGCTGACATTGGCTCATTGTCAAAGAATGACCAAACCTTGGTGAATGGCTTCATTGAGGTACATGCTACAGTAATAACCTGTGGACGAATGTAAGGAACCACCTCTGTATTGATGATCTTATATCCGCTTTCGGCACTTTGTGTCTGGTCAGACATCCAGTGTTCTGTACCGGTACGGACATTGTTATAGATGGTTTCAATAGAAACACCACGACCATTACCTGGTGGGTTTAGAGAGTTAGCAACGTCTCTGGCTTCGTCGTATGTTCTATAGAGATTGCCATAGTTATAGGCGCTTCTATTTGAACCGTTACCTGTGTAAACACGGTAACCAACAACATACTTGTTCCAAGCATTCCATTCGGTGCTGGTTAGAACGGATTGGTTAGTTAGAACGTTTGTCTGTGTCCAGGTGCCGAGATTGATTTGCTCGTCTGGTGCGGTTGTAACGTCAACCCAAACGTCCTGCTCTGGGAACAATCTAACCTGACCAACGAATAGCCAGTCACGGCGTTCGACGTTACGATCAGAGGTTACCCATGACTGATTCCATAGAAGTTCTTCGGAATATGTTAGTGTAACAAGGTCATCATTCTTGACGGTGTTTGTGCCACTGACATAATCATAGCCGAATGAACTCATGGTGTATAGTGGACGAAGAACCTTTTCTTCTGGATCCACACAGATATGATGATCATTATTATATGTGGCTGCTAGTGACTGATCACGGAAGGAATCTGTAAAGATACCATTCTTAAATCTGTCAAGACCATTATCATCAAGAATTAGCAGGTCATTAGCTGCCTTCTCCAAGATTGACAATGATGTATAGTATTCAAGATTGACAATACGCTGCTTAAGTGTACCAATGTCACGCATGGTAAATCTGGCGTTTGACATCTTCTTGGTTGATGTTGCTAGATCGGAGCGATTGATTGATGCTGCATAAGCGGGTGACAATGATGGATACGGAACAATATTAAGAACCGCAATTGTCATTGTACCAGGTATGCTATCTGGTGTAAGTGGGAAGTTACTTGGAATACCAGTGATTACTTGCCAGTTTTTGTCCTTATCAACTACGAGCAAGTCCTTACGACCGAGATAGGTTGTATAGTCATAAGTAATCTGGCTTGAAGATGCTGGTATTCTCAAACCATTTGTTGAGTTCTGATATGCATAAGACTTGGTTGGGTTTTCAGTACCAGAAGCTGGTGTTGTGGTATCTGTTGCTGAATTTGTCTTAACTGGTCTAAAGTCGAGATAGTTACGGAGATTAAACTCTTTACCGCTAACTGGTGACTTATAGACTGGAACATTTTCAGTTCTGATATTTGTGGCAGAATTGAATAGTGCATCATCATCTTCAATTGGATATGAGTCAATTGAGAAGTAACCAGCACGAGATGTAAAGTTTGGTTCAAAGTAATCAAGTTCGACCAATAGTCTATCGGATGATGTTAGACCAATACCAGTTGGTGTAATAGTACCATGATCATAGTAGCTATCACGCTGACCGTTATCAACCTTGAATAGAGATGTAACGTCTGTGCCAGCGGTGTTAGATGCTGGATAAGAACCAGAACCAAGTCTAATGCTCTTAACTTGATAGACATCAGAGAAACCAAGATCGTATGGACCAGTGGTGCCTGCGGTGTTACAGTTAATTCTTACGTAACGACCAGCTTTCTTCTGCTTCTCAAGTTCCTTAGCAGATGTTCTAGCCATCTTATATGTAAGAGTAGCGTTTAGTGTAGATGGGAATACTTCTTTAAGGTCAAATGTTAGAGCGCCAGAAACACCAGAGGTTGCTGTGACAGTTCTGGTTGCACCAGCGGCTGAACCCTTGCCGGTCATATCAACGATATCACCAACCTTGTATGCCTTAAAGTAAGTGTTACCTGAAAGACCTGTTGGTAGACCACCAACAACTGACAATGATGTGTCGTTAGTGATAGATGAAATGTAATAAGTTCTGGTATTACCAGCAAACTCTAGCTTGTCACCAACATTCAATCTGGTAAATGCTGTACCAACACCGTTTAGTGCGGATGTACCAGCAGTACCATTAACAGTACCTGACATGGTGATATTGGCAGCGGTGTCTAGTGTTAGTAATAGTTCCGTTTTCTGAGTTGATGATAGTGAACCTGTTCCGTATGGAAGAGTTTCGTATGTGCTACCATCAGAATAAGTGAATGTACCATTAGCTGCAATTGGAGAAATGGTAGCAGTCTTGTTGAAATAGAATGTGGTTGCATTAACAGCGGAGTCATCAATGTCTCTAACACTCTTAACATATTCGTCACCAACATAGTAAAGCATCTGAGAATTGTTGACATCAGTTAGAACGGCGCTACCAGATTCCAATACAACGTCTGCATAACCATCAGCGGCGGGACTGTCATAGTAAACGCTTCTTACATTGGAGAAGCTATTGCTTCCCAACATATTAATGTCCATTAGGAATAGATTGTATTGTCCGCTGTAACCAGGAATACCAGTTGAGTATTCGATAGATGCTACGTTAGCGGTACCGATAACTTTACCAGTTGGTGATGTTACGCCTGACCATAGATTGTTAGCAATACGATCCTGAACGGTATCGTATAGCATGATAGGTGCACCCTTGTCTAGTGTCCATGAGCCAACAAAGTCATTGACTGTGACATATGAACCTAGTGTAGCGGAAGCAATCTGTTCTCTATATTCGGAAGTAGCAAGACCTTTTTCGATCTGTAGTTCTGCGGTATCAAGATTGTTGATTTCATAACCTTGAACATAACCAAGACCAGCAGATACGCCGACGAATAGTAGACTGTTATTACCATTGGCATAACGACCAAAGTTAGAACCTGTATCATCATGCTCTCTAAGCTGAACATCTAGACCACGGACAACATAGTCACCAGACTGGTCATATAGACGCTTGGCCATTTCATCTTGAATGATGTTATACTGTGAACGTTCAAAGTATGACTTAACAACACCATTCTCAATGCTAAACAATTCTACGAAGTCAGGAGCACCGATTGGATCATCATATGTTCTAACAGTTAGAGTTGGTGTTAGCTTTAGACGATCAGCACCAGGTGCGGCATAGTTAGATGCCTCTAGAGCAGGATCAAGTAGTGAGGTGTCCTGTGAGGCGTTAATGATATCTTCCGAAACAAAGAAACCAACCTTACAAGATGGATTTGGATTATATCTATCGAGAATAACTGACTGGGTTGGGAATGAAATGAAGTGGTTCTTAGCGAAGAAAACACCTTCATCAATCTTAAATCTTGAACCAAAGCCTGTAGCACCAGTGTCAAGGACAACTAGTGTCTTAGTTACACCATTAACATTGGCAGATAGTGTTTCACCAGAGGTAAAGATTTTCTGAATGTTATTTGAACTTGATGTGGTCTTATACTTAACGTATAGTGTCTTGGTGTTTGAACTTGACTGTGAACCAGATAGAACATCAACAACCGCAGCGGTAATGTTTGATGTAGCGCCGATAACATCAACACCACTAAAGTCACTGATAGTAACGCTAGTGTTAGATGCGTCAAAGTCTTTAACCTTAACGTAACGAATGCCTGAACCTGTATTTGCACCACCATGTGTCTCAAGGGTAAACCCACCTGGGATGACAATAGAACCTTCTTTAAATACGTGCTTGCCGAAACGATTGATCTGTTCCTGAAGGGTAGACTGAATTTGTGTTAGTTCACGAGCCTGAACCGCATAGCCTGGCTTGAATAAGATTCTATAATAGTTACTGTCAATTGTATAGTCGTCATAGTAAGGTGTAACATTGAAGTCAGTTGTCAACGAATTGTTGGCCTTATTATAAGTCATTTTTATGTTTTCCCTTTAGAAATTCAGAACAATTTTGTAATCTTCGGCTTGATCATCTGCTCGTTCAATAGCAGTCATGTTATCTGTATATAGTAAATTTCCTGAACGAGGTTTAAGAGTTGGATTGGTAATAGCAGCAACGAAGCGGGCTGCGGTTGTATTAGCACCAATCAACAAGTCTTTAGTTGGTGTTCCGTTTGTGTTTGATAGCTTGATGACGTTATTACCTGAATCCCATTCTACCACGTATCCAGTAAAGAATGATGACTGCAATGAAGAACCCTGGTATACCCATTCATCCTCAACATACTCAACAGAGGTACCATTGAGTGATAGAACGGTCAACTGTGATACCGCTGGTGCGGATGATACGGTTGTTGTACCATATAGTTGCGGATCTTCAATAAGTGATATCTGTCTATAGTCGTTATGTGTGGTTAGAACACCACCTTCAGTATCTCTGATTTGAATGTTGGTGATAAGATAGCTTCCACCCAATTCGGTTAATGGATCAGAACAATGTCCACCCTGAGGACTGATAATTGCTCTGGCGGTAGCACCGCTGCCGTAAGATGATGAGATGGCTACGTTAGCAAAAGTATAGCCATAACCTAGATTATCGACAACAATTGATTGCACCGTATTAGAAGCTGTATTTAGAACAGCAAAAGCATTAGCATATAGACCATCACCTGTGATAGAAACGGCAACGTCATTGGCTGAATAGTTAGAACCACCGTCTGTTACCTTGATAACGTGAATAGCACCATCAATAGCGTTCTCTTGTACCAACCATTGCTGGCTGTTATCATTCTCGGTAATAGTTCTAACAGGAATGAATGACTGTGTTAAGAAGCGTAGCTTTTCTTCTGCACTCAAGGTATATACGTATTTCCAGATATAACCATCGGCGGTCTGGAAGTGAGTGGTTGTAACTAGAATGTTTGGCATAACTGTAGAAGCGGCGCCATTGTTATTTGATAGGCACTTGAATACGTTATGCTCTGAGGTGATAACATAAAAGTTATAGTTCGAATCGTGTAGTTCTAGAGAATCAATTAGGTCATCATATTCGTCATATACAACACCAGATACCCAGTTAATACGAGGTATGGCATGTCTAATATTGTTGCCAGTAATTCTCTTGGCACCAATCATATTCTTCCAAATGTCATTGTTGTTTTTGGTCGAGGTGTTTGCTTGTGGTGGAGCAGCATCGTTTGCCCAAGCACCTGCCCTACCAAAAGTTAGGTAGACGTTTGATGATGATGGTTCTGATACGGATTCTTTGACCTGCTTGGCAACAAAGATATCAAGGTTTTTAGAACGTGATGACGACAAAGGTTGATCCTTCTCTAATTATCTATTATTTATATGGCGAAACCAAAGCCATACCTTCCATAATTGAACCTGAAACAATACCCAATCCAGAGTGAGCAACCGCATTGATGGTGTCTTTATGACGAATTACCGCACCAGTTACCTCATTTACGGTGTTAGGTATAAACACTTGTGATCCATATACTGCCGCTGAATTGACGATACTATCGTTGGCTGTGTAATGTATATTATATGTGTTGGTGCTATAAATGTCTCTGACCATATAGATTCCGTTTGCTAGGTCTGTAGCGGTAGCAAAGAACTCTACATGGACATTATCATTGGCTGAATAACCACTGGATGATTTAAGTGTGGTGAATACAATGTTTGAATAGTTGTTTGTCTGATACCATACACGGACAGTGCTGTTACCAGTCGCTGGCTTAGCCACATTGAAGCTGAATGTATTGGTACCAGTCTTAACTGGGTTATAGACACCATTGACTGTGTTAGCCTGGTCACCGTTAGTGAAGGCAATATAAACTGAATTGCTGTTAGCGAACGGATGATTGACAATGATAATCTTAGACTTCTTCTGATATACACGAGCAGTTGAGCCACTAAAGAGAACATTGGCAGCAGAAACATTGAATGAGTTAGCATCCTGTACCGATGTTACGGTGTAATATCCGTTATCTGTATTGGCTGTGTCACCACCGAGTAGAAGAATGTAAGCCTGATCACCTACGCTAAAGCCATGGTTTTCGGCAGATACGATGACCTTCTTGCTGATTAGATTAGCAACACCAGCGCCATCATCTGCGGTTGTCATATCAGGATGTAGGACATTAAAGGTGTTGGCATTCTTAACCGAACGTACCTGATAGTAACCATTGGCTAGAGAAACGTCAGTGGTCTGGAACTGGATATAGACATTCTCGTTAACCGATGGTCTGCTATAAGGCAGTGTAAGCATAACATCTGGATTATAGATGCGAACATTACCTACGTTACCTGTTACAGTTTCGGTTAGTGGGTTATTAACAGTAAAGTGTGTTAGATTAGATGATACAACGGTATAGTTTGTATTACCTAGATTGGCCCATGCGTTTGTCTGGAAGTGCATGAACACATAATCGTTCTCGGCAAATGGGTGATTATAGTAAGAGATAACGATTGTGTTATTCTGTGCAGCATAACTTGCCAAATGATTTGATGTATTGACGCTAAATGAACCAGCGACAAATTCCGCATTGGCTGTACCAGTTACCACATTAGGTTCAAATACACCAGGTGTATAGCCCTGCACCTGATACATTGTCTTGAATGGTAGAACCACTGGTTGAGTATTAGCCAGTGAAATTTGAATATTGGTATTTGTTAGTGTTTCATTATCGAATGTGAGGTCATACTCACCAAATAGCTTGGTGCCGGCTGGATGTGTTAGATCCTTAATGGCAGTTCTATACTTATTGATGGTTTCATCAACTCTAACAACGTATGAGAACTCTTGATAGTAATCTCTATCTTCTAGGAAGTTATAGCCAGACAAATGACCGTCATCGTTGATATAACGACCTGGATAGGAGAACGCACCTGTAACAACTGATAGTGTAGCGTTAGCTGTTCCGTCGCCTAGTGTGTCTAGTCTTAGAGTTGGATTATCTGTATAGCCGTAACCACCACTAATGACGGTCATTGCCTGAATAGTACCGATGTTAGAAACAGACTGAATAATTTCTTCGTTCTTACCGATAACGGCTGTGACCATAACGTTAGCACCAGAACCTGTTCCTGATACGACATTGGCGAATGGTAGATTTAATGAATCATATCCAGAACCACCGATGATCTGACCAGGCATTTGCTCAAAGCGAACCTCGGTGATCATACCATTGGCTGCTACGTTGGTGACGTTAGCAATAGCACCAGAACCAGAAGAACCTTGTGGGTTGATAAACTCAATAGTATCACCAGCGGTATAACCTAGGCCACCAGAAACAATCTGCATCTTACCAAGAATACCCATCTTGGTGATGGTAGAGTTGGCAGAGATAGCGATGGTGATTGGTGGGATGTAGTTATTACCACCATTTGTGATTGATAGTGAAAAGGCTGGTCCGCAGTTAGCATAGACAAAGTATGACATAGAATTGGCGAAGCCAGCGGCGTCATTAGCTGGGTCGATAATAGATGATTTTAGATTTGAATATGTGGCATTACCGATAGCTGTATTAGCTTCAAGGTTGATAGTTGACCACATAACATTGTATGAATTTGGATGATAGAATCCGGAATCATCAACGTCGGCTACCAGACCAGCAGCACCAGAACCAGAGCCGAAGATCAATAGAGGATCATCAACTTTAAAGCCAGCACCACCTTTAACGATACCAGCGGCCTGAATAGTTCCTTTAGAAACGGTTGAAATGATAATCTGAGCACCAGAACCTGTGTTACTGGTGATAGGTACTGTGGTGCCTTCTGTATAGCCTTGACCACCAGCAACAATCTGTACCGCTGTAATAATACCAGAGAATAGGTTAGCCGTTAGATACTTATCTTCACCTTCTTCGGTAAAGAATGTTGTGATTTCTTCGGCGTTCAAGAACTCTTTATAGAGGCTTGATAGCTTCAATTCATAGATTAGCTGACCCTTATCAAAGTAAGTGTCGACCTTTTCTACAATAGCCGTGGCGTTTGATGTTAGACCTTTGATGGAGGTATTAGCAAAGTTGACGGCAGCTATACTATTTGATACGTTATTGACCTTGACATCTCTTACTCTAAGAGACTTCTCAATAAACCACTTACCGTCAGAGGCACGTAGAATGTCCTGCTTTGGATAATAGAAAGAGGCCTCTTTGTTGAGCAATGCCTGAATAATAAAACGAGCAGACTTTTCTGAACCAGAAGAAAGATAAAACTCTCTGGCGTGTTTAAGTATGTTTACTCTATCAGCTAGAACCTTATCAGGAATATAAGCGATGAAACTATCATACATCTTTTGAAGGAATGAAAGATAGTCGTAATCGTCTCTGATGTTACTGTCATTGGTATGTTCATCTAGAACGTGTTCATATAGCTGATCAATGTCCAGGTTACGAAGCATGTTCTTGGAAAGGTAAAGTGTTTCACCTTCCTGCTCCATTTGCTTATAGTAGTATTCTAGAAATTTGATAAACGTTTCATGTTCTTCTCTGACAAAGGCAGGAAGCTGTCCAGAAATAAGTAATGATGTTTTGTTATTTGATGCTGATTGAGTCATTAAATTACTTTTCTGCTACTATTTCTAACTGGACAGTCTGAACGTTGTTTTCATCCATGGTCAATATTCTGTTTCTCAAAGGTATGATGATTTCAGAACCAGAAACGACATTGAATGTGAGAACATCGGTATCATAGTAATCGTTAGCCACAATGGCACTAGGCTGAATGGCGTTAATGACGATCAATCCTGTGTCATAGTCAATAGTACCAGCGTCGGAACTAACAATGTTCTTATTACCTAGATCATCATAGTAATATGTTCTTAGTGTTCCGTTTCTTGCTTCTAGAACGGCCTTAGCTGTAGCTTCTACACCACCATCAGGATCGGTGATGGTGACAATAGCACGAGAGTAATTGATACCCTTATTTGTAACGGTGATTGAGTTTACCTTGCCATTAACGATTGTAGCCTCGGCAGTGGCACCAGTACCGTCACCTGTGATAGTGACATAGGTTGATGTTGTGTAATCTCTACCTGGTGTAATCAACTCAATGGAGTCAACACCTGTGAATGAATTTGGTACTTCTTCATAGAATACGTTACGAGAGATAAGGCTGCTATCTAGAACGGTAATCTGTGGGAAAGAGTATAGCTTATCGGTAAATGTACCTCTTTCAATAGTGGTCTTAAAGTCGTAATAATATTTTCTTTGCTGGGCCTTATCGATCTTCTGACGGCTCTGTAGATAAATTCTAAGATCAGAACCAGTGATTGAACTGTCGGCCTTTTCAATATATGACTGTAGCTTTGACTTCTTAAAGGTTGAACGATAGGTATTCAACTCGGCATCCGCATAGTCATAGGCGGCCTGCTTAACGAGATTCAATATTTCCGTTGATGCCTTAGTGGTCAATGATGGGTTGTAATAGACCTTACCACGAACAGTCACGAAGATATATTCTGGGTCAACGATTACTGGTGTAACCGTGATGACGTTTCTTTCAGCGACCAGATTATTCTTGATATTCTCTTTTTCAAGGTTTGTTAGTGTATAATAACCTTTAGTCTTAAGAGAGATATAAACTTTTCCGTAAACTGGTGGGTCGTTCTCCTCACCACCCCAGATAGAAACGGCGTCAATATTTGGATAGTCTTTAGTGATTAGTGTTTCATAATCACGGACTGTAACGCAACGGTTCTGGGCTGTATAATACTGTGGGGCTCTTAGTCTGATACGGTCAATATCTTCCTTATCTGAACCACCTGATGAACTCTCTACAGTGGTAACTCTAACATTACCAGTAAAAGCTGAGGCGATTGGTTCGATAAAGTTAAACTTAGATACGGCATTACCATCTGTGCCTTGTGTATCAACATAAGTGGCAATAACGATATTACCGACCTTTGGACGATAACCAAGAACGTTGTCACCAAACTGAATGGTATAGTTTAGGTTCTCGTTTTCTTCCACAAAGTAGATACGGCTATTGGCTGTAACCTCGGTGATATCAGTAGAAAGAATATATTCTTCTGTATGTGAGTTAGCTGATGATTCCTGCACCGTGATGGTTAGAGTATGTGTATCGATATTGGCTGATGGTAATTCGAAACGAGCAGTCTTATTATTAGCAGACATAGAAAACTGCTGGGTGATTACCTCACCTTGAATGATACGGACATTTGGTAGATAGTATGAACCGTTTGACTTATGTGCGGTATTAGCATTGACTGTGACGAATGGATAGTTGGTGCCTTCAATATCAGCACCAAGTAGTCTGGTATACTTGTCAATGGTGATATAGTCGATTGTCTGGCTTTCCGTTGATGTTGGTGTAATGCGAACATTCACCTTGGCAGCGGCTGCATGTTTAGAGGTTGGCACATAGTTGATCAACTTGGCCTGTGATAGAATATTCTGACGAACCTGTGCGGTGTCAAGGAATGCCTCATTGGCTACCATGTTTAGATAGTATGAGTTATAATAGGTGTTATAAGCCAAAATGTCCAATAGAACAGAAAGACCAGAACCCTCAAAGTTATAGTCGGTGAACTCTGACTGGCTATTAAGATAGGTCTTTAGATTGTTTCTGATAGAGTTAAAGTCTAACTCCGAAACTCTGAGGGTTGTATTTGCTCTTGACATTGCTTTTAACGAATCCTCTCAAGGAATAGATTGAAGGTAGCAGGTGTTTCTGTGTTGACCACGATATATTGGACTTCTACACCAAAGCCATTGTTATCATAATCGACCGTAACTGTAACTTTGATTAGTCTTGCTCTAGGCTCGAAATTATTTATTAGACGAATAATGGCATCTTCAATAAGTGCCGCTGTCATAACATCTACGTTATCGAACAGCAATCTTGTTACATCCGAACCTATGCTGGATTTAAATGGTCTCTCGTAAAAGTTGGTAAAGATAAGATTGCGGATGGATCTTTTGACCGCATCCGTTCCCTTCTTTTTGTTAATATCACCAGTGATTGGATTGATTTGAAAATCCAAATCAAGATCAGAATAGTCTGGCTGTCTGCTGATGTTAATCTGTGCCATTTTAGTCCTTTAGCATTTATATTATTTATGCCCAGTTATCCGCTTCGCTTCTGCCTGCTGGTCTATCTGGTGCATGAACACCACGAGATGTACCAGTTTTTTCTTCTGGATCAGTGAATGAACCAAAGTCAAATGGTATCTGTAGACTAATAGCGGACATAGCCTGTGAAATGCCACCATTAAGATTGAGTGCCGTAGGTCCATCAACGTTAGTAATACTATCACCTTTGACATTAACAGTGGCACCAGTAACGTGTGAGGTTGTGGCACCGTGGAGACTTGCTCTACCACCAGAACGAAGGTCAAGATCGGTGCCTGTGGTGACCTCGGCGCTTTGTGTAGCGGTTACACTATAATTAAGTCCACGAGTTTTAACACCGCCTGCCGTTGCTGACATTTCAATATTACCTGCGGCAGCCTCGTGACCAATATCACCTTGAGTAGCGGTCACTTTATAGTTGCCGCTTTCTGTGGTGTGGTTCATATCTTCTTTTGATTTGAACTCCATCTTACCTTGTTTGGTTCTCATACGAATATTACCGTCAGAACCATCGGCAGTCACATTGACCGAGCCGTCTTTGGTAGATGAATAGAAACCACCCTTTTCGATGTTACTGGTAATATCACCTTCATTAACAGCCATATTAATACCAGCCGCACCACCAATATGAACCTGATCGGACTGTGAAGCAAATGTGGATGAACCTTTAGAGACATAAGCAATAGCACCACGGGCGATCTTGGCGGATGAACCCATTAGCTTTTTATTCTCGTTACGGGCCTGTGTATCAATATTACCAAGAATTTGTCTGTTATGGTTTCTGGCAGTTAGATTAAAATTACCTAATACGGTGAGGTTATAATCCTTCTGGCAGGTGACGTTATAATCGCCATATACACGGAATGAGGCATCACCTTTGACTGTGATATCTTGAGCACCAGATATGGTAACTCTATTCTCACCAAAAGTAATCTCATATTTACCGTTATGTGCGGTGACATGCATAGAACCGTCTGGTGCCATCTGAATAGCGGTACCAGAACGGTGCTGTAGAGTAACAGTCTCACCGCCTTTGGTATCATCTAACTGTAGCGTATGACCTGATCTAGTCTTCCATGAGAAGTAATCAGGATATGAACCAGCGGTCTTGGCTTTACGAGCGTCAGACTTGTGAGGTTGCTTCCACTTCTTAGGTGATTGCTTCTTTGGTTCTTCATTAAATGAAACACCAGCATCTATATTAGAACCGTCTGTATTACTCATTTGTTCCTCTTACATTGTGCCTACGGTAAAATTACCTTGACCAACAGCATCGCCATTAGTTTCAAGATCATCCTTTTTCAATAGACTCTTATCAACTGGATTACCACCTTTAACGGTCTTTTCCACAATCTGTGACATATTCTGAGTGTCACCAGATGTATTTAATTTCTCGTGCATTTTCTTGGCATCGTTTTCTTGTTCTCGTGTCATACGCTTCCACAATTCTTTCATTGTACCAGCGGCTTCACCAAACATATTCTGGCTCATACCCTGTGCCAGACCTTCAATCTGACCTAATAGACCTTGAGCCTGACCGATAACCTGACCAGCATCGGTTGTTCCGCCTTTAGAACCACCAGATGGAATACCAGAGGCACCTGTAGTTGCTGGGTCAATAAAGCCTAAGCTGGCACCTGTAGCGTTCACCGAATAGAAAACGTCGGTCGTGCTATTACCATCGAAGAAACCTAGAGCAGGAGAACCAGTATTACTGGTCATAGTATTGGCAAATTCCATCTCGGCATTTGCATCTTCATAGCCATAAGTAATAACGACATTACCATTAACATCGATTTTCTGTAATGCTACACCCCAGGCGGTCTCGATCTCATTAATTACTGGCTCAATTTTGTCCTGTCCAAATAGATCGGTGTCCCACTGTAGACGATTAAGAACATACATCAACTCGCTTAGTGAGGTGACCTGACTTAGTAATTCTTGTGCGTTCTTAAGATATGTGTCCTCATGAACCACATCACCAGTCATAAAGGCTACACCGTCATTGGCCTCATATCCTTGCAATAATAGAGAAAGAGAATTAACGGCTGACTTCATTGGTGTAGTCAAGCCTTCCATAATAGTATAGAGAGGTGTATCTGGTGGAGCCTCGGTAGCAAATATAATATTATCACCTAGACCGCCACCGTAACCAGCACCACCCGCACCCGTATTGGCACCTGGAGGTGTATATGCCTGGCCTGGCTGGGCACCAGATAATAGAGAAGAACCAGCACCAAAGCCACCTGCACCACCACCGCCACCTTTATTACCAGCCAGACCTTGTATCATCTGGCCAAGTGACATGACCTGACCCATCATTTGCTGCATTTGCTGGACGCCGATCATACCGTCATTGGTCTGTTTAGCGGTTGGCACATTGGTGATTTCAGGTAATCTAAAACCAGCCATATCAAATAAGGCACCGTGAATAGGTAATCCTTCTAGCAGATCAAGCGAATGTTGCTGTCCTTTTTCCTTAATCTTACGGATTTTAACGCCATTCTCCTCGACCTCTTGAATGTCGGGTGCTACATTGACATCTCTGGTCGTTTGAGTAAGCTGGTTGACTGTCTGGGTCGATCCTAGACGGCCTCCACCGCCACCATTCTGACCGCCCTTTCTTACCGTATTAGACTGACCTAGAATAATTCCGCCCGTTTCACCTAATTGTTTAAGGACAACTACTGGAGTTCCTGGATCGAGAGCGCCTGGGAATGCCTGCTGCATAAAGCCAGTTGGTGAGTTGAGCATTGGTGAGAGCATCATGTCATCTACATTGACACCTTCACCATGATCAATTGGAGAATAAAAAGATTGATTACCAGAATGATCTTCGGCTTTTTTATCTGTAACAACCGCTACAGAAAACTTGGAATCTGGTCCTGGAAAGTTACCCATACTTTAAACTCCCGCTTTACCCAATGTATTAGCAATGCAATCTAGATTGGTGACAGCAAAGCCACCGAATTGAATATTGTGTGTGAGATGTGCCACGATATATTCACCTGTACCATATACTCTCATGGACTCATCATAGCGGTTATTCCAGTTGAACATAATCTTATCACCAGCATGTAGCGTTGGTGTCCATGGTATGGTAATTCTGAGGGCAATCTTATCCCTATCTAGCAGAGCCATTCTGGCCTGTCTAAGATGCAAATACTTTTCTACGGCCGTGTCACAACCACTTTGCTGCTGAGAGGTACCCAGATTGGTGGTTGAAAATAGCTTATTGGCTATACCCATGGCCTGATTTAATATACCAGCCGCATCGGCTACACCATTGGCAAAGTTAATTGTTCTGGTCTGGTTCATTACCTGACCGTCACAGCTAATACCGTTTAGAATATCAGTGAGAGCATCAAAGTCACATGGGAAATTAAATGACAATGCTCTATTATATCTGGTATTAATAGGGTCAGAAAAGCCCTGTCTACCAGTGATAGCGGTATCGGATGCATATATCTGATACGGAGCGGCCTTACTAAGTTTGGTGAGTGACTTAAAATGGTGTATGCTCTTACCAGTGGTATGATCAATCGTCATATAGTGAACAAACGATGGATCTGATCCATTATGCAAAGCCACATTGGCCTGCTGCTGAATAACCTGTAATGGGTGAATAGACTCGGCCACATATGGACGTGCAGGACCGGCCTGGTCTACATCGATATCAGTGGCTTTAATCTTATTAAGAGCCTCTTTAACAACAGCCGATGGTGTTGAACATTTCCATGATCTTTCCCATACTGTCTCGGCATCTTTAAGAATAGACTCATCGATGGCGTGCAGAGTTAATTCTTCCACCTGACCGGTGTTGGTAGAAGCAAAGCGACGATTATCACAACGATAAATCTTCTGGCTCACCTTCATAGTTCTATTACCAGCTTCATCGGTTACAAACAGATCAAGCGGCTTACATTTAAATTGCGTCCAGTTCTTACCTTCAAAGGTATTGAAGTATCTACTTTCGACCGACTGTGGTGTATAGATCAAAGACTGTAATGTGACGGCCACATGGGCTGATGGATTTAAAAGACTTTCGCCAATAATGACCTCTTTGACCGTAACATCTGGCGGCACCTGTCCACCGAGACTGATAGCGGCCGATACTAGATTAAGCGGATCATTACTTTGTGCGGTTGAGTCAATAGGGTTTTGAGCCATACTTTAGAAAGTCCTTATAAGTCTTGAAGATCCTGACAAATCTCTAAATTCTCTCATGATTTGTGCATAATACTCACCTTTGATGACCTTGATAAATCTTCTGGCTTCGTTCTGCTCAAATTCATAATCATAGTTAGTGATAGCTTTTCCGTAAGTATTGAGATATACGGTCTTGTCATTGATATCATGGGCTTCATATGAGTAATATTCTGGTAGAGAGGTGTCGTCATAAGAAGCGTGTATGCTATGATCTACGGTAAATGAGGTATTATCGGCGGTGACCAAGAGAGTATCACCTGTGAGAGAAAAGTTACCGTCATATGGTTCATAATAGGTATATGGAACATCAAGAGCATTGTCGGTCAATCTCTCTTTATTCACAATATAGGTGCGAGTATATGTCTGATCACCAACTCTGGTCTCCACGATCTTTTCGTAGTGGTGATATGTAGTCTGAGCAAGGGCTACCGAACCATACTTTTCGGTGACATACTTTTTAAACACCTCGTCCGACATAGGCCAATCAAACTGAGGATCAATGATCTTATTGGCATAGAGGATCATCCAGCCAGCACCAGCATCATTGTAGACCTTTTCAGCCAATATCTCTGGTGTATCGTTTTCTTCGACCTCATATAACACATAGCTGCCAGCGTTTGATAGAATATCCTTAAGAATAGCGTAACGCTTAAAGATATTGGTCACGTTCTCGGTGGCATTAGGCTCACCGCTGATATTATACTCTATCTTTGGGAATAGATCAAAGTATGGTGATATGGTCATTAATGATTACCTTTTATATACCCATTCATCGATAGGTAATTGAATTGCTTTATCGTATTCATCTTTGTTAATTCTAATAAACTGTGATCGGACATGGTTATACAGATATCGATGGACACACTTATTAGCCATAGCCTCGACACTGGTGGAAGTATTGATTAGCAGTTCCCAGTTGGTCAAGCCACGACCTGAGGTGGTGCCTGTAAATGGCTTCTTTCTGTTATAAAACTCATTCATCATAGACACGGCACCAGTTCTCTGACCTTTGGACAGATAGTGCATGTTAAGAGCAAGAAAGCCGTCGGTATATCTTTCAACTACGATAACCAGTGGATATCTGTCAAACATAGGCAGTTTAGCCTTTGTCTTAGGATCATACCTAAAGAAATACATGCCGCCGACAAACTGATTATTGATATCAGCGTAACGTGTATCAGCATCAAGTAGTCTGTTTCGAGCCGAGGCACCTCTAACTGACAGTGCCTTATCTCTAAACCACTTTGCTAGTTCGTCGTCGGTATATTCTTTTGCCATGTATTATTTAGTAGGTTTTTTAAATAGTTCCGCTTCGGTAATTATGCGAAACTCCCAGCCCTTATCTAAGCAAAACTCTTTGGCTGCCTTCCACTTAGCTTCATTCACACCCCATGTCATGACCTCGGACAGATACCGCTTGGTTCTTCTCTTAGGTGCTTTGGGTGGTTTAGTCTGTGCGGCTGGTTTGACCTCTAGCAGCATCTTCTTAATAGAACCATCGGCCAGTTTGGCCTCAACATAAAAGTCTACAAAGTACCTATGTGGTCGGTTGTCTATAGGTGAAATGTAAGGTATGACCACCTCTTCGGATGCCCAGCGTACCACATTTAGATTATCATCAAGAGACTGCATAACTCTTTTTTCCCATCCAGACCTATAGACGATATTGGTAGGGTCACCGATATACTTTTTAGGAAATTTTGGCTTGAAAAAGCCTTGTTTGTAATCATATGCCATTATAAACCTCTGCTAAATAGTATGTAGCATTGGAGGAATAAATGGCTAACGATAGTGTGGATTATCTCACAACTGCTGGTAGTGCCATAGCGGGCACACCAGCTGGTGGTTCTACCAGATCATCACATAGATTTCCATTAGACTTAAAATCGGATTCACAAGGTCACTTTATGACCATTACTGCCTATCCAAGTCAGTCAAGGTTTTCTAATAACAAAGATAAGTCACCAACAGCTATATCTCTCTTTATTCCAGGTGGTGGTCAGAACAGTTCTCTATTCTGGCAGATGGCTCATGAATACGATGAAGTCAAGCTAACAAGACTAGGCACATCGGTTATTGGTGGTATTCCAGTTATCGGCACGGCCACAGCGGCCGCAGCCGGTGCAGCGAGAGTAGCTGGTCAAGGTGTTATTAATCCTAAGGTCGATGTTCTATATGCCAACTCCGATCTAAGATCATTCCAATTCGATTACTTTATGGCTCCGCAGTCAAAAGAAGAACAGCGTGAAATGCATGCCATTATCAAGATACTAAGAAAGTTCTCCGCACCAGAAATTACAGGCACACTCACCTCACAACAGCAGCAAGATATACAGAACTTCTTGCCTGGTGATATTGGTGCAATATTATCAGAACAGTTTAGAACAGGCTTCTGGTTCGTACCACCAGCCGAGTTCGATATCAAGTTTAGACATGTGGTAGACGGTCAGGTTAAAGAGAACCCATACCTACCTAGAATAGCTAAGTGTGTTCTCAAAAGAGTTGATGTTAACTATTCACAACAGAATGAGTTCAGCGCATTTAAAGACGGTAGCCCAACACAGGCATTCCTATCACTAGTCTTCCAGGAAATGCGTGTAATCAGTCAAGCAGACGTAGACAACGGATACTAATATGCCAGTTCAACAAGTAGGACAAGTCGGACCAAAATTTATGAATATGCTGGCCTTTCTAGGCTCGCTAGACATGGGCGGCTCTCTAACAAGAGGCTCCCGTTTTGCTGTATCAATTACACCACCGGCCGCTATTAAATCAAGAGCATTGGTGCCAGACCTTCATATGCTTTGCGATACGGCAGAGTTACCAGGCCGTAGCTTCTCGGTGGCACAGGCTCGTTACTATGGTCCATCACAGGTATTCCCAACAAATACGGAATACCAGCCAATAACATTGTCGTTTCTATGCCGTTCGGACTCTCGTGAACGTAGGTTCTTTGACGATTGGATGGACTTTATCAACCCAGTTAATAACTTTAACTATAGCTATCCAAATGAGTATTTCTCTGAGATTAACATATTTCAATATTCAGAATATGCTGACCCATCACCTCTCGGTCCACTGTCAGTCATACCACTAACTGGTGCCACATGGACACCACATATCTCATATCACTGGAGACTATTGAGAGCATGGCCACTGGTTGTCAATGCACAGCCTGTAAACTGGGCCGAGCAAGATGTATTGAGATTACAAGTAACATTCACTTATAAGAATTGGGATAGACCAACACTACTTACATAATAATGGAGATATATTATGGCATTGCCTAAGATTGAACTACCTGCGTATGACTTTGTTGTACCATCCAGTGGAAAGGCTATTAGAGTTAGACCTTTCACAGTGAAAGAAGAAAAGCTAATATTGATTGCCGTTGAGTCAAAGGTACCATCTGATATCATAACAACGGTAAAGCAGGTCATTAACAACTGTATCCTTGATGGTGACATTGACGTTGATAAATTGCCGTTCTTTGATATCGACTATCTCTTTATCTTTCTAAGAGCCAAGTCGGTAGGTGAAACGGTAGCGGTCAAACTCACCTGTAATAATGTATTGGAGAATGAACAAGTATGCGGCAATGAGTTTCTTGCCGATATGGATATCTCCAATGTTGAACTAATCAAATACGATGGTGTGCAGGATGATATCAAGCTAGGTCCTGCGTCTGGTGTCCGAATGAGATACCCAAACTATGGTATTATGAGAAAGATCGAGGAACTACCAGAGATTGACAAAAAGACCCATATCGTGGTCAGTTCTATCGATTACATATACGACAAGAGTGGTATGCACTCATATAAAGACTACACAACGGAAGAATTAAAAGAGTTTGTTGAAGGTCTCACCGAAGAAAACTATAAGAAGCTAGAAGCCTATGTAGATAGATTTCCTACGGTGGCTGCCAAGATCGAAAGCAAATGTAATAAGTGTGGTTTTGAGCATAAGGTGAGGTATACAGATTTCTTTGATTTTTTTATCTGATAATGGGTCATGACTCACTGGCAAATGTGCTTAAGTCAAACTTTAATCTGATGCACCATCATAGATGGAGTTTAGGTGACGTTGAAGGTATGATGCCATGGGAAAAACATATCTATGTTGATATGCTCAATGCATGGGTTCAAGAACAAGACGATCTGGCCAAGCAGCAAGAAAACGAATATAGCAATATGATGTCGCAACTTAGCAGAAAAAGAAGAAGATAATGGCATTCAATATAGATAATCAAAGTCAGAATATATTCTCTAAACTGAAGGCAATGGCTCCAGCCAAACGCTTTGGTATGCTACGTGACCAGCAGAAACTAGGTGCGGCTTCTCCTTTCACAATGCTAACGCCTGTAGAGTTTGCTGAACTATTCCCAAAATATTATCTAAAAGGTATGCCAGACGTTAAAGGCTTCTATGATGCCCTTGCTAAGAAGAAAGCTGGTGGTGTAGTGGAAGGCGAGGCAACCACATCATCTGGTGCTTCAGTATCATCTTCAGAGAAGGTCACCAACGTAGTCAAAGCCAGAGAGATATACGATTATATCCGTTCTAAGGGTATTGATCACGTTCATGCCGCTGGTATCGTCAACAATATGAAATATGAGTCCAACTTTAACTCTGGTGCTATCGGTGACGGTGGTACCTCTGGTGGTCTATTTCAGCACCATGCTTCTCGTTTCTCGGCTATGAAGCAATATGTTGGTGAAGGTTGGCAAACAAACTGGAAGAAGCAGATTGACTTTGCTATGACAGAAGGTGATATGAAAACATATCTATCACGTAACTTCGCCAATCCTTCTGACGCTTCTATCGGATTCACCAAAGACTTTGAACGACCAGCCAATACAGAAACCACAGCTATGTATAGATCACATACGGCTGGTGGTTATTCTGACGCTATGATGGGCAAAGCTGGTGAGCCAAGTGGTGGTCAAACACCAGGTGGAAACTATGAAATGAATGCCAACGGCTTCGTAGTTCCTAAGGACAAGTCACTATACGATTCCAAGAACGATGAACAGTGTGCTACTCTATCTAAGGGAATTAATCCTGACCTTGGTAGAACAGGAGGATGGACGATTGTAGAGGGTCCGATTAAGCCTGGTGTGGTAGTAGCTACCACTCGTTACAACCTACCTGGTGGCGATAGGATGGGCGCTGGATACCACACTGGTGTTGCTATGACGGCACCAGACGAGTCAGGTAATTTCCTATTGCTAGAGCAGTTTAAAGGACAGAAGCCTCGTGTCCGTCAAGTCAATAAGGACGAATATAGCGGCGGCGCCATGGGCGGATCAGTTAAGTTCGGATTGGTTCAGTCTAACGGCAGAATACATGATGAACAGTCAAAAGAAGCCTTACAGATGGGTGCTAATCTAGTTGACGATGAACAGAAAAAGAGAATTATGAGCAACATTGAGGCTCTTGATAAAGGTGGCACTCAAGGCGGCGCAGGCACTGGTACTGGTTCTGTAGAGTTTAAGAAAGATGAAACAAGCCAGAACCAAAATAACTTTGAACAGCAGCAAGCCACAAGATATGCCTCAACCGCACAGATATCAGATGTGGTAAAGACGCACACTGGCCAGATCGGTGAGATTATGGGCTTTATCAGTATGATCACTGGTCGAGGCGAAGGTCTTGGTGGTGAAGAATTGGGTTCAGCATCTAGACCATATGAGTCAGGTGCCCGTGGTGTTCATACTATTTCATCTGGTAAGGGTGATAAAGGTGGTGTATCATACGGCGAACACCAGCTATCAACCAAAACAGGTATGATGTCTGCCTATCTTAAGTCAGAAGAAGGAAAGCAATTCGCTCATCATTTCCAAGGCATGAGACCAGGAAGCAGACCATTCAATGAGGCATATAAGAGAGTTGCGGTAAGTGACCCAGAGGCCTTTGCCAAGTCACAACATGAATACATTAAGAAAACACTCTATGATCCACTAGAGCAACATGCCAAGAAACTAGGATTTAATACAGAACATCCTGCTATGAAAGAAGCCTTGTTTAGTATGGGTGTTCAGCATGGTGGCGCCAAGAGAATTGTATCAAAGGTCAAAAGCGCCGCTGGTTCAGCCATCGAGGATCAGATCAATGCTCTGTATGCTGCTAGAGAAAAGTATACCAAGCATAAGTTCTCGGAGCGTTATTCGCAGGAAAAGAAGGATGTTTTGGCACTAGCTAAACCAGCACCTAAGATCGAAACAGCACCACCAAAGGAATCAATGACTGCTAAGATCACCAAGCCATTTAGAGACTTGCTCGGTCCTGAACCTGCACAAGCCAAGCCAATAACAGAAGGTGAGAATACCACACAGGTATTTGATAGAATGAGAAAGCTAAAGTCACCTACTGCTAATGTGCCTGTAGATAAAAGTTCGGTTGATTTTGCACCATCTATTATGGATGAAAACTATATCAAAAAGCTAGAAATGTCACCAGCTAAACCTGATAGACAAAGCATGTCACCAGTTGAGAAGCAGCAAAGTCCTATTACTATGAATCCAATGGAGAATAGACCAGCACATATGCAGCCAACACCTTCGCTGGCTCGTGCTATGGATAATACTAGAGGTATTGTCAGCAGTAACTATACATCATTGACCAATACAAAACTAGGATAAAAAAAGAGGGGCAAAATGCCCCTCATAAAACCACTATTAGTTTTTCGTTCTATTAGTCGTCTAAGTCAGCCAGTTCTCGGAACATGGCCAAATCTTCATCTTCTTCCTCTACTACCGGTGCCTTCTTAGCAACTGGCTTAGACTCGGTGAATGGAACATCTTCCTCATCCTCGACAACTACCTTCTTAGCGGCAGGTGCTGGACGAGAAGAAGCAATACCCATAACATCATCAAAGCGGCGCTTTAGTTCGTCATAGGTCTTGAAGTTCTTTGGATCGATAATCTCTGATAGAGAATACTCTGACTTCCAAATCTGCTCCATTTCAGCATCGTCCTTTGTTAGAGGACCTGGTGCCAAGAATGTTGACTCATCATAGTTGGGGAAGCCACTCTGACGGGTCATCTTTAGCTTGAAGTTCGCACCACTCCAAAGGCAGTAAGGATTGATAGCTTCCTCGGACTCAAGGTCTGGGTTCATCATCTTTGTTAGCTTGTCAAAGATTTTCTTACCATACTTGAATAGGAAGACCTTACCTTCATTCTGAGGATTCTTAGGGTCACTCACAACATAGATGTTAGAAACATAATGCAAGCGGCGCTTCTGTTCACGGGCCTGCTTACGCTCTGGTGAGTTATCATCAGAGTTAGAGTTCCATAGCATAGAGTTATATTCAGAGACAGGATCTTTAACACCCTGACCGAGGGTAGTCAATGACTTCTCAATGTACCACTTACCGGTTGTTTTGCTCTGAAAACCATGGTCCCAATACTGAACCCATGGTAGTGCATCGTCACCGTCCACAGCGGCACCTGGTAGAAAGCGAATGACAGCTAATGCGTTACCAGCCTTATCAGGTGTTGGCTTCCAATAGTTGTCGGTGTTATCGGCATTCTCGTAGGTTGGCTTATTGACTTCCTCAACCTTCTTAAGTAGCTTGGTGAAGTCCTTGGACTGTTTCTTGAGGTTTGCAAAATTCATTATATTTCTCCGTATGTTCGATGTATGTTCGTATTATCCACAGTATCATAATGTAAGGTCGTAGTATAACAGGGGTTTTCACCCCTGTCAAGTGGTTCTTGGTAACTTTTCAGAGATATCAAGACCAAGGGTAATATGAACTACCTTACCCTTTTTAATTTCATAGTCATTATGGTTCATCCATAGGCGATAGATGTATTCTGACGCCTGGGCAGGCGCATGTTCCTTGATGATGATTTCCATTGAATCAATTAGATCGTCTCTTGTCATACCTTTCTCCTTCTAAAAGATAGAAACCTCACAGGGAAAACCATTGCGAGAGTGTTCTTACCTATTTAGTCACCATTCTACCGCAGGATCATTCAAATCTTCCCATTCCCATTTGCCGATAGAGTCCTTATTGGTCTGCTCCACGGCTGAACACTCAAATCTTATCTCTGGCATGGTCTTTTCACCCCATGTCCGACGAGGGTTAGCACACATATAGCAGCGAGGATTGCCGCAGTCCATGGCGTGCATCTTATGTAGGCGGTGCTTGTTATTGTCGTTATAGTAACCGTGGTGATTAGATTTGGCAATATCAAACTGCCGCTCTATATGACGGTCTTTCTGCTGGAATCTCTTTTGTCTCTTTTCTTTGCTCATTCACGATACCTTTCAGTATGTCTTTCATCTTCACTTTATCATACTTTAGGAATGGTCTATACTTACTTATCTTTCGAGAGATTTTAGGCCATATGGAATCATCGTAGTATATCTTATCATACTTGCTGGTGAAACCAAGCAGGTCGTCCAGTATCACCATCGTCTCTATCGATACGACACCACGCAGGAATAGAGTAATAAGGTCAGGATACCGATCCTTACTGGCAGAGAACGACCGTTTAATATCAGTCTGATTGAAAATTCTGTCCATGTCATCGGCACAGACATATGATAAAGCCTGTCTCCGTCTTTTATAAGCAGTATAGACCTCGTCGGCTTCTTCATCTATGAACTCCAGTATGTAGTGCTTGTCTTGTAGAAGGTTGGCTATGAATAGGTCTCTCAACTCTTTGGCATCATAATCTCTGGCCACCTTCTCAAAGAAAGCCCTATCGGTTCTTCTGTTATATGAATCCTTATTGGCACGTAGCTTGCCACACATAACAAAGAAGTCATAGTTATCTTTGGTAAAGTGTGTTCGCAAGGCCAAGAATAACATATACGCACCGTAACCGGAGAGATGCTTCATTTTGTCTTTGCAAGATATTCTTCGTAGAAAACATCAGCATATTCTCTTTGGCTCTGGCGGAAAGCATCAACATATTCTTTTTGGCTCTGAAAACCGCCCACCGGGAGTTCGTATGCATCCAACATCACGCCCGCAGCTTCTTCTTTCAATTTTTTCAACTTCTCATAAGACTGCATCAAAATATTACCATATGATTGTTCTTCTTTTTTATCTGTTTCAAGCACCCAACCTTGATTGAGGAAGTTGCTCTTACGATATATCTGATTTGGTTGTTCAAGTTGTTTATTGTTCCACTTGAGGATCTTATTCTTGATACAGTCAAAGGTCTCACGAGTGATATAGAGTTTATCTTCCTCAGGAACATATGACACCTTGCAATGCTTATAATCAAAGTGAGCGATTAGTTCCTCACGGGTCTGATACTTGGTGAGAATATACTGTGCCTGTGTTTTAGTATTATTGATAACATCAAGAATGTTTGTATTGTGCATATACGACATCATTTCAGAACGGCGCATTATACCATGTTCGGTCACATTGACCTGCGTCGGCGCCGAGGCATTGTGAAAACCACCGGTCAACTCGTTATAAACAGCAGTATCATTATTCAATACAAAGATATCAATGTCCTTGAAAGGTTTGTTCTGTAGGACACTGGTAAAGAAACCACCAGCAATCACAACATTGCGAGTGATGCCATTCCACAAAAGGTTACGGTTTCTGATTAGAGTTCTGATATTGCTCTTTGCTTTTTCAATATCATATACTTCATATTCACTAAACATCATATCACCATATTATAGAGGGAGTTGGGAGGTGTTTGACTTTTTGAGGTAGTGGAGGTCTTCGGCTTCTAATTTGATCTTGGATTTGAGGACGCCAGAGATAAGTTTAGCGGCTACCTCTAACTCAAAACCCGTTTCTTCACAATACATGACAACTGCATCAATGTAAGGAATGTCTTTCATGTAGACCATCTCCTCGATGGCCATACTAAACTTTTGGATATCTTCGGCGTTCATACAAACATTCCAAAAATGCCAGAGAGAAGGGAGATTGTGACGGCAGAGGCGATGGTGATCTCAATCGAACCAGTTGCCCAGTAGCCGAGAATAGCACCAAGAAAGATGCCAGCAAAGGCACAGATATAGACGTTGGTGCTTAGAGCAAAGTTGAACTCTCGCATACCAGTGTATTTGTCTTTCTCACTCATAATAAATCCTTTCGTGAAGTGGGCCCGTTCTGTTTCGAGGTGGAGCCCATACCCAAAGGATTACGCTGCTAGAGCGAAAGCCTCATATGCATTGTTATCGTTTGCATTTACGATTTGCTTTCGATCTCCTTACGACCTTACTGAATCCTGTCGAACCTGAATCGCCCCCATCAAAGATACACAGTCGCTTCCCTTTTCTACAGACACATGGATTTGCGAAACCCCTCCGTTGTCTGTCTCCCTCCGGATGACGTCCCGGAGCATTGGGCTGTGTATCTATGGTGGAGGCGGTGGGAACTGCCCCCACGTCCAAGAAACCTATGTTTCGTCTCTCAACGACCTAAGCATAGTATTTATATCATATCTGATTTGAAAAGTCAAGACTAAAGTGGAGCAAAAGTCTTATTATGTCCGTCTATCGATAAGGTAACGGCACTGACATAGTGGCACTCTTTAGTTCCGGGAATTGAGAAGCCACCTGAACCATGCCAGTGAAATGCAGGAGCGACACACTCACCACCATTAATGTTAACCAGCGAAACATCCATCACCTTCTTTGCCTTACAGTGGATGATATGGCTATCACTAACTTTCTTTTCGCATGATATGTCATCCGATGCCATAGCTGTTCCACTCATCATTGTCAATAATACTACAAGCCGTTTCATTTGTCAATCTTCCTTTGCTTCTCAACAATAGCCTTTAACTTCTCACTGTCCGCCTTGTGGTTGACCCGTGTGTAATGCAAACTTGGGTAATATATCATCTTGACAGGAACATTACCGAAGTAGAACTTTTCCACCTTATCAATCACGAGGTCCTCCTTACTTGTTATGATGTATAGTTCGTTGTAGACCTCATCCACATAGACCTCGAACACATATCTTGTGGCAAACTCTTCCAATATGGATATGATATCCAGTGGGTTGATATCAATGTCATTGATCTTGCATAGTCTGGTCTTAGATATGAAATGAACACCATCATCCTCACGGACAATATCATCAAAGACAAACTCTTTATCATTCACAACCGTGTGTATTCTATCACCAACTATTCGGGTATCATAGAAGCCAGTGGTTGGGCGCCCCAAGTATGTTGGCTCAAATGTATCTACATTGTGTATATCCAAACGAGGTAAGAATACTGGGCCACATATCTCGGAGCAGCCAAACACGCTGACAATATCCTTTACACGGCCAGTTTTAACTATCGGCTTCCACTTTGGTGATATGAATGATAGTAGATAGAGAGAAGCATCAGGTAGGTTCTTATTGCGACAGTTCAATGAACCTAAGAAACAGTTGACCTCACCGCCATTAGAAAAGAATACCTTGGTTATGCCTTTGTCTATACAGTCATCAACAAGCGTATCAACAGGATCACGACCGTGTGAGAATACCTTAAAGTAATGCTCTTTACATGTCATTAGAGCAGGCAGTAACAGAGAGATAACACCACCATGATTGAGGCTTGATAGATGAACCATCTTGTCGTCTCTATCGTAACCGAGGGCACTCCGATTATACTGACAAAGTTTATATAGAAACTCGTGTGTGTATCCTATTAGCTTAGGATCACCAGTCGTACCGCTACTGGTGCAACAAAAGGCCACAGTATCAGGTGTGGCATGTATTGGTGTTTCTTCTTTTGTTCTGAAAGTATCACTCATGATCTTCCATTCCAGAGGACCATAGCTGATACATTGCTTGGCGTTCTTTCTGAAATGCACAACACCCATACTTGTATCAGTTGCAGTAAGGTATTGTTTCAGATAAACAAAGTAGTCCAGTGGAAGGTGAGCATTGCTCTTTGGTGATTGGCATTGCTTCTCATTATCAGGTCGGTGCAATGTAACAACACGCATACCCAATTCAAATCCAGCAAAGATTAGAGCATAGTAATGTATCTGTGTATTATCAAACAAAAGACCAATCTTATCACCAGGTTTCGCACCACGGTCTATAAGATTGATCTTCCAATAGTTGATAAACTCACATAAGTCTTGTTTAGAATAGCCGTTGAATGTAGCATCATCACGGATAATATCACGGGTAATAATCATTCAGCGTCAATCTGGTTTTCAAACTCCTCTATCCAAGGAGTTGGTGGTTCTTTAATGACAAGGTTTCGAGGTATTGTCGAGGAGAAGGCATTTACCGACCGTCCCGACGACGCAACCTGATAACCCAAGACTAAGAAACACCAATGCGACTGCAAGATAAACTTTCTTCATTTGTATTCTCCTATTTCTTTCTTTGCTTCTTTGGTTCTTTCTTTACCACGAAGGTCTTGAACCACACAGCACTTACATGATAAGAGTTTATACTTCTTACCTTTGAGATTGACTTGACCTGCAACGTTTCCAATATGGAGAGATTTCATAGTCCTGTCTCATCTCTAAACTGCCTTACCTTTCGAGCCAACTCTGGTATATAATCTTTACGGTTACGGACAAACACTTGTGGTTCGTGGTGATCAACGGCGATCATAACCACAATCTGTTTTGCTTTAATGCCTGTCATCTCCTCATACATCAAAGAATAACAGGTACATTGTTCAAAGTAGTTTAGAATCCATTCCTCTTTCTTAGGCTTTAAAGATGTTTTAAAGTCAATAATAGAAGGGATGCCATCATACTCGGCAATACAATCCACCTGACCAGCAAGACCAAGAATTTCGCTATAAAGCATAGTTTCCAAGTAGTGAACATTATCAACTCTATCTAGAATGGGAAGAAACTGATTAAAGGCGTGCTTCATATCAGGCATCACTTTGTCATCGAGGAATCCTTCCTGATTAGAGATATAAGATTCCATAAGAGAATGGAATTTTGTACCTCGGCGGCTTGCTCGTGCCGAGATTTTGTTCGCTTCTTCTTCGCCGACTTTTTTTCTCCATTTCGCAATAGAGTCGCCTTTGAAGTGAGATAGAAAAGTCGTAACCGAGGGGAGTTTAGTACCCTTTGGCGAGATGTAAAATCGCTTGCCATTATATTCTTCTCTTTTCAGATTTACAAGAACAGGATCGTTATAGATATGCCTAAAAGTTTTCAACAGCCTGAATAATGGTCATCATATTCAGAGACCTCACCTTTCTCGTCTAACTGCTTTGCCCAGTTGCCGAAGAAACCTTCTGCACGACGGAAATTATTACCACGAACATTCTTAACACAAGCGTCAACAGTCATGGATGCACCATGTCGCTGATCTAACGGAATATTGTTTTGAGAGATTAGTCGGAACACATAACCAACGTAGTCAAGGGCTTCATCCTTATCCACTTTACGGTTGTTTTTGAGTTCCGACACCAAGACGTTAATACTGTTTTCAACAGTTCCTGACATATTATACCTCCATGATATAGTCTTATTATATAGTATCTATTTTAGAAAGTCAACTATCTTGTGATTTCTTCCCAGTCCATTGAGCCGAAACAGGTGCTTGTATCTGTGCCTGCTGCTATGGCTAATGTGAGTGGTGTTGCCACTCCTGTGAATGAGTTTCTTTCCAACTGGAACTTGAATAGAGCCTCTTTGAGAACGTCAATAGAAGGTGATGCCTGTGTGGATGAATTGACGAATCCAGAAGCCATAACTCTACCGCCTGTAATAGCGGTGCCATCTATTGTATATTCAACGGCTGAATCGGCGCTTGCTGGAGTCCATGATGCCGTTGTAACTGTTCCACCAGTTATGACTTGCCAGTTGAAATCTACACCATTACCACGACCTAAAATAGATAGTGCGGTCATAATAACGATGGCATCTAATGCTGTTGATTTCAGTCTTATTGAAACAACTGGATAGAATACACCTTTTGTAGTTAGTGCTTTTGGTGCTGTTACGACGGTACTAACGGCTTGCTGTGAACCTCGCAACTCATATCCACCTTCCGAAATAACAGAAGAACAGACTTGCTTCATAGTGCTATTGTTTGCCGTGACGGCTGTATTCTTGATTTCTTGACGCAACGGCAATGACGCTGTGGTCATGTATGTTGATGTTATTAGATTGGCATGATGAAACGAATGACAATGAATTAGCTGACCATCAATAACGAAACCACATCTAACTGTACCAAGACCTAACCACTCAACGTCAATAAACAAAATCTGTGCTTTTGAAATGTCTAGTGTAACACCTGATGGACTTGATGCTACAGTACCAAGCATTGTGTCCATATTCCAGTCGGCTTGATTTACTCTTGTTTCTGCGATTGTGCCAGTGGTGTTTGATCTTTGAACAAATGAAAGTGTAGATCCATTAAGTTCAAGATAGATGCCATTATCAACACCGTAATAACCAACTCTCTGTCTAAGATTGGGCTTGGCTGTATTCATAACAAATGTGGTTAGAATCTGTAGTGATTTGCCTGGTTGATATGAGAATACTTTAGTTGTCTCTCTAACGACCTCGGCATTAGCAGCCGTTGTCACGTTCATATTAATTAGACCCTCTGTGGTAGAGAAGGCGAACGTAGAATTGCCAGAGGTGTTTGCTGTGTTCCAGAGTCCATTATCTTTGAAACGATGGCTGGAATCAAATAGAGTGAGAGGAGTAGACATTCTGGCTCGGCCGAAAGCATCGACAGCCATACCCGTAGGATTAGCTGGACCAACCTGATTACCATACTGGTCAGCTAACATTACCACTTCAAAGAGAGTTTTCTCTTGATTAAGATATTGATGTGTGTCTATGCGAAACTGTGCCATGAAAGTCTACTCCTTACATTATGTGTATTATTTAGTCACAGTCCCATTTCAGTCTTTTGAATGATATACTCCTTGACAACGCCCGAGCGGACGATGTCCTCAATGCCAAATTCAACATGGTCGAATGATGGCATACGGCGAGTAATGCCCATCAGTTCTTTGATACCTGTCTTTTCATGTGGCTTGTGTAGATCGGACTGGCGATAGTCTCCACAGAAAATGATCTTAGAGTTATTGCCAATGCGTGTCATGACTGTATCAATCTCTTGGAATGTCATGTTGTTGCACTCGTCAACAATGATGATTGAGTCGTTAAAGGTCATACCACGTAGAAACGAGGTGGTCGTAAACTCAACCAAGCCCTTTAACTTCAAAATCTTCCAACCATCACCACGACCAAAAAGATCGTCACAAATCTCCTGATAAGGCTGTTCATATACTTCCGCTTTTTGTTTCTCGGTTCCTGGTAGAAAGCCCATGTCTCTGGATGGAACTACGGAGCGGATGATAACAACCTTCTTATATGTCTCGTAATGTAATACCTCCCTTAGAGCAAGATAAGATGACAGGAATGTTTTACCAGTTCCTGCATAACCATGTAGCATTAGATTAGAACCGGCTTCGTATGCGTCCCACACTCTCTCTTGGTTTACTGTTAGTGGCTGGATATGACGCAGTTCAAAGTGGTTCTTTTCTGCATGGTTTTCACCACGCTGGTTCTGCTGTTGGTTATTACGTCTATTCTTTCGTGACATATATTTACCTTTATTGTTATTGTTAGTCACATTCTCATAACAAAAAGAGGTCGATGCCTTTTTACGGGCACGACCTCTAAACTTTTTAGATGGAGGGTTCTCTGACAGGTCAAATCTCCTTTGGAATGTCCCATCTTTTAGAAGCCACAGCATCAGCATGTGGCACTGCCGCTTTGACACGGCCCAAAACGTATTTCTGAAAGTCGGCTGGAGGTTTGGTGACTCCAATGTTTACTGGATCCACCATAGTGAAGTTGCGAAGTACCTGCGATAGTTGTGGGTTGTTCTTTTCATATTCGTCACGCTCGGCAATGGTCATGGTGTTGGTATGTTCCTCACCAGTCTCTTTATTCATCCATGTATAATTAGGCATTCGCATTATCCTTTGGGTCATATGGTTTGTTATTCTTTAACCCACCATTCATATTAGCACCGAGAAAGTGTGGTGCCGATAGCAGCTTTTCTAAATGTGTGTTCTCTTCCAGATACTTATCCAGTTCTGAAATAGACATAAACTGGTCGAAACATTCACCAGTATTCTTATCACGAAAACTATATGTTGGCATCACTTACTCCAATATTCATCTTTTTTAAAGTTCCATCCAGCGGTGCTGGCGTTCTTTGATCTTGCTTGAGCCGACTTTTCAGGTGTATTGTAAGCGGCTCCTACCTTAGCTTCTTCTCTCAATTGCTTATCAGTCTGACCCATTAACTGGCGTCTGATAGCAGCAATGCGTTCCTGTCTATAAAGAATTGACTTTTGATATAGAGGAACTTCTTCTCTCGGAGTTTTAGGACTCCGAGTTTTGTGCAATTCCTCTTTTACCTTCTGTTCAAGGTATTTCAATTCTTTTTTCAGTTTATCCATGCAGGCGCCTCACGGTTCTTCCACTTGTGAAGATGTGCCTTGCCAACCTTGTAATAGTTCCGATAGTTAGCAATCGGATCATCTGATATGATGTATTTAGGATCCATGGCACTCGGCGGAGTGGTAAAAGCGGCGTTTGTCATATTGTTTGGATGATCAGCAAGCAACGTGAGTAAGCCGCTTGACTCAATCTTATGGACTTTGCCATAGCGATATGTATATTCTTTACAATGCTCGGCCATATACACCCACAAGAAAGCATAGTTACAATGCGACTCACGAGCCCAAATGGCACACGGGTGATTGACATGCGTAGCCGAATACATAGCAGTCTCACGGGCATCGGGCAGAAGCCATCGTTTAATCTTGCGATAACGAACAGGGAAACTACCAGCAACCGGTTTATTCTCAACATACTGGATGCCGTCAAGAATACGGTGAGCGGTAGACAAGAGTTGGGCACTCTCAAGGATCATCTTGATGCAATGAGAATCGACTGCCCACTTGGCACAATTTTCAGCTTGTTCATCGATAAAAAACATATTCATACGAAACGATCCTTCATAAAGTTGGCCATATAGCAGCGGATATTCTCAGCACCGACAGGGTTAGCCGAGTGAACATGATAAGTGAAACCAATAGGCTCCAGGTCAACATTATTATCCATCACCCAATTACAGAACCACTTTGCAAAGTCATATCCTGTAAATTCGTAAGGAATAGATTTTTCTTTACCTCTGGGACCTGGCCAATTATCATCATATCGAACGTCTGCCAAATCATGATCAAACGAGATATGATATGGCATACCGTAGTTCGTAACCATCCACACAGCATCATGATAGTTACGAGCAATACGCCAATCGGGATGCAGGTCAGGATAACGCAGGTCATCCAGATAGAGTTTGTATTTCACAGGTCTCTCTTGCCTTTCCAAAATGCTACGACAACAGGGAAACGGAGTTTACCGTCATCAGTCTTGTTCTGATACCGTACCGTTACGCTTGTATAACCATAATCATTATACAACAGGTCATGCAACGTGTCAAATGATCCACGCACACCAGCAAACTGTGTCGTTCCGTCTTTCAAACGGATTTCAATCCGCTTTACAGCATCGGCCCAGTTACCTTTACCTTCTTCCATTGAGACGATTTCAAATTCATCGTCCTCAAATTCTTTATGCTTGATAAGGTTCTTGGAACGCTTACCTTCATAGATTGAGGTAGGAACACGGAGCATTTGACCCTCATATCCACTTTCGAGATATTCACCGAGCATCATTTCAATGTCATGTTCATCTTGGATATTGGTTGTCTTTACAACTTGCACAGTCGGATAGTAACGGCTTCTATAATCAAACTGATTGATAAAGCCAAGACGGTCCATAAATGTTTGTAGATGCATATTTGGAAGACCATCGACCAGATCATATACATGATACTGGATTTTCTCGTCCGACTCCTCAAGATCATCAGCAGTTGGCTTTGATTTACGAACAAGTGAGATTAATTTTTCAAAGTCACTCTTTAGTTCATGATTATACAGTTCGCCGTCCAGAACAGCATCAGGATGGCACTGAAAAAACGGCTCTAATATCTCACGAATATGAGGACAAGAAACAATCGGCTTGCCATTGCGTGACTGCATACCATCTTTGGAGATAAGGCAGCGAACGCCATCTAACTTTGGTTGTGAGTAATATGGAAACTTGTTATGCTTCTTGGCATCATACTTGTCTGCCAGCATACACTCAAAAAACTTAGCACCAAAGTAAATGGACTCACCAACAGAGGTGTGATACTTACCCTGGTTCTGCTTCTTTGTATATTCGGCTTCGACCTCTGCCTTCACCTGCTCGGCAATAGTCGTCGCATTAGAACGACCGACATTCTTAGCGGTCGGATACTGCCAACCAGAAACTACAATCTTGCCACCTTCAATACCAGAATGGGTACGATACTTTTCATTATCATACTCCATCCACCACACACGAGTTTGGCCTTTGGAGTCAATCTTGTAGAGTTTGTCGGCGTTCATTGCTTAACATCCTTCGTCGGATATGATTTCTAAACCAACATCGGGACCGAAGTTGATTTCTCTGCTAATTTGTTCTTCCCGATGTTTAACACTATCGAAGATAAAACGCAACTTGTTTTCTGTTGGCCAGAAACTTAGATAAGCGTTTTCACGATCAAATAGTTCCAGATAT
>Ga0208697_1000006_pt1 | contig 43941 bp, 81 predicted proteins | sample LakMenEpi12Sep08_FD_150688 | JGI IMG/M metagenome (GOLD analysis project Ga0208697, IMG submission 150688) | Freshwater microbial communities from Lake Mendota, WI - 12SEP2008 deep hole epilimnion (SPAdes) | ecosystem: Environmental > Aquatic > Freshwater > Lake > Epilimnion/Euphotic zone ...
AATGTGTATAACTCTGAAAACTGTTTGAAGATTGCCGAACTAATAAGAGAATTATGTAAAGATGACTGACGATAAGGACAGACACAATACCGCAGAATATTTTATGAACCGTATTCTACCAGAAACAAGTATGCTATTGAAGCGTATGCGTTTTGGAAGTGAGACGATGATGAAGGCTGATTTGTGAGTAAGAAAGAGTTTCTAATCATAACTGGATTGATTTGCATACTTGCCTCTGCTCCTATGTATGGACTAACTCATGAACCATTAGTTTTAGTGCCCATAGTAGTTTTATTTTTTGCTGTTATTGTATGTCTAAGGAGTATAAAGAATGAACGATGAACGAACTATGACGATGAAGTTTAATAAGGATGGGACAAAACAGGTGACTGAAATTTCATCATCTGCCGCATTGGGTTTGATTGAAGAAAACGCTAAACTACGACAACGTATCGCAGAATTAGAAGATCAGTTGAATGAAATCAATAACTCAAGCAGAATATAACAAACTGTTTGATGATTATATAAGAGAACAAAAGTTCGACGGTGGAGACCGGGACAGATGGTATTCTAACCATGTTATCAAGTTCTTCAAGATAACAACGGAAGATACAGATATCCGTCCTGGTTTCCACGTCAATGAAATAGGTGAGAGAATAGATGAAAGTTGAATTGTTCGGTATAGCGTTATGGATTGCAATTATCGGAGGACTAGTATATGCCTTTGGGTTTGTTCCCGTCCTTATTACAATTGCACTTTTCATCGCTTGGTTTATGGTATATGTCGTATGAGTAATGATGAACTAATCAAACAACTACACGAGTTAGCAGATTGGGTTGAAAAGGCTAATCATGTTCATTGCAACTCTGTCCCTCGCCGTGCTGCATATCTCATACAAAAGTATGAAGATGAAAACAATCAACTACGCCTGAGGCTTAACAAGAGAGATATATATCTGATCGACTATATCAATCGTGTCATTGGTTTTATAAGACTGCAATGGTATCTATTCAAAAAGAAAAGAGGAAAGAATGTATGATGAAATTTTTGATCTTGATCTTAATGGTGGTATTCCCCACGGCGGTTAATGCTCAAGTACCAATGACGACTGAAAATCGTTCTCTCGGTCCAGGCACATATGAAGAAAGCATGGCACAAATTAACGGCGCACCTCCACCATCTGATGGTTATAGAAAAGGATGGCAGTCATCAAAGCCTGGTGTATCTATGTCGTATGGAGGAGCAACAGGAACTATTCCTTTACTTAATCCTAATATGGAAGTTCCTGACGAATGACGAAAATTGATAGCAGATTGTCTAGGATTGACTGTTTTCCATCGGCAATCTATGTCATACTATTGTCAAGTAGTCAATAGGGACTGCTAAATAACAGACCGGGTAACCTATCCCGGAAGACCCGGTCAATAATAAAATAGGAGTGATATATGAGCGTTGTAAATCAATCGGCGAAAGCCGTGGCTACCGGCGTTAATGAGGTCGTTGACCTTAGGGGTATGTGGATCGGCCTAGCCCTTCTAAATACCTTTTATCTAATAGTCCGTATTTATGAACAAGTATATGGTTGGCGTGCCGGCCTTGACTCGTTCGCACCAGAGTTCCAGACATACTGGATGAGTATCCTCTGGACAGAAATTCCACTAGAATTGGTTTCAGGTCTTGCACTAGCAGGTTACCTATGGAAGACAAGAGACCGTGACCTCGCAAGCCTCTCACCTCGTGAAGAAATGCGTCGTCTAACTGTATTAGTTCAGTGGTTGGTTGTTTATGCTGTTGCTATCTATTGGGGTGCAAGTTTCTTCACCGAACAAGATGGTACCTGGCATATGACAGTCATTCGTGATACCGACTTCACTCCGTCACATATCATTGAGTTCTACATGAGTTATCCAATCTATTCAATCATCGCTGTTGGTGCGTTCTTCTATGCGAAGACCCGTATTCCTTACTTCGCACAGGGATATAGCCTTGCGTTCCTGATTGTTGCTATTGGTCCATTCATGATTATTCCAAACGTTGGGCTCAATGAGTGGGGTCATACATTCTGGTTTATGGAAGAGCTATTTGTGGCACCGCTACATTGGGGCTTCGTATTCTTTGGATGGATGGCACTAGGTGTCTTTGGTGTTGTGCTACAGATCCTAGGACGTGTTCATTCTCTAGTTGGTAAGGAAGGCGTTGCTCTCCTAACCGAGTAAGGTAAATGTAAACGAATGTAAACTGGGGTGCGACAAAACGTCGCACCCTTTTTGCTTGACAACACCACTAGATTTTGCTATACTCCATATCGTCAATGGAGATTTATATGCCGCTTCTTCCCGTCTATTATACCACGACCAATCTTCGCAAGCGCAAGCGCAAGCAGACCAAGCATGATCGTTCCGAGCATGATGCATGGTTGGTAAAGATGGGTGTTTCGCCTAAGCAGATTAAGGCAAAGAAGACTAAGAATACTTCCTGGAAGTCTGATTATTCTAATTCATTGCAGGTAGATCGTTCTACCAAACATCACGAAAAATCTATTCAAGAGGTGTGTAATGCACCTGCAAATGCCACGGCTAATCGTTCCGTGATGGCTAATCTGCATAAAGAGAGCGAAGAAACTCGCAAGGCTATTCTTGCTAAGGCGGCCAGGACTGCCCCTCTGTATTCCAAAGGTCCATATCAGTATATTACTGACGGCACAAATCTTGATGATGTAGGGAAAAAGAAATGACTGATAAAATGACAAATGAAGAACTCGTGGAACGTCTCCGTGATTGGGATAACTGTAGCCAAGATGACTATGAACTGGCGGCACACCGCATTGAAATAATGAATAAGTTTCTGCGTCATAATGTTTTCGCTGAAAAGCATTTTGGTGTCTTTTTCATTTGTGGTGAAGCAGGTGAGAAAGATATAAACGGTATACCCGAAGAGGTGCATATCTGTCCTGCATATGGATCAGATGTATCGTATGTTTTTACTCGTGGCAAATCATTCGCACCGGAGTGGTAAGATGAAAGTAAGATACTCAACAAACTGGATGGGTCCAGTCAACAAGAAGTGGATTGATGAAAACGGTAAAGACTGGTGTGCTGGTCGTATTGATGTGTATGGTGATGACGTTCCAGAATATACCGAGTTAGGTCTCAATATTATGAAAGGCAAAGACTGGGTTCGGTTTACAAGGTGGCTTGAAGGAAACTTTACTACTCCTGAAATATGGACGACCGAGCAGTTGGTTCAGGCATATGAGTTTCATAATCCAAAGATAACATGGTGGGAAAAGAAATGAGCAAATTTACACTTGATATTGACTACGACATTATGGATGAAATCACTAGGCAAAATCTAAAAGAAGCATATCGTCATGCGGATATGAATGATGATGAAATGCGTAACGCTCTTGATCTTGTGATAAACTACTTTTCTAGTCAAGAGCAATACCAAGAATGGATTGAGGAGAAACTAAAATATGTCTAAGATCGTGTTGGTTGAAACCGTAAGTTCTTTTCGTCATGTTCATGCAGTTGAGTTGCCTGATGATGCACCTGATGATTGGGCTATTGAGGATGTTATCTCTGAAATTACCAAAGATGATCCTGATATGAGTGAAGTTGGTCAGAAGTGGATCGGCGAAGAAATCTTTTCCCATCGTGTAGTTGATGAGAAAGAATACCTGCGAGTATTTGATGAGATGAATGGTCCTTACTTTGCTGAATGGCCAGTTGAAAAGAAGAAGGAGTTTATCTTCAAGCGAAAAGAAGAAGCATAAATAATACTATGCTCAAAAGATGGTATGAAACTAGACCGTTCACTTTTGGGGCGGTCTTCATTTTTCTTTATATGACTATACCTATATTAGATCAAGTTTTTATGTATCCGAAGATGAAACCAGTTTGTAATGGAGAAATCACGGATCAACAAGCTAGAGCATGTACCGATTGGATCCGAAAGAAGGAGACTCAACATGTTCGAATTGATAAACGAGGACCTGGAAGTCTGCATAGAGATACTAAGACAGATGAGTACCTGCGAGAACAGGAACGAGCAATTGCAGATTTTGGCAGAACACAGAATAAGTAAAAGAGACATTCAGAAAACAGTTGACTTGTGCGAACTATTGGTGTATTATAATGACAAAATCAAAGACTGATAAAATAGAAGATATAAAAGATCGTGAATTTATGTTGGAGATGGCTGATGAAGTCTGGCAAAAGTGCAAAGGTATACCAATTCCCGACGACTACTCGGAAGAAGATCGTTTGTCAATATTCGAGCGATACTACCACAGAGCGGTCTCCAAGTCCCAAGGTGAATGATAAGACCGATATTGAACTAAGATTGTTGGGTGCTGTTATTGGTGCCACTCTCATGTTTGGCATCATGTATCTATCTGCCTTAACAATATATGGAGTTTAATATGAAAGAACTAGTATTTGCAGTCATATCGATTTGTCTTACATCAGGCGAATGTGAGACGCACCAGGTAAAGATTGAGCCTAAGGTATGTCATTTGAAGTCTTCTCAGGCACAAGTTCCTATGAACGGTGAATGGAAAGATGCCGTTGTAAAATTTAAGTGCTAGGGCTTGACATTCCGTTTAGACTAGTTTAATATGCTTTATAAGATGAATGATGTGAGGAAAGATGACGCAGTTTCTACAGAATGGTAAGGTGTTCCGTCCTAGTGATGAAACCTCTATGTGCGTTCATAAGGTTCTTCCTACTGGCAATTTTACCATTGCTAAGGATCCTTTTGAGAATATGTATTTCGAGCGTGTCGATGACTTCGCTCAGCCGGGTAAGCTATACGGTGATACCCAGCGTCATACCAACCGTATTCTAAGCACCTTTCTAAGCCGTCCTAATGCAACTGGCGTCCTTCTCTCTGGTGAGAAGGGTTCTGGTAAGACAATGCTTGCCAAGAACCTCGTGGTTCAGGGTGCCCAGCAGCACAACCTTCCTACGATTATCATCAACCAGCCTTGGTCTGGTGATCAGTTCAATAAGTTCATTCAGGATATTCAGCAGCCTGCCATTGTCCTTTTCGATGAGTTTGAAAAGGTATATGACCGTGAGCAGCAGGAAGTTATGCTAACACTCCTTGATGGTGTCTTTCCTTCTAAGAAGCTATTCATTCTAACTTGTAACGACAAGTGGCGTGTCGATGAGCATATGCGCAATCGTCCTGGTCGTTTGTTCTATTCACTAGAGTTTTCTGGTCTAACTCCAGAGTTTGTGAAAGAGTATTGCGAGGACAATCTTCTTAATAAGAACCATATCGGTCGAGTCGTAAAGGTATCAACCCTTTTCGATAAGTTCAACTTTGACATGATGAAGGCTCTTATCGAAGAAATGAATCGATATGATGAGACTCCAGAGCAGTCTTTGGAAATGCTCAATGCTAAGATTGAATATGCCAACAAGGCTTCTTACAAAGTTACTCTGAAAAAGAAGGGTATCATCATTGACACTGCCGATGAAATGTGGTCTGGCAATCCTTTGCTGGGTAGCATTCATGTTGACTACACATACACCAGCTCTAATGAGGGTAAGAACAAGTATATGAATAGTAACCGTCCGCAGCCTGTTGCGGTTGATGATAATGAAAACTATGTTTCAATTTCATTTAAGCCAGAGGACTTGGTTGCTCTAGACCCTGTTCTTGGAACCATGACTTTTGTTCGTGACGACCATGAACTAGTCCTAACAAAGGTTGTCGCAAAGAAGGTGAACTTCTTTGATATTGCCTTCTAAATAAGATATACCTTTTAAGGGAGAAACAAATGATTGTAGGAGATAAAGTAAGTCATTCCGCTGTAACCGAAGCCTATTGCCTTATCTCTTCCTATATCAGGGAAGAGGGTAAGATTGGCGCTAACTATAACAAGGAACATCTATTGGACTTTGTTAACTTTCTAGCGGAAGTCTTAAAGCATCCAGAGAATTTTACGAATACGGCGCCAGTCAAATTGGCGCCGGTAGAAACCCCCGAACATGATGGTACGGGTTTAGCATAAGAAAGGTGAATGCATAATGAATAAGTTTTATATGGCAACTGTTATCGTCCTCGGTCTAACCGGCTCAGCACTTGCTCTAACTACACAGGACGAGACTCACAATGGCGTCACTGCCGCTGTTCCTGGTCCAACTAAGAGCAAGGGCTTTCTAGCTCCAGCCGCTCAGGTTACTCCGCACGGTATGGTTGTGACTGCTCCTCCGGGCGCAAATGTCGTTGTCGATAATGATGACGGTGACATTGAGATTGATATCGCTCCTTCAGGTAAGAAGCGTGGTCTTCTAGGCCTAGGATTTCTAGGTCTATGAGAAAGGCCCTAGTCGTTCTGGCTATGCTCGTTAGCACTTCTGCTTTCGCTGCACCTTATGGCACATATTATAACCCTGTGCAGGATCCACCATTCGCTGGTGATTGGTCTGTTCCAGTGCATCGTGGTATGTATTGTGTTCAGGGAACTTGGCACTATGGCTGGCTTCGTCCTTGGGAACGCTCTCCTGTAATCAAGCCATCTTGTGGAACTGCAATCTATCAGATTCAGTAAAGCATCGGAAAACTAAATAGTGGTGTCCAATTACGGACACTACTATTGGAGAATATGATGTTTCCATACAAGACATATCTTATGGCTCTAGTTGTTTCAGTTCTTCCATGGGCTACTGAAAAGCTCGGAATGGTTGATTGGAATGCTTTGCTTCTAGGATGGGGAGTACCAGATAATATGGTAGTTCCGGCAGCAACCGCCGTAAGTGGTGTTATCATGATTATCATGAGATTTATCACCCAGATTACAACGGTTCATGCTGCTCTAATGACAGAGCCACCAAAGCAATAAGATTTAGGGGAGCATTTAGCTCCCCTTTTTCAACCTTGCATCCGCATCATTTAGAAACTTGCGGATAGATTCAATGGAACTTTTGCATGTCAAATTGTTCTTATGAAGACGAACAACAGTCTTCGCCACCTGACTGTCAGTCAGAGTCTTCCAATCAGGAAACTCTTTTAGAACGGGACAGTGATACATTGCCTCGTCAGGATGCACAACCATATGACGATATGTCGTCACAATCTGTTGTTGATCATTACAAGAAGCCAGTAACATTACGGCTAACAATAGAATAACTTTTTTCATTTCATTTCTCCGAGAGACTTAAATGTGTCTTTTAGAACTTTAGAGGATTGTCTGTCATGTTCTGTGCCAGTGTTCTTATCAATGTTTGACATGATCGAACTTAACTTCTCTTCCAGTTTATCTTTCTCGATATAGAGGTTTGCCACAATCTCACTCTTGCTCTTGCTGATATCTTCCATCTGTTTGATGTATGTATCTTTGTCCTTCAATGCTTGTTGAAGTTCATTTATGTTATATTGCTGGAGTGCTGCCTGTACCTCGGAATCTACAATCTTGCGATGTTGAGAATAGGCACCACCAATGATCCCAAAAACTAGGACTAGAATGGCAACCCATTTCAAGGCACCTGAGGAAACGAAAGATAAAAGTAAAGCGGGCATGTTGACCTCCGAAATCTATTCTGCTATAATATATAGTATTATGAGAGGTAAAGATGATCTTATGTTCCTGTAACGCTATATCTTCCAGCGATATCAAACGAGTCGTTGAAAGCAGCCCAAGAATACCTACCGTTCAAGAAATCATGGAAAAGCATAGATGTTCAATTGAATGTGCTACCTGTGTTCGTAACATCAAAGAAGAAATTAGGAAACATTATGAAGACAAAGTATGAGAAGGGTGATGATGTATGGATCCATGTTGGTTCTACACCCGGTAAGCTATCAAAGGGAACCGTTCTAGAGGTTCTTGATCTATCAGAGCATGGTTATTCCTTTTTGAATTATCTAATTGAAATTCAAACAAGCATTGATCCTATTCTAGAAGTTCGTGAAGCGATGACCATGAGCGAAGATGAAAAGGGTCCTATCGGACTGTTTCGTAAGATGAAAGAGAGACATAAGAATGAAGGTTAATATTGGCCCATATAAGAACTGGATTGGTCCTTATCAGATTGCCGATAAGATTCCATTCCTCAGTGAAGATGCCCGTGAAAAGTTTGGTGATTGGCTTTCTGAAACATGGGTTCAGAAGTTCTTACAGTGGGTTGATTCTAAGAGACAGCGTAAGTTCTATGTTCGCATTGATAAGTATGATACATGGAACATGGACACCACACTATCACCAATCATTCTTCCTATGCTCAAACAACTAAGAGATACCAAGCACGGTTCTCCTATGGTTGATGAGGAGGATGTACCGCCTCATATGCGCCACACCAATATCACACCTGACAATCCATGGGGTGCTGATAACTGGGTTCATTACAAGTGGGACTGGGTTCTCAATGAAATGATTTGGGCATTTGAGCAACTTGCCGATCCTGATCGTAAGTGGGAAGAACAGTTCTATCACGGAATACCAACCTTTAATCACATTGACGAAGAAGACGAAGAATACGGTAAGTGTTATCGTCTAGAGCAAACAAATCCTGACTATTGGGTTGACATGGAGGGTCTAAAACGCTATAATGAACGCATTCATAACGGGACTCGCCTGTTCGGCAAGTATTATCAAAACCTTTGGGATTAAGATATGAAACATAATTGGTTTATCTTCCGCTACTATATCTCAAGAAATCTAATCAACCTCGGTCTTCTGGTGATGCCTGAGTCGGCATACAAGAGAGAGTTGCTAAGACGCCTCTGGGAACTACGAGTTGATGTTGAGGTAGCACTACACAATCATAATAAGGAGAATGAAAATGGTGACCAGTGAGAAGAACATGCAGGTTCTAGAAACCTCTTTTAAGCAGCGAGCCTTTGATGGCAAGTGGGAACGAATCGTCAAGATTATGGATCTTGATAACTCTTATTCATTCGTGAATGAGAATGGCAACCGCACTACTCTAATTCCAGAGAAGTGGGTAACAGTCGGTGTTTACGACTATCTAATGGAGATTGCAGACTAATGGCAAAGAATTTGAAAGTTATCCGTCTATACACAGGCGAAGATGTTGTTGCAGAGGTGGTGGAAGTCACCGACACAGAAATCAAGATTAAGGATGCTGCCCGCATCATGGTCATTCCTTATGAGAAGGATAAGAACCGTCCGGGTGTTGCTCTTTCTCCATTCACACATTGGAGTCAGGACAAGGAGTTCGTTCTAAATAAGAACCTTGTTCTATTCATGGCTAATCCAATTAAGCAGTTCATTGAATCGCATACCGAATGCTTCTCTGGACTAATCATCAACGAACCACAGATCATCTATCCAGAATGAAATTTTACACAAACGTTGAAGTATGGGGCGGTAAAATTCTTTACCGTGGTGTTGAGAACGGTCGTCGGGTTCGACATAAGGTCGATTACTACCCGACTCTTTTTGTGCCTTCTGACAAGCCAACCAAATACACGACAATCTACGGAGATTATGTCGGTCCAGTTAAGCCTGGATCGATCCGTGATACTCGTGACTTCGTGAAGCAATATGATGGTGTTGAGAACTTTAAGATTTATGGTAATCAACGCTACCAGTATTGTTTCATTGCGGACGAGTATCCCGGCACCGTCGATTGGGATATCTCTCTAATCAAAGTGGCAAACATCGATATCGAAGTAGGATCAGAGAACGGCTTTCCTGAGCCTGAAACTGCTAGTGAACCTCTAACCGCCATCACGGTCAAGATGGACGGTCGCTTTGTCACATTTGGATTGGACACATATGATAACCGCCGTGACGATGTAACATACTTTGAATGTTATGATGAGCATGATTTGATTATGAAGTTCCTTGGGTGGTGGGAGTCTGAGTATCCAGATATCATCACCGGCTGGAACGTTGAGCAGTTCGATATTCCTTATCTTGTCAACCGCATTACCAAACTAGAAGGTGATAAGGTTGCTCGTAGGCTTTCTCCTTGGGGCGTGTTGCAAGATAAGGTTCTCGATTTGGGAATGGGCCGTCGTGGTAAAGGATGGTCCATTCTCGGCATTGCTACACTTGACATGATCACATTGTATAAGAAGTATGCATCAGGTGGGTATTCGCAAGAGTCCTATCGACTGGATAATATTGCCCATGTCGAATTGGGTGAGCGTAAACTATCGTATGAAGAATATGGCTCTCTGCATAACCTCTACAAAGAGGATTATCAGAAGTTTATTGACTATAACATCAAAGACGTTGAACTTGTTGATCGTATCGATGACAAGGGTAAGTTCGTTGAACTTGCTCTAACTCTATCTTATGATAACAAGTGTAACTTTGAAGATGTGTTCGCTCAAGTTAGAATGTGGGATGTCATTTGCTTCCATCATCTAAAGAGTAAGAACATCGTTGTTCCACCTATTGAGAGACATGAAAAGGAAGCAGCTTATGTTGGCGCCTATGTTAAGGACCCTCTTATTGGATTTCATGATTGGGTTGCTAGTTTCGACGTCAATAGTGAGTATCCTTCTGTCATTATGGGATCCAATATCTCGCCGGAGACGATTGTTGATCCTAGTCTTTACACCCCTGCTATGCGTAATCTTATCGCAGGCGACATTACTGTGGATAAACTCCTTACTAGGTCTATTGACTTATCCCTTCTAAAGGATGACAATCTTTGTCTAACAGCCAATGGACAATTCTATCGCCGTGATAAGCAGGGCTTCATGCCTGAAATGGTTGAGAAGATGTTCAATGACCGTAAGGTCTATAAGAAAGAAATGTTGGATGCTGAGTCGCTATACGAAGTTGAAAAAGATCCCCAAAAGAAAGCAGAACTTAAAAATAAGATTTCCAAGTTCAAGAACCTACAACTCTCCAAGAAGGTATCGCTCAATTCACTCTATGGTGCCATGGGTTCCAAGTTCTTTAGGTTCTATGATCTTCGCAATGCGGTGGCAGTCACAACTACAGGTCAGCTATCAATTCGCTGGATTGAAAAGGCACTTAACGAGTATCTTCGAAAGATACTAAAAACAGGGGATGATTATGTCATTGCAGTCGATACGGATTCAGTCTATCTTAATCTTGCTCAGATTGTCGTCAAGACTTTGGGGCAAGAAGTTGAGGCTGCAAGAGGCATCGCCTTCATGGATAAGGTCTGTGAAACTGCCCTTCAACCGGTTATTGATAAGGCTTGTAAGGATCTTGGTGAATATACTAACGTATTCCAGCAAAAGATTGTAATGAAGCGAGAGGTCCTAGCCGACAAGGCTATCTGGACTGCCAAGAAGCGTTACATTCTCAATGTCCATAACTCCGAAGGTGTGCAGTATGCTAAGCCTAAGAAGAAGGTTATGGGTCTTGAAATGGTCAAGAGTTCCACACCATCAGCATGTAGAGAAAAACTGAAAGAGGCAATTGATGTTATCTTTTCCGCAGATGAAGCGGCTGTCCAGTCTTTTATTGAGACTTTCCGTAGTGAATTTAAAACTCTGGATTTGGCGGACATTGCTTTCCCTAGGGGAGTTAATGGTCTCGTTAAATACGCAGATAGTAAATCTGTATATGCATCCGGTTGCCCTATCCATGTTCGTGGCTCTCTTGTATATAACCATCTTCTACGCAAGCATAACCTTACTGCTAAATATCCGGTAATCAATGGCGGCGAGAAGATCAAGTATATCTTCCTGAAAGAACCGAACACCATTCAATCGAATGTGATTGCATTCCCACAAGGAGGTATACCAGAGCAGCTTGACTTACACAAGTATATCGACTATAATACACAATTCGAGAAAGCTTTCCTCGATGCCTTGAAGATCATTCTTGAAGCAATCGGATGGAAAGCAGAACGAAGCGCAAGCCTGGAGGACTTTTTCTCATGAGTAAGAAGACAGATAAGAACCTTAAACACTCACCCGCTCGCATCTATGAGTTCGAGCCTAAAGGACATGTTGATGCAAACAGTGTGAATGAACTAGCAAAGGTTATTCGAGTCGGGATTCCTGGCGACCTATATGGTAAGCTATCGCCTGAACTGCAACAGCATTTCAAGGAAGTTGCGTGAGTGTAAAGTCTTTACATCGTCTAATTGGGCACGGCAACAACCGTGTCCAAGATGACTTTTATCCTACACCCTCAGATGCTACTATGGCTTTGCTCGAAAGAGAGAAGTTTGATGGTAATGTCTGGGAGCCCGCATGTGGTGATGGTGCTATCTCAAAGCTATTGAAGCTACAAGGCTATGATGTTTACTCAACTGACCTTGTAGATCGTGGTTATGGCGACAAGCACTTTGACTTTCTTAACAGTTGGGAGTTGCACGATAACATCGTCACCAATCCCCCTTTTAACATCGGCACTAAGTTTGCCATTCATTCATTGCATTGTGCAAGAAAGAAGGTAGCAATCTTTCAGAAACTAACCTTTCTAGAAGGTAAGGAGAGGCGTGATAAATTGTTCTCTCTTAACATGTTAAGAAATGTATATGTGTTTTCAGAAAGGCAAGGCTTTGGCAACCACAAAGGTGGTATGCTTGCCTTCGCTTGGTTTGTCTTTGATAAAGAATACCAAGGAAAAGCCGAAATATCATTCATCTGACGAAAAGGAGAATCTTATGTCAGACATTTTCAATCAGTTGTTGGCTGAGACCGACAACGAATACGCTACTATTGTCGATGATGGTGTGGCAGCAGGTGATGTGTCCGGTTTTATTGGCACAGGTAACTATGCTATGAATGCCCTACTATCAGGCACAATCTATGGTGGCCTTCCACAGAATAAAGTTACAGCATTTGCCGGTGAACCTTCTGTTGGTAAAACTTTCTATGCTCTCAATATCGTAAAGCAGTTTCTAGAGGATCATCCTGATGGGTTTGTATTTTACTTTGAGTCAGAGTCCGCTATCTCCAAGCAGTTCATTACTGATCGTGGCATTGACGCACGGCGTGTTGGCATTGTTCCTGTGGCTACTGTCCAAGAGTTTCGCACACAGGCAGTAAAGATCCTCGATAAGTATCTAGAGGGTAAGGACAAGCCACCAATGGTGTTTGTTCTCGATTCACTCGGCAATCTTTCAACTGATAAAGAAATGAACGATATTGCCGAAGGTAAAGATACACGAGACATGACACGAGCCCAGTTGGTGCGTGGTGCCTTCCGTGTTCTTACTCTTAAACTTGGCAAGGCTAAGGTTCCTCTAATCGTAACTAACCATGTTTACGATGTTGTTGGTTCATATGTGCCTGTTAAGAAGATGGGCGGTGGTTCTGGTCTAGAGTATGCGGCTTCAACCATCATCTTTCTTTCTAAGAAGAAGGACAAGACACTAGATGACGATAATGGTCGAACTGGTGCAGTCATTACAGCACACCTTAAAAAGTCTCGTATGACTGTAGAAGATAAGAAGGTTGAAACCTGGCTAAACTATCAGTCAGGTCTAGATAGATATTATGGATTACTTGACATGGCCGAGCGTTACGGTATTGTCAAGAAAGTATCAACTCGTTTTGAGTTCCCTAATGGTGCTAAGGCATTCGAAAAGGAAATCAAAAAGAATCCTGAGAAGTTCTTTACCAAGGAAATCCTAGATGCTATCAATGAAGGCGCACAAGCCGAGTATCTATATGGTAAGTATAATGAAGCCGATGAGGTAGAGGAGGTCGAGGATGGAACTGGAGAATGAATATAAGTTTAGGGATGACTTGTTTGATCCTAAAGAAGACGGATCAACATGCCCTATTGAATTAACTGTTGACCCTTTCACTGGAGTAGTGTATCGTTATACTACTGTAAGATTCAAACTGGATGAGGATGATATCCCTAAGTTGCAGTTTGACTATGAGATTATCAAGACAAACGATTTGTCTATGATGACCCTAAGAAAGAACCAAAAGTTTAACACAACTATTGGTCTTATTTTAAATGCTCTATTGCTAGATGCATCAGAAGTGGAAGGTGCGAGTGAGACTAGAACAGACAATCCTAAAGAACCTGATCAGGAATGAGGATTATACACGAAAAGTTCTTCCCTTTCTAAAAGAAGAATACTTTTCTAATTCAGAAGACCGGCTACTTTTCAAAGAAGTGGCCGGCTTCATCTTGAAGTATAATCAGCAGCCGACATTTGATGCTCTCGATATCGAAGTGAGCAATATCAGAGGCACGACTGATGACACGGTTAAGAATATTCAGAATACTCTGAAAGAGTTAAAAGAAGATGAGACACAGACAAACCAAGAGTGGCTAGCCGATTCCACCGAAAAGTTTTGTCAGGAACGTGCCATCTATAATGCTATTACAACATCATTGGAGATTATGAATGGAAAGGGGAAACTCGATAAGGGCGCTATACCTTCTTTGCTGTCTGATGCTTTGGGTATATCTTTTGATCCGAATGTTGGTCACGATTATCTAGAACAAGCCGATGAGCGTTACGAACACTATCATAGAGTGGAAGAACGCCTAAGCTTTGACTTGGATTTCTTTAACAAGATCACAAAGAATGGTGTGCCTAGAAAGACCCTCAATGTTGTCATGGGTGGTGTTGGTGGTGGTAAGTCTCTTACCCTTTGTCATTTCTCTGCCTCGTATCTTGCTATGGGTAAGAATGTTCTATACATTACCCTAGAACTTGCCGAAGAGGAAGTTGCAAAGCGTATCGACGCCAACCTTATGAATATTACATTTGATGATCTAATGGAACTTCCTAAGGATCTTTATGACAAGAGAGTGAACAATCTAAAACAGAAGACAAACGGCAAACTCATTATCAAAGAGTATGCCACAGCAACGGCATCGACTATTCACTTTAGGTCTTTGTTGAACGAACTTAACCTAAAGAAAGGATTCGTGCCTGATGTTATCATGGTCGACTATCTCAATATTTGTGCGTCATCCCGTATCAAGCCTGGTAATGGTGTTAATTCTTATACCTATGTTAAAGCAATTGCCGAGGAGTTACGAGGTCTCGCCGTAGAACAGAATGTGCCAATCTGGTCTGCCACACAGTTAACCAGAAGCGGATATTCCAGTTCTGATCCTGGCATGGAAGATACCTCTGAATCTTTCGGCTTGCCTGCAACGGCAGATTTCTTCGTGGCACTTGTTGCCTCAGAACAGTTGCAGCAACTTAACCAGCTTATGGTAAAGCAGTTGAAGAACCGTTATGCCGATCCTGCAATGAATAAAAGATTTGTTATTGGGGTTGACAGAGCGAAGATGAAGCTGTATGATGTAGAACAGTCGGCACAAGACTTGTCTGATTCTGGACAGGAAGAATATGTGCCAACACCGAAGCCCGCTTATGACAAACAGAACAAGTTCAAAGGATTGAAAGTATGAAGAAGCTATACACTTATTATCCTGAGTTCAATGACAATGATGAATTGCTTTGGGTTGTGTTTGAGGAAGCAACGGCACAGGTCATCAGTGAGTTTTTCTTTGAGGACGATGCATCAGCGGCTTGTGAGTTCTTTGAACGGGGAGGAGCCTTCGCCGGCTTCACCCCTTCCTTCGTCTTAAAAAAGACACAATTTGGTAATATAAATGATGCCTTCGATGTGGAATTTTCGGAATAATTCCTAAAAATATCTAAAAAAAGTTCTTGACATTCCCGTTTGTGGCATATATAATAATCAGACACTAGAGATTTGGTTCCGTAGTTCAACTGGATAGAGCATCCGCCTTCTAAGCGGGTTGTTGAAGGTTCGAGTCCTTCCGGGACCGCCATTATATAAGGATGTGAAAGTGAGTCAGAAACTAGACGATATTCTTGCTATTGGTACTGTTGCTGGATTCTTTACCGTGGGTGCAGCACTAGCACTAGGTTGGATCTTCAATGTCATGGCTATCTGGCATAGCATTGACAATCCTATCACGGCAAAGTTTATCCTTCGCTGTATCGGTATCTTTGTATTACCAATCGGTGGTATTCTGGGATATCTGTAACATGTGGGGGTGGGTGTAAGACACAAGAGGGACTTATAAACCCTTTAGCGGCCGATTACCGTTCTCGACCAGGAGCGTTACCTGGCACCCCTACCAAATTTGGAGACTGAAATGGAAGATAAGTTTTACCCACTGTTTGAGTGCTACATTTCTGGGCAAATGTCCGAAAGACAGTGGCAGGAACATCTTACGAATGATGTTGGACTTAAAGAGTGGTTTGAAAATTTCAAGAAGGAACGAAAGGCTGCTATGGAACAAAAGCAGCGGGAATACTACGATACAGTCCTAAAGTAAATGTAAACAGTCTATCCAGTCTATAGACTAAGGGTGCGTCAAATTGTCGCACAAAAAATGTAAAAAAAGTTCTTGACTATGCGTTTTGTTGCCTATATAGTATGTGAACGATTGAGAGAAGAGGTTACGGCATGAAAGAGGAAACCGTAAAGCGTAGCGCCTACTGGATAGTAGAAGCCATTGACAAGTCTGGCAAGACGGTGTATAATGGCACATTCCTTGACTTCGAAAAGGCATGGAGCAAATACTATTCATTCAAAAATAAGGCTACTGTTTCCTTGCAACGCAAGTTCAAGGAGAGTAAGATAGCCTGATGCTGTTTGACAATTGAATCTGGCTATAGTAATATAGTAATTGGGCTGCGGGTCGGATGATAAGGCACAGGACTGCAAATCCTTGAGGACTCGGTTTGATTCCGAGGCAGCCCTCCATTACTATTACGCCAACGGATTAGATTGCGGTTCGAAACGTTGACAGTAACACGGTTGCAATTGATCCGGAGCAAGTTCGATTCTTGCATAAAATTGGCTGAACGGTGATAGGAGAGCCTATCGGTTATCTCTAGTCCGTTGGCGTAATAGTAATATTCGGCGGTAGCACTCTAGGTGAGTGCGCTCGGCTGTTAACCGAGAATGAGGTTGGTTCGAATCCAACCCGCCGAGCCAATACGGCCCCTTCGTCTATCGGTTAGGACACGAGACTTTCAATCTTGTAAGAGGAGTTCGATTCTCCTAGGGGTCACCAATTATGGACCTGTAACTCAATTGGTAGAGTAGCGGACTCTTAATCCGTGTGTTGAAGGTTCGATTCCTTCCAGGTTCACCAATACAATGGATCCATAGCTCAATTGGCAGAGCAGGGGACTTTTAATCCCAAGGTTGTCGGATCGTGGCCGACTGGATCCTCCAATATGCGGGTGTAACTCAGTGGTAGAGTCACAGTCTTCCAAACTGTTGGTCGTCAGTTCGATTCTGATCACCCGCTCCAATATCACCACGTATCCCCCTCGGCTACGAACCGAGAGTAAGGTAACTGGATGTAAATAGAGGTTCGACTCCTCTCGTGGTGGCCATATAATGCTGGTAGGTCGGCAAGATGTCGAGGAGTCCTCATAAGGCTTTAAAGGTTGGTTTGATCCCAACTATCAGCACCAACATGAAGGACGGTACTCGGGTAATGCGAGACCTGAGGAGAACATGCTTTTGGTTCGCACATTAGCATTAAGTATCCACATATAACCGTGGAGCGTTTCTTCTACTTACAAGTTTTTAGCGGTCAGGTGGTCCGGAGACCATTCTTGTCTCATAAGCAAGAGAGCCGTTGTTCGACTCATGGGTCCGCATCCAAGTTTATCAGTGAAGTGTTACGGTAGCACATCTGTCTCCAAAACAGAGGGCGAGGGTTCGACTCCTTCCACTGGTGCCATTATAATCTAGGTGTAGCTCAATTGGCAGAGCATCCCGTTTGGGGCGGGAAGGTTGTTGGTTCAAGTCCAGCTACCTAGACCATTTAGAAAGGTGACTAGATATGAGTAGAGAACAGTTAAAACTACAGGCTATTATTCGCCTTTCTTTGTTCTTCGCTATCGCTGTTGTGATAGGGTTTATTGTAAGTGATATTAATATTCTATTAAGTCAGTGAGGACAATATGTTTAAGATTACAGAAGAAACAAAAGCAGCAGCAATTGAGGCAATGCGTGAAGTCCTTAAAAAGGATGGGGCGTGCGATACTCATTTGACAGACGAAGTTATCGGTAATGCGTTTGATGTTGCTGTTGATATTGTAAAGAAGCAGTTTGGTATGTAAGAATACCTGGAGAGTTGGCTGAGTGGTCGAAAGCGGCCGTTTGCTAAATGGTTGAGCCTTAGTCGGCTCCATAGGTTCGAATCCTATACTCTCCGCCAGAATTGGAGGATAGCGTTCATGGTGAGCAATCGGTCTTGAAAACCGAGCCCCCGCAAGGGTGATGGTTCGATTCCTTTATCCTCCGCCAGAGACTTCATATGTGATCTATCACTAGGAGCATATGAGCCGTTGGACGAAGATAGCGTCACGAACGGATGGGGACACTCTAGTAAGTTTTGTGTCTGATACAGGACGAAAGCAAATGGTTGGGGTCACTGTATCATTAGAATTTATGCGGGCTTAGTTCAGAGGTAGAACATCGGTGTTACATACCGAGTGTCGGTGGTTCGATCCCATCAGTCCGCACCAATACGCCCCTCTAGCCCAACTGGTAGAGGTGTCTGACTTAGAATCAGAAGGTTCTCAGTTCGAATCTGAGGAGGGGCACCAATAGTCAGAGGGATTGTAGGTAGACCTGTTTGCGTCGGACTGGGTTGTAACCTTCATAAAGTTTAAAGGCCCGTGAGTCAGCAGGTGTGGACTCTAGCCTGTCACGCTAGGGAGAGGGGATCGATACCCCTACGGGTCGCCATTTAACGGGCGTATAGCTCAACTGGGAGAGCAACTCCTTTGCACGGAGAAGGTTGGGGGTTCAAGTCCTCTTACGTCCACCAAGTTTTGTGAGGCAGTATCGATATCACGGATGAGCAGAATTGCCACATCGAGGTCGGGAGACGGTGCGAGGCTGTCGTAACCTTGGGAACCCGGATACTGAAAAGAGGATGCATACTCGTTCCTCACAAATAGTTTATGCTTCGTTCGTCTATTGGCTAGGACACTCGCCTCTCAAGCGGGAAAGATGGGATCGATACCCATACGAAGCACCAATTATGCGTCTCTGGTGTAGGTGATCCGCACGACGGTTTGAAGCACCGTAGGACTTAGTTTGATTCTAAGGGGACGCACCATGCCCTCGTAGCCCAATTGGCAGAGGCAGTTGATTCAAACCCAACTTAGTGTCAGTTCGAATCTGACCGAGGGCACCAATTCATGCTGGGGTAGTGTAATGGAAGCACCTGGGTTTGTGGAGCCCAGAGCCTAGGATCGATACCTAGTCCCAGTACCATATTCGCTTCTGTAGTTCAAAGGTAGAACAGGGTCTTGGTAAGACTCAGACCTCGGATCGTTACCGGGCAGAAGCACCAGTTACGCCGGTTTAGTATAATGGCATTACAGTAGTTTCGTAATCTTCTGATAGGGGTTCGATTCCTCTAACCGGCACCATTACTTGACATTCCGTTTTCGGTGTGTTATTATTAGACATAATGAGAAAGGAAACGGAACTAATGAAAAAGCTTTGGGTATTTGATATCGATAACACTCTGGCAAATGTGCATCACCGTTGGGATCATCTACGGAACGGTAACAAGAATTGGGATGAGTTCTTTGCTGCACAAGATAAGGATACACCTTATCAGGCAGTTCTAGATGTTCTCCATGCTCTTGCATTTGACCGTGGTAAGATGCTAGGTGATAAGATTATCGTTGTGACTGGTCGTGATGAGCGTTTTCGTGAAGTCTCTTTAGAATGGCTTCGTCGTCATATCGATTATCCGTTTGAGAATGAAGACCTATATATGCGTCCCGGTGGTAACCGTGAAGACGATGACAAGTTGAAGGTTCACATTATCAAGGATTGGCTTGCTGCTAATCCTGAATATAAAGTCGGTGCTATCTTTGAAGATCGTCACCGTATCATCGATGCTTTTCGTGCCGAAGGTTGGTATACCTTTGAGTGCAATCAGGAGCGTCTAGAGTATTGAGTTTATTGTTCCGTAGCTCAAAGGTAGAGCAATGTGCTGATAACACATAGACACTGGATCGTTACCAGTCGGAACAACCATGGGGGACTATTTGGCTAAGGACGCCAAGGGGTCTGTAAAACCCAAGCCTATGTGCTGGCCCGGATCGTTACCGGGGTCCCCTACCACTTCTTATTCGGGGTTAGTTCAATTGGCAGAACGGCAGACTTTGAATCTGCATGTTGGTGGTTCGAGACCATCACCCCGATCCATTCTTGTTCAGGATTAGTTTAACTGGTAAAACTCCGGACTCTGACTCCGGCATTCGAGGTTCGAATCCTTGATCCTGAACCAATCATTGAAAGGTATATTATGACTGTTTTGTTTCCAGAAGATATCGGTATCACTTGCCCCAAAGAATTGGAATATATGTATGCTGATAATGCAGCATCCCCTGGTGATGGTGATCCCGTTGTTACAGCATATCCTCAATATCCTATGAGTGCATGGGAACTCTGGAATTATCAGAAGGGTAAAGTCGCACAACATTGTAATGATTTGCAGACCAAGTATCCGTCCTACTTTAACTCTCATGCGAAATTTGCTCTACAAAATTTTATACGAGGTTTGAAATGAACAAAGCATTTTCTACTCTAGCCATATTCATCACCCTCACAACTTCGGCCGCCGCCGATCCGTTATCCGATTTTTTCGGTGGTATCTTTGGCGGTCAATCACAAACACAACAACAGACAGTCAAAGGAAGAAATAGACATGGCCGAAGCGTTCAAAGCAATGGTAATGACACTTGGAATGTTGGTTGGGGCTCTCATGATACTGGAGGGAGCCGCATGGTTGCTTCATTCTACGGTCACGGAGAGAGACTTTCAAAACACACCGCTTCGGGGGCAGTTTTCAACCCTCACGCCTTCACCGCAGCCCATCGAACACTGCCGTTTGGTACGCACCTGCGTGTTTGCCATCAGGGTTGTGTAAATGTCGTGGTCAATGACCGAGGTCCTTTCGTTCGTGGTCGGTCTCTTGATCTTTCCTATGGTGCTGCTAGGGCTATCGGCATGGGTAGCACATCAGCAATCACAGTCCAGAGACTAAATTAATTTCTTGACAAAACGCTCCGAGGACTATATATTATTGTATTGTGCGCTGCACAATAGAAATTGCTTCGCCTAATGGGAAGCGCAACATAAAGGAAAAGAAATGAATAAGGTTATTTCTCTACTAACAATCCTCACACTAGCAACACCAGCATTTGCTGCCGACTATAAGATTGACACATATGAAAAGTATGGTTATGCCGCTGGTGCTTCTGCTATCCCTAGCACAGAGTTGAAGGGTGGACTTCGTGGCTCTCATGTAGCCGCTAATCATCACCAGGAAAACTCTTACTACCCTGGCTACGCAGCCACACATCCTACGGTAAAGTAAAAAACACTTGACATTCCGTTTCTCCTATGCTAATATTATGCATAATGTGAAAGGAGAAACGGAATGGTTACCAAGACTGTTTACCGAGAAGTCGCCGTTGATGTTGATATCGACCTTGACGATTATGACACGGATGAGTTGATTGCTGAAATCGAAGATCGTGATGGTGGTAATAAATGGCTAGTGGTTGATAAACTCGATACTGATTTTGTCGCCCCTGATGTTGAAGATAAGATCCGTGATCTTAAAGAAGACTTTCTAAACTGGTATCAGTTCGGTATGAAGAATGAAAACTTTGAAAAGGCTCTTAAGGAGTTTTTCAAGGACACTATCGATGAGTTTATTATCTGAGGAGATATACAATGGCTACGAAGACTTCAACAAAGATCAGCGATAAGATGGAGAAGGTCTCCGACAACTTTACTATATATCGTTACGACAACGGATACATGATTGAAATCTGTGGTCGCAATAAGGATGAGGATTGGGTGACTGCTAAGGTGGTTTGCACCAATGTTGACGAATTGATCGAACTTGTTAAAGAGTCTTTAACACTTCCCATCGACTAAAGGAACACAATCATGAGAAATAAGATTATCGCATTGGTCGCCGCCATCGGTATTACCTTTGCTGCTATTGCACCTGCTAATGCATGGTATCGTGGCGGTTGGGGTGGCTATGGTGGTGGCTGGGGCTACGGCGGAGGCTGGGGTTATGGCGGCGGTGCTGCTATTGCTGGTCTAGCTGTAGGCGCTCTTGCTGGCGCTGCTATTGCAGGTGCCGCTAATCCGTATTATGGTGGTTACTACGGGGGTTATTATCCTCAGTATTACGGTGGTTATTATGCACCAGGCTATTACTATGCTCCTGGTTACTACGGCGGGTGGTAAGTTATAATTAACAGCGAGGAAGAGAATGTGCTACTACACTGTAACTTTAGATCATGTTGCAAGTGAAGGCCATAAACGGGCCATTATGATATTGGATGCCAAAGATAAAACCGAGGCAACTGCCAAGTTTCTAAACACCTTCGGACCACAATACTACAACGATCTTAATTTGGTCGAAGGCATTCATGTTCCCGAGGGGTTTGATCGCCTCTTGACAGAACATGCCAAGAAGTATATACTGAAAGCTAAAACTAAGGCAGACGATGCTCCGCCTCTAATGTCTTACCAGAATATGATACATCTTAAATATGGGTGATGAATGAAGTTTTTAGGGATTAGAAATCATCATGATACAAACATTACATACACAGATGGCACGAAAGTAAAATACCTAAAGCTAGAAAGAAACTTACAAGAAAAACACTACTGCTATTACAACTACGAAGAAATTGTAGCGGAAGAGTTTGATATTATCTTTAGAAAGAGCAAGGAACTTTTGGGCGTAGATTTTCGCTCATTAGACGCCATTGCTCTTTCTCTCGTTTATCCAGACAATGTGTTTAAGTTTCAGCCGTTTGTTCATGTCAATGAATTGTATCAGAAGTTAGATAAGAAGAAATATCCTTTCTGGGATCAGTTCTCTTGTCCTGTCTATAATCTAGATCACCACTATGCCCATGCACTAAGCTGTTGGCCTCTTATTGAGGATGCCAATAGCATTGTGATTGATGGCATGGGTTCTCATAAGCGTTTCTTTTCTGCATTTAAGAATAACGACCTTGTTGATTATGTCGATATTACCGAGTGCGATAGTTTCTCATTGTTGATGAATGTTATTGGTGAGCAAATGGGCATGAAGGGTATCATCATCGATCATGCCGGCAAACTCATGGCTCTTAAGGCGTATCATAAACTTGATGATGTGTTTATCAAGCGAGTGTTTGATTATGCCAAGTATATGAAATACAGAAACATGCATTCGTTTCTTGAACTTGTAGAAGCCTTGCAAGAGAAGAATGGACAGAATGTCAAAGACAAGCAGGCACTAATCGATAAGACATATCTTGTTCATGAGTTTATGAATAGAAAGTTGCCGGACTATATCGGTCAGTTTGTTGATGATAATGAGGTCTTTACATATTCAGGCGGTACGGCACAAAACACGGTTGTCAATACTGTGCTTAAGAGCCGTTATAAGAACATGATCATTCCACCACATTGTCCTGATGATGGCATTAGTTTGGGTTGTGTAGAGTTTCTTAGAAGAAAATATAAGCAACCTTCTTTTGAGAAGAAAAACTTTCCATTCTGGCAATCTGACGAAGATGGCGGAGTGCCCAATGATGTGACTATTGATCGGGCTGCCGAATTACTTGCACAAGGTAAGATTGTTGGTTGGTATCAAGGTAATGGTGAGATTGGTCCAAGAGCATTGGGCAATCGTTCTATTCTCATGGACCCAACAATCAAGCGTGGCAAAGATGTTATCAATAACAAGGTGAAACATCGTGAGCCGTATCGTCCATTCGGTGCATCTATCTTGCTTGGTGATGTTAGTAGAGTATTTCAGTGGCACGATGAAAGTCCTTACATGCTATATAATGCCAAGTGCAGAGAACCAAAACGATATTCATCTATTGTTCATGTTGATGGATCATGCCGCATACAAACGGTAAATCAAGAGCATGAACATTTCTACCGTCTGATTGATTCCTTTAAGCGCAAGACAGGCATTCCTACCGTTCTCAATACCTCATTAAACATTGACGGTAAGCCAATTGCTGCATATAAACAAGATGCTAAAACATTGTTTGAAAAGACAGAAATGGATGCGGTAATCATTGGTAACGATATCTTGACAAAGTGAAATCTTTCATATATAATACATTATGAAAGTGAGGAAAGGTTATGAAGAAGATACTTCTGGCTACCGTTCTGTTTATTGCTCCTGTGACTTCCGCTAATGCTTGGTGGGATGGATATGGCGGATTTACATGCGGCTACATGGACCCGCTAACATCGTTTCTAGATGGCATCTTTGGTCCTCCGTGTCCGCCGCCGATGCCAGTAAGAGTTGCGCCAGCACCGGTGCCTGTTGCTCGACCAGTGCCAGTTCCCGCACCCGTTCCGGTTGCTGCACCCATGCCAATGGCTGCACCGATGCCAGTTCCTGTGCCGGTACCCGGTCTGTTTATCGACCCATACCTTGTTAATGTTTGTGCTAGAAACCCAGGCGGATGCCTCTAAAGGAGATTAAAATGCGTCATGTTATTATTGCTGTTGTTGGTGTCTTTCTTGGTTCAGCTTTCTTTCAGTATGTGAACCATGCTCAAGGTGCAGAAGCGTCTAAGAAGGAAGAACTCCCTTGTGCCAATAACAAGGATATCGAAAAGATTATGAATGACAAAGGTTACTCTTTGTTGCTAAATATGACACGCAAAGAAGACAATAAGGATGGTATCATCGAAACAGTATGGATCGGTGGCACTAACATTGTTATTACTGCGACCACACCTAAGGGTGAAGCTAGTTGCTTGATTGCCAATATGGGCAATGTTATTGTTAACCCAAATACGATTGAAGAAGTTTGGGAGAACTATAAGAAGCAGACTAAGCAAAAAGACATTTAATAGAGGAAGAGATAAATGGCTTGGGGATATCATTTGAGCCTTGACTGCTATGCAGGTGACAAGGAACTCGTTAAGAGCGGGACAAACATTGAAGCGTTTGCCAAAGTATTGGTAAAGCGTATTCAGATGAAGGCTTACGGTGAACCGCAAGTCATTCATTTCGGTGAAGATGACAAGCAGGGTTATACACTCGTGCAGTTAATTGAAACCTCAAATATCTGTGGTCATTTTTGTGATGACACAGGCAATTTCTATATCGATGTATTCTCATGTAAGCCTTACGAGAATGCTGTAGTAGTAGAAACAGTAAAACAGTTTTTTCATCCAGAACGAATAGTAGAGCATTACATAGAAAGAGAATAGTTATGAGACGGAGGCTAGATTTAAATGAGGTCAAAGACTACATTGAAAACTCCTCAGAATCAACCCGAATCTATATCGGTGCTGACTCAGAACGCCATAGAAGGGGCGGTGTTTGGTTCGCTGATTATGCTACAGTGGTGGTCATTCACATTGACGGCAATCGAGGCGCAAAGGTCTTTGGTGAAATCACTACGGAGCGTGATTACGACCAGTCAAAAGACAAGCCAAGAATGCGATTGATGAATGAGGTGATGAAGGCTGCCGAACTCTATCTAGAACTAGCCGAGTGTATTGGTAACAGGGAATGTGAAGTTCATATCGATATTAATCCTGATCATAAGCATGGTTCATCTTGTGTTATCAGTGAAGCAGTTGGCTACATTCGTGGCATGACTGGTGTGACTCCTAGAGTTAAGCCAGAGGCATGGGCCGCTTCTATCGCTGCGGATAAGTTTCCAGAATTGGCGGCAAACTGATATAAAGTTTGCTAAATAGTATTCCACAAGGCAGTCATATTGCCTTGTGGTTCAACCGCACCGGTGACCACGGATGTAATGGCACTGGTGCATCAACTCTCCTCGTCAGGCATTACTACGCCTAAAACAATCCCTCATTTCATTCATCTTTCGTTGTCGAGGTATTGTGCGTGGAGTTTTATAACAGAAAGGTACTACTATGAAGAAGATTTTATTTGCTTTCATTACGGTACTTGCTCTTGCGGTACCCGCAGAAGCAAGAAATCTCGCTCACCACGAGGTCCCAGAGCGTAGTCTTATTGACGACATTCTAGGAACTCCAGATGGAAATTGGGGCGTATCTCCACAAATTCGTGGCCATATGCGTCATGCCCATCAATATTATCACACATATACACGCCACTTTGCTGGTCATGCATCATCTTCCATTGTTGCTTACGGAAGAATGTTGCAGCATTCCGGACTTCGTGTCTCGGAGCATCCTGCATTTGGTGGCGTTCACCACGTCCATCATGGGTGGGCACATTATGCCGGTCGTGCAATTGATGTTAATATAGGACGGGGTGTTAAAGAGGCGTCAGGTAGAGCAACAAGGGCAAGATTTGACGCTGTTGCCGCACGAGCTAGAGCAGCAGGATATACCGTGCTTTGGCGAGTAGCGGGTCACTTTGATCACATACATATTCAACGATAACGATTGGGGAGCAGAAATGCTCCCCTTTCTTTTAACTATATACAAGTATAACATTAATAATGGATCTATGACATGGTTTACTTTTTCAATCGTTCTTCAACTATTCATGTTGATGCCTTCACATACAGCCCAAGTGTTTATGAATACACACCAATAGTAAAAGCCAATCGTGCTATGCCTGAGTATTGGAAGACTTTGGAAAACCCAGGACCAATTACAGGCATCAGAGAAGACGGCGGATATTTTGTTGAAAGACACTCCACAATTAAGAACTGTAGAGGACTTATCGAACTCTATAAGAGAGGTTTCATTGTAGAGAACTGGTCTGACATTTCTATTCTTGTAGAGCAGGAAGGTTTTAGATTTTATTTCAGTGATCTAGAACACCCTAAGTCTCATCCCAAGGAACAGTTCGGAACATCATTCAAAGACTTTCATCATATAAAGCTAATGTCACCTTGGCTTGTCAAAGAGAAAACAGGTGTTATGTTTCATGGTGCGCCTACTCTTTGGAGCCATGAGAAGTTTGACTTTATCATGCCGCAGGGTGTTCTAGATTTCAAAAAGAATCATGCGGTCAATCTTCAAATTCTTTTGAGAAAGAAGCCAAAGCCATATGAGTTTACTATAGAGTTTGGCCAGCCTATGATGCATTTCATTCCAATATCAGAGAAGAAGATGGAATTGAAAACGCACCTGGTGGATTATCCTGAATTTGAAAAAATGAAATTGCATCCAGCCAATTCATTTTGGGGTTGGAGAAAAATTGATAAACTAGTAAAAAGAAACGAAGAACGAGAAGGAAAATGTCCTTTCGGCTTCGGTGACGCATAAATAGGCATAAGGAGTTAATATGTCAAATCTCAGCGAAGAATTGCACCATCGTAAGGAAGTTGCAAAAGAACGAATGTTGATTTGCATTGATTGTGATAAGTATAATAAGACGACCACACAATGTAGCGAATGTGGCTGTATCATGCTTATCAAAACAATACTCGCCAATTCCTCATGCCCGTTGAAAAAGTGGGGCCCAGATAAGAAAAAGGATAACTAAATGGCTTTACCAGCGTCAGGTGCTATATCGTTCTCACAAATGGCTGCCATTGTTTATAACAATGCTTCGGCAACAGTATCGCTAAATGATTCTGATATTCGAACCCTACTCGGAGTTGCTTCTGGATCAATTTCAATCAGTAGCGGTAGATCAAAACCAACAGCAGCAACTTATACTTATACAACACCAGGAACTTATAGTCTTGTTGTTCCAGCATATGAAAGCATGGGCATCGGTGTTTGGGGTGCGGGACAAGGTGGTAATGGAGGATCGGGATCAGATACTTGCACCGGATGGTGTGGACAATTTTGTTTCTTTCCTTTCTGTTGTAATGGCCGAGGCGGTGATGCCGGCGCAGCAGGCGGCGAGAGTTATTTTCGTGTAGGAAGTATCAATGTTACTGCTAATGGTGGTACATCATCGGCTAATGGCGGCGGATATGGTGGAACAGTTACGGCTGGCGGCGGCGCCGCAGGCGGCACAGCAGGAGCGGCTTTCGGTTGTACCGGTAGTGGCGGCTCGATTGGTAAGAATGGTGGGCTCGTTACTTATACTGTTAGAAAAGGATCTACAGGTCCTGCATACGGCGCATCATGCTCTATTGCTGTGGGTGCAGGTGGTGCTGGTGGATTTAATGCTGGCGGCGCCGGCGGCGGCGGTGCCGTCAATGTAGATGTAACTTAACGGAGTTTTTAAATGTCAGATATGTCACTATTCATAAAAATAGGTGCAGACGGTAAACCTGAAACTTTTCCTATTCTAGAAGAAAATCTTAAAGACCTAATTGAAAATTTTGATCCTAAGAATCCATCAGAGGGATTTGTTAAGTTCGTCAAAACACCTATTCCAGAATTGAAGCCATATGAAAAATATGATTATATGGATTATGAGCGTAGTCCAGAACTTACAGCAGAGTATGGTCAAGAGACTTGGCATGAGGTTCATCATGTTCGCTCACTAAACGAAGCTGAAAAGCAAGAAGTCATTGATAAGTTCAAAGAGTTGAATCCAGAACTAAGCGATTGGATTTATGATGATGTAACTCACAATCTCGTTCCTCCTGTTCCAATGCCACAAGATGGTAAGAGCTATTTCTGGAACACAGATGATAAAGAATGGCAAGAGAATAGAGTATCGATCAGTCCAGAACAAATTATGCAGATTGCTAAAGAACTAGGCATTGATCTTCAAGAAATGCACGGTCGTCCAGAATTTACAGAAGAAATGATGAATCAGATTCTAGAGGTGGCTAAGCAACAAGGAAAGTAATTATTGTGAGTGATATAGCATTTAAGAGATTGGGTAACATTGATCCAACTTCTTTGATTGAAAAGACCTCGGTTGTTTTAGAAAAGGGTTGGAACAATCTTTGTTTTGATCCAGGGCCACCATATAATGAAATGAACAAGATTCAATCTCTTGATATGATTTTCTTATTCTCTCTTCCTGAGAAGGATAACATTGTTCTACAGAACTTAATTGTTAACACAGAACTATTGAACTTGTTTAAGAATGATATTGAACAAATCTGTCGTATGTGTGAGTTTCATTATCCTAATCATGATCCAAAACGCATAACATTGAGCAACATGAAAGCCCATTCTGTTATTCCAGAACATATAGATTTTAAATATCACTATGAGAATACCAAAAGGGTTCATGTTCCTATTATCACCAATGAGAGCGTGATCTTTAAATTCCCTTCCGTTGATAAGTCATTACATATGAAGGTTGGTGAGGTTGTGTTTTTTAACAATAACATTCCTCATTCTGGACGGAATGATTCCGAAGAAAACAGAATACACCTTATCATTGATTTCGGTAAGAAAGATGATCCATATTACGGTAATGTTGAATACAACTGGAAAAAGTATTTGACATAGACACCTTCCTCGTATATAATGATATTATGAGAAATGTGAATATAGGTATTCTTCACACACTAGCGAAAGTAGCCGCTGCTAATCCTGCTCCTCAGGAAAAGTTTGCGGCTGCTGTCGTTTACCGTAATCGTATCATATCTATCGGTATGAATAGTATGAAATCCCATCCCATGCAGGCTAAGTTTTCCAAGAATGAACATGCCATCTTTCTACATGCGGAAGTGGCTGCTATCAAGAATGCATTGCGTGAACTAGATGTGGATGACATTTCTAAGTGTGACCTGTATATTACCAGAGTAAAGAAGGAAGCACCATTCACTAAAAAGTTTGTGTGGGGATTGTCTAAGCCGTGTCCTGGTTGCGCTAGAGCAATCGCCGAGTTTGGTATCAAGAGAACGATTTATACTTGTGATGATGGAGATTATGAGGTGGTGGAATGAAGATCGAAGGATATGTAATCTGCACCCCTATCAATACATGGGGCGATGAAAGTAAGTCACCATGGCATCCTCATATGAATAGTTTTGGAACAACTGCAACAGAAGCGTGGGCTCGTTTTATGAATATTGCTCCTGATGATGTTCATTGGGATCGCAAGATAACACACTGGGTCAAATGTGGTCATTGTCCGAAACATGCGACATTGGAGGTCACTTGGTAATGCAAATCATGGAAAGACCTATGACGGGTATAAGCGGTCTTGTTTCTGGTAGTACCATTGGTGTTACAACCAAAAAGAACTCGCAGATATTGGATGTCTTTTCTAGGGATGATAATATCTTTATGTCTCTATTAGAAGAAGGTGATATATCGCTTGTTCGTAATTTTGTAGTGGCTGCATCACATACGAATATTGATCACTTACAACAAAAACCTTTCAGGTTCATTACACGGATGCAAACACAACAGCCGAGTTACTGGACTCCTGCAAATGGATATCATAGCGTATATTATCCTGTGAACTACTATATCTTTGAGGTGTTACAATGAACGAGACAATGGAAGAAAAACTGGCACAGTCTCTATTTGAGCGTGGTGCTGAAAAGTGTTTTGATAAGAATACCCGTGTTGCCTTCTGTAAGGCCTATCTAAAAAAGGCTGGTGTTGATATCGAACCTAGACCATACATGCCAAATAATTTGCCCTTACAAGATATCCGAAACTTTGATAGAGAAGAAACATATACCTTTACCGCACGGGAAACAATACCTAATTATAATGTTAACATGGCATCAAATCAGACCGCACTCATGCAAAGTGTAAAACACAATCTTGCAAATAAACTAATACATGAACTGGTAAAAAATGATATGGTCTATTTTGAAGAAATGAAAAACTATGCTATGGATAGCGTAGAGGTATATGCAGGTGTCAAAGCAGCAAAGTGGGACAAGAAATGAGTGACGATAAGATGACCTGGCTAGAAGCAAGTCAAGAGCTAGGAAAACTCATAGAGAAATATAATGATGACCTAGATAAGATGGCCGAAGAATGTCCTAATGAGTTGAAGATTGCTGTTACTCGTTGGGCTATGAACCATATCGTAGAACATGCAAAAAGCGGTGGATCTTATCGTTATCTAATCTATAGTCGCATGGGATTCGGACCAGAGGCATATGCACCGCTTCTAGATGGTGGTATGGTTATCTCTAACGAGTTTGATATTGAACAGATGGACAACATCAAAAAGATCGTGGCGGAGAACAAGTATGATGCATTGAAAGATGTTCTACATATGTGTGACGAACCCGATTGCTATAAGGACGCTGGCTGTGGTTGGCCCACCGAAGATGGTGGGTATCGAATGACCTGCGGCAAACATTACAAGAAATGATATATATTCATAGGATAGCAAACCTAGCAAGATCAAATCGTGAGTATTGGTGTTGTGAATATGTTATCACCTATAACACTGAGAATGGTATCAGTGATTGCGATTACAGAATAGGAGAAATCGATGGCTACATTTAAAGAGGCATTTGCCGCTGCACGAAAGGCGGGCAAAGATACATTCATTTACGATGGTAAGGTTTACACTACACAGGTCGCTGTAAAAGAGGCTGATGAAACAAAGTTCGTTGATGTTACCAATACAGTAGCGGATGCTAAGGTTCCAACAGTTGGTAAGCTAAAGAAGAATGTTTGGCCACTACAGTCAGAATTGCGTAAGAAGTTTGGTACACCTGATTACGGTGGAACATTTAAGAAGAATATGGTACAAGTCCAGCTTCCATATACCATGTGGATGGATGATATAAAGATCACCAAGTGCTGGATGAATAAGTCTTGTTCCGATTCTCTTATCCGTGTTCTAACATATGTGTGGGACGAGAACGGCAGAGACTATGACAAGATCAAGGCTCAACAGCTACACATCTTTTCTGGCTCATGGAACATTCGTAACATGCGTGGTGGACATTCTCTATCTACCCATGCATTTGGTGTTGCAATTGATATCGCTGCACCATACAATGCTCTTGGCAGAAAGCCTGGGTATAACAAGTATTCATTCACTGAGGATTCACTAATCGTTAAGGCTTTCCGTGAAGAAGGTTGGACATGGGGTGGTGAATGGACCCGTGGCGACGGTATGCATTTCCAGGCTGCACGAGTCGGCTAAACATTGGAGTTTTTGTTATGAAGATGATCTATAAGTATCCGCTTGGTATGGATATCCATCACAATGCGGTGTATGAAGTTGAAATGCCCAAGGCAGCTAAGATTTTGACGGTCCAGGAACAGGGTGGATTCCCTATGATCTGGGCCGTCGTAAATCCTAAGAAAGAAACACGAAAGTATATCTTTCATGTCTTTGGTACTGGCTATGAAATGGCTGACTATGATAAGAAGCACTATGAGTATATCGGCACAGTCCAGCAGAAAGGTATGACTACTCTTGTTTGGCATGTCTTTGAGGTGCATGAATAATGGCTATTACTAAATCTAATAAAGGTTATTCAACAGGCGTATCGGCCGCCGGTATGGGCATGGGACAAGCAATGCCTTCTTATAACAATAGTTCAACTCCACCTTCTAATCCATCATTCGGTGATTTGTGGCAAGATGATACCAGCGGCGAGATTTTTGTATATACCCAAAACGGTTGGGTAGATACTACTTCTAAAACCGCTGTTGCAGGAAATATTCCTATGGCATCAATCTCTAATAATGGTAATCTATCAGTAGGTAAGGGTCAATCATATGCATTTCATACTCCACCAACAAGTGTTATCTCTATTGAAACTAAAGTAGGTAGGATTAGTATTGATATTGAAACTGGTGACCTTACTATTCCGCAGAGTATCGGTAGAGAGCAGGCCATTCGTGAGTTTTGGTTAGGATTTCAAGAACACTTTCAGCCTACTAATAAGGCAAAGTATGAGAAAGAGATTGAAGATTTGAAAAGAGAGGTGGCATCCACTAAAAGTTCGGCTGTCTTAATGAAACAAGCAAGCGAAAAAGAGGCAAACAAAAGAGTGGCCGATAAAGTCCGAAAGAAGTATGGCAATGAGAAGTTCATCATGCTCAAGCCTGATGACCTAATCAGGTTTCTTGAAGAAGCCTAGCCTTTCAAAAGAAAGGGATTCTTCTTTGATGTTCCTGGTCTAATTGAATACTGACTTGCAGGCATGTTTTTAATTTTAATCTCTGCCTGCACTTCATAGTATTCAGAACGAGTAGAAACACGAACCTTAAAGTCACCTCTGCCAGACAATAATGGAATCGTCTTTGAAAGGCCTAGTGGGTTTGCTTTTGATATAAGATAAAAATCATCGCCCGCCTGCATGTAGTAGGCGGGTTCTTTTTTGCCCTGTGTGTAATGTGCGGTGACAAGTTCACCTAGAGGTGAGTTTTCTTTGTTAGCAATATATCGATTGATACCTGGCTGCTCAAAGTATTCTCTCATAACTTCTAGAGGCACAGCGTTAGGATCAGATAACATGCCCTTGTTGGTAGGAATGATAACTTTTGCTACTGGTATGCCAGCATACTTAGCAATATCACGAACAAATTTCTTTGCTTGTGCTGATTCGTTTAGAATATCAACAGCAGCCTTAGCGGTAGGAGTTTTATATGTTGTTTGCCACTTCTTATCAGCATAGAACACACGAGGATTGGATAGATTGTCTGTGTGGTTCATCTTGACTTCAACCCAAACACCTTTTACTGGCTTGTTGTTGAACTTGGTTATTTGAACATCGGATAGAGCCGTGTCGGCAGTAGGTCTAACGGCTGTTACACCCTTGACAGAGTTAATCGATTTAGCAATATTTGCCTCGAATAGATCGGATGCAGCACTCATGTAAGACTCCTTTCGCATATTTATAACACAACTAAATATATAAGTAAATAATACCCTGAGGAACCATGATTAGACTATCAGACTATCTAACAGAAGCAGCCGCAGAAAAAGACCGTCATCTTACACATATTGAGGATGCTGTTCTAGAAGGCGGTGTTACAGGCACTCGCAATGCTATCAAGTTTCTTATTGCTCTAAGAGATATGTTTGCCGATGATGGGCAGACATTATCAGAGGCACCAGGTTCTCTTATTCTTAGAACAAAGTTTGACGGCGCACCTGCCATCTATGCTGGTATCAATCCAGAGAATGGTAAGTTCTTTGTCGGCTCTAAGTCTATCTTTGCTAAGAATGCAAAGTTGAATTATACCGAAGCAGATGTTAGAGCAAATCACTCTGGTGGTCTTGCCGATAAATTATCAGATGCACTAAAGTATTTGCCTGAACTAGGTATCACCGGTATCGTTCATGGCGATTTCATGTTCTCTAAATCTGATCTTAAGTCAGAAACAATCGATGGTAAGAGCTATATCACATTTCGTCCTAACACAATCACATACGCTGTTCCCGCTGGTTCTAGAATAGCACAGCAAGTTCAAGCAGCCAAGATTGGTATTGTCTTTCACACCACATATCATGGTAAGACAATGCAGACACTACAAACACATTTTGATATCAATGTCAATAACTTTAGACCATCACGCAATGTATGGTATCGTTCTAACAAGTTTCTTGATGTTACTGGTCGTGCTACCCTCACAAAGGCAGAGAACGCTAAACTAACAGGCATTCTTTCCCAAGCTGGTTCAGTATTCAGAACCATTCCTTCCTCACTATTAAATCAGATTGCAACCAACGACACATATAGAATCCATATCATGTCATTCTATAATCAGCGTGTCCGTGCTGGTGAACATATGGGCGCTGGTCATACGGCTGCACTAATAAAGTGGGTTGGGGATAAATATCAAAAGGGCGTTGATGATGCCAAACTACCAGCAACCAAAGCAAAGCGTAAGGCAGAGCGTGATATGGTTCTTCGTTGGTACCGTCAACATGCATCTGATCTAAAGAAAATCTTTCAGTTGCAAAACCTACTGATAGATGCCAAGATGCTATTGATTGCTAAGTTTAACATGGTGAACGATCTTGGCACATTCTTACATACCGCTGATGGTGGCTATAAGGTAACAACTCCTGAGGGCTATGTTGCCGCTTGGTCAACTGGTGGTGATGCTGTTAAGCTAGTTGATAGATTAGAGTTTAGCCGTGCTAACTTCTTAGCTGTCAAGAATTGGGGAAGATAAATGACAGATAAACCGACACCAAAGCCTGTGCCGGTAATTAAGACGATTAAAAAGATCGTCAAGCAGGCTAGAGATAAGAAAAAGTATAAATAGTATAATAATCCTGTAGAGGGAATAAATGAAGAAAATTGTATTTACATTTGGCCGATATAATCCGCCAACCACGGGTCACGCAGAACTAATCAATTATGCGGTTAGATTAGCACATAGAACAGGTGCTGATCATCGTATCTATACCTCACAATCTCACGATCCCAAAAAGAATCCTCTACCACCAAAACAGAAGATGGCGTTTCTTCGTCAGATAATGCCTGGCGTCAATTTCGTTGATGATCCAAATATGAAGACTGCATTCATCATTTGTAAGAAATTGTCAGATGAAGGTTACGAAGATGTAACATTTGTCGTTGGTGAAGATCGTGTAGCAGATTTTAAATCGCAACTAGGCAAGTATGTAAAGCCAAAGACGGCTAAAGACTTCAACCCCAAGATTCATTATCCATTCAAGAAATTTCAGGTTGTATCATCTGGTGGACGCAAAGAAGGTATCTCTGGTACCGCACTAAGAGCAGCAGTCCGCAAGGGCGATTTCTCCACATTCGCTAAGGCATCAGCGGCAAAAGACAAGTTGCTTGCTCGTAAGATTTTTAATGCCGCTAAAGCAAATCTCCAAGAACAATTCACATTGCTAGAAGAAAAGGGAATGTCTCGTAAGGAGTTCGATAAGCTTCTACATTCATTCATTGACTTTACTTGTAAGCAATTAAATGTTAAAGAAAAGCCTGTCATCGAATATAAAGATGACAAGGGAGATGGACAACCATCGTTCGGTGGATATGCACCACATTCAAAGACACTGATGGTCTATACAAAGAACCGTCATCCTATGGACATCTTTAGAACTGTAGCACATGAGTTGGTGCATCATAAGCAGAATGAAGATGGTAGACTAGGTAAAGATATTGCCAAAGAGGGAGCAACTGGTTCTGATATTGAGAACGAAGCAAACTCAGAGGCTGGAAAGGTAATGAGATATTTTGGTAGAGAGAATCCTTTCTACTTTGATATGAACTATGTGCTAGAACACAAAGCAATATTACTAGGTGGTGTGCCAGGGTCAGGAAAAGATAGAATACTAAAAGAAGCAATTGCACCACTCGGATATAAAGAAGTCTCACAAGAGAATTTCACAAAGTATAATGTTAATGGAGAAGGCATTGTCGTCAATGGCACAATGTCTAATTACGAACAGACAAATCAAATCAAAAACATTTTAGAAAGTCGTGGTTATAAGACCATGATGGTATTTGTTAATACATCTAACGAAGTTTCTAAGCAACGCAATGAAGCAAGAGCATTAACTGGCGCTCGTGTCATCAATGAGAATACTCGTTTCAGCAAGTGGCAATCTGCACAGGTAAACACTGTAGAGTATTTACAACTATTCGAGAATTGTTATGTCATTGACAATAGTGCAGCCGCTCTTACAGAAGAACATAGAAACAATCTACATTTTCTCAAAAAGGCATTACACAATTTCAGTCTTGGAGAAACAGACTATAACTTTGAGCGTATGATTAATGAAAATCATACAGATTTCTCCAAGAACAATAGAAAGATATTAGTTGGTGGCGCTGGTAATTGGGGCACATCTAAACTAACTTCCAGATACCAGAAAGACACGCCCGGTCAAGATATCGGGTTTCAACCTATGAAAGTTTTGACATTGACACAGAAATTTAAAAACAAAAAGATGAAGAAAGAAGAAAAGACAGTTAGAAGTCCATCAGGTGCACCTATCGGCGGCGATAGAATTGGACCTGAAATTGGTCTTCCTAAAGGTCCTGGTTTTGGTGATAATCAGTCTATTGACCTACTCGGTATTGATAGACAGATTGATAGATGGATGGTGAAAGAAGAAACCAGAAAGAGATTTAAGCAAAAGTATGGTCAGTTGGGCGAACAGAAACTAAAAGAGACTGTCGCCAAACTGAAAAAAGAAAGTTTAACGGATCCATTTGACGGTTCTATGGGTGCTACACCTAACTCCGGTCAGATTGATAATGTTAGACAAGATCCAAATGCAGAGTTTGAGAAGCAAAAGATATTCGGAAGAAAAAAACTAAATACTAGCAATAGCTATGTTAACAAATTAAAAGGAAACTAAAATGTTTGAGAACAAGTTTAATACCAAGAAGACTGATTCGCTTGTCGAGGCAGTCAAGCAAGCACAGGCTGACGGTGAACTTCGTCGTCAGGCAGAAGCCCTTGTTAATGAAGAATTTGGCGTTTATTCACGCAAGGCAGTCATTCGTGAAAATCTAGCCGCTTATGATGCTCGCCTTGAAGAAGCCTATAAGTGCATGAAAGAAGGCAATAGAGATAATAAAGAAAAGAAGAAAGAGCATGAAGAAAAGACTGGTATGGAGCACATCAAAAAGATGGGCGGCTTCCCAGGACAGTCACCAAAGAGAACTGCTCGTGAACTAACAAAAGAAGAAAAGGCCGACAAGGATTATGACAAAGACGGTAAGGTCGAGTCACCAAAGGACGAAGTTTGGGGTTCTCGTCTTCGTGCTGCTAAACTCGCTGGCAAGCTAAAAGAAGGTATGGCCGATCCTAAGGATCCTTCATATCAGGGCGGCGGTGATGTTACATCAACACCAGCAAAGCATGTCAAGCCAACAAACCCAGAAAGAATTAAGTCTTTCAAAGACCCAAGAGATTCGTCAGTTCAGGGCGGCGGTGATGTTACAGTTGGTGGTAAGCCAGCAAGCATCAGAGAAGCACTCCGTGAAATGGTTGCAAGAAAGAAAGACATTGCCAAGGGTGGTGTAACTGCTCCTCAAGAGTTCAAGCAAGAGAGATTTGCCAACAAGGGTGCAGTAACAAAGGCACCAGTTCCTGGCGTTTCTATTGCAGAAGAAGAACAGGTTGATGAAGCCGCATATTCAGCCAAGGCTGCTCGTGCTGGTAAAGACATTGGTAAGTCAGGAAAGCAGTTCTCTAAGATTGCTAAGAAGGCTGGTGAGAAGTATGGTTCTGAGGAGCGTGGTAAGAAGGTAGCAGGTGCTATTCTCGCTAAGATTCGTGCCAAGCACATGAAGGAAGATTCATCTTTTAACGCCGCACAGGAAACTGGTAAGTCGGTCGATGAAGCTGTTGCAACTGCCGTTCCACCTACATATCAGCCAGCATCCACAGAGATTGCTAGACCTGCTAGAGCAAGTGGTCCACAAAGATTGCAAGGAACACGCTTCTATCGTGGTATGAGTGCAAAAACATCTGGCACATCAACTGCAAAGTTTGGCGCTCAACAGACTGCTAGAGCAACTGGTCCTTCACCAAAGACCGGAACCTCACTAGTTCCATCAGGTGGTAATAGACTACCAGCCGTTTCAGGATCTTCAACAACAAAGCTTCCTGCAACTACTGGTTCTGGCGCCGGTGCTGCTGACACAGGTGCATCAAAGCTACCTGCACTAAGAGGTGGTAATAGCGTAACTGCTACAAAGGCTGCCGATGCTGGTAGATCAGGTGCTTTCACTTACTCTCGACTAGGTGATACAGCTATTACAAAGGCTGCTGGTCGCTCTGCTCTTGGTACAGTTGCAAAGGTCGCTGCTAAGGCTGCTGGTCCTGCTTCTGCTATTGCTGATATCGTCACACCTTCTGGTAAGACTGAACCTGGTAATCCAGTGTTCCGTAAGACTGATGCTGGTAAGGGTGAGGTTGCAGGATATCGTTCTGCTACTACACCAAGAAAGACAGATGATAATACACAGAAGGGAATGGTAGGTGATATGTCTAGAAGAGGCAAGTTGGCTCCTTCTGTTCGTAATCAGGAACTACCAAGCAAGATTGCTCCAGTTAAGACAACCGAGCCAGGTACACTATCTGCACCTGCTGCTAAGCCTGCAACTACTTCAACCCCTGCACCAAAGTCATTTGGACAGGCATTCTCCACAGCTAGAAAAGAAGCTGAAACATCAGGAAATAAATCAACTGGTCAGTTCTCATTCAAGGGCAAGCAGTTCCAGACAAACATAAACCCTGCAAAGGGCGCTGAAAAGTATGTGCCTGCTTCACAGCAAAAGGTAACATCTGTTGGTAAGACACCAGCACCTGCTGCTACACCTTCACCAACTACACCTGGTTCAACTTCAATCTCTAAGCAGCCTGCACCTCCTGCATCTTCAACCACAGGAATTAGTTCAACTGCTGCTAAGGTTGGTATCCCACAGACACCAACTGGCATGAGTAAAGATTTTGCTATGGGTAAGGATTTATCAAATCCTCCTTCAGTATCATCAACTCCGGCTGCTCCTAAGCCTTCTGCCCCACCACCAGCCATGTCAATGACTGATCCAAAAGCAAAGGCACTAAAAGAAGAAGTTCAGGTAGGTGAATATAAGTATAGGATCGTTTAAATGAAAACACCTAAACAGACTAAGAAGGGCGGTAGTAGATACCGCCCTGACACAAAGAAGATGGCAAAAGAAGATCGTCAGAAGGCTCTTAAAAAAGTAAATAATAGCAAAGCGAATAGAACTATGACGGGGCAGAATCCAGACATTATTGAAATGGATCCTGTAAAAGTTGATGCTATCGGACAGAATCAAGGTTTAAACTAACAAGAAAGAAGGATTACTAAAATGCCACTATGGGGATCAGTAGATAACGCTGCAAACTCCGACATTGCAGTTCTAATGCAGTATAACAAGCCAACAGATACAACCGAACAGGCTGTGCTATTTGGCAATACTACATCAGGCGCTTTTGTCACAAACGAAACAGTCGGCCAGTTCGGTGTTGATTCGGATGAAATCACCGCTGCTCGTGCCGCTGGTGCAGCAAAGCCAGCACATGCTGGTTGGAACATTCGTCACGAAGGAACTGGCCTAAAGGCTGGTCGTGTATGGTACGAAACAGTTGTTGCCATGGGCTCAATGTCAGGCGACGCCGAAGATACAGTCTTCCCAGACACAACAATTAGAATTACAACTCAGCCTGTAAGTGCTAACGGCGCTGGCAATGTTACTCTATCAGTTGTTGCTACATCAACACCAACAAAGACACTATCTTATGCATGGCAGCGTAACGCTGGTGCTGGTTGGGTTTCAGTTAGCAACCTTACTGGTGTTTATTTCAATGCTACATCCGCTTCACTTACTGCAAACGCAGAGATTGCATCAGGAAATACATTCCGTGTCACCGTTTCTGCTACAGGCGCAGTAAGCGTAGTATCTGCAAACGCAGCCGTAACGACACCATAAGGAGAGTTTTATGAAAACTTTCCGTGATCATCTTAAAGAGGAAGTCGTACCTACCGCTCTTAGTAACGGTAGCGTAGACATTAAAAATCCAGCAGTCAGAGCCGAACTTAACGGCATTCTGGCTGCTATTGCCACTCGTTCATGCATTACACCATATATTGCTCTAACAAAGATGCGTAAGGCTCTTTCTTATTTTCATATTGAGTTGCCAAGCAAAGTCTATATGGAAGGCAATCATGGTGTAGAAGTATGGGAGATCCATCAGTTTGGACACAAGATGGGTATGACAGATCAGGGTGAGTTCGTAAAAGAAGTTCCCTGTGACTATTACCTATTCTTCCATTATCATCTATTCGGCTCAATGTTCATGATTGATGCTAGAGTAGTTGATAAGGACGATCTTGACAAGAGACTAAGTGCCGCCGAAGCAATGATCAAAGAAGATGCAGCAGCAATGAAACATCTTCAAAGAGCATTAGCCCCTAAAGAGAAGATGCATTCTGCACTAGGAGATTGTGATTGTAGCCAGGGCGATTCCCCAAGCACTAAATCTGCTGTTGATGTTTCTATGCGCCGTAAGGACAAGAAACTATCTGCCGATTCGCTTGATGAGGGATGGGTAGCAATTGCTCCACGTGGACAGAGCGTCTATGACAAGTTCGGCGATGCTAATCCAAACGCAAAGTGGTATGGTCGTAAACCTCCAAAGGCAAACAAGCCAGGTGATGCTGAACCAGGTGCTGGAGATACCTACAAGGGTTCAAAACAGGGTGGTAAGACACGCTTTGCTAAGAAAACTGTCAAGGAAGAAAACCTTGACGAAGTATCTCTAGGCAAACTTGTTGCTTATAAGAACAAGGCTGGTGAAGGTCGTGAAAAGGGTGTTGCTCTTGCTGATAAGAAGATGAAAGGTAAAGCAAAGGTTGGTGCCTCTGCTCCTAAGCATCCTTACATGGAAGAGACTGTTGAAGAAGGTAAAAAAGTCAAGATCAAACTTAACCCAGAAAAAAAGATTGGTTACACAGTTCATGACGTTGGACCTGGTGGAAAGAAAACTCTTGTAAAATCTGGAGAAACAAAAGTCAAGGACATAAAAGAAGGCCGTATGCCTGCTTCTGTTATCAAGCACAAGCAGAAACTCGCTGGTATGACTGATGCTGAAAAGAAGGCAAAGTTTGCTGGTAAGTCAGAAGCAGAACTAAAGGCAATGGCTCGTCGTCATGGTCATGGCCCAGACAGCAACGAGTATTCTAAGCATGGTTCTTATGAAAAGAAACAGATTGATGAACTTTCATATGAAACAGTAGCCAGATATCATAGAAAGGCTGCCGACAGATATCAGACTGGTGAAGAACCATATGAGAAAAGAAAGAAGGGTCGTGAGTTAGCCACTAGAAAACGTGCTGGCGGCATGATGGGTATTCCAAAGGCCAAAGTAATGGCTAAGGAAGAAACCATCAATGAAAAACTAACCAAGAGAATGAAGGTTTCTGATGTTATCTCTGACTTTGTTCATTCCGATGATCCAAAGTTCAAGGGTAAATCAAAGAAAGAGCGCATGAAGATGGCTCTAGGTGCCTATTATGGTATGCATCCGGAGAAGTCTCGTAAAGAATAATGCTTGATCTTAATGATGGTAATTTTTTGATATACGCCGCTAAATCATACGAAAGTCCTCATCTGCTCCAATCAGAGTTTGATGAGGACTTGAAGCGGATCAAGTATATCAAAAGATTGTTACGCAAATACAGAATGGATGGTGAGTGTAAAGAGAGATTGATACTCAACCACATCATTATTCTATCCAACATGTTTGGAGTAGAAGCGACGGTGAACATGCTGTTTCTAAAGGTTGAACCTGATGATTATCCCACACTTAAAACATTTCTTTTATTTCTTAACTATATGCCCGAAAAGTTAAGTGTCACGATTAATAAATACACAGTGAACCAAAAAGAGATTATGGTAGATTTATCCATAGCAGACAGATTGAGGAAGATATGATTGACGAAGATGCGCCAACAGTAAACATAGGCTCAGGTCAGATTCCCGGCGCTGGTGTTACATCACCAGGAAAGCCAGCGAACTTCGGCGATACAATCGTAAATCCCGGTGCTGCTAAAAGATGGAAGAAGATAAACGCCACCCAGACTGGCGGTATTCTTCGAAGAAAGAAGCCGCTTATGGAAGACTCATTCGCTGGTGCTATGGTCTTTGAAGTTAATTCAAAACTATTTCATAGCCTAACATTGAGCAAGCGCAAAGGCAAACATTGGCGAACATATCTTGAAGAAGATGATTGCTATGCTGAAATTCGTGAATGGGCTAATAAGAATAAAGGTCCTATTGTTGTAAGAAATGAAGCAACAGGCGAAATGAGATATATCAGATATAAAAATTAACACAAGGACGAAAGGAATGGAACTATCCATGTCAGACAAAGACTCCCACGACTTCGAGAATGGAGTTGGCGAGGTAGTATCAAGAATGCCACCAATTATCACCACCATCATTGCTGTTGGAGGATTAGTGGCGGCTTACTTTATGACAATTGGTGAGTTCAAAGTTAAGGATATGGAACTACAGCAGAAAGTTCAATATCTTGAACAGAAGGTTGACCGCATAGAGGAAACGATGGATACTATCAAACTAAAACTAGACGCTCGTTTTCCAATTGTAGATAATGAAAGACAAGACCTTCGTAGGGAAATTGATAGTCTAAAGGAAGTCATTCAGCAGATGAAGCCGCTACTTAAAAGATAACACTTGACATTTGTTTAAGTGAATGATAATATGCATATTCATTATGATCAGGTGACTTATGGCGGTATATATTGATAAGAAATACATTTCTCTCCTCGCTCCTAAACTATCATTGTTCAAGCAGCGGGGAGAGTTTTTATGGAACTTCCGTTGTCCCGTATGCGGAGATTCCCATAAGAACAAGATCAAAGCAAGAGGATACATTTACAAGCGAAAGGAACACTTTGGCTTTATGTGCCACAATTGCGGCACAACCATGGGTCTGGGTAAGTTTATCAAGTATGTTGATCCTGGTTTGTATAATGATTATCAGTTGGAGTCGTTTGTTCAATCTAACACACAGACAAAGGTTGATGTTACGGAGTTTGTGACAAATCCGACATTCTCTAAGCCAAAGAGTATTCTATATACTGATGCAGAACGCATTATAGGATTGAATCCTTATCATCCTGCAAGGAAATATCTTGAAGATAGAAAAGTTCCTATTGATAGCCTTTTCTATGTCGAAGACTTTGCCAAGTTTGTTAAGGATTTGTTTCCTGAAAATGCAAAAACACTATATAAGGAACCACGCATTGTAATACCCTTCTATGATAAGGAAGGTAATCTCTTAGGAATACAAGGACGATCACTTGACAGACATTCGAAGATCAAATACATCACAATCAAAAGCACTGAAACTAACCCTAAGATTTTTGGATGGGATAGACTGGATGCATTGCAAACTGTGTATGTGGTTGAGGGACCCATCGATTCTCTTTTCCTTACTAATAGTGTGGCTACTATGGATGCAGCACTCTTTTCTGCTCCTCACATCTTAGGACTTGACCTAGAGTATGTTTTCGTATATGATAACGAACCTCGTAATAAGCAGATAGTTTCCAACATGCGGAAGACTATCGAAATGGGTAGAAAGATTTGTGTGTGGCCTTCCTATATCAAAGAGAAGGACATCAACGAAATGGTTCTGGTCAATATGCATCCGAGTGAGATTCAGCATATC
>Ga0208697_1000012_pt1 | contig 29597 bp, 29 predicted proteins | sample LakMenEpi12Sep08_FD_150688 | JGI IMG/M metagenome (GOLD analysis project Ga0208697, IMG submission 150688) | Freshwater microbial communities from Lake Mendota, WI - 12SEP2008 deep hole epilimnion (SPAdes) | ecosystem: Environmental > Aquatic > Freshwater > Lake > Epilimnion/Euphotic zone ...
GCCCAAATCCCATCCACCCCTGTTGGTGTAGTTGGTGTTTATGATGTTTCATCTGATTGGACGCCAATTTATGACAAAACAGATGTGCCAGGGTTTTATGTGGCAATTGGCACTAGTGGAAATCAATTTAAAAACGCACCAGGTGCTGGCTTGATTATGGCCCACCTAATTAATGAGGTGGAAAAGGGAGCTGATCATGATAATCAGCCTGTGGTTTATCAATGCACAAAGAGTAAGAGCGCAATTAACTTAGCTACATTTTCAAGAAAGCGTGCCCGTAATTTAACTAGCGGAACGGTAATGGGTTAAGCGGTAAAGCGGAATTAGTGGCCTAGGTAGGCTTTTGTTACCTTGTCATCAGCACTTAACTCTTTAGCGCTGCCACTTATCTTTACCTTGCCAGATTCAAGAACATAAGCTCGATCTGCAACCTCAAGGGCGGCGGTAGCGTTTTGTTCAATCAACAAAATTGTTACACCTTGCTGGCGAATCTTCACAATAGTTTCAAAGATCAACTCAACTAATACTGGTGCTAATCCCATTGATGGCTCATCTAGTAGTAGCAGCTTTGGATCACCCATTAACGCCCGGCTTACGGCGAGCATCTGTTGCTCACCACCTGACATGGTTCCGGCGCGTTGATCAATTCGCTCCTTTAATCTTGGGAATAGATCTAATACTCGCTCCATATCGGCATTAACAGCTGCTTTGTCATTACGTAAGAAAGCACCTAACTCAAGATTTTCCTTAACTGTCATACGAGGAAATATTCGACGACCCTCAGGTGAGTGGCAGATACCCATCGCCACGATCTCGTGTCCTGGCATGCCATCAATTCGTTGGCCATTAAATGAGATCTCACCAGATTTTGGCTTTATTAATCCAGAGATAGTTCGAAGTGTGGTTGATTTACCGGCACCATTTGAACCAATTAAGGTAACAATCTCACCCTTTTCAACAGTTACCGATACATCTTTAACAGCAATGATTTTGCCGTAGGCAACTTGAATGTTTTTAACCTCTAACATTGAACTCATTTGCGGGCCGCCTTAGGTTTACCAAGATAAGCCTCAATGACTCTTGGATTGTTCTTAATCTCATCTGGGGATCCTTCAGCGATCTTCTCGCCCTGATCCAAAACAGTTACTCGTTGAGACAATGACATAACAACCTTCATATCATGCTCAATCAACATCACTGCAATATCTCGCTCTGCTACCAACTTATTAATGAACTCAATAAATACCTGTGACTCCTGATTATTCATTCCAGCAGTTGGCTCATCAAGGAGTAAAACCTTTGGATCTAGAGCTAATGCTCTAGCAACCTCAAGCCGGCGTTGATCACCATATGAAAGGTTTCTAGCAAACTCATGAGTCCACTTTCCAACACCTGCAAAATCTAGAATTGATTGGGCCTTATCCTCAGCATCAGACTCCTCTTTGCGTTGCTTTTTAGTGCGCAAGATTGTTGAGGTAATACCAGCTTTTAAGTGTGAGTGCATTGCGACAAGTAAGTTCTCTTGCGCAGTCATCAAACCAAATAGCCGAATGTTTTGGAAGGTTCTAGCGATTCCAATTGAAGCAATCTTATGCGGTGGCAAATCGGTGATATCCCGATCGCCAAAAATAATATTTCCAGCAGATGGCTTATAAAGACCAGTTAAAACATTGAAAAAGGTGGTCTTACCAGCACCATTTGGACCAATAAGGGAGACAATTGATTTGTTTGGAATATTAAAGCTGACATCATTGACAGCAAGTAGGCCGCCAAATGCAACTGAAATATTCTTAGCCTCTAATACATTAGCCATTACTTACCTGCCTTCTGCTTTTTGCCATCAGAATCGGCATCATCTAACTCACCCTCATGCATTAATAGCTTCATGCGAGACTCAGGAATTAAGCCCTCACGCTTATAAAGCATCATCAAAATTAAGACCACGCCAAACAACAGGAATGTGAAGGAGGTGAAATCAACCTTTGTGCCAAAGGTGTCGTTATAAACTCGGCCAAAGGCAGATAAACCGTTTCCATTTATCCAGGAGAGCACAAATGCTCCCAAAATTACGCCCCAAACATTTCCCATTCCGCCCAGTACCACCATGGCAAGAAGGAAGATTGAGATGGCAAAGTTAAATCGCTCGGCGTAAACACCATTTACGTGGGTAGCAAATGCCACACCACCTAAACCACCGGCAAAGGCACCTACTGCATAAGCTGCAAGCTTTGTGCGCATTAATGGCACACCCATCATTGAGGCCGCTAACTCATCCTCACGAACTGCAAGCCAAGCTCTGCCCAATCGACCACGGCGAAGACGTAGTGAAATAAATACCATTACCGCAGTCAAAAATAAGAAGAGTAGTAATTTCCAACCAGCATCAAAAGGTCCTAGATTTTTAAATCCAGCTGGAATTGGATCCACCACCACAATTCCCTTTGTACCGTTGGATATGTTAAAGCCAAAGAAGTTCTCACCATTAAAGAAGACCTGCGGAATAATCTCACCAAAGCCAAGAGTTACCAACGCTAGGTAATCACTCTTTAAACGAAGAGTTGGTGCACCAATTAATACACCAAAGAGTGCGCAGACAAAGCCACCAATAATCAAAACCATCCAGAAGTTGATGTGAATTCCAGGAGTTCCTGCTGGTACTGAGCCAAAGAAGTGAATATTTAGGAAGTAGAAAAACTCTGACATAAACCAACCTGCGCAGTAACCACCAATTGCCCAAAATGCAACATACCCAAGATCTAATAACCCTGCGTAACCAACCACAATATTTAATCCCAAGGCCATAATTACATAGACAAGTGATTCATTAACTGCAGATGGTGGCATCCATTGGTATACCGTCTGATAAATACCAGATGGCAAGCCATCCCATGGAAGTAAAAATTGGTAGGTTAAGAAAAGAAATAAGCCAGCGATGGTGTAACCGCGAATCCAATTGCGGTTTGATTTAGAAACATTATTGGCTGCTGAAACTTTTGCCATCGGCTTAGACCTTTTCCGTTGTTACTTTACCCAAAAGCCCGGCTGGCTTAAAGACCAAGATAATAATAAGGATGGTAAAGACCACTGACTGTGACCATGCTTGGCCAAATGCGATTGGCAAACCATCATTTAATCCTTGGATTAATCCGATAAGTAATCCACCAACTACTGCGCCCCAAAGGCTACCAATTCCACCTAATACCGCAGCAGTGAAGGCAATCAGACCAAGCTGGAAGCCAAGGTTGTAGTTAGTAGTACCAATTGATTGCTGATACAAAAGTCCGGCAGCTCCCGCCATCGCCCCACCAATTGCGAAGGTAAATGCGATTGTCTTGTTCACATTAATACCCATCAATGTTGATGCATCTTTATCTTGGGAGGTAGCACGCATCGCTTTACCCTGCTTTGTGTTAGTTACCAAGTAATTCAGTGCAAGAAGAAGTGGGAAGCCAATCAAAAATAACCAGATAGTGAGCATGCTGATTCGAATCTCACCAAGATAGATATCACCACTAGGGATAACTGTTGGCCACTGGCGTGGGGTTGATCCATTCCACTTTAAACCAATGAAGTTAAGCAAGAAGGACATACCAACTGCGGTAATCAAAGTTGATAGGCGTGGAGCATTACGTAATTTGCGATAAGCAAAGCGTTCAATCAACACATTTACTACCGCACCAAAAACCATAACCGCGACCAGGCAGAGGGCAAAGGCAAACCAGCCAAAGCCATTTGATTCATCTGCGCCAATCCAATAGGTGATGAAAAATGAAGAGAAGACGGCGCTAAGCATGAAAAGATCGCCGTGGGCAAAGTTAATTAACTCAATAATTCCATAAACAAGGGTGTAACCAAGTGCAATCATCGCGTAAATCAAGCCGTTACGAAGACCGGCGATCGCTGATTGTGCAAACTGGTCAGGAGATTCAATAATATTTATCAACATCCAAAATGCAGCGCCAAGACTGATTATGATTGCGCCAATTCTTTCAATACGTTGGCGGCGGATTTGTCCAGGGGTGCCGCTAAATTTTGTTGCTACTGCAGCCTTGGCCACTAAAAACCTCTTTCAAAATATCTAGGTACTGCCTGTTTTCTAACCTTAACCGACCTCAAAAGATACAGTAAATCCTAAGTTTTGATAAGTAAAAATTTGTTTCTTTTTGCTGAGAGTCAAGATAAGGGCGGCTACTTTTTTCTAGTAGCCGCCCAAATCTTTAGTTCTAAAGATCTAGAACTAGTTAACAGTGATCTTTGTTTGGAAGGTCTCTGTGTTGTCCTTAACGATAAGAATAGTAATATCCTTTGAAAGAATATCGCCGTTCGCATCGAACTTCAGCTCTGTACCAACTACTGATTCAGATGCTGGGATAACAACAGTCTTCATAGCCTCAAATACACCCTTACGAGTTCCATCTGAAACTGAAATAGCCTTCAGAATTACTTGGGCTGCTGCTGCACCGTATACAGAGAATGAGCTAGTTGGAGCCTCACCGTACTCTGCTTGGTAATCAGCTTGGAACTTCTCGGCAGCGCCACCCTTAGGGAACTGATCAATTGAAAGACCAGTAAATGAAAGGTATGCACCTTGTGCCTCAGGTAGAGCTAGGAAGTCTGGATAACCAGTGAAACCATCTGGCATCATGAACTTAACCTTGGTGTTATCGCCAAGGTACTTAACCTTGTCTTTAACCAATTGTCCGCCGTTTAGATCAAAGATACCGCCGACATAAACCATGTCTGGGTTTAACTTCTTGATCTTGTTAAATAGCGCTTCGTAGTTTGGAGCCTTGTCATCCCAACCTTCGCCAGCATCACCAGAAGATAGAACATTAATTCCTAGCTTCTTAGCAGCAGCGGTGAATGCACGAGCAACACCTTGTCCGTATGTTTGACGATCATTAAGAACATAAACTCTCTTAATGCCAATGCTGTTAGCAAACTCTGCTGCAGCGTTTCCTTGGTTATCATCAGTTGTTACAACACGGTAGTAGTTACGTAGACCTGTTGGGTAGTACTTCTCTGGCTCGCCTGGATCCCATGCCTTTGTAAGACCTGGGTTTGTGTTGGCGTTAGAAACCATAACCATTGGACCATCTGGATCTTGGTTAAGTACTGGAACGATAATCTTTGCGCAACCTGAGTTATATGTACCCATAACTGCAACTTCGTCCTTGGCCGCTACGTGAGCTTGAGCATTCTTTGCACATTGTGCATCATCCCATGATCCCTTTGCAGCAGTGGAGTTGTCATACTCGCGGAATCCAACTGAGAATTCGCCAGCAGTGTTATCCATTTGCTTTAGCAATAATTTAATTGCGTTGTTTGTTGATTTACTCTGATCTGCAGATCCACCTTGTAGTGGAAGATCTGATGCAATGTAAAGATCAGATGAAGATGAGGAGCATGATGTCAAAACTAAGCTGACAGAAGCAGCAAGTGCGACAACGGCTACCTTTAAACGATTCTTTTTCATCAAGGGTTAAGCCTTTCCTAATTGATCGACATAGCGGACCTGTGCCCGCCAAGCAGTGGAGATAGCGTAGAGGTAGGGGTGAAAATTGCCTAGCCGAGGATTGATCCACCTAAGCGTGAAGTATTGAAAGTACCGCCATATTTGCCCAGATATCCAAAGATTACAAGATTGTTATTCACAAATACCCAGTAGTAATTACCTATACCCATCTACCCAGGCAGATCTGACCTACTGGCGTTGATTAGAGCCAATTCTGCCAAAGTAAACCAATGCCAACATTGCACAAGATGCAATTACTAACGCAACTGTTATTGAGGTTAACTCCACAACCCAAGCAAGTACAACTCTTGAGATAAACATAATTACAGTGTTGATAAAACTTAATTGCGCAACTGCAATAGCGTTTTTGCCATTTGATAGTCGACCAGCGATTGAGAAAAATATTGGGGCTAAGGCTGAGCAACCAAGACCTGCTAAAAAGAATCCAATGAAAGCCAACGCAAATGCAAAGTTTTTATTATTATCTACTACCAACAATGATGATGAAGCCATTGCGGTGAAACCAATACCGCCAGTTAATCCACCAGCTTTAATCCAAAACTGTTCACTTTGATGGTTAAGCGCCCAACCAATTGAGTATCTACCAACAATTAAACCTATCAGACAGGTTAGGTAACAAAGTGTTGCAACAGAGCTACTCATTCCCAACTCCTCTTTACCAAACAAAGTTGCCCAATCAGCGATTGTGAACTCTAAAACTGTTGCACAGAAAAAACCCAGACTTAAAAACCAATTAATCTTAAATTTAAATTGCTGCAAAGAGGTGGCTTGATAATCATCATCACTAGTTGGATTATCTGGAAATGTTGGCGCTAACTTTTTAATACAAAATTGAGTCAAGAGCCAGACAACAAACATCAAGGTTGTAATATGGGAGGAGATTGATACTGAGTCTGAAATCAAAAAAGCAATTGCTGAGGTACTCATCGCACCAACCGCCCAAGCACCATGAAGTTTTGGAACGATTACCGCCCCTACCTCATCTTGTCGATGTAGGGAGTGTCCACTAGTTGCAATGTGATAGATCGAAACTGAGGCGCCAGCTAAGATATTTAAAATTAGAAAAAGTACTGGGGAGGAGGTATTTACTAATCCGGTGTAGGTAATTGCAACCGCTGTTGAACCAATTTGCAGCGAGCGCTTAGCCCCAATCCTGTGCACAATCTGCCCACCGATCAACAACATAATAATTGATCCAATTGAGGCACTGCCTAACAAAGTGCCAAAGGTTCCATTGTTGATATCTAAGTTAGCTTTTAAATCCGGTGTTCTAGGAGCAAGAGACATAATTGCTATGCCAAATAGGAAGAAGATTAAACTTAAATATCTCTGCTCACTTTTACTATAAGTAGTCTTATTAAAACTTTTCAAAATAGCGCACTTGCCAATTGGCTTCTTGCCTTAACCAACCTTGGATCAGTTGGGTCAACTAGATTAAATAAAGAGATCAGATGAGCCTTAGCCTTATCCCGGTCATCACCGGTAAATGCTTTAACCGCCTTAATTAATCGATCAAAGGCAGCCTCATAATTACCAGTTGCAATCTCAATATCAGCACACATTAACTGGCTGGTTAGATCATTATCTTTCGCATTTTTTAAAGTTAAGACTGGATCTAAGCCATCAATTCGCAGCATCAAGTTAACCTGGGCAAGACCAACAACTGCTACCTGCTCATTTGGCTTTCGCTTAAGCCACACTTCATACGAAAGCTTGGCAGCTTTGTAATCACCTTTTTCCATTGCCGCATAGGCAGCTGCTTCTTCCGGCTCCATTGGTAATTCAGTAGGCCCATCAGGGGCAGAACCTATTCCTTTTTGCGAGGCAAGCTCTAATAACTTATTTATTACCAATCTAAGTTGATCAGCAGGTGGGACTGATTCAAATAATGGCAAAAGCTGTTCACCAATAATTGCAATTGCAACTGGCACAGATTTAACCTGCAACGCTTGGGCAACCTGTGGTTGAGCATCAACATCTACTACCCCAAGCAGCCAGCTGTTTTTATCTGCTATCTCAAGCTTTCCAAGCCTTTCTAAAATCTCCTTTGCCTGCGCGCTCCTTGCAGACCAAGCGAGCAAAATAACCACACACTCTTTTGATTTGGTAACAAAATCAGATACTAAGTTCTCCTGCGTAACCGCCTTGCCATGAGTTGGTCTTACTACCTCACCAGTTGGCTTTTTTAAGGTGGATAGATCAAAGGCGTTGCCAAAGTTGGCACTTCCCATCCCGGGAATTGGTTTATTACTACTCACTTTTTAATCACAACCCCTGAATCCATTCGGTATGGCAAAACCTTCTCAATGTAATCTGCAGTGGCAAAATCTAGCCCAACATCCCTGCCTAATTTCTCACCTAGATACCATCTATTCTCTAATACCTCATGAAATAGTTGTGCTGGCTCAACCCTGCCCTTTAACTCCTCTGGCACTTGATTAACCACTCGCTTAAAAACATCAGCTAGCCACTGCTTAACTACAACTGCATGTGGTGTTGCTGGGGCAAACTCCCGTGCCTTATATCGATCATATGAGGCAAGTAATCGCTTTGCTTGAAGCTCTTCGGCCTGTAATCCCATTAACTCCGCTAATCGATTTGCATGGTATCTAGCTGCTACTAACTTTGGTTGAAACTTAATACTTCCCTTATCCCCAGCTGTTGTTACCTCAACCTCTTCAACTGCAAAGCCAAGATCTTGCAAGCTTCGCATGGCACGTTCGACCGCTTGGCGATCTGAGGCATCTAATATCTGCGGCTCCTTTAACATCTTCCATAATCTGCGATACCTTCTTATTACCCCATCTGCTGCTCTTACTGGATTTATCTCCTTGGATAAGACACCAGCGAGTGCTAAATCTTCTAACTCTGCTGCCACATTAAATTGAGCAAGCTCTAAATCATGCTCACGTTGACCATCACTTAAGGTTTTCTGAAACTCACCAGTCTCAGCATCTACTAGGTAGGCAGCAAAATCATTGGCATCTCTTCTAAATAAGGTATTTGAAAGTGAGCAATCGCCCCACCAAAAACCAAGTAGGTGAAGCCGAACTAAAAGTAATGCCAAAGCGTTAGCCATATTTAAGATCTCAGTTGGAGTGACCGCACCACTTAGTATCACTCGATAAGGAAGTGAGTAGGGCAGATACTTTGTAACTAAGGCAGATGGCAGCTCATTGCCCTCAGAGTCAACTCTTCCCTCAATAACTGCAACTGGTTCAACACAGGGCGCAGTCTTTTGATTTAAATCTCTAAGTAATGAGTACTCACGATTTGCAAACTCAGGAACTGTCTCTTTAACTGCAAATATCTGGCTATTGCTTTTGCTGGGATTTGATCTAATCAACCTAACCACATGGCGAGAGATACCACGCATGCTGGTGAGCACCTCATCCTCAGGCCAACCCTCAAGTGGTTTATCCCAAGGCAGATTAGCTAAGGTGGCAATCTCCTCACCTAATCCTTTGATGCGCAATCCACTCATAGGCTTATTCTCTCTTATTTAAACCATTACCGGCTCATTAATCGGTCTGTGGTGATGTGAAAAGCAAGATAAAATTCACCTATGGCTAGATTTACTAAACCAAAGATCACTGCAAAATTACTTCGTCGCAAAGCTAGTGCAAGTAAGCGCGAGGATCTTGGTAAAGCTGGCAGACCAGTAAATACCTCACACCCCTTTTACTTTGGCTTTATGGTCACTATTGGCGCACTGCTTGCTCTTACGATGTTGCAAGCACTTGCTTCAGCGAGCGCGGTATTTATATTAATTATCATCTCACTCTTTTTAGCAGCTGGTTTAAATCCTGCTGTTTTGTTTTTCCAAAATCGTGGGTTATCTAGAGGTGCCTCAGTTGGCGCAGTTATGGGATCGGTCTTGCTCTTTGTGGCCGCCTTTATTGCAGTTGCAGTTCCACCGCTGATTGATCAAGGAAATCAACTCCTTGATAACGCGCCAGCCTTGATTAGGGATTTAAACAACAATGCATTTATCAATGATCTAAATAATAAGTATGGGGTAATTGATTCACTACAAAGCAATCTGGACTCGGTAATTAAGGATGGTCAATTTGCAGTTACTGCATTTGGGGGCGTACTTGGAGTTGGTAAAGCTGTTATCTCAGGCTTAGTTTCAACCATCACCATCCTGGTCTTAACTCTTTACTTCCTAGCCTCACTTCCACAGGTAATTAACATTGGCCTTCGCTTTGTGCCAACTAGTAGACGTGATCGAGTCTCTAAATTAACAAATGCCATCGTTTCAAGAATCGGCTCCTTTGTTGGTGGCCAGGCCATTATCGCAGCGTTAGCTGCCATATTTATTTTGATTATGGGATTAACAATTGGCATGCCATACCCAGGCCCACTTGCCATGGTGGTTTTAATCTGCGGCTTTATTCCATTAGTTGGCCACTTCATTGGAATGTCGATTGTGACTGTAGTTTCACTTACCGATTCACTTACCACCGCACTTATTGCACTTGGTGCTTATATTGTTTATGTTCAGATTGAAAATTATGTAATTACACCAAAGATAATGCGAAAGTCTTTGGCAATTCCTGGGCTAGTAACAATTATTGCTGCCTTACTTGGTGCATCCTTGCTTGGGCTAATTGGTGGCTTACTTGCTGTGCCAATTGCTGCTGCAATTTTGCTTATATTAGATGAGGTTGTTTTCCCAAGAGCTGATCAAGCTTAAATCTCTTGCGGTAGTGGCAATCTGCTTGGGGCAATAACCTTAACAATCTCACTTAAGACTAGATGAACCATTGGCTCACCTACCCATAGATGCTTAGCACCTGCCACATCAATCTGCTTTAGATTTTTAACCTTTGAAAACTTAAGTTTTGCTGCATCAGGCTTTAAGTAATCATCTAACTCAGGGATAAGTGCGGTAATAACTCTGCCATCTTTAATCCAAAAATCTAGATCCTCTTGCGTAGTAGATAACATCGGTGGGCTTAGCAGGATCAACTCTTTAATTCTTTTATCCCTTGCATATTGCAATGCAAGCTCTGTGCCAAAGGACCAGCCAATTACATATAGATCTTTTATCTTTAATTGATCAAAACAGTAATCAAGGGCGGCAAGGACATCTAACTTTTCGCTCTTACCATGGTCATACTCACCCTCACTTTTTCCTGCCTCACTAATCGTTCCTCTGGTATTAAATCTAATTATTTGAATTCCTGCCATGGCAGGTAAGCGATTGGCTGCCTTTTTATAAATGTGTGAGTCCATCATTCCCCCACCTGATGGATTTGGATGCAGCATTAAAAGTGAGCCGGTAATTTCACCTAAGGGGGTGGCAACCTCACCAATTAAATTAAGCCCATCGCTAGTTTTTATGGAGATTGCGCTGCGATTAGCGGGCAGGATTGTTGAAGGGCGGATTAACTCTGGCACAAAAAGAGTTTACTCTTACCTTATGAACCTTGAAGCCACCTTTGAAAAATCTGACCCAAAAACTGGTGAGGTAATTGCAAGTTATAAAAACTTCTCTGCTGATGAGGTATTTGCTCAAGTAAATCTTGCTCAAGCAGCTAGTACTCGCTGGCAAGAGTTTGGCTTTGTTGCCAGAAAACGCACCTTACTTAAATGGGCCTCTTACATAACAAATAATCAAAAGGAGATTGCACAATTAGTAGCAACTGAGTGTGGTAAACCATTAAGTGATGCCAGCTTAGAGGTTTCAATTGCAATCGATCATATTTCATGGGCTGCAAAAAATGCTGAAGTGATTATGCGAAAGCAAGATCGTCCAGCTGGATTGTTAATGTTTAATATGAAGGCGCAGGTGCAAAGATCCCCCCTTGGCACAGTTGGCGTAATTGGTCCGTGGAACTACCCAATCTTTACCCCAATGGGCTCAATTGCATATGCATTAGCTGCTGGAAATGCAGTTGTCTTTAAGCCATCTGAGTTCACACCAGGTGTTGGCATCTGGCTAGCTGATTCATTTGCCCAAGTTGCACCCTTTGAAAATATCTTTACAACGGTAACTGGATTGCCAGATACTGGAAAAGCCTTAACCCAATCAAAGGTAAATAAGATCTCATTTACCGGTTCAACTAAAACTGCCAAAAAGGTGGCAGAAAGTTGTGCGCAATCAATGATTCCAGTTGTGCTTGAGTGCGGTGGTAAGGATCCAGTAATTGTTGCAAAGGATGCTGATATAAAACTTGCCGCCGAGTACACACTCTGGTCTGCCATGGCTAATGCTGGTCAATCTTGTATTGGAGCAGAACGTGTTTATGTAGTGGAATCTGTTGCTGATCAATTTATTGAAGAGATCACAAAAATGGCGCAAAAAATTGAGGTTGGTAAAGATTATGGCCCAGCCACCATGCCATCACAGTTGCGGGTAATTCAATCTCACCTAGATGATGCCAAAGCAAAGGGAGCTAAGTTTTTGCTAGGGGGAACAGAGTCTGTAAAGGGAGCCTTTGTTGAACCAGTAATCATGTTGGATGTTCCGGAGGATTCAACTGCAATGACCCAGGAGACCTTTGGGCCAACTATTGCTATTAATAAGGTATCAACAACAGATGAAGCGATTAAGTTATCAAATGCTAGCTCTTATGGATTAGCTGCATCAGTCTTTTCCAAACGAGAGGGTGAAAAAATTGCGGCAAAGCTTGCCTGCGGAATGGTTTCCATAAACTCTGTCTTCTTATTTGCAGCAGTTGCATCTGTGCCATTTGGCGGAGTAAAAGATTCTGGATACGGACGAATCCATGGCGCGGAGGGTTTACTTGAGTACACATACGCTAGAACTGTAGTTAAACCTAGATTTAAGATCCCATTACGGTTTACTACCTTTAACCGAACCAAACTATCTGAAAAAGTATTTGCTATGTTAATTAAGCGTCTTCACGGAAGAAGGAAGTAGTACTACAAACTCTTTGCAATTCGATTAATGCCCTCTGTGATTAATTCAGAACTTGTTCCAAAGTTAAGCCTCACAAAGTTTTTATGTTTTGGTCCATATAAAACACCACCATTTAATGCAACCTTGCCCTTTTCCAAAATCTTAGCTGCTGGATCCTCCCCTAGTCCTAAGTTGCTCATATCTAGCCAAGCAAGATAGCCAAAATCTGGAATTTGATACTTAACACCTGGCAACTTACTTTGAATCAAATCAGCAACTAATTTTCTATTCTCATCTAAGGTGATAAGTAATTGATCTAACCAGTCAGAGGATTGGGCATATGCAGCAGTTGATGCCACTGCGCCAAATAAGGATGCCCGCCAAGTTACTGCCAGTGGCATTTTATTAATTCGTTCTGCCAGCGCAGCTGATTGAGTGATTATAAATGCGCATTTAAGGCCGGCTAAGTTAAATGACTTACTAGCACTAGTAATAATGATTCCAACCTCTTTAGCAACATCACTTACCGCAAGAAATGGTGTGAAGCTCTTTGCATCATAGGAGAGTGGGGCATGGATCTCATCACTTAAAATCACTACTTGGTAGCGCTTTGCTAACTCAGCTAATGCGGCTAATTGCTGCTTATCAAAGATGACTCCAACTGGATTATGTGGGTGACATAAAATATGAATCTTGACTCCATTTTTATACTCTTTTTCAATTGCTACTAGATCTAATTTGTAATTTAAATCTTCTTCAATTAGTGGGGTATCAACTGTGGTGGCAGCAACCTCGGTAATCCATCGCCAGATATTTTCATAAACTGGTGAGTTAAGCATTACCTTCTCGCCTGGCTTAATTAACACCCGCATTAACTCAACAATGCCAACTCCAACATCGGTAGCAATTCGCATCTGTTTAACATCAGGCTGCCAGCCCCATCTTTGAGTTGAAAATTTGGCAAAGGCATCAAATAGTTCAGGAAATGGTCCTAGGTAGCCAGTGTCAGATCTTTCCACCATATCTAGCAAGGCAGCTTTTATTGCTGGGGCTGATGCAAAATCCATCTCGGCAACTGGAAGTGGAAGAACATCATCTGGAAATTGTCGCCACTTAACACTTTTGCGTTTGCGTAATTGATCTAGTGATAATGCTCGGACTTCATCGGCCATAAGTGCAAGTATGTCAGTTATTTACTGCGATTAGTAAGTTGCTCGACCGCCTGAGATATCAAAGGTGAATCCAGTTGTGAATGAACATGCTTTAGAGCCCATAAAAGCAATTATCTCTGCTACCTCACTTGGCTCACCAAGTCTGCCGGCTGGAATTTTTGAGATCATATAAGCCAAAGTTTCTTTGGCAGTGTTGGCATTAATTGGAGTTGCAATCACCGCAGGGGCAAGTGCGTTAATTGTTATGCCATCGACTGCCACCTCTTTAGCTACTCCTTTTACAAAACCAATTAAGCCTGCTTTGGCTGTGTTGTATGGCGCCATCTTTGGATTGCCTTCTTTGCCAGCAATTGATGAAACCTGCACAATCCGGCCATACTTTTGTTTTTTCATAATTGGCAAAACTGCTTGGGTTAACCAAATTGCTCCATATAGATTGACCTCAATAACCTTTTGATAATCTGACCAATTAATATTTTCTACAAACTCACCAGTTGGTCCTGGATAGCCAGCACAATTTACTAAGGCATCAATTCGATTATGTTTTTTAGCAAGATTAGAGATTAACTCCATCACCGATGCTTGATTTGAAATATCTAATGCAGCACCCTGCGCAGTTAAACCTTGAGCATTTATTTCAGATGCGACTTGATCAACACCTGCTGAATTTAGATCAACACAGATAACAGTTGCCCCCCGGGCTGCGATTAATTGCGCCGCTGATTTGCCAATACCACTTGCCGCACCAGTAACAACTACTACCTGTCCTGCGTAGGAGATCTGCTCAAAGGCGCTGTTGTTACTCATTATTATCCGATTATACTTACCCATCACTTAAATCTAAAAAGTGATTTGGATGGAGCAAAATGGCATCTTGGCCAAGTACCCGTGATCCAAAAGGACCAATGAAGCGCTCAATTGGAATCTTAAACAAGCAAAAAATTCAATCTCAAGATGCTGATGGCCTGCCAGAGTCAGGCAAAAGATTTGCTGACGGCAGCCGCTACAAAATTGAGATTCCATCTGTTGAAGGACCAGCAGCTTTTAAAACAGTTGTTGATGAGGCAAAAAAACTGAAATTAGTAATCCATCGCATCTCCCAAGGCTCAGGAATTATGTTGCAAACTGATGCTGAGATTAAACAGATGGTTGCGATGGGTAAAAAGGAGAAGATTGAGGTTTGTTTATTTGTTGGACCAAGGGCTTCCTGGGATATTGGAAAGCAGGTCAGTGCATCCGCTGGTGTGATTGCATCCCCCTCACTTCGTGGTGGAGATCAACTTCGATATGCATTAGAGGATGTAATAAATGGAGTAAATCTTGGGCTACGAAGTGTGTTAGTAGGAGATCTTGGATTACTTAAGGTACTTGGAGATGCAAAGCGAAAAGGTGATCTGCCGAAGGAGTTAATTCTTAAAACTTCAGTAGCTATGGTTTGTAATAATCCAGCAACTGCAGCATTACTAGAAGATCTTGGGGCATCAACACTTAACTTAGCTACCGATCTGTCTTTGCAACAGATTGCAGCGATCAGATCACAAGTTGATATTCCAGTTGATATTTATGTTGAAGGACCAGATGATTTTGGCGGCGCAGTTAGACATTATGAAACCCCAGATCTAGTCCGAGTTGCCGCTCCTATCTACTTAAAGTTCACACTTCGAAACTCCCCTGGGCTATATCCATCTGGAGCACACATTCAAGGTTTGGTGGAGTCAACTGCAAGGGAGCGGGTAAGAAGAGCTGCAATAAGTAAGGCGATTTTAGATAGGTATGGTTTTAAAAAGTAATGAGTAATCCTGCCCCACTTAAACTTTTAATCTTTGGTGGCACTGGTGTGCTGGGAAATGCGATTGCCGAAAAGTTTAAAGCCCAGGGTTACAAAATAACTTACGGTGTTCGCACACTTACAAATCCAGGTGAGCAATTTCAACTACCAATTACAGATGGACCAGTTCCTGATCTATTAAAGGGTGAGTTATTTGATACGGTGGTATTTGCCCAAGGTGCTAATAACAATGACTCAGTAATCAACCACGCAAGTGATGATTTAAATCGATTATTTGAGGCAAATGTTTCATTTATTTCACAAACTACTCAAGCCTTACTTCTTCACAATCTGATTAAACAAAGAGGAAAGATTGTGATTTTAAGTTCATTCTGGGAGCAGATCACAAGGCAAGAGAAGATGTCATACACAGTTACTAAGGCAGCAGTTGGTGGCTTGGTTAGATCAATGGCGGTTGATTTAGGAAATGCCAAGGGTATTTTGGTTAATGGTTTACTGCCTGGGGTTGTTGATTCACCAATGGCGCGAGGCTTGTTAAAGCCAGCACAAATTGAAAACGTGCAGGCTCAAACTCCTGGACATAAAATGATTGTGCCGCAAGATGTGGCAAATGCTGCTTATCTATTGGGATGTGAAGATAACACTGCAATCTCTGGTCAATCTTTATTTGTTGATTATGGCTTTACTATCGCCCGAGTTCTTTAAGGGTTACAGAAGGTGAGCGTTGAGTTACTAAATCAAGATACGGTAGTTGAGTATCTAATTAGTAAAAAGGTGATTAAAAATGAGGATAACCCACAGGTTGAGGTTTTAACTGGTGGAGTTTCCAATGTTGTATTGGCAATTACTACCGCCACCCAAAAATTAGTCTTAAAACAAGCATTGGCTGAGTTAGCAGTTAGTGAAAAGTGGGTGGCAGATCAGCGACGAGCAATTGTGGAGGCTGATGCGATTGAGTTATTTAACCGGCTATCTCCAACCCAGGTGCCTAAGTTAGTTTTTCTAGATCCAGAACGTTTTATTCTGGTACTAGAGCGAGTTCCAGTAGGTAGCACAGTGTGGAAATCAGATTTATTAGCTGGGGTAATAAATCCAGATATTGGCTTAAAACTTGGCGCAACCTTAGCTTCATGGCATAACTACGGTGAGAAGAATGCTGAAGTGAAAATAAAGTTTATGGAGGACTCATTATTTGAGCAGTTAAGAATTGATCCTTTTTATAGATTTGTAGCAGCTAAGAATCCACAGATTGAGGTTTCAATTCGTAAGTTAATTAATGAATTAGAGGGTGATAAGACCACAGTTGTGCATGGTGATTTCTCCCCTAAAAATATTATGGTTGCCACCAATGATGATGTTTACATACTTGATTTTGAGGTTACCCATGTTGGAAATCCAGTATTTGATTTAGCCTTCCTAATAGCTCACCTACTTTGCAAGTTCTTTAGAACCGATGATCGATTACATGCCAAATTACTTGCCAACACCGCTATTTCATTTGTGGAGGAGTATCAAGGAGTAAGGCGCATCTCACCTACCCTTACTAAGCATGCAGCTCTAATTGCACTTGCTCGTGTTGAGGGCAAATCACCTGTTAATTACCTTTCTGCTGGTGCCCAACACAAGCTTCAAACCTTTACCAAAGCTATTTTGGCAAATAACGGTAATCTTTCAGTTACTGAGTTATTTGAGATGAGTGCAAAGTGAAAATTAGTAAGGTTATTGGTTATCAAGTTTTAGACTCTAGAGGCCGGCCAACAGTTGCAGCTGCAATCACATTAACAGATGGCTCTACTCACACCGCTCGAGTTCCATCAGGGGCATCAACTGGAAAACATGAGGCTAAAGAGTTACGAGATACCGGTAGTAAGTACTCAGATAAGTTTTACTCAGGCCTATCAGTACAGCAAGCAGTAGCAAATGTAAATGAGAAGATCGCACCTAGATTAGTTGAGGAGCAGATTGATTTAAATTTAGTTGATTCACAACTAATTGATTTAGATCCATCAACTGATCACTCAGCCTTAGGTGCAAATGCCACTTTGGCAGTATCCCTTGCTGCCAGCCTTGCAACAGCCCATTCCCAGAATAAATCTCTAGCCAGATACTTTGCAGCAGATGCTCCATTACTAATTCCGATGCCGATGGTAAACATTTTGTCGGGCGGGGCTCACGCAAACCGCAGCATGGATATACAAGATATTTTGATCATCCCAACTGGCGCAAAAACTTTCACCCAAGCCTTATCTTGGATTGTGGCTGTGCGCGAGATGGCAGCGGTAATGGGCAAAGAATCTGGACAGGTAACAAATTTAATTGCTGATGAGGGTGGTTTGTCACTTACCTTCTCCTCTATTGAAAAAGCTTGTGAGTTTGTAGTTAGTGCAATCGAAAAGGTCGGCTTACAGGTTGGCAATCAAGTAAGCCTTGCCTTAGATGTTGCCGCTACTCAATTTTTTGATGGGGAAAAATACAATCTAGCAACGATTGGTAAGAGTTACTCTCCTAGTGAGTTTGTTAAGTACATAAGCCAATTGACAAGTAATCAGCCAATTATTTCAATCGAAGATCCATTTGCTGAAGATGATTGGAGTAGTTGGCAACAATTCATGGAGATTGCACCAGCCAAGCTGCAATTACTAGGTGATGATTTATTGACCACAAATTTAGAGCGTTTAGACAAGGCGATTGCAAACAAGAGCGCTAATGCAATCTTGATTAAACCTAATCAAAATGGCTTAGTAACCTCAACTTTGAATGTGCTTAAGCAGGCTAGGGCAAATAACTTTAACACTGTGGTTTCAGCCAGATCTGGTGAAAACGAAGACTCTTGGTTATCTGATTTAGCAACGGGTTGGAGTGCTGGGCAAATAAAGGTTGGCTCAACTCATGGCTCTGAACGAAATGCAAAGTGGAACAGATTATTAGAGTTTGAAGCAACTGAAGAGACTAGATTTATAAATCCCTTTAATTAATGGGAGTGACGTGGCACGTAATCACCGCTGCCACCGACTAGGAAATCAAGATCTGCACCAAGGTGGGCTTGTTGTACATGCTCGATATACATCTTGCTCCAACCACGATCAGCCTTTGGCTTTGGTGGCACCCATGCAGCTTTACGCTTTGCTAACTCTTCAGGTGAGATAAGTAAATTCAACTTACGATTTGGAACATCTAATTCAATCTCATCACCATTTTCAACAAATGCAAGTGGTCCACCAGCGGTTGACTCTGGTGAAACATGTAATACAACGGTGCCGTAAGCAGTTCCACTCATTCTGGCATCAGAGATTCGCACCATGTCAGTCACGCCTTGATCAAGCATCTTCTTTGGCATTGGAAGGTTTCCAACCTCTGGAAATCCTGGATAACCTTTTGGACCGGAATTTTTCAAAACTAAAATAGTATCTGGAGTTACTGGCAGATTTAAATCATCTGCAACCTTTAAGTACTCCTCAATTTCATTGAAGACTAATGCTTTACCTTTATGTGTTAATAATTTTGGTGAAGCAGCTGATACTTTGATGATCGCGCCATCTGGAGCAAGTGAGCCACGAACTACAACAATTCCAGCACCTGCTGCTTGGAATGGTTTGTCAGCTGGCGTAATTACCTCTTTGTTCCAATTCTCGGCACCTTCAATATTTTCTTTAACAGTTTTACCAGTAACAGTTATGTGATCGGTGTGAATTAGCTTTGAAATCTCTTTCATAACTGTTGGGACACCGCCCGCGTCGAAAAATTCCTCCATTAAGAATTTTCCACTTGGCATCATATTTGCAATTACTGGAACATCTTTGCCCAACTTATCAAAATCATCTAAGGTCAAAGGCACACCAACTCGACCAGCGATTGCTAACAAGTGCACTACCGCGTTGGTTGAACCACCAATTGCAGCCAAAATCTTGATCGCATTTTCAAATGATTTGCGGTTTAAAATCTTGGAAAGTTTCAGATCCTCTTCAACCATCTTCACAATTCGACGGCCAGACAGGTGGGCTAATGTAAATTTGCGAGAGTCAACAGCTGGAATTGCTGCAGCTCCTGGTAGTTGAACACCCAATGCTTCAGTTACACAAGCCATGGTGGAGGCGGTTCCCATTGTCATACATGAACCTTGGCTTCTAGCAGAGCATGACTCCATCGCCATAAACTCTTCAAAGGAAATCTTTCCGCTTCTAACCTGCTCGCTATATTTCCAAACTAATGTTCCAGAACCAACTGGTTGTCCTTGGTAGCGACCATTAAGCATTGGACCACCGGTAATCATTAAGGTTGGCAGATCCACACTTGCTGCGCCCATTAATAATCCAGGCGGAGTTTTATCGCAGTTTCCAAGTAAGACCACACCATCTAATGGATGAGAACGAATTAACTCCTCTACCTCCATCGCCAACATGTTGCGATAAAGCATGGTGGTTGGTCTTTGCAGTGATTCACTAAGTGACATTGCTGGGAACTCAAGTGGAAAACCACCAGCTTCCCACACGCCGCGTTTTACCGCTTCGGCGACATCATTTAAAGATCCATTACATGGATTTAACTCTGACCATGTGTTTGCAATTCCAATTACTGGCCTGCCATCAAAAACATCTGGGGCGTAACCTTGGTTACGAAGTCTTTCTCGGTGGATATATCCACCCTTATCTTTAAGTCCAAACCAATACTGGCTGCGGCGTTCAAACTTCTCTTCGCTCACACTGACCCTTCAAAACTTGTCAAACTCTCAAATAATGAGAAATTTCCTATGTTAAGGTTTTCGTATTCTAGTTCATTAGCAAGAAAACTTCACCTCAACAGAAATGTGAGAATAATGAGAATCGCCCGCTTAGGTCAGTTAAACCAGGAGAAGCCAGCCGTGATGATCTCAGATACTGAGGCGGTATTTGTTGATGATCTAGTCGCAGATTTTAATAGAGTTGAATTAGAAAATGGCGCTATCGCCAAGTTAGCAAAGGCTGATCTAACAAATCGTAAAAAGGTTTCGATTTCAGATTTTCGAATTGGCTCTCCAGTTGCAAGACCAACAAAAGTTATCTGTGTGGGTTTAAATTATGCAAAACATGCAGTTGAGTCTGGCATGACCCCACCGCCTGAGCCGGTGATATTTATGAAAGCCCCAGATACTGTAATTGGACCAAATGATGATGTTGTAGTGCCACCAAACTCAACTAAAACTGATTACGAGGTTGAGCTATGTGTTGTAATTGGTAAAAATGCACTTTATTTGAAATCACCAGAAGAGGCTGCTGAATACATTTTAGGTTACACAATCTCACAAGATGTGTCAGAGCGACACTGGCAGGTAGAACGTAGTGGTCAATGGGTAAAGGGAAAATCCTTCCCATCCTTTAATCCAATGGGTCCATGGATTGTTACTGCTGATGAGTTGAAAAGTAAAAACTTAGATCCAAACAATTTATCTCTTACTTGCACCATTGATGGTGAGGTAAGACAAAACTCCAGAACAAATGATTTGATCTTTGGAATAAATCATTGCGTTTGGTACATCTCTCAATTCATGGAGTTAAAGGCTGGAGATGTTATTAACACCGGAACACCAGAGGGTGTTGGTATGGGCTTTAAGCCAGAGAAGTACCTAAAAGGTGGCGAAAGTATTGTTACTACAATTGAAGGAATTGGCAGTATTAAAAATAAGGTAGTTAATTACAAGTAATTAGCTAATCGCCTTATTGCTTCTAACTCCATTAATTATTCGCTCAATTCCATAAGGGTTAGAGTTTTGTAACTCTGCTGGCAGCTGATTATCTGGAAAGCTTTGATAAACCACTGGTCTAACAAATCGAAATAGCGAATCTAAGCCAACCGATGTGGTGTGTGAAGATGAGGCTGGCCATTGGCCACCATGATTTTGGGCGGCGGTAACTGAGACAGAGGTTGGAAATCCATTCCAAATCAACCGTCCAGCTTTTTGAGTTAGCGCGGCTACTAAATCCTTAACATTATCTGCAGCAGTTGCATGAAGAGCTGAGGCTAATTGGCCACTCATACTCTTTGCGATCGATAGGTATTGATCAAATGGGGCTCTAATGATTACTGAGGTTGGGCCAAAGTGCTCCTCTAGTAAGTCATCATGATTTTTAACATCAGCCCAGTCCACTACAAAAATTGTTGGTGTCACGCCAAATCCATCAGGATTAGTAGTGCCGGTTAAGAGCTTAACTCCATTAGCTTTACTGATTGAAGAAATTGCATCAATAAATCTGGTTGCAATTCCTTTATTTAGTAGCGGTCCGACTTTTTGATCTGCAATATAACTTTGCACACTTGCAATGAATTTATCTCCAGCACCATCATTTGGCACAACCATAATTCCTGGTTTGGTGCAAAACTGACCAGATCCAAGGAGAGCTGAATCCATTGCAGCCTTTGCTAACTCCTCTGACTTTTCTGCTAACACCGCTGGGGTAAAGAAAACTGGATTTAATGAACCCATTTCAGCATAAACTGGAATAGGAACTTGCCTTTCTTGAGCTAACTTAATTAATAATTTTCCAACCATGCCAGATCCAGTAAAACCAATTGCCGTAACCTCTGGTGCTTTAGCTAGCCAGTGCGTAATCTCTGGATTTACTCCTTGCACTAATGTAAATATCTCTTTTGGTAAACCTTGTTCTGTAATTGCTTTGACTACTGCCTGATAAACCATCTCACAGGTATTTGGATGTGATGGATGCGCCTTAACTACTACCGGACATCCAGCTGCCAGTGCTGATGCAGAATCTCCGCCAGCAACTGAGAATGCAAGTGGAAAATTTGAGGCTGCAAAAATAGAAACTACACCCAGTGGTTGCTGAGACTTGCGAAGATCAGGTCTTGCTACCGGTAGAAAATTTGGATCTGCCAGATCAATAATTGGCAATAGGTGGCCACCAGTTTTTACTAATTCAGCAAAGGCGCGGATTTGGATAACGGTGCGCATTACCTCACCTGTAACTCTGGCTATTGGTAGCGCTGTCTCTTGATTTGAAATATCAGCAAGTTTTTCCTTTTGAGATTCAATTGAATCAGCAATAGCATTTAAAAGCGCAGCTCTTTGAGTTGGCGTAGTGGCCGCAAATTTTTCCTTTACCTTATGTGCTGCAGCCATCGCAGCTGAAACCTCTTCAAAGTTGTTCTCGGCAATTGGCCCTCCGACCGCTTGGCCAGTTGCTGGATTTACCGCTGTGAATGTTTTGCTCATTTGAGAACTATAACTAGAAAATTCAAAATACTAATATTTCCTGCTTAGATTTCTCAATATCTAGGAGCGTTCCTAGTTCTTTCTACCTTTGGTTTTCTTAGATTTCGTTTGCTCCAACAAATATTGTGCCAGTGCCTTCGCCCAGATTGATCATGCTCTAGCCAAGCAACGGTATGAGGAGTTGCCATTGGAATTACCTGATCACATCCTGGACATCGATATGGCTTGTTAGATGATGAGCCACTAATTTTTCGAACCACATAAATTCCATCATCATGCTCTTCAATTGATTCATTAGATGTAGCTAATTCCCGCTCTTCATCGTGGGCAATATCTCCCCTGCCCTTACGCTTTGGCTTTGTTTTACGTGGACTCACAGGATTATTCTCCCGAATAAATTGAGTATTTATTACCAATTAAGGCAAGATGTCGGTATGAGCAGCACCGCAGCAATTCAGGTCCAAGGACTGGTTAAAAGGTATGGCGAAAAAACTGCGGTTGATGGCATAGATCTAACTGTTGAAAGTGGTGAAATTTTTGCACTACTTGGACCTAACGGTGCTGGTAAGACCACCACTGTGGAAATTCTTGAAGGATATCGAACTGCAACAGCAGGACAGGTAAAGGTATTGGGCTTTAACCCTGCGACTAAGGGAAGTGCCGGACAAAAATGGCGTAATCAAATTGGAATTGTCTTGCAATCCACCTCTGATGCAGCTGATCTTTCAGTCTTTGAAACTATTTCCCACTATGCAAATTATTATGACAACCCAAGAAATGTTGACCAGGTAATTGATGAGGTAGGACTTCGAGAAAAAATCGATGCTAAAGCTCGGGAACTCTCAGGTGGTCAGCGCCGCAGATTAGATGTTGCACTTGGAATTATTGGATCTCCGCAACTGCTATTTCTAGATGAACCAACAACTGGATTTGATCCAGAAGCTAGAAGATCTTTCTGGGAGCTAATTACAACATTAAAGGCAGAGGGTAAAACTATTTTGCTAACTACTCATTACTTAGATGAGGCTCAAGCCTTAGCAGACCGAGTTGGCGTCATAAACAATGGCAAAATTATTGAGATCGCAACACCTCAAACATTGGGTGGTCGAAACAACGCACCAGCAAAGGTGACCTGGCTTGAAAACGGTGTAACTAATCAAATTCTCACAAAGGATCCAACTACTGAGGTGCTTAAACTCAGTCAGCGGTTTGGTGGATCAGTGCCAGAGCTAGAGGTATCAAGACCAAATTTAGAGGAAATTTATTTAAAGATGATTGGTGAGCTTCGATGAATACTCTCCTTGAAACCCTTCGAATTGGTGGGCTGCGAAGCAGAATTGAACTTAAGCAATTCATGCGCCAGCGCGAGTCAGTAGTTTTTACATTATTTTTTCCAGTTATCTTGTTATTTATCTTTGGCACAGTCTTTAAGGACACTATTGCACCAGGTGTCACATTTAGTCAGTATTTTGTTGCCGGCATGATCGCTTCCGGTTTGGTCAACACCGGTTTTCAACAGTTAGCAATAACAATTCCGATGGAGCGAGATGATGGAACATTAAAGCGATTACGCGGAACACCAATGTCAGTTTCCTCTTATTTTATTGGCAAAGCCTTGTTGGTGACATTCTTAATGATTATTCAAACCGCACTACTTCTATTTTTTGGAGCTATCGTCTTTGATTTAAATCTGCCATCTGATCCAATGCTGTGGTGGAACTTCACCTGGCTAGTTCTATTAGGAAGTGCCTGCTCAACTGTATTAGGAATAGCTTTCTCGGTAGTGCCGAAAAGTGGGCGCGGAGCCTCAGCAGTGGTCTCGCCAATAGTGATTATTCTGCAATTTTTCAGTGGCGTATTTTTTGTCTTTACCTCCTTGCCGTCTTTCATGCAGCAGCTTGCGGCAATATTTCCATTGAAATGGTTGACCCAAGGAATGCGATCGGTGTTTTTACCTGATGACTTTGCAACCCAAGAGGTAGCAGGTACTTGGGAATTAGGAAAAACTGCATTAGTTTTATTGATCTGGCTAGTTCTTGGCTTAATCTTTGCGATAAAGAAATTTAAATGGAGCAGAGAATAAAGATTAAATTGGTAATTGCACTCTTTACCTCAATTGCCCTCTTTGCCTCCTCTTCATATGCTGCTACTCCCTCACCAAAAGCTAGCTCTAAGAACAGTGCCAAGCCGGTGGCCTCAAAATCTGCTACGCCAAAAGCTGCTACTGCATCAACTAGTAAAAAACCTAGTAAGAAGCCAACCAAGAAGCCGGTGAAAAAGAAGGTAAAGAAAACTGCTACGCCAATTCCATCACCATCACCAGTGTGGCCACCAATTAAATTCACTTCAAACAAGGGCATTTACGCAAAGATTCCAACAAGTAAAGAGCTGCTTGGATTGGTTTCAGCTAAGGCTGGATTGGCTGAAACAGTTAAAAAATGTGAATCCTATGCATGTGGAGCAGTTATTGTGGCAGCAGATTATCGCTGTGTTTGGTGGGAGATTAAATCCACTGTTTATGGCACAGACCCAGCTGATGCAAGTAAGAAAATTGCACTTGGAAAACTTCGAACTCTTTATGGTCCGCTATCACCAAAGACATATGCAAATATCATTTTATTAAGTGATGAGCCACTTTATGGACCTTCTGTTACAGACCCAAGCACTGGAGAGCAAATACAGGGACCACCAAGAACTGGTGTGGTAGTTGGAGGAATCTCAGCTATCTGTCATAAATCTGGTACAAATGAGAAAATTCCAGCAAATATTTATACTCCACTACGTTAGTTGCCGAAAAGGATAAAAAGTGCTCGGTGGAATAAATAACAGTCTCTTCTTAATTTCACTCTCTGGCTTTCTAGTTGTTGCAGTAATGATTGTGATTTTAAAATGGGCATTTTCAGGTAATAAGTCGGTGATCGAGCGGGAAAAGAGAATTGGTAATGAAGATGAGTACGGACTCCTTAGGGTTGCCCACTCTCCAAAAAATCATATTGAGGGTGAGATGCTTCGACAAAAACTGTTATCAGTTGGTATTAAAGCCACTTTATCTCAAACGAAGAATGGTCCAAAAATATTGGTTTTTGAGAAAGACTTAAAGATTGCAAAGGCAACTTTAAGCTCTTAGCGATTTGCCCCTGGTACCCAAAGCTGATCGCCAACATCTTTGTTGACATATCTAGCCAGTACAAACAACAGGTCGGAAAGACGATTTAAATACTTGGCAGTTATTGGATTTACTCCGCCACCAAATGCGTGAATAGCATGCCAAGTTGTTCGCTCTGCTCTTCGAGTTACAGTTCTTGCAACATGCATAAGTGCTGCCGCTGGTGTTCCAGAAGGCAGTACAAAGGATCTAAGCGGTTGCAGACTCTCGTTGTACTTATCAATTTGTTGTTCAAGATATTCAATTTGTGAATCTAAAACTCTAAGTGGCTCTGAAGCTGGATTATCAACTACAGGAGTACAAAGATCTGCGCCAACATCAAATAAATCATTTTGAATTCGAACTAGCAACTTCTTGATATCAGCATCTTTGATATCTCCCATTGCCAATACAACTCCGATTGAGGAGTTCGCTTCATCCACGGTGGCATATGCCTCAAGCCTGGGATCATTTTTTGAGGTTCGGCTCATATCCCCAAGTGAGGTTGTGCCGTCATCGCCAGTTTTTGTGTAAATGCGGGTTAGGTTGACCATGAGTGCACCCTACCTTAAGCAATTACAATGGGGAATTATGGAACGGTTGCGGGTAGTTGGGGGTGCCAGATTAGCCGGCACAGTTCGCGTTTCTGGAGCAAAAAACTCAGCTCTTAAGTTAATGGCCGCCACATTATTAGCACCTGGTAAATCAACAATCACAAATCTGCCAGAGATTGCTGATGTTGAGTATATGGCGGAGTTGTTAACCAGATTAGGTTGCTCAGTTGAAGTTAATCACCAATCAAGCCAAGTTGTAATTGATGTGCCACAAAAATTAGGTCACCGTGCTGATTACGACATGGTTCGAAAGATGCGAGCCTCTATCAATGTTTTAGGTCCGCTAATTGCCAGAGAGTTAATTGCTGAGGTTGCACTCCCTGGTGGAGATGCAATTGGATCTCGTGGTCTTGATTTTCACATAAATGGTTTAACTGAGATGGGTGCGCAAGTAACCTCCGAACATGGTTTTGTTATCGCTAAAGCAAGTAACGGTTTAACCGGTGCGCATATAACTCTTGAATTTCCAAGTGTTGGTGCCACTGAAAACATTATGACCGCTGCCACCTTGGCAAATGGTAAGACGGTAATTGATAACGCTGCCCGAGAGCCTGATGTAGTTGATCTTGGTGAGTTTTTAATTGCAATGGGTGCAAAAATTTCTGGACTTGGCTCTCACACAATCATAATTGAAGGAGTCAAGAAATTAACGCCAACAAATCATGCAACCTTGGCTGATCGAATTGTCTCTGGTACTTGGGCATTTGCTGCTGCCATGACCAAGGGAGATATCACAATTGAAAATGGCAGAGCTGATCACCTAGAGCTGCCCCTTGATAAATTAGTTGAGGCTGGCGCTGTTGTTACCACTACTAAAAATGGTTTTAGAGTGAAAATGGATAAACGACCTACTGCAGTTGATGTTGCAACTCTTCCCTATCCAGGTTTTCCAACTGATTTGCAGCCGATGGTAATCACCTTGAACTCGATTGCAGATGGCACATCTATTGTTACCGAAAATGTATTTGAGGGCAGATTTATGTTTGTAAATGAATTGCTACGGCTAGGTGCCAAGATTCAAGTTGATGGTCACCACGCAGCAATTACTGGTATCAATCAATTATCTGCTGCCCCAGTTGCTGCAACTGATATTCGGGCAGGGGCTGGCTTAGTTTTGGCAGCTCTAGTAAGTGATGGCGTTACTATTATTGAGGATGCCTTTCATATCGATCGAGGGTATCCAGATTTTCCTACTCAACTACAATCGTTAGGTGCAGATGTCACCAGAATTTAATTTTCCAGATCGCAACCTAGCTCTTGAATTGGTAAGAGTTACTGAAACCGCAGCCTTAGCAGCTTCAACCTGGGTTGGCAGAGGCGATAAAGATGCTGCCGATGGCGCAGCGGTTGCAGCAATGCGCAAGATGATTAACACCGTTGATATGTCCGGTGTAATAGTTATTGGTGAGGGTGAAAAAGATAATGCACCGATGCTTCACAATGGTGAAGAGGTTGGTAATGGCAGTGGCCCGGTATGTGATGTTGCAGTTGACCCAATTGATGGCACCACCCTTACCTCAAATGGTTTAAATGGTGCGGTAAGTGTTATCGCGTTAGCACCTCGTGGCACGATGTTTGATCCAAAGGGTGCTTTTTATATGAACAAAATTGTTACCGGCCCTGAAGCAGCGTCAGTAGTTGATATCACCGCTCCTGCTGGTGAAAATGTGCGCAGAGTGGCAAAAGCAAAAGGTGTAGATGTCTCTGACATTACGGTAATCGTTTTGGATAGACCAAGACATGCTCAGTTACTTCAAGAGTTACGTGCTGCAGGTGCGCGAATTAGATTAATTCGAGATGGTGATGTGGCAGCTGCAATTGAGACAGCGCGAATCGGTACTGGTATAGATATTTTGATGGGTATTGGTGGCACACCTGAAGGGGTTGTAACTGCTGCAGCAATGCGAGCTTTAGGGGGCGTAATTCAAGGACAGTTAATGCCACAAAGTGATAGCGAGAAAGCATCTGCAAAGGATGCTGGGCATGATCTATCTAAGATTTATTCAACCAATGATTTAGTTGCCTCAGATGATGTTTTCTTCTCCGCAACTGGAATTACAGATGGTGAGTTGTTAAGAGGTGTTCGCCACACAGCATTTGGTGCGATTTCACATTCATTAGTTGTGCGAGGTCGTTCAAAAACGGTAAGAATTATTGAAACTGAGCACCGCTAAAGCTAATTTGTAACTACCTGAGCCTCACCCAAGATTGAAACTCGATCATTTGAAACTGAAATAAATCCACCGTTAATAATAAAATCATTTACCGAACCATCAGTAGATTTAATTGAGACGGTGCCATCGGCAAGTACCCCAAGAAGTGGTGCGTGTCCTGGCAAAACACCAAGATCTCCTTCAAGTGTGCGGGCAGTAACCATCTTTGCCTCACCACTCCACACCCGCTTCTCTGGGGTAACTACCTCAACTTTTAACATGAGTTAGGACTTAGCCAACTCTGCTGCTTTGCGCTCAACATCATCAAGACCACCGCACATAAAGAATGCTTGCTCAGGTACATGGTCATACTTACCATCAGCAAGGGCTTCAAATGCTGCGATTGTTTCAGTTAGCGGCACAAATGAACCATCTAGACCAGTAAAGACCTTGGCCACGAAGGTATTTTGAGATAAGAATCTTTGAATACGACGAGCTCTTCCGACCAGAATTCGATCCTCTTCAGATAGTTCATCAATACCCAAGATCGCAATAATGTCTTGCAAATCTTTGTAACGCTGCAAAATTTGCTTGATTCGGTTTGCAACTTTGAAATGGTGCTCGCCAATATAACGAGGATCCAAAATTCGAGAGGTTGAATCAAGTGGATCAACCGCAGGATAAATACCAAGCTCAGAGATCGGACGAGACAACACAGTTGTTGCATCCAAGTGAGCGAAGGTTGTGTGCGGTGCTGGATCGGTGATGTCATCTGCTGGAACATAAATCGCCTGCATCGAGGTAATTGAGTGACCACGAGTTGAGGTAATTCGCTCCTGCAACTGACCCATCTCATCTGCCAGTGTTGGTTGGTAACCAACTGCAGATGGCATACGACCAAGAAGTGTTGAAACTTCAGAGCCTGCTTGAGTAAAGCGGAAGATGTTGTCAATAAATAACAACACATCCTGCTTCTGCACATCACGGAAGTACTCAGCCATGGTTAGCGCAGAAAGTGCAACACGCAGACGCGTTCCAGGTGGCTCATCCATTTGTCCGAAGACCAATGCGGTTTTGTTAATAACTCCAGTTTCAGTCATCTCCAGGAATAAG
>Ga0208697_1000017_pt1 | contig 26477 bp, 26 predicted proteins | sample LakMenEpi12Sep08_FD_150688 | JGI IMG/M metagenome (GOLD analysis project Ga0208697, IMG submission 150688) | Freshwater microbial communities from Lake Mendota, WI - 12SEP2008 deep hole epilimnion (SPAdes) | ecosystem: Environmental > Aquatic > Freshwater > Lake > Epilimnion/Euphotic zone ...
GAGGTCTTAGCAAGAGACACCACAGTTGTTCAGGCACGCTCTAGCGCGGTGGCGCATATGTATATTGAATCACCCCTTGATGCTTCCGCTGCCTCTCGATTATTTGCTACTCATCCTCCAATTGCTGAGCGGATTGCAACTCTAAGAAAAATGGAAGCCAATCCTGAGTCGATTCAATAATTCAAGTTAATTTCGAAGTACAGGATCCGTTGCACCAATTAAGTGAGAAAAAAGCTGAGTTATCATTTCCCAATGACAATTGATTTTTTTTCAACGCCGGAAGAGTATCAAATAGATTCCCTTAAAAAGTCAGCTTTGGTGGTGCTAGAAAATTATAAAATCTCGGTCAAGTCCATTGAGATGATCAATTACGAGAACAACGCTACATTTAAGGTCACTGCTATAGATGAAGCCAACTATGCATTTCGAATCAGTATTAATTCACCTCGTAGCAAGGCAAATATTGAAGCTGAGGTAGCATGGGTGAAATTCTTGAACAACTCACATTTAGTTAAAACTGCTAGGCCAATATCAAATAAGCAAGAAAGTTACATAACAACATTTTTCCATCAGGAAATAGGCCGCGATCTAAACTGTGTTGTGTACTCATGGCTAGATGGCGTTGATGTCGGGTATGACCCTACGCCTACTCAGCTGCAGGCTCTTGGAGCTGCTATGGCAAACATGCACAACTTGTCTGTCGATTTTGTGTTGCCAGATAATTCCCAAACCCCGACCTTTAACGACCCTTTTTGGGGCTCTCCGGATTTACTGCGTGGTAAAGAGAGTCAACTAAGTGTTGAACATAAAAAGCTCGTAGTAGATGCATTTGATGAGATAACTAGGAGAACCAATGATTTGTTCGAGAAAAATAAGTCACAATTAATTCATGCCGATCTGCATGGTTGGAACTTGAAATGGGATCTAGGCCAGCTATCTGTATTTGATTTTGACGATTGTGGAATAGGCCTTCCGATTCAGGATATAGCTACGGCCGTGTACTACCTAGACACTCCTGATCAAGAGAGAGCGCTCCTTGAAGGTTACAAGTCGGTCAAACCATTGCCAAAGTACGAAGAGAAGGATCTAGAAATGTTGCTTATGCACCGACGACTACTCTTATTGAATTATCTTTATGAAACTTTAAAAGCTGAACACGCAAAAATGTTGCCAAACTATCTTGAGGAGACAATTAGGAGAGTAAAGGTATTTCTAGAGATCTGATTTATTTTTGTAAGTTAATTAGGACGAATCGTAAATTTATTGAATTTGCATTTTGGTATAGTAGAAGTTCCTTTCTATTTTGAATCCAAGAAGGCTAGATTAGATTTTTAGCAAGTGTTTCAATCCGATATTTTAGCCCCTCAGGCCTTTATGGCATATTTGCGCAATGGGAAAAACATATTACGAGATTGATGTATTTGGTGCTGAACCCTTCAGTGGGAATCCAGTTGGTGTGGTCTTTGAGGCAAACGAGTTAAGTACGAAGCAGATGCAAGATTTTGCTCGATGGACTAATTTAAGTGAAACAACATTTGTTCTAACTCCAAATGACAATGAAGCTGATTATGGCTTAAGAATCTTTACTCCAACTTCTGAATTGCCTTTTGCTGGTCATCCCACACTGGGCACTGCTAAAGCATGGCTTGATCATGCGGGCACCCCTAATAAAAGTAAAGTGATTCAAGAATGTGGCATCGGCTTGATTCAAGTTATGCAGAGCAAAGATAGATTTTCATTTAAGGCGCCAGAAATGATTCGAGGCGAGGCGCTAAGTTCGGATTTGTTAACCGAGGTCGCTTTAACTTTAAATATTGAAAAAAGTAAGATTCTCGATTCAAAGTGGATTGACAATGGACCGGGTTGGATTGGCGTACTTCTTGCCTCTGCCGAAGAGGTTTTAGCCGTTACGCCAAATCGAAAAAGTAATCTGGCACTCGGTTTATTTGGATTCTATGGTGCTGGATCTAAATACATGTATGAAGTTAGAGGCTTTTACCCAGAGGATGGACTATTAATTGAAGATGCCGCAACAGGAAGCTTGCATGCATCAGGAGCTCAGTGGCTTATTTCCAAAGGGAAGTGTGAGACACCTTATTTGGCATCGCAAGGCAAGGCAATAAATCGAAATGCTGAAATTTATGTTACAAGTGATGCCGATCAGGAAATTTGGATTGGCGGTAAAGCTGAGATTCGAATAAAAGGAGAAGTTACTTTTTAAGTGGACGATACTGGGATCGAACCAGTGACCCCTTCCATGTCAAGGAAGTACGCTACCGCTGCGCTAATCGTCCGTTAAGCGAGAGTCTACTAGCGACCGAAATCATCCTCAACACGTTCAATGTCATCCTCACCAAAGTAGCTGCCAGTTTGTACCTCAATAAAAATCAATTCTGAATTTCCGGTATTACTGATCCTATGAAGCATTCCTTGGGGTACTTGAATTACTGATCCAGCAGATATTGATTGCACTTTGCCATCCAATGTGACCTCACCAATACCTTGAGTTACATACCAATGCTCACTTCGTTTTTGATGGCGCTGATAAGAAAGACGTTTGCCAGGGGAAACATGTATTGACTTCACCTTGTAATTAGCAGCCTCTTGGAGCACTTCATACCGACCCCATGGGCGTTCAGAGTTTTCTAGCATGGAAATACTTTAACCCTTAAACTAACAATATGAGCAATTCAATGCCGAAAGCCTCAAAATTACCCTCTAACCAGTTTGATCATTTCTATAAAGGTGGCAATCGGATTGGCAAACTTAGAAATGGACCCGGTGGTCCCATGCGACCGGAGGAGTGGATTGGTTCTACTACCACCAGATTTGGTGAGAGTGTTAACGGACTTTCCAAGTTAGCTGATGGGCAGCTACTAAGAGATGTAATTTCTGAAGATCCCATAAATTGGTTGGGGCAAAAACATATAGCTAAATTTGGTATTTCAATTGAAATTTTAGTCAAGTTGTTAGATCCCGATCAAAGATTGCCAGTTCACTATCACCCAGATCAAAAATTTGCCAAAGAGAAATTGCATTTAAATCATGGCAAAACTGAGGCGTGGATAATCCTAGATGCACCAGTTGGCGCAAAGGTTGGAATTGGCTTTAAAGAGCAAATGAAAAAAGCAGATTTGGCCAGGTTAGTAGCAAACCATGACTCAGCTGGGTTATTGGATTCCTTAGTTTTTAAAGAGGTTAGGGCTGGAGATGCAGTTTTTGTGCCAGCTGGGGTAGTTCACGCAATAGAGTCTGGAATTTTTGTATTAGAGCTGCAGGAGCCAACTGATCTATCAATCTTGCTGGAGTGGGATGGTTTTGCAGTTGATGGAGATAAGGATGGGCATTTAAATCTTGGATTTGATACCGCATTAGATGCTCTTCGCTTCTCACCACTTACTCCAAATGAAGAAAAAGAGATAATTACAAAGTTTGATATTGATGGACAAAAAAGCGGAGCGATATTTAACTCAATCGCTAATCCTTTTTTCAGAGCAGATTACTTGACTACAGGCCATGGCAAGGTTGAACCGGGATTTGGAATCTTTTTGTCTTTAGCCGGGGATGGGAAGATGAAGTTCGAAAATGACCAAACGCTGGATGTTAAACAAGGTGATGCGGTAGTAACTCCTTATAGTGCTGGTGGATTTACTTTAAGTGATTGTTCTGGGATTTTATCTAGACCACCTGCTGCTTAATTATTTGTGGAGGTCGGAACGGGATTTGAACCCGTGTAGCGGGATTTGCAGTCCCGAGCCTCGCCTCTCGGCCATCCGACCTTGCTTTTCCCAGAGTAAATTTGTTTCTATGCGAGCGGACGACCGGGTTCGAACCGGCGACCTGAACCTTGGCAAGGTTCCGCGCTACCAACTGCGCTACGTCCGCGTAAGTGCGGGGTGAAATCTATCGCATTTAGCCACCCTTGGCACAATTGTATTTTTTCACACCTTTTCTATCGCAGGAGGTAGCGTTCAAACATGGAGTTATCGCAACCAACCTTTTGGATGGCAGGTCGGCTTGCAACTGATTGTGTTGAGATTTCAACTGACCCCACCTGCCTAGATCGACCAGGTTTTTGGGCGGTAGTAAATACCTTTGAAGGACAATGGTTTTGCGCAAGATTTGCATCCGTTGTTGACGCGCCACTTCCAGTTGCGCAATGGCAAGGAATTGATGCATCTTGGAGCTCATCGCAAACTCAAAGTGAGTATCAAAGTAATGTTAAGAAGATAAAGGAAAAAATTGCAGCAGGTGATATTTATCAGGTAAACCTCTGTCGGGTGTTAAGCACTAAATCAAAACAACCCTTGCAGGGGTTGGCAAATAGATTGCAGCAGGATAACCCTGCTCCTTTCGCTAGTTATTTGAGATTACCCAATTTAGAGATTGCATCAGCTTCACCAGAGTTATTTCTAAAACGCGATGGCGCGATTATCAAATCCACCCCGATTAAGGGCACCTCAAAAACCGATAATTTCGGAGAGAAAGATCGCGCAGAAAATGTGATGATTGTGGATTTAATGCGTAATGATTTTGGCAGTATCTGTGAAAGTGGCAGCGTGGATGTGCCAAGATTGTTAGCAAGTGAGGCTCATCCTGGACTGATTCACCTGGTTTCAGATGTGGTTGGTAGGTTGAGAGAAAATATCAAATGGAGTGAAATCGTAAAAGCATTACTTCCTGCTGGATCAATTAGCGGCGCGCCAAAATCGTCAGCACTTAAAAGTATCGCAGAGATTGAAAAAGTTGCTCGTGGCCCATACTGCGGAGTTATTGGTTGGGTGCAGGGGGAGCAGGCGGTGTTGTCAGTGGGAATTCGTATATTTTGGTCTCATGGGGATGGTCAATTAAATTTTGGAACTGGCGCAGGTATTACCTGGGCAAGTCAGCCACAAGGTGAATGGGAAGAGACTGAGTTGAAGGCTAAGCGGTTAATCTCAATTGCATCAGGAGTATTGGTATGAAATTACTTGTCAACGGCAAATTAGTTACCGAGCCACTCTCATTGCCTTTTTCACTCTCCTTTATTAGAGGAGATGGCTTATTTGAAACTATTTTAGGTATAGATGAGAAAATCATCGCCTGGCACCGACATTATGAACGGTTAGCAAAATCTGCCGAAAAACTCTTAATTACTATTCCAGCAAGAATTGATATTGAGGTTGGGATAAATCAATTATTGAAGGGCGTAGTTGGTAAATCTCGAGTTCGAGTTGCCGTATTAGCAGATAGTAATTGGCTAATTGCGGTGGAGCAGGTGCCGGAGCAGGATAAATTGCCTAGCCTGATAAAGATGAATCAGATCCTTAATTCAAACTCCCCTTTGACTGCAATCAAATCAATCTCATATGGACAATCGATGTTAGCTGTTCGCCTAGCCCAAGCTAGGGGATACACAGATGGGGTTTACTTAAATCAAAATGGTGATGTAGTTGAGACTGGATCGGCAAACATTGTTGTTTTAAAAAATGAAAAATTCATAACTCCAAGCCTTGAATCAGGTTGTTTGCCGGGAATTACTAGGCAAATTCTTATTGAACATTTTGATATCTCAGAGGAGTTGTTTACTTGGGATGAAATGCTTGAATCTGATGCGATTTTTCTATGTTCATCTATTCGTCTGCTAATTCCAGTTTGTAAGGTTGAGGATAAGTTGTTTGAAGATAATCCAGTGGGTGAGAAGTTAATTGGAGATTTGAATCAGCTGATTAGGAGTAAGATGGAGCTATGAACCCATTAATTAAACGAGTACTCGTTGGAATTGTTGGCGGATTAGTTACATTAGTCGGCGTTGTGGCACTGGTAGCACCAGGACCTGGTTGGTTAATCATTTTTACCGGTCTTGGAATTTTAGCTTCTGAATTTGCCTGGGCAGCAAGGGTTTTAACCTCGGCTAAAGGAGTTGCAAGCCGGGCAGCAAATAAGGCGAAAATAAAGAAGAAGCACCAATTGATGATTATTGCGGCGCTCATATTCTTATCACTTGTTTTACTAGTTATTTGGTACGAATACACCTTTTAATTCGCCACCTTTACCGTCCGCTTTGCTAACCTAGCGGTATGTCGGCTCAAATCAAGATCACAGTTAATGGCCAATCCAAAGAGATTTCAAGTGATCAAAAGCCAACCCATCTATTCCAAGAATCATCTGAGGTTGTGGTTTGTCGGATAAATGGAGAGTTGCAAGATTTATGGAGTGATTTAAAAGATGGTGATGTTGTTGAGTCAGTGAGCATCACATCTGAGGATGGTTTGAATGTTTTGCGCCATTCAACCGCCCACGTATTGGCCCAAGCAGTGCAAGAGGTTTTCCCTGAAACTAAGTTAGGAATCGGCCCACCAATTCGAGATGGTTTCTACTATGACTTTGATCCGAAGAATCCATTTACTCCGGCTGATTTAGAAAAATTAGAGAGCGCAATGCGCAAAATCATTAAGGCTGGTCAAAGGTTTCGCCGTCGAGTGACAAATGAAAAGGATGCACTCCTTGAATTAAAGGCAGAGCCTTATAAGTGTGAGTTAATCGGTTTAAAGGCTAATAACCCTGGTGATGAATCAAGTGTTGAAGTTGGGGGTTCGGTATTAACTATTTATGACAATTTGGGTCGAGATGGTAATCCAGTATGGAGTGATCTTTGTCGTGGTCCACATCTGCCATCAACAAAACACATCCCTGCTTTCAAGTTAATGCGGGCAGCCGGAGCATATTGGCGAGGTTCTGAAAAAAATCCTATGTTGCAAAGAATTTATGGCACAGCTTGGCCAACTCAAGAGGCACAAGATGCATACCTTCTCTTGTTAGAGGAGGCGGAGAAAAGAGATCATCGCAAACTTGGCGCAGAGTTAGATTTATTTTCATTTCCAGAGGAGATTGGTTCTGGCTTAGCTGTCTTTCATCCTAAGGGTGGAATTATTCGAAGAGCGATGGAGGACTACTCTCGGAAACGACATGAAGAAGAAGATTATCAATTTGTTTACTCGCCCCACTTAACTAAAGCAGCTTTGTTTGAGACCAGCGGACATTTGCAATGGTATGCAGATGGTATGTATCCACCGATGGTGATGGATGAAGAGTTAAATGCAGATGGCACTGTCAAAAAGCCAGGTCAAAAGTATTACATGAAGCCTATGAATTGCCCATTCCACAATTTGATTTACCAATCTTCGCCAAAGTCATACCGTGATTTGCCACTTAGATTATTTGAATTTGGCACCGTATATCGTTATGAAAAATCTGGCGTGGTGCATGGAATCACTAGGGCTCGAGGTTTCACCCAAGATGATGCTCACATTTATTGCACCAAGGAACAGATGGCTGATGAGTTAGATAGCCTTCTAACATTTGTACTTAATCTATTGCGTGATTATGGCTTAACTGATTTTTATCTTGAGTTATCAACTAGAAATCCAGAAAAATCAGTAGGAGAAGAGCGGGATTGGCAGGATGCAACCGAAGCCTTACGCCAAGCAGCTGAGAAGCAAAAATTAGAGCTGGTGTTAGATCCGGGCGGCGCAGCCTTTTATGGTCCAAAGATCTCAGTGCAAGCTCGAGATGCAATTGGTAGAACCTGGCAGATGTCTACTATTCAAGTAGATTTTCAATTGCCACAAAGATTTGATTTAGGTTATGCCGCATCAGATGGTTCTCGAAAACAACCAGTAATGATTCACCGAGCTTTATTTGGATCCATCGAAAGATTTTTCGGAGTGCTAACTGAGCATTATGCAGGTGCTTTCCCACCATGGCTTGCTCCAGTTCAGGTGCGTGGAATACCTGTGGCAGATTCGATCAATCCATACCTGCAAGATGTAATTAAGCAGTTTAAAAAAGCGGGTATTAGGGCAGATATTGATATCTCCGATGACCGAATGCAGAAGAAAGTGCGTAATGCGCAATTAGAGAAAATACCTTTTATGTTGATTGCTGGAGATGAAGACATGTCAGCTAAAGCGGTTTCATTTAGATATAGAAATGGCGACCAGAAGAATCAAATTCCAATTCAGCAAGCAATTGATGAGGTATTAGCTGCTGTTAAAGATCGCAAGCAAATTTAATGAGTGATCAATCCATCTCAGGTGGTGCAGGAATGCCTGATAGTTGGCAGCGTTTATGGGCACCACACCGAATGTCTTATCTAGAGGGGGAGAACAGACCCCTTCCTGGAAATGAGATTGAATGTCCTTTTTGTCGAATAACTAAGTTAAGTGATGAAGAGGCCCTAATTGTTTTTCGCGGTAAAGAGGCTTATGTAGTTATGAACTTATACCCATATAACGCAGGGCATTTGCTGATCTGTACTAACCGCCATGTTGCAGAGTTACCAGATCTAACAGTTTCAGAGCGAAATGAGGTGCAGGAGATAACTGCCCATGCAATGAAGGTGCTTCGTAAGGTCAGTAATGCCATTGGATTTAACATTGGAATAAATCAAGGCGCAGTCTCTGGAGCAGGTATTGCAGGTCATCTACATCAACATGTTGTTCCAAGATGGGGTGGTGATGCAAATTTCATGCCAATTATTGGGAAAACTAAGGTGCTACCAAAACTTTTACAGGAGAGTCGAGATCAGTTAGCTGCGGCTTGGAATCAGATCTAAGAAACGCTTTATTTCAGATACACCTAATTTGTTACCTAGCATCAGCGGAATGGCTGGAATTATCAAGCCAGCAACAAATTGATCCCAACCACCTTCTTGCAAAGCATTATCTAACTCTTCTTTAAACTCCAGGATCAACTCTCGATGTTCACTCTCACTTGGAATATCAACCACGGTTTTGGCGGAGTAGTCAGTAATAATTTGGTCCTCCAGATTAATCAGCGCTGTAGGTTGTCCATTATCTGCATGCAAAACTAGGTATGGGGTAACTACTGGTTCCAACATCTTTCCAACAATTGCACTCATGTCCTCAAAATCAACATCACCATCTTCAAAATCAACAATCGCCACAATAGTTGGGATATAAAGCTCTCTAAAGGTGTGCCACTGCTCGACAACTTTTGGATCAATCCCTGTTTTAGCGCTAGCCACCACTACAACTACATCTGCGGTGATTAAGAGCGGATCATCTATTTTGGCAGTGGCTACCCCAAGGAGTGCTGAAATCTGCTGGTTCTCAGGAGACATTCCAAGGACAAACCGTGCGTTAATTAGGTCGGCCATGATCGATAAGCCTACGATGTGAATTATGTTGCAGCGTTCATTACGTGATCCTGTCGCGAAATTAATTGCCCCATTGGTCAAAATCTTGATCAAATTGCGAATTAGTGCCAATTTAATCTCAACGATTGGCGGGGTTGGAAGTGCTGCTAGCGCGTTGTATTTTTTCCCAAAAGGTGAATTTTTCATCGGAGTTTTTTGGGTAGCAGGTTTTGTGATTTTTGATTTGTTTGATGGAGCAGTTGCTCGCGCTTCCTACAAGGGAGTAAGTAAGTGGGGCGCTGTTTTGGATTCAACTTTAGACAGATTAAGTGATGCAGCAATCTTTGCTGGAGCCATGTTGTTCTTCATTAAAAGTAATGACCGGCTAGTTCCACTCATTATTGTTGCTGCAGTTGCGGCATTCATGGTTTCATACATAAAAGCTAGGGCAGAATCTCTAAAGATTGTTTGTGACGGTGGGATTGCCGAGCGTAGTGAGCGATTGATTATCGCCTTGGCAGCCTATGGACTGCATGGGTTAGAGGTTGAGTATGCAATGGCTATTGGTATCTGGGTTTTGGTTCTTCTTTCCGTAATCACTATGGCACAACGTATGTTGATTGTTTATAAAGCGGTGAAGTAAATGTATTTGCTATACCTATTTGCGTGGAAATTGATTGGTTTTCTCCCCGAAAAATTTGCATACAAGCTAGCCAACCTGGTATCGGACCGGATCTATAAGAAAAATGGCAAAGGAATTAAAAGGCTCAGGAGCAACTACCGACGTGTGAAGCCAAATTTTTCAGAGATTGAGTTAGAGAAGTTAACCAAATTGGGCATGCGGTCTTACATGCGATATTGGTTTGACACATTTCGCTTGAATAAATGGAGCAAAGAGAGAATCATTCAAACAACTAAGGTAAACAATGAGCATTTACTTAGAGATCCTATTGAGAAAAAAATCGGCTGCATTGTCGCCTTGCCACATTCTGGAAATTGGGATCATGCTGCTGCTTATTTTTGTTCAACAGGCATAAATCTGACTGCTGTAGTGGAGAAACTTAAGCCTGAGGCGATATTTAAGAAATTCCTCGACTATCGAGAAAGCATCGGTATAGAGGCAATAAGCCATAAGGAAAAGAGCATCCCCATTCTTACTCAAAGATTAGAGGCGGGAAAACTCATTGCTTTGATTGCAGACCGTGATATGTCACGTAACGGTATTGAGGTTAATTTCTTAGGTGGCATTGCGAAAATGCCATCTGGGCCGGCACTTCTGGCATTGAAGACTGGTGCACCATTGATTACGGCTTACATTGGTTATTTACCATCTGGCATCGAAATCTTCTTTGATGAAACAATTGCACTACCGAGCTCTGGCAGTGAAGCAGAACAAATCAAAATGGTGACTCAATCAGTTGCTGATAACTTTGCTCGTAGAATTAAGGAAAACCCAGTTGATTGGCATATGTTGCAAAGGATTTGGATAGATGAAGAAAATTAGGATCGGAATGGTTTGTCCTTATGGCTGGGATACACCAGGTGGAGTGCAGACTCATATTCGTGATTTGGCCGAGCATCTAATTGATGAAGGACACTTTGTATCAGTTCTTACACCTATCTCAGATGACTCAGTTGAGCATCAGGATTATGTAGTCAATGCCGGTAAACCGATATCAATTCCAGTCAATGGTTCTGTCGCAAGAGTTTTATTTGGACCAATAGCTAGCTCAAGAGCAAAGCAATGGATTGCAAGTGGTGATTTTGATTTGCTTCATCTACATGAGCCTGCAATTCCATCCTTGTCATTGTTAGCATGCTCGGCTGCAGAGGGACCATTAGTGGGAACATTTCATGTTTCAACACCAAAAAAGAAAGCGATCTATGCAATTGGGCCAATTCTTGAACCCATTGTTGAAAAATTAAATGCCAGGATTGCTGTCAGCGAGCTAGCTAGATCAACGCTCAAAGACCACTTTGAAACTGATGCGGTAGTGATACCAAATGGAATCGATGGACAAAGATATGCAAGTGCAAAGATCATTGATGCTTACGCTAAAAATCACACAGTTGGATTTATTGGCAGATTTGAAGAGTCACGAAAAGGATTGCAGGTATTAATCGATTCATTGGCAATCGTTGCTCGTTTTGTGCCTGATGTTGAGTTTTTGGTAGCAGGACCTGGCGATAGCAAAGAGTTTTTAAAGAATCTAAATCCACAATTGAGAAGCCGAATAAAATTTTTAGGTCTCTTAAGTAACGCAGAAAAAGAAAGTTTCTTGAAATCAATACAGATCTATGTAGCGCCAAACACCGGTAGTGAATCTTTTGGAATAATTCTAACTGAGGCACTCTCTGCCGGAACAGCGGTAGTTGCTAGTGATATACCGGCTTTTAAGGCGGTTCTTGAAAATGGTGAAGCCGGGGAGTTGTTCAAAAATGGAGATTCAGCGGATTTGGCTAAAGTGTTAGTGGCTTTACTTCGTGATGATGAAAAGCGAAAACGATTATCTGAAAATGGCCGATTGAGTGCACAAAAGTATGATTGGCAGGTAGTTGCAGAACAAATCGAAAATGTTTATGAAATGGCTATAGCTGGCGGCCAACGGGTAACGCTAGCTTCTGAAAATAGATTTTGGAGCAGGCGATGAATTATCAAGCCTTACTAGTACTTCTCGTTGTGGTTTTAATTGGATGGTATTTGTCTTTTTCCGCCTCAAGATTAGATCGACTTCATCATCGAGTTGAAACTTCTTGGGCAACCTTGGATGCATTATTACAACAACGGGCAGCATTAGCCCATGAGATTGTCGCTGAATCGAATTTAGATCCTGCAACTGCATACTTAATATCTAGTTCAGCAGCTGCTGCGCGAAATGCCAACATTGTTGAAAGATCAGCAGCTGAGAGCGTTTTATCTGAGTCTTTGAAGTTGGTGCAGGGGGCTGCTATTGATCACTCATTGGAGTTACCTTCGGATCTATTGGTGGAGTTGTCGGATACGACAGGCAAGGTAAAGATTGCAATCAATATTCACTTAGAAGCGGTAAATGCCACAAGAAATGTTCGCGCCAAGCCACTTATAAGGTTGTTTCGATTGGCAGGTAAGGCTCCGATTCCAGTTCGCTATGCATTTGAAGATGATATTTTATGAAAATTGCTCGACGGTTAATTCTTTTAGCCTCAGTAGCTGTAATTGCACTCTCAGTCATTGGTCCTAATAATCTTCCGCAGATTTTAGATGAGCCAGAGGTTCCAAAGAACTACTTCAACGGGTTACCGGGTGTTAATAACCAGATATTGGTTGTGAAGATTGATGATACAAATGCGGCTCATCCACAAATTGGAGTTGAGGATGCGGATGTTGTTTATGTGGAGCAGGTAGAAGGCGGCCTAACTAGATTAGCCGCGGTCTATACCTCAAAACTTCCACCATTGATTGGGCCAATTAGATCGGCAAGAATTTCAGATCTAGAACTTCTTGCTCAGTTTGGTCGCGTTGGATTTGCCTACAGTGGTGCCCAGAGCAAGATGAGGCCCGTGATTGCAGCAGCTAATTTAGAAAATCTTTCTGCTGAGCGAAATCCGCCATCAATTTATGGCAAAGATCCAAATCGACCAGGTCCGGTGGATATGATTTTAAAACCAGATTTGTTGTTAGAACGTGCAAACTCAAACCCTAAAATACAAATAGATTTACCAACGGTTTCAGTATTTCCATTTGGTAAAGCACCAAAAGGAGAGACAAATACTGCAACTGCAAAGGTCAAATGGCCAAGTGCTAAGTATGAATTGCGTTGGGATGCTATTGCTGAAAAATGGCTAATTTATTTTAATGAAAAACCTAATTTGGCAGCATCTGGAGAACATTTGTTTGCAGACACGGCAATAATTCAAATCGTCTCCATCACACCTTCAATTTATGGCGATAAATTTGGCGAGATCACACCATTTAGTGAAACGGTCGGAACTGGAAAAGCAGTTATGTTAAGAGATGGCTTTAGTTATCAAATAAATTGGCAGCGCGATACTGAAACTGAATTGACGAAATGGAAAACAATTGATGGTGAAACTGCCAATTTCAAGCCGGGAAGAACCTGGATTTTCCTTACTGACCAGGCACCGGTTTTGGCCCCTTAGCAAGCCTGCCTGTGTGAGCAAGGCTTCATTTAATTGTTTTCTCACCCCGCTGTTGGATTAGTACACTAGGGGACTAGATAATTGCAGGGGAGAGAAATGTCTAAGGAAACAGGCACAGCTCGTGTAAAACGCGGCATGGCAGAGATGCTTAAAGGCGGCGTGATTATGGATGTTGTAAATGTTGAACAGGCAAAGATCGCTGAAGATGCTGGCGCTGTTGCTGTTATGGCATTAGAGCGAGTGCCGGCAGATATTCGTGCCCAAGGTGGCGTTGCCCGTATGTCAGATCCTGACATGATTACTGCGATTCAAGCTGCAGTTTCTATTCCAGTAATGGCAAAAGCAAGAATTGGCCATTTTGTTGAAGCTCAAGTCCTACAAACTTTAGGCGTTGATTACATTGATGAGTCAGAGGTTTTAACTCCAGCAGATTATGCAAATCATATTGATAAATGGAATTTCACCATTCCATTTGTTTGTGGTGCGACAAATCTTGGGGAAGCACTTCGCAGAATCAATGAGGGTGCAGCAATGATTCGATCTAAGGGCGAGGCTGGCACCGGAGATGTTTCAAATGCCACCACTCACATGCGGACAATTTCAGGTGAGATTCGCAGATTAACCTCCATGCGCGAAGATGAATTATTTGTAGCAGCTAAAGAGTTGCAAGCACCATATGAATTAGTTAAAGAGGTAGCCAGCACTGGAAAGCTTCCGGTCGTTCTTTTCACCGCAGGTGGAATTGCAACTCCGGCAGATGCAGCGATGATGATGCAATTAGGCGCTGATGGCGTATTTGTTGGTTCTGGAATTTTCAAATCGGGAGATCCCGCAAAGCGTGCGGCTGCATGTGTTAAAGCGGTGACTTACTTTACGGATGCAAAAGTTATTGCAGATGTATCACGCGGATTAGGTGAGGCGATGGTTGGAATAAATGTTGCCGATATCCCAGTACCTCATCGGCTTGCGGAGCGGGGCTGGTAATTGTGAAAATTGGAGTACTTGCACTCCAAGGTGATGTTCGAGAACACATTCAATCATTAAGCGATTGCGGAGTTGATGCTCGAGCAGTAAAAACCAAGAGTGAGATTCAAGATATTTCAGCATTGGTAATTCCAGGTGGTGAATCAACCACCATTGCAAAACTAGCTAGAGCATTTGATTTAATGGATTTGATTAAAGATCGAATTAACTCAGGAATGCCAACTTATGGCTCTTGTGCTGGGATGATTTTGCTTTCAGATGTTGTCAAGGATGCTATTGAAGGACAAGAAACTTTTGGCGGTATCGATATGGTGGTCAGGCGAAATGCATTTGGCCGACAAGTTGACTCATTTGAAACAGATTTGAAGTTCAAAGGAATTACTGAACCGGCAGTACGGGCGGTATTTATCCGTGCTCCTTGGGTTGAGTCTGTGGGTGCCTCAGTTGAAGTTTTAGCTGAGATAACTGGTCAAGATGGAGTCAAACATCCAGTTGCCGTTAGGTCAGGACACTTACTTGCCACCTCTTTTCATCCTGAATTGACTGGAGATAATCGTGTTCACAGATTCTTTGTTGAAAATATTTGCCGTCAACTAACCGGATCGAAGGGTTAATAGGTAAATAAGTGAGCGGTCATTCCAAGTGGGCAACCACCAAACATAAAAAGGCGATTATTGATTCTCGTCGAGCAAAGAATTTTGCAAAGTTAATTAAGGCAATTGAAGTATCTGCTCGCGCTGGTGGCGCAGATGTTTCTGGCAATCCAACTTTATATGATGCTATAGCTAAGGCTAAGAAAAATTCTGTGCCTGCTGACAATATTGATAGAGCAGTCAAGCGCGGAGCTGGACTTGAAACCGGTGGCAAACAATGGGAAACCATTATGTATGAAGGTTATGCAGCAGGCGGAGTTGCCTTACTAATCGAGTGTTTGTCTGATAATAGAAATCGCGCAGCTTCTGAGGTTCGCGTTGCGGTTACCAGAAATGGTGGAAACATGGCTGACCCTGGCTCTGTTTCATACCTATTTAACCGCAAAGGGGTAGTTATAGTTTCAAAAGAGAATGGGAAGGTAACCGAAGACTCACTGCTAGAAATTGTTTTAGATGCTGGCGCAGAAGAGGTTAATGATCTTGGTGAATCTTTTGAAATAGTAGCTCAGCCATCTGATTTAGTAGCAGTACGAACATCGCTACAAACAGCAGGGACTGAGTATGAGTCAGCTGAAACTTCTTTCTTGCCTTCTATGTCTATACCAATTGATTCTGAGACCGCCAAGAAGGTTTTTGAATTAATTGAGGCAATTGAAGAGTTGGATGATGTTCAAAATGTTTACGGAAATTTTGATGTTTCAGATGAAGTGATGGCGAGCCTTAGTTCCTAGCGAAATTTCGCTGATTACTCTTGTCCTATGCGAGTATTGGCAGTAGATCCTGGATTAACCCGGTGCGGAATTGGCGTTGTGGATTCCTCTGGACCTCAATCTCTTGAAATGATTTCAGTTGGCGTAGTAAAAACTGATATTGATGCAGCTCTGGAATTTAGATTATTGGAGTTGGAAAAAGAGATTTCTATTTGGATTGCAAAGTTTAAACCTGATGTAATTGCAGTAGAGCGAGTTTTTTCTCATCTAAATGTTAAGACAGCTATGGCTACCGCTCAGGCTGCTGGGGTGGTGCTTTTGCTAGCAGTTAAAGCCGGCATTCCGGTTGTAATGCACACCCCTAGTGAGGTGAAGGCTGCGGTAACTGGATCTGGAAGAGCAGACAAGAAACAGGTAGCGCAGATGGTTAAACGTTTACTGAAGTTGAAGGAAATCCCAAAACCAGTAGACAGTACAGATGCTTTAGCTCTTGCTATCTGCCATCATTGGCGGGGAGTTGGTAATGCCCGATTAGCAACCGCAAAGAAAAAGGCAGTCAAAAAGCGATGATCAGCTCGATAAGTGGCAGCGTTAAATCAACCTCTATAAATTCCCTGGTGGTAGAGGTAGGCGGTGTGGGATTGCTGCTACAGGTGCCAATTCGAATAGCAGCGAAAATGCAGGTTGGCGAGCGAGTAAGTTTTCATACTTACTTAATAGTTCGTGAAGATGCCCTAACTTTATATGGCTTTACTGAAATTGTAGATCGTGATTTCTTTGAGTTGTTGTTATCAGTTACCGGTATTGGACCTAAGGTGGCTCAATCAATCTTGGCAAATAGTGATGCGGCCTCAATTGCTAATGCGATCATCACCTCCAACCTTAAATCTCTAGAGGCAGTACCTGGGTTAGGTAAGAAAGGTGCACAGCGCTTAGTCCTTGAGTTGAAAGATAAAGCTGCAGCATTTGCCAATGGAAAAAGTGGCTCTGATTTAACTATTTCTAACCAAGTTGAAAATGCTTTACAGGGTTTGGGATATTCAAATAAAGAAGCTATCGCCATGTTAAATCAAGTTATGAAGGATGAAAAAATTGAAGGTCTTTCGGTTGGGCAAGTATTGAAATTGGCACTTAAAAGTGGTGGGAAATAGAGATGAGTGATCGAGTAATAGATAATGGCGCAGATGATGCTGAACGAGTTGCCGAACTTGCCCTTCGCCCAAAAAGTTTAACTGAATTTGTTGGGCAACTTAGAGTTCGAGATCAATTAGATCTGCTGCTTTCAGCGGCTAAACAGCGTAAATCAACCGCTGATCACATTCTTTTTTCTGGTCCACCGGGCTTAGGCAAAACAACTCTGGCAATGATTGTTGCCACCGAAATGGATAGTCCAATCCGTATTACCTCTGGACCTGCGATTCAGCACGCAGGAGATCTTGCTTCCATACTCTCATCCTTAGTTGAAGGAGAAATTTTATTTCTTGATGAAATCCATCGGATGTCCAGACCAGCTGAAGAGATGCTGTATTTAGCAATGGAGGATTTTCGAGTTGATGTAATTGTTGGTAAGGGTGCTGGTGCAACCTCAATTCCGCTAGAGCTGCCACATTTCACCCTTGTTGGCGCAACCACGCGTGCTGGTTTGCTACCTAGTCCATTGCGGGATCGATTTGGATTTACAGCTCAATTAGATTTTTACGAAGCTGATGAATTATCACAAATTATTAAGCGAAGTGCAGATCTTCTTGAAATCAATATCGACACCACTGCCGTTGTAGAAATAGCCTCGCGTTCCAGGGGAACACCAAGAGTGGCCAATAGACTTCTTCGCAGAGTGCGAGATTACGCACAAGTAAATAATGAAAAACTAGTGAAACTAGAGCATGCAAAATCAGCTCTTGAAATATATGAGGTTGATCAAATTGGATTGGATCGCCTAGATAAATCAGTACTTACGGCTTTAATTAAAAACTTTAATGGTGGACCGGTTGGAGTTTCAACCCTTGCTATGGCAGTCGGTGAGGAGATTGAAACTATTGAATCCTTAGCTGAACCTTTCTTGGTTCGAATGGGATTTCTAGCTAGAACACCAAGAGGACGTATTGCCACAGCTGCTGGTTGGTCACATCTTGGTTTAAAGCCACCGCTATCTGCGCAAATTGGAACTGATGCAACTCTGTTTGATCAAGACCCAGATATTGCCCAGTAACCTAATTTTTTCGCCTTTTTTGGCTAACTTATTGCTTGATTTCTCAATAATCTCCCCTCAGCCTAGAATTGGCCCTCATGTCTGCTAATAAAGTTGCAAATACCCAAGCCCGAGCAGTTAGAACTATCTCGATCCTGCTGCTTTCGGTTTTGGCTTTGACTGGGCTTTCCTTTGTTATTGGTGCAACCTCATTCAAACTTGGTTTGGATTTGCAAGGTGGTACCAGCGTTACATTGCAACCAAGAATTGAAGATGGTCAGACCGGCCGCGTAACTGCCGAAGCAATCGATCAAGCAGTTGAAATCATTCGTCAGCGCGTTAACTCATTAGGTGTTGCCGAATCTGAAGTTTCAGCGCAGGGAACTGGTATTAACCGCCAGATCGTAATTCAAGTACCTGGTGAAACTGGTCGAAGAATTGTTGATTTAGTTGGTCAAACTGCAGAACTTAGATTTCGTCCAGTATTAGCAGAAGGTGCTGCTAATGCAACTCCATTAGGAACTGATCCAACTGCATCGGTGCTACCACCTGGTGTAACACCTGAGGTCAATGCCCAGTATGCGGCTTTAGATTGCACCTTACCGCAAAATCGCCAAGGCGGTAGCAGTGGCAATGAAGCAGCAACAATTGTTAGCTGTGATCGCGCTGGTATTAATAAATATATTTTGGCGCCAGCAGAAGTTTTAGGACGCCAAGTAACTCAAGCTTCTGCGCTTTTAGATCCACAAGGTGCATCAGGTTGGTATGTAACGCTGGAATTTGATGGCGAAGGTGCTGCAAAGTTTGGCGCCATGACAACTCGTTTAACCTCATTACCTGCACCACAAAACCAGGCAGCGATTGTTCTGGATGGATTGGTTTATTCAGCACCCCGAATTAACGAACCGATCAATACCGGTAACGCGCAGATAACTGGAAATTTCACCCAATTAGAGTCACAAGATTTAGCTAATGTGTTGAAATATGGTGCATTGCCATTAACTTTTGATCGCGGCGAGGTACAGCAAGTATCTCCATCACTAGGTGCTGATCAGTTACGTGGTGGATTAATTGCAGGAATTTTAGGTTTAGCTTTGGTGGTTATTTACTCAATGCTTTACTACCGCGGTTTGGGAATAGTTTCAGTAAGCTCACTTATGGTTGCAGCGGTAATGTCACTTCTATCTTTTGCTCTTCTTGGAGAGTTAATTGATTTCACTTTGACTCTGGCAGGTATTGCAGGTGCGATTGTCGCAATTGGTATTACAGCCGACTCATTTATTGTTTACTTCGAACGTATTAGGGATGAAATTCGAGAAGGAAAATCAATTAAATCGGCGGTAGAAACTGGTTGGGTTCGAGCTCGTAGAACCATTATCGCAGCGGACGTCGTTTCGATGCTGGCAGCAATTATGCTTTATATATTCGCAGTTGGTGGCGTTAGAGGATTCGCCTTCACACTTGGCTTAACTACCATAATTGACTTGATCGTAGTCTTTTTATTCACCAAACCGTTGATGACTATTTTAGCTAAATTATCATTCTTTAATAATGGACATCCGTGGTCTGGCTTCTCAACTAAATCCATTGGAATGGTGGAGAAGAATCCACAAAAGACCGGGGAGGTATCTAATGCGTAAGCTTTCAGGACTTGGTGGAAGACTTTATCGAGGCGAGACCTCTATAGATTTTGTTGGCAAACGTAAGATTTGGTACTCAATTTCTGGGTTACTTATATTAGCTTCAGCATTTACACTTTTTACGCAGGGTTTGCATCTTGGAATCGAGTTTAAAGGTGGTTCATCTTTCACCGTAACAACACCAAATGCTTCAATAGATATTGCTAAACAGTCTTTAACTGATGCTCAAATTACTACCCAAAACATCATTCAAAAAGTTGGTGGCGATAAAGTCCGCATACAAACAGATGCTTTAACCTCATTGGAGCAGAGCACTTTAGAAGCCACATTAGCTAAGAATTTTAATGTCAGTGTTGAGTCAATTGATTCTCAAATTATCGGACCATCTTGGGGTGAAGAGATCACTCGAAAAGCTCTTTATGGATTGTTTGGATTCTTGTTGGTAGTAATGCTTTATCTTGCTATGACTTTCGAAGCAAAAATGGCGATTTCAGCAATCATCGCAGTTGTGCATGATGTGGTTATTACGGTCGGAATCTACGCGCTTGTTGGCTTTGAAGTAACGCCGGCGACCATAATTGGATTCTTAACTATTTTGGGTTACTCCTTATATGACACGGTAGTAGTCTTTGATAAAGTTCGAGAGAACACCAAAGGTATAGCTGCAAGTGGTAAAACCACCTATTCAAAAGCAGCAAACCTTGCGGTAAATCAGACGATTGTTCGTTCATTTAATACATCCTTAGTTGCCCTACTGCCGGTTGGATCAATTTTGTTTGTGGGCGCAGGCTTATTAGGTGCTGGTACGTTAAAAGATCTATCTTTGGCTTTGTTTATCGGATTGATTACTGGAACTTATTCCTCAATTTGTATCGCCACACCAATTTTGGCAGGTCTTCGTGAAAGAGAGCCTGCAATGCAAGCATTAGCAAAAAGAGTAGGCACAAGAGGTGACAAGGTTTCCACAAATACTCCAACAGTTGTTGAGTCTAAATCTGATCGTGGTCCTCGCAATCAACCTAAACGCGATCGCCGCCGCTAAATTAATTGATCTAACAAAGACAGCCAAAGCGCTATGACAACCATCGAATTGTTAAAGCCGCTTTCGGATGGCTTAGCTCGTTCCCATCCTGGATTTTCTAATTCGGATTTAGAGCGAGCATTTAATGCAGCAGATAAGGCTCACTCAGGTCAGTTACGTAAATCTGGCGAACCCTACATAACTCATCCAGTTGCAGTAGCTCAGATCCTTATCGAACTTGGCATGGATTTACCTACAGTGATGGCAGCTCTTTTGCATGACACTGTTGAAGATACCTCCTACTCAATAGAACACATCAAAAGTGAGTTTGGTGATGAGGTAACTGCATTAGTTGATGGCGTAACCAAGTTAGACAAACTCACCTATGGCCCAACTGCTGAGGCTGAAACTCTTCGCAAAATGGTTGTTGCAATGTCACGGGATATCAGGGTTTTAGTCATCAAGCTTGCTGATCGATTACATAATGCTAGAACCTGGGAATTCATCGCAACGGAAACTGCAGAACGAAAAGCCCGCGAGACCCTGGATATTTATGCTCCACTTGCTCATCGCTTAGGAATGAATGCGATTAAATGGGAATTAGAGGATTTATCATTTAAAACAATTGAACCAAAAAAATACGAGGAGATTGAAAGATTAGTTGGTGAAAGATCACCCGCTAGAGATTTATTGACTAATGAGGTAGTCAGTGCAATTGATATTGATTTAAACACTGAGAAAATCAAAGCAAATGTAAGTGGCCGACAAAAACATTTTTATAGTGTTTATCAGAAGATGGTGGTCCGAGGCCGAGAATTCAACGACATCTACGATCTAGTTGGAATAAGAATTTTGGTTGATTCAGTCAGAGATTGTTATGGAGCACTTGGGGCTATTCACGCCAGATGGAGCCCTGTGCCAGGCAGATTTAAGGATTACATTGCCATGCCTAAGTTCAATCTTTATCAATCATTACACACCACTGTGATCGGGCCTAATGGTAAAGCTGTTGAGATTCAAATAAGAACCTTTGATATGCATGCTAGGGCTGAGTATGGAATTGCTGCTCACTGGAAATACAAATCTAAAGGCGCAGATCAACAGAAAAATCCTGAAGTTTTATGGCTTAAGCAGTTACATGAATGGCAGCAGGAAAGTGAGGATGTGAGTGATTTCCTTGAAACTCTTCGTTATGACTTGCGTACTCCAGAAGTATTTGTCTTTACTCCAAAAGGTAGTGTTATTGCACTTCCATCTGGTTCAACACCCGTTGATTTTGCCTACGCAGTTCACACGGAAGTGGGAAGCAGATGCATTGGCGCCAAAGTTAATGGGAAGTTAGTGCCGCTTGAATCACATTTAGTAAATGGTGATGTGGTTGAAATAGTTACCAATAAGAATCCCAACGCAGCACCTAGCCATGATTGGTTGAATTTCGTAACCTCATCCCGTGCTCGATCAAAGATCAAAGCTTGGTTTTCAAAGGAGCGTAAAGAAGAGGCGATAGAGGCAGGTCAGGAATCAATTGCTCGTCAGATGCGAAAAGCAGGTTTGCCAATTCAAAAAATTCTAGGTGGACATGCTCTTTTAGAGCTAGCGCATGATTTGAAATTTGAAGATATTGAATCTTTGTATGAAGCAGTTGGCAATGGACATATTTCAGCTCATTCAGTAATTGAGAAATTAATTGTCTTACTTGGGTCGGCAGAGAGCCACGCAGAAAGTGATCTTGCCCCACTTGTTGCACCGGTAAAGAGAACTCGCAAAAGTGTTACCGGAATTGATGTTGAAGGTTCAGCTGATGTATTGGTCAAGTTGGCCAGATGCTGCGCTCCAGTTCCAGGTGATCAGATAACTGGTTTTATCACTAGAGGTAGCGGAGTTTCAGTTCACCGAGGGGATTGTATAAATATGAATGATCTACAAATTCATCAAGGTGATCGAATGATTGGAGTTAAGTGGAACCTATCTGCGAAGAGCACGTTCCTGGTGAACATCCAAGTAGAGGCGTTAGATCGAGCACGTTTGCTTTCGGATGTGACCAAAGCTCTTTCTGACCAGTATGTGAATATCTTGAGTGCTTCGGTTGTAACCCACAAAGACCAAACTGCAATCTGTAAGTTCACCTTTGAAATGGCAGATGCTGCACATTTAGATGCAGTGTTAAATTCAGTTCGAGGGATTGAGGGTGTTTATGATGTGGATCGAGTGTTTAACAACTAATTTGTAAACTCAGTTAAACCTTTTTCCGCTTGTTCTAGCCAAACCCGACGAGCAGCTGCAGCTTCTCTTGCCACCATTGCTTTTGCTGTTTGACCAGCGGCCTCGGCCTTTGCAGCTTGCTTCTCATAATTTTCAATTGCCTCTGCCAAACCTTGTACAACTTTGTTGGCTTGCGCTTTAGCTGATGGATCACTTTTGCGCTGATAGTTGCGCTCTAGCTCATTAATCTCATCCTCAACTTTTTTTATCTTAGCGTCAAAACTAGCGCGCTTTTTACGATCAGTCATTCCAATTTTTTGCCACTTACCCATCAGGTCATAAAACTTTTTCTTAGCGCTCTTGAAATCAGTTATCGGCAACAACGCTTCAAATTCAGAAATCATTGCTTCACGCTTTAGCAGATTCTCTGCCATCGAACCTTTTCGCTTATCCATATCTGCATTCTTGGCTGCAAAAAAAGTGTCTTGGGCTGCCTTGAATCTACTCCATAGCGCGGCATCGGTTGATTTCTTACCTCTGCCTGAAGCTTTCCATTGGTCCATCAAAGATTTGAACTGCTTAGCGGTATTTAGCCAATCTTTTGAGTTTGCAAGCGATTCACCCTCTTTAACAATCATCTCTTTTGTTGTTGCTACCTTCTTATGTTCGCTAGCAAGGTTAGCAAAGTGAGTCCGACGTCGTTTATCAAATTTATTTCGAGATGATGAGAATCTCTTCCACAATTGGGCATCAATTTTCTTATCTAACCTCGGAGCTTTCTTCCACTCCTCTAATAAAACCTTTAGCCGCGCTGTTGTTACTTTCCAAGCAACTGAATCAACCAGGCTCTCAGCCTCAGCGACAATTTTCTCTTTGATCGCGGTAGATTCAACTTTGCGAGCTTCTCGCTCTGCTGCTTGAGCAGCTTTACGCGCCACGTAAGCGCCTTCATGCTCAGTAATAAGAGCTGGGATTTTCTCTAATGACTCCGCTAAATTTACTAAGTCACCTACTCCATTTAATTCTGCAATCTGTGAGCGCAACTTATTAACTGCTTCATGGGCATCACTTGGCACCATTGCGCCAGAACGAATTCTTGCTGCCAATAAAGCAACCTCAGATGCAGCCATTTCAAATTTTTTAACAAAGTAAGCAAGAGCTTCTTCAGGACTTTTTCCTGGATAGGAACCAACGGCTCGATCGCCAGTTGGAGTGATTACATAAACAGTTCCGTCTTCGCCGACTCGACCAAATTTTGCTGGATCACCAATTAGTGCTGATGCTGCCCCGGTAGATGAAAGGTTTGGTGTTGATGTATTTTCCATTAGGTTGACCTTTCGTTGCACGATTTCTGGTGACCAGATCTCGTTATGTGGGGGCGTGGCTATCAATTTTGCATTTAGCATCACTGATTGCTGGGTTTGGTGCTGGCTAAAAGATAGCCTAAGCACCATCTTTTAGGGAAATTGAACTCAAAATGAGATTAGAAAGTGGGGCGATAATTGCTGATTGATCGGGTTATTGCTCCCTATTTTGAAACAAATTGTTGGATTCTGGCCTCAAAAATTGGTCAAGAGTGCATCATTGTCGACCCTGGCATGGCACGGCCAAACTTAGTTAACGAAATCGTATCCAAAGTTTCGGAGCATAATTTAAAACCTATTGCAGTGCTGATCACCCATGGTCATCTTGATCATATGTTCTCAGTTTTGCCACTAACTGCTCAAGTTCCGATGCGAACTTTTATTACCGCAGCAGATCGATTTTTACTCACCGATCCTATGGGAGCTCTTGATCGCAATGGAATTAGCCAGCAATTTCTTGATGCATTTGGGAAAGAAAAATTCAAAGAGCCAGATGAAATTGTGGAGTTGGAAGATTTTGAAACATTTGAATTGGCGGGTATGCAGATCACATCAATATTTGCACCTGGTCACACCAAAGGCTCGGTGATCTTTACCGTTGATGACCAACAGTTAATTTCAGGAGATGTTCTCTTTGCTGGAAGTATCGGTCGGACTGATTTACCTACTGGTTCAGCCAGCCAGATGAGAAATACCTTACGAGATCGAATTTTAACCCTGCCTGATGGGCTAAATGTCCTGCCTGGACATGGAGGGCAAACTACAATCGGCATTGAGCGCGTGAGAAATCCTTACTTGCAGAGTGATTTTCTAGATCAGAGTGGGCGGTGAGATTTTGAGTAAATTTCAAGCGCCTAAAGGAGTAAGTGAGTATGTTCCGCCAAACTCAAATCAATTTGAATATGTTAGAGATCAATTACTAAGAACCGCACGGCTTGCCGGTTATAACCTAATTGAGTTGCCAGTTTTTGAAGATACAGAAGTTTTTACGCGTGGCGTAGGTGAATCAACCGATGTTGTTAGTAAAGAAATGTATACCTTCGAAGATCGTGGCGGTCGCTCAATCACTTTAAGACCAGAGGGAACCGCAGGAGTAATGCGCGCAGTAATTGAACACAATCTCGATAAGGGCCAGCTACCTGTAAAACTCTTTTATACCGGTCCATTTTTTAGAGCCGAACGTCCGCAGGCAGGCAGATACCGTCAGTTTTACCAGGTTGGAATTGAAGCAATTGGTTATAACGACCCAGAGATTGATGTAGAGGTTATTGCAGTGGCAGATACTGCATTCAAGGCATTGGGTTTGAAGAAATATACATTAAACATTACATCTCTTGGCGATGCCATTAGTCGTGATGCGCATAGAAAAGATTTAGTTAAATTCATATCTGGCTTAAAGCTTGATGAAGCAACTGTTGCAAGAGCACAACTTAACCCTCTAAGACTTTTTGATGATAAAAGAGAAGAGGTCAAGTCGGCAATGGCCAAGGCGCCTTTGCTTCTAGATTATCTAAATAAAGAGAGTAGGCAGCACTTTGAAACAGTTCAGGGCTTATTAAAAAACATAGGTATTGGTTTTCAGATAAACCCAAGAATGGTTCGAGGTTTGGATTATTACACCGGAACTACCTTTGAATTTGATCATGAAATGCTTGGCGCACAATCTGGAATTGGTGGCGGTGGCCGATATGACGGGTTGATGTCATCTTTAGGCGGGGCAGATGTGAGTGGTATTGGATTTGGTTTGGGAGTAGATCGGATATTGATGGCATGCCAGGCGGAGAACTCTTTGCCGGCGGTGATAAATCAGATGCAATTATTTGTTGCACCAATCACTGAAGCAGGTAAAGCTGCTGCTTTCAAGTTGATTGCCGAATTACGTCAGGCTGGAATTACCTGCGATATGGCTTATGGAGATCGTGGATTGAAAGGTGCTATGAAAGCTGCCGATAAAAGTGGTGCAAAATATGGATTGGTGATTGGTGATGATGAATTGTCAACTGGGAATTGCCAATTGAAAATAATGAGCAGCGGCGAGTTGATATCCAGTACCCTAGATGCTTCAGATCTAGTTAAAGCGATTGGTAAATAGTAAATAATGTTGCGTACCCATGATGCAGGTGCATTAAATGAAAAATCAGTTGGTACTAATGTTGTTTTGGCTGGTTGGGTTGCTCGCCGCAGGGATCATGGCGGGGTTGCCTTTATTGATCTAAGAGACTCATCCGGCGCGGTACAGGTTGTAATAAATGATGAAAAAATTGCTGGAGAGCTGCGTGCTGAGTGGTGTGTCCTAATCTCAGGTGTTGTAAAAACTCGCCCGGCTGGAAATGAAAATAAAGATATTCCCACCGGTGCAATAGAGGTAGTTTGTGAATCGCTAGAGGTCTTAAGCGAAGCAGCAGCTCTTCCCTTCCCAGTAGATAGTGGAGACAT
>Ga0208697_1000028_pt1 | contig 22930 bp, 32 predicted proteins | sample LakMenEpi12Sep08_FD_150688 | JGI IMG/M metagenome (GOLD analysis project Ga0208697, IMG submission 150688) | Freshwater microbial communities from Lake Mendota, WI - 12SEP2008 deep hole epilimnion (SPAdes) | ecosystem: Environmental > Aquatic > Freshwater > Lake > Epilimnion/Euphotic zone ...
CCGCAGGCGGCAGCGTCTGCAACTCTTGCCGCACGGCGTCGAGCGCAGCCTCAAGAGACGCAATCGTTGACTCGGCGCTGAACGTAAGCCCTGAGTCATCAACGACTGCCGTGGCCGCATCGTTGAGCGACAAGAAGAACAAGTACCAAGCCCTGTCGATCAACCCGGTGCGCGGGTCGATCAACGGCACCCGTGGCGGGGTGATTGGCGTCGGCGTTGCGTTAGGGCTAGGCATTCGTTGGACTCAGAATCAACTCTGCGCCCATGATGCTGATCTTGACCGGATCGGTGCCCGATAGCTCATAAACGCGGTCGCGCAGCTTCAGGGTCATGCCCATGCGCCGCCAGAACACCCGGCGGTAGTATTCGCCGATCTTGCCGATCTGCGCCCAGTGCTCGTTGCCCCATGTGTGGCCGCCGTCGTCCGACCAGCGCAGCATGACCTCGGGGTTGCTGCCTTGGCCCAGATTCAGGCCAGTGCCGGCCTCAATGTCCAGTTGCAGGCTGTGCTGCGCGGTGCGCTTGAGGTTGTTCTGGCCGGTAGGCAGCGCCCGCCACGACCGCAGCCACTTCTGGATGCTGCCGTTGTCCGAGTAGTCTTCCAGATCAAAGGCGTAGATGTTGCCGTTCTCGTAATCGCCAACAACGATCTTGTTGTTGAACGCCATCTGGCAGTTGCTGCGGTGCCGGGTGAACTCGCCGTTGCTCCAGCCAGCCCGCTCGTGCCAGGCTTGGGTGGCGGCGTCGTAGACCCAGGTCGTGTTGGCCGTGGGGAAGATCAGCACATAAAAGCTGTGGCCGTCCTGCTGGTAGGTGTACGCGATGGCGTCCGACAGGTCGCTGTACTGCTGAATCTGCCACTCAACGGCGTGGGTGCTGATGCGCTGGCCGGTGTAGCCGTTGGCCCGGTAGACCATGCCTTGGCCCCGGCGGTCGCGCCCAAGCCAGAACAAGGCGTTGTCCATCTTGGCAACCGAAAACGGGGCCGCGCAGCCCAGCTCGTTAAACGCGCCTTGGATGCGCTGGAGCGGGAAGTCGGTCGCGCCGGAGTCGTACCAAACCTCAATTGAGTTGGTGCCAAAGGCCCAGATTTCGCGGAAATTAGACGCCACGGCAACCAGCCCGTCAGGCGAGCCCTCGGTGCTGGCAAACTCCAGCGGGTCAATCGACGTGCCGTCCAGCAGCGCCGTGATCCACATCTTTTGGCTGTTGGGCTGATTGAAGACGAAGTAGCCGTCCAAGTAGCCCACGGTCACGGCGCCGGGAAAGTCCGGGTCGGTGATCTGCCCAAAAGCGTTGGTCGTGTTGTTGTAGATGTAGCTCGGGCCGTTGGCCGCGATGAAAAGCTGGGTGCCGTTGTCGGCCATGCTGACCGGGCCGGTGCCGGCCACGGTGCCGATGAGCGTCGGCGTGTAGCTGTTGTTGATCTTGTAGAGTTGCGTGCCCGACACCACGAAGCCGGTGCCGTCCTGCGGCGAGAAGGCCCACAGCCCTCGGATCGGGCCGGTGCCAATCGAGTTGAGCAGCTTTAGCCCCGGAGCGCGGTTCAAAAACGCCGGCTCCTTGCCCGCCTCGGGCACGATCTCGGGGAACAGGTTGACCATGCGGGCGTCGGCAGCGTTGACGCTGCGAGCCACGTACGAGCTACCCAATATAGGAGTTTTCATCAGTAGTTACCGGCATAGATGTTGTACCGCTGCCGCGTGGCAATCAGCGAGTACGGCATCGACATCACATCGTCCGGGTTGTTGATGCGCTTGAGGTTGCGCTTGCTGTACATCGCGATGCGCTGCACCTGGGGGCTTGGCTCGATGCCAAACTCCGGCGCGATCTCGCAGGCCAAGTTGTAGGTAAACGCCCGCAGATAGCCTGGCGGGAACAGAATCTGGGTGGACAGATTGGCCGGCTGCGTCAGCTCTTGGACGCTGATGAAGTGAAACTCCAGCAGCCGCGTCGGGCGCGGGTAGATGAAGATGTCAAAGTCCGGGTAGGTGTTGTTGACGAACATCACCTGCGGGTACGTCGAGGTCACGGTCTTGACCGCGATGCCGTCGTACTGCTGCTGGTTGATCAGCTTGATGCCGTACGACACGCCAGTGCCGGGGTCTTTAAAGTAGGTGGCGTCGTCCACCAGAATCGGGCGTACAGCAGTGCCGTTGAGCCGCACCAGCGAGCCGCTGGGGCCAAGGGTTGCGTTGATTAAGCCAACCGGCCAATTGCAAATCTGGTCGATGGTGGCAAAAACAGACAGGCGCTCGGTTGACCACGAGTCGATCATCTGATTTAGCGCCATCAGGGAGTCCTGAGACACTGAGGCCGACGACGTTTCGCCCTCGGCTAGAACGCCTAGCAGCCGCAACGCCCGGTTAATCTGTTCGCCTGCGGTGTAGGTCGTCATGCTATTCCTCTTCGTCCTTTTTGCGCCGCCCGCGCCGAGGTGCAGGTGCTACCTCAATTTGCGGCTCGATCTGAGGCGCATCTTGTTCCTCAGGATTGTAGCGTGACCAGCCGTTTTGAACATCAAAATCGGCTTCTAGGTCCATCACGGCAACTTTAGCGCCGTGGACGGGATGTGTCAGGTAGATTGCGGCCATGTGTGCAAAAGTGGGGGCCAAAGCCCCCACTTAATTAAGAAGCGACAAGAGGAACGGAGAACCAGTCTGTGGTGTCATACGCCACAAACCAGCAAGCCGTTTTCGCAGCCATCGAGAAAGCCGTAGTGCCCGCGACGCCGTTGATTTTGGCGCTGCCGGGAGCGTAGACCTTCAAAATAGCGTTGGCCGTATCGTCGTTCTTAACCACAAGCAGTCGGCCGGCCGTGGGAGCAGGCAGCACAACACCTTTGGTGGCGTCAGCTGCAGTCACCCAGTTGAACGAAGCCGTCATAGCCGTCGCGTCGGCGCGGGTCGAACCCGCAGCCGCCGGTTTGGCGACGTCGACGCTCAGGGAGGCGCCGGTCAGCGTGGGGCTGGACAGCGTGCCGCCGGTGATCGTGGAGTTGGAAATAGCGGCACCCGTAATCGTGGTCCCTGCGACAAGCTCGGGATCGGAAAACGCGACGCCTACTGCTTTAGTATTTGGCATGATATGTCCTTTTAAAAACAGGAGGCCGAAGCCTCCCGTTAGCTTAGACGCGGTACAGAGTCCAAGTCGTGTCGCTGGTTTTACGAGCGATAAACGAGGCCGAAGTACCATCGTTGATGGTCAGCGAGCCAACAATCGTCCAGCCCGTGCCAGTGCCAGCGGCCATCGTGATGTCGCCGGTCGAGGTGCCAATGTTGACCACCACCCAGTTAAAGGTGCTGCCAACTTTAGCACTGGAGACCAGATCGTTCACACCAGTGACGCCGCCTGCTGTAACCACGATAGGCATCGTGTAGATCGTAGCAGTGGTGCCAGGATTGGCGATCAGAATACCGCCGGTTACTTCAGCAGCGGTCAGAGTGACGGCGGAAGTGCCAGTTTCAGTAGTAGGGGCGGGCAAGTAGCCGATGACGGGTTCGTTGAGGTTGCCGTCGCCGACTTGATAGCCGCCTGCGCCATTAGGGAGAGCCATGATAAATTCCTTTCAAAAAGTTACGAATTGAAGCCCCCGAAGGGGCGTCAAAATCAACCCCACATCCGAACGCCCATCTGGGGACGGATGGTGCTGTAGCCGTACAGAACGTCAATACGGCAAGGCATACGGTCGTTGTTGATGTCGTACTGGCGCACCACACGCAGGCTGATGCCATTGTGAACGGCGCGAGCGGCCATGTCCACACCTTGCGGCAGGAGCAGGTCGGCGGTTGCGAAGGTGATCGCGTCCTTGTGGTACACCAAGTTCTGGGCGTACTGGCTGGACGGAGCGCCAACGAACACGACAGCCTTGTTGTTGCCAGGCAAAGCGGTCATGGTCGCCAGAGCATGGCTGGCCGAGTACATCGGAGCCACGGTCACAGTTGCGGTGGTGGTGGCGGTCGAAGAAGCCAAGGCCACAAACTGAAACAGCGAGCCGGTGGACTCGCGAGTCTGCGGGTTCACAGCGTAGACATCAGCGATGGTGAACACGTCACCAACAGCGATGGTGTCGCCAGAGCCAACAGTCAGGGTCAGCGTAGCATCGCCTTCAGCAGTCACGGCGGCGGCGGTAACCACGCCAGTAGCAGCGCGGGAGCCGGTGGTGTGCTGCTTGATCGACTGAGACATGTTGATCTCGTCGAAGCCCAACACGCCCATGCCCATCATGCCGTTCTTGAACTGCTTGCTAATGGTGTCGGTGGGGTTGAAGAGACCCTTCATGCCCTCGACCAGACCAGCGTTGGCAGCCGGGTTGACGGTTGCGTAGCGCGGGCTCATCACAGCAGCGTTCTCGTTGAGCTTCTGCTGGGCTTGCAGCAGAACCAGCGAGGTAGCGGGCGTGGTGCCAGGGGTACCGACGGAGTTACCGATGCTCTTGTAAGCGTTGGCAACGTCAGCGTCGATGCTCGATGCCAACTGGCTGATACGAGGCTTCAGAACACGCTCTGCGAAGTCGTCCAACTGCATGGTTAGTTCGGCAGACGTGAAGTTCACGCCGATGTGCTTCTGCGAAGCCACAGTCAGGGTGGTGAACTGCTCGTTGTCATCTTGCACTTGCAAGGCGGCGCCGTCGGTGACCAGAGCGCGGTCAGGCAGACGGATACGCAGAGTCGAACCAATCTTGGCACCTTCAACAGCAAAGCTGTCGTCGTACTGACGGTTCACGTTACGGGTGAGCACAAGGTTGTTTTCAAGGATTTCCAAAGCCTTCCTTGTGATCATGTCAATGGTGAGAATACTGTTCGCCATGATGCGAGTCCTTTCAAAGTTTTAGCGGTTCATTTGCGCTTGCAACTTTTTCATCTGCCTAGCACGTTCAGCTTCAATCCACTGCGAATCTGTCATGGTCTTGGTAGACCTAGGATCAGTCGTGTCGTAGGACGAACTTCCACTGGTGCGTGCGGTAACAGGCGAAATAGGCGTAGGCGCAGACGTAGTTGGTTTCACAAGAGGATTGGAGCCAAGTTTGGCCTCAATCTTCCCAATCTCTCGGGCCTGCAAAAGAGGTGCCAAGCGGGAAATGCGATCAGCTTCCTTCGGGTTGGTTCCCAGCCAATAGGCTAGGTCCGGCCCCATGTCGGACGCCTTGATTGTCTCGGCCATCACGTCAGTGACTCGAAGCTGCGGGTTGTAGGCGACTTGTTCAAAGTCGTCGTACTTGGCCCTGGCCTCTTCCTCACGGTCGTGGTAAGCGTCGTTAATCTCAGCCTGCTGCCGTTGGAACTCACGCTGCGCAAGCAGTTCTTCAGCCTTTTTGACGGCCAGCGCTTCCGCGTAGGCATCAGGCGACTCGAAATGCTCGATAGGCGGGACTTCTCTTGGCGCTTGCGGTTGGGCAAGTTTAGCCTGCTGCTCACGTTCCCATTTGCGCTGCTCTCTGGCAAGGCGCTTGCTGATCTTCTCGTCGAGTTCAGCCTGGGTGAATTTCTTCTCCTCGGGCGTCTGCTCGGGTTGACTCTCAGCTACTTCCGGCGCGTTTTGTGCATTCTCCGGGGCGGCCGTCGCCTCGGGTGCTGGCGCGGATTCAACTTCCGCTAAGGCTTGTTGGACTTCTTCAGTCATTTTTGATTCTTGTGAATCCCTGGTCTACCGGGCCAGTACAGTTCTCAGATTATGCGCTAAGAAGGCGCAGTGTCAAGACGATTAAAGTTGAATCAACGAGTTGCCGTTGCGGATAAATTGCACCACTTGGCCGGTTGTGAACGCAGTGTCTGTTCCAGTCTTCAAAATAAACTTGAAAGCCGCATTGACGCTGTAGTTGTTCTTCAATGTGCAGTTGGTTGAGAAGTTTAAGTAGAACACCTCAAACTCACCGATCATTGGGTAGTCAATCGCAAGTTCTTCATAAGGACGTATGGAGACAAAGCCTTCCAGCGTTGTCAACGTTCCTGTCATCGCGACATCCCAAACATTTGACGATGCTCTGTTGAAATACGCAATGCAATTAGTTGCGGTCACCGTTGTCAAGGTTGTTGCGCCAATATTTACCGGACGATTTCTGTTAAACCCTGCCATTGTTGGGTATTGCAACAGCGTGATCGTATAGTTGTTTGGTAGCAGCGCATCTACTGTGTACCCAGTTCCTGTGGAGTTCGCGGCATCTATGGCCCACATCTTAATTTCGGCGTTAGTAATAAACTTAGTGCCAGAAAAAGATGAGTTAATTGTTCCACGGCAATCTTTAGCTGTGACCCAATTCATATCGTTGTCAACCAACAGCAAGTTAGTTGTGATGGTCGGAGGGCGAATGCGCTCAAGATGCAACTGAGCATCGGTAGCAGGCTGTGTTCCTGTGTAGCGAACAATGGCGTTGGTCGTGCCACTGTCTTGCGAATGTCGCCATCCGTCAATCTTAATGTCGTGAATGTCATAGTCACGAATCCACATCGCCACAAAATTGTCGCCAGCGTTTTCCGCATAGCAGTCTTGAATGACGATATTGGTAAATCCAATTGCGCCCGTTGCGCCAACAGATGTACCTAGCTCAAAACCAGCCACAACAGTTCCGCTTGCCTGCATACCGCCAAGAGCAAGATAGCAATACTCAAAGCGAACATCAAGGCAGGTGTCAAACAAGCCAACAACAGGATAAAAAGAAGCACCAAGAATATAAAATTCTTGCTGAAACTCGCACATGTTGAAAACTTTGTCGCGGTTTGAATTGGGTACGCTATCGTCTTTGTAGACTGACGATGGTAAACCGGTGTCCCACACCGATGAGCAATACTGACCACCAAAAATTGAGCCTTCTACAAAAATGCCCTCTGCGCGGGTGTTGATGTAGGCCGCTTTCAAGAACGGGCCGAACACATAGGCGTTGTAAATTTTGACCTGCTGGCAAGTTGGGCCAGCAGTGATATTCAAGCCCTGAAGCGTGTAGTTTCCTGGCTCACGGTACAGCATCAAACCGCACACGGGGCGGTTAGCAAGCGAGACAGCCTGCCATGCAGTCAAGTCTAGATAAGACGGGATTTTCAACCCGTGAATTTCGCCGCTATAGCACGATCCAACTTCGACCACATTCTTGTGAAACCAGTTTGCATCTGGGTCAGGCAAGATGATTGCACCATCGGCAAAGATGCTAAAAAACCACATGCGGCGAAACGAAATAGTGTCGCTGACGTAATATTTCCCTGGTGGGATGTAGATGGCAACACCAGCTTTTTCAGTTGTTGCTGCGGTCAATGCTTGGAAAGCAGCAGTGCTGTCAGTTGCACCTGTTGGGTCAGCACCGTAATCAAGGACGTTGTAAGGCGCCCCTTGAATCATGGAGTAGGAAACTTTTGTCAGCATACAAAACCCTTATACCGAGTATGTCAAGGAAAATTGTGCGCCAGCCCCACCTTGTGCATTAGCTGCGTACCCGGACACTTGAGTTCCGTTTAAAAATCCGCGAATAACAGCGTAATCTTGACCGCCTGCTGCAAACAACTGAACAGCGGTTGCTGCTGGTAAGTTAGCAAATCCATACACAAATACAGCGCCGGCCCCTGGTGAAGAATTTTGAATATTAAAAGGCAACCCACTAATTCTAAGATCGCCGGTGGGGGATAAAACAGACGCAATGTTGATATATCCTTCAACAGTAACCAATCTACCTATTCGGGTGTACCGCCCGCCGCGATCAGTGGATGTGATGCTGCCACTTGTCCCAGCTTGAAATGCAGGCGTCCAAGTCCCCTCCTCATACCAGTTCAGCAACTGGCTCGTCATCCCCGCTGCGGGGGTGTTGGCGGTGAAGTTGACGCCTTTGGCTGCGGTGCTTTGGGTAATGTTGTCCGTAAACGACCCGCCAGCCGTTGCAACAGCGCGGCCAGCCGTAAGGTTTGCGACAGACACTTTTACCGTTGACCCGCTTTGAACAATCGGCAGAACCTCGGTGCCGGCAAGAGGAGTGCTTGCCCCAGTCAGTGCAGAAATTTTTAGGTCGGCCATGATTGTTCCTTAGACGTAATTGACTTCGATTGTCGAAGTAGTAGGCGGTGCCTCTGAGAAGGTGAGCACAGCGCCAGCAATGCTGTATGTGTTCTTTTGCTGGTACACGCCGTTGATGTACACATTGGTGGCGTTTTCGCCTGCGGGGGCGCTTGCCAGCGTGAATGCCACAGTGGAGCCATTGCCGGTAAAGTTGGCAATGATTGCGGTGGCGTTAAAGCTGCTGCCCACATTGTCGTATGTGGCGATCAAAACGCCGGTGCTGGTTTCAAGCACGAACTTGTACAGCCGCAGTGCAATCCAAATCTCGCCGCCGCTAGGCACCCGGCCAGCAGCATTTAGCACGATGGGGTTGGTGTGCGCGGTGTTGCCGGACGACGAGGTGTACGAGGCCAGCGGCGTAGTTGTGCCAGCTTCGTAGGTGTAGATTTTGCCGCCAGTCAGCACATTGCCACTGTTGTCAAAAAATTGAGCACCAACGCCGCCAAAGACTGAAAGCGATACTGCGGGCATGTGTTACTCCAACAAAATCAAGCCGCCGTCCTCTTGGACGAGGTTGTCACCGGACTCGGTAAGAAGGTTGCTCTGAGCCTGCTCGCTACCACGCCCGCCGAAAAGCGAAATGATGCCGCCCAGCCCAAGGCCGACGGCGTTGCGAAAGGCTACACCGAAGCTCATTGCTTGTTGATGGGTTTGGCGTACGCAGTTCCGTCGGTGCTGCCAATCCGCAGCACGCTGACGCGCCAGGGAGCGCCGGTCGTGTTCAGCGGCACGACAAACGGAATGGGCGTGAAGGCGGGGATCGGGGTGCTGGCGCTGGTAGCCACGGCCCCCACACCTACCTGAACGTAGCAGGGCTGGTCAGACCACACCATCACGCCTTGAGGACCAGCGCCCCATGCAGTCGTGTTGCCCGCAGTAGCACCGGCAGTTGCGGAGTAAGCGGGAAAATCCGCTTGGCTCATCGGGTTGAGGAGTTCCATGATGTGTCCTTTACGCCAGGAATTTCAGTTTGTACAAACTGGTCAAGTACAGTTCGACGATATTATCAATCAACTGCTGCAATGTTGAGTCTTCTTTTTTCGCCACCTTGTAGCGCATCTCCTCGACCTCGGCCAGAGATGCCTCAAGGAACTCGGTGATGTTGGTCGTCTTCTTGGCCGAGTGTAAGGTAATCGGCCCGATCAGCCCGTGACGGCCTTGGTACGCCTCGGCAAACGCATCAGCGTGGTCGATGATGGTGTCGTAGAAGGTGTTGAGCGCCACATGCTTGGAGTAGCTGCGCGTGTTCAGATGCACCGAATGGGCTACGTCGCGAGCCAAGAACAAGAGGCCCATGAAGTCTGCGGCGGTGCTCATTGCATGGCTCCTTCAGGTGGCATCATTGGGGGCTGCTGCTCCATCATCTCTGGCTGCATCTCCGGCATTTGCGAGTTCAGGTTGTTGCTCTCCATCGCCGCAGCCACGACGCCCATAGCGATGTCCTGAATCTGCTGCTCGGTCATGCCGGCCTGCACCGCACTGATGCGCTGCGTCTCGGCCTGGTACGCCTTGATCTCGGCCTCAAACTCTTTGATCGACAGGTCGCGGGCTTCCATCGACTTCTGCACGTTTTGAAGCATCCCGGCCATCTGCTGCATCTCTTGGTTCATGGCCTCCATCTGCTGCTTGGCCGCAGCCAGCGCCGGATTGTCCTCATCGTCGCCGATGATCGCCGGGTCGATGACCTTGGCAAACCGCTGAGACATCTCCTGAGCGCCCGGCCAGTCCATGTTCTTGACAAACAAGTCGCCAGCCACGCGCCAGAGGTCCGGGTTGCCTTGCAGCAGTTGAGCCATCGCTTCCAGCGACTCTTGACGCTTGGTGGCAAAGCCGGGCCCGGTGATGACCATCACGTCGTACTTGCCGACGCCGGGGTTGTAGATTTTGTCCACCACGATGCCCTGCTCGTTGCGGATTTTCTTGACCGGCTCGGGCTGCATCGGGTTGATCTTGATCATCTTGGACTCGCCATCCTCGCCGACAATCCGGGCGATGCGCTGCGTGTCGTAGATTTTCGGGATCAGGTCGATCAACTGACGGCCGATGTAGCGAATAAACCGGGCGTAGTTGTCAACGTAGTGATAGGTGCCGGTGTCCGACTCTTTTTGCCGGGCCAAGATAGCCCTGCCCGACCGCTCGTTGGACGTTTGGCCCAGCGATGCGTTGTACTGCCCAGTGACCGACTTGATGTCGTCAGCAGCGCCCATTTTGGCCTGTATGAGCCCGGTCTGGGGCAGGGGCGGGGCAGCACGCTGGGGCAACGGCAAGACGGCTCCTGCGCCGTCTGTAACGTCTGGGTTGACCTCAAGGTAGGGCCAGTTCTGGGTGTTTGCAGTCTTCCACTGCATCTCGTAACCCTCGAACTGACCGCCGTAGCCGATGAACGGCGCCTTGGGGGCCAGCGCCAGCATCTCGGCCTCTTGGCTGGTCCAGTAGTTGTACATGCGCTGCGCGTCTTTGGCGTTACGCACGAGGCCGCTGACGTACAGCCGGCCTTCAACCTCGAACTCATTGCCCACGCAGCGGATCACCGGGATGTGCGAGCCGGCCCAGTCGGACCGCTCCAGCACCTCGTAGCCGTTGATCTTGAGCCACTTGACCTTCTTGCGGTCAGACGGGCGCGAGCGCAGCGGCTTGCCAAACTGCGCCCGCATCATTTTGTCCTCGGGCGTGCCGCTAAATGCCGTGGCGTTGCCGGGGTACAGGTTGAGCGTTTCCTTGGTGTTCTCGATGTAGAAATATTCGGCGATACGCACCGTGTTTTCGTTCATCCACTGGCTAAAGCCTTGGTCGCCCACGCCCAGCGTTTGCAGCGTGGTGATGGGCGCAGCGTCCGGGTACTGGCGCTCGTACTCGTCCTTGGGGATGTCCTCGGTGATGAAGCACCAGCGGGCGTCTGAGCCGCACGGGTCTTGGATCAGCGGGTCCATGTAGACGCTAAAACTGTTGCGGATGCGCCCGATCTTGATGTCCTGATCGAACGTGTTGTCGTCGCAGTACTCGGTCAGAATGCGAGCGTAGCCCTCGCCGTAGGACACCTGGTTCTCGCAGGCCGTGTCGTAGGCCACGTCGGCGTCCGAGATGTACTCGATGTGCCGGATCATGCCGTTGAAGATCTCGGCTACCTCAACGTCAGCGCCGTCGTCTGCCGGGATGACCTTAGGCTGCGGCCGGTTCTGCCGCTGCTCGTTGGTCACTTGGTGGACGTGCTGGGGCAGCTTGTTGATTGTCAGGCACGGTCTGGCGTTGATCGTCTGGCCCTGCACCGCGCCACGGGTCGCCAGCACGTCAGCCGGCCACTGCCAGTGGTTGTCGGGCGAGCCGGCGTAGAACCGCAGGTCGTCCAGCTCGTCCTCACGCGACTCAGACAGCGCAGAAATCGCCATGTCGAGGCGACTACGGGCCGTCGAGAGCACCTCAGAGTCGCTCTTGTCCTTGGCCGAGCCGCCCTCGCTGACCGCTCCAGCAGCGGCGATTCCTGTGTAGTCTTGAGGCATGATTACTTGATCTTGTTCAGAACCTTAGCAACCGTGGCCTTGACGTTGGTGCCCGACGGGATGCTGCCGTGACAACCCATGCCCGGCATTTTGGAATACGTCTCTTTGTTGCGGTCAGGCATCCCGCCGCCGGACATCTTCGGCTCACGGGCGTTGAGTTTGCTGATGGGTGCGAGGATTTTGCTCATTTCTTGCCTTTTAAATTTATGCCCACACGCGATGCGGGCTACTTACTTGAACTGCAAACGGCGTCAGTGTATCACTCTGAGGCCCACGGACATTGACATGCCAGCCTTCGATAGGAGTCATTACTGGCTCCTCGTCAGTGCCGCCCGTGCGCTTGTAGATAATGCCAATGGTGTCGATGCTGCCCTCGTAGCCTTCCAGCGCTTGGGTGGCTTGGGCTTCGCTTGTGAATTTTAGGTATAGATCAGTCATGCTGTGATCCCTTGCAATTCAGCGTTTGCCAAGCGACGGGGGTAGTAGGCGATTTGACGATACCGGATGTTTGAGGTACTACCTGCGCTTGACGCCGAAAGCCGCAATGCAATAATTCCAGTTGGGACTGCTGCAACAGTATCTGTAGTTCCGGCAGTTCCGTTGATTGCACCGACAGTATTGTTTGTCGCAAGCGCAACCGCTTGCTTGTAATATGCTCCTGCCGCATAAGTCGTGCTAGGCGTTGAATTAACCGCCTCTGTAATGCTAGAAACAACTACTGGGTTTTGCATGTTGTTTCCGGATGTGGCGGTCATCCCCCAGTAATTAGCTGTCGTGCCGTCGTCCACAATCAAAGTTCGCTGCCCTGCAACCAATTTCAACCCAACCCAAGCATAGTCTGCAAACAACGTCCCCGCACTGGCGTTATACCAACTACTGAAGTTCGTCCCCGTCATGCTTGCAAAATCAGCCGCACGGGTCACTTGTGACGCCACTGTGGGGATGTAGCTGGTGGCGAAGGCTCCGGCTTCTAGTTGAGCGCCCCAGATGAAGATGCCTGATGTGCCGTCGCCTACTGTGTCAGAAGCATTAACCTGCCCGTAAATTCGCGGTGATGCCGTTGCCGTGGCAACAGTTGTGTATGTAATTGAACATCTGTACCAGCCGTTACCGGCAGGTGTTATGGAAGCAGTGCAATTTGCAACGCCGGTAGTTGTTCCGTTTGCTAGATTGAAATATGCTCTTGTAATTGATGCAACAACCGTACCTGTAATTCGTAATTGACAAAAATTGTACTCACCTGCTTTAGCGTAAACACTAACGGTGTATGCTGTTCCAGTGGTTTGGCTTAAAGACTGAACAACAAAACCAAGTTGGCTAATGTTTGAAGTTATTTTGTCGCCAGTCAATGCCCCATCCGGCGCAATAACAGTATTTGCCGTAATACTGGAGTTGGTTTTAGTCCAAGCCGCATTGTCAAACTGCTCAGAATACGTCCACAAATTTACCCGCTGCTCTTCAATTAGCAGCCCAAGGCTTGCAAGCGTTGTGGGGTTGTAGTCAAACCGGGGTGCGTCGATGGCCGCTGTTTGGATCAGGCCGTTAGAGCCGGTGAACGTGGCCGTGGTAGAGCGTGTGAAGGTGATGCGGGGGTCGAGCGTGCTGGTGTTGGTGAAGTTAAGCAGCAGCGAGGGTGACAACTTGTTAAGCAAGTTCGGCCCGCCAAGCGTTGCTTGGTACGACACACCCAACGAAACAGCGTTACGCGCCCCAAGATAGCTCATTTTTTAGCTTTCGGTGCAGCACGTTTGACAGCATATGCAATGGCAACGGCCTGCTTGACGGGCTTGCCGCTCTTGACCTCCGCAGAGATGTTCTTGCGGAAGGCTTCTTTGCTGGTGGACTTGACGAGTGGCATTATTTACCCTTCTTGGCAGTTTTGGCCGACTCTTTGAACGCCTTGTCGGTAGGTGCGCCAGGCGAGCCAGGCTTTCGCATCTTCTCGTTAGAACCTTGCTTGATGCGCTCGCGTTTAGCTGCAATGTTACTGTAGAGTCCGGGTTTAGTAGCCATGATAGCCTTATTTTTGCATGATACGTTGGTTGATCGGTGCGTCTGTAGCAATAAACGGGTTGTACAGAAAATTTTCCGGTGCGTCTTGCTGCCGCACTTTTGCGGGTAGCCGCACAACGCTTTCATTTCTCATGTAGCTGTATTCAGGGCGTTTTGCGCCGTAAGTGCTAAAAGACCCTATGTATTCGCTAGGCACAATTCTGACAGGCATGTATTCCACACCTTGCTCCATCAGTACCATAGCGCGGTGACGCCCTTCATGCCCGGTTACGCGGGCGCGTGATTGGTCTTTAGACACACGCATTTCCAAATACGGGACATCCGCAAGCGGCGTGTTCGTGCTGATAGCTTGCCGAATGCGGTCCAATTTTTCTTTGCTTGGTTTTTCTAGCGGCGCAGACAATGACAAAAAATCTTGGGGGCGCACAAACGCAAGCGTTTCTTTTGCTTTGGGGTCGTTAGCTTGCTTAACTGCTCTTTGCACGGCGTTAGAGTCAAACAAATTGCTCGCCGCAACAACTTTATCCGCAACTTTAGACCCGGCAGAAAGTGACGGTACAAGGGGTAAAAGCCCAAGCCCAAGCAGCATTGCGTCGCCGTAGTTACCTTGCCGCGCCGCTTGCACAGCGTCGTAGCCTGACAAAAGATCACCAATTACAGGCGTAAACCCCAGCGCAGTCTTGGCAACATCCGATGCTTGTTCGGGTGACGCATAGCCACCTTGAAGCGCCCTAGCTTTTGCGCCCTGCGCGGCTATGTTTGGATTGCCAAAGTACGGGCGGCTGAGATCGGCTAAGGCGTTGGCCGGTGTGGGGGCAAGTGCATTGCTAGGCATTTAGCACTTCCATCGTTTGAGTGATGCCTTGGCCCGCTCTGCTGGACCTTTGGCGTTCTTTACGACGCCCTCCATGCGGGCGCAGAAGCTTGCCTTGCGGCCAGCGTCGGCTTTGGTCTTGGGGTTGGGCGCCGGCGCCTTGAGGTTCGAGCCAGTGGCTGCGTTGTACTTGGCGCGGCCCTTGGCGGTCAGGCCCGCGCCCTTGCTGACGGGCAGCTTTTCGCCCCGTCCAACGCTTAGAGACACGCCTTTTTTAGCCATTACGCCCCCATCCAACTGGTTACAGCCCCGCCACTATACCCGCTTGCGGTGCGGATGTGTGACTTTGGCTCACGATACTCTCGGCTGGCGACAGGATACGCAAACGTCAGCGCGATGGCGTCTGCTGCGTCCGGTGAGGCCAGACCACGGGCTTTCATGTCCTTTTTGGACTCTAGATAGATCGTACCACGCGAATCGGGCTTCATCTTAGGCGAAATCAGGTCACTTTTCAAGAACCTGTCGTTGGGCACGCTGGCTGTTTTCAGCCAATCGCGCATATCACCCCACATTTCAGCCCGTTTGTTGCCGTACATAATGGGGTTTTTGGCCTTGTTGCCAAAGTTAACTCCCCTGACCTTGTACCGCTGCTCTTTAAGCCGGTCCACGACCCCCGCCCCCAGCCCGCCCTCGTCGATGTTGACCAACGACGGCTTAAATTCCTCAATCGCGTCGATAACGTGCCCGACCACCGTCATGGTGTCGTCGCCCCGGTGCCGGATCAGCTTGACGATGTCGCGCCCCTGCCGCACGGCAATGACCGTTGCGTCTGCCCCGAACCGCGCCGGGTCTACGCCGATCACAATTGGTGCCGACTGGTCCATATGCTTGGCCCGTTTCATCGCCTCATCGACCACGCCAATACTGATGAACTGATCGTCGCCCTCGTTCGGAAACTGACCGTACACCTCGACGTGCGCTTGTGAAGAGTCCGGCCCGTATTCCGCGATGATCTGCTCGTAAACCGCCTTGTCGGTGCCCTCGACCGTCCTGGCGTCCACTATCTTGGACGCCCAAAACTCCCGTTTGCTGTTAAACGCCTCGTAGAAGTACCCGGTGTTGCGGCGCGGGTTGGAAAACGCCAGCCAAAAGCGGTTTGGCGTGTTCTCCGTAAAGAATCCACTGGTCACCGCCCAGATCGAGTCGTCGATACCACTGGCCTCGTCGAAGATCACCATCACGCCGTCAAAGTTATGCACGCCAGCGTAGGCGTCCGGGTTCTCGGCCGACCATAGCCGCCCCTCGACGCCCCAGTATCTAGTGCCTTTCTTCAGGTCGCGCTCAACCAGCTCTGTCAGCCACTTGGCCGGCATCAGTCTGGTAGCGCTTACTTCGAACCAATGGCTGTTGATCGACATCGCCAGCCACTTTGTCAGCTCGGCCCAAGTGATACTGCGGAGCTGGCTTTCTGAGTTGGCCGAAATAATGGTCGTCGAGCCGATGCGCGTGGACAGCATCCAGTCCGTGATCCAAGACACTAAGGCCGACTTGCCAATACCCCGGCCCGAACTGACCGCCAGACGCAGCACGTCGAAGTCCAGCTTGCCGCCGTTCTTCTTGATGTGCTCGGCCATAGTCGCGAGCACCTCGCGCTGCCACTTGCGCGGGCCAGTGAAGTGCTCCAGCGGCGTGCCCTTGACGCCCCACGGATACGCGAACATCACAAACGCCAGCGGGTTGTCCTTGATCGCCGGGCTCCATAGCCGAGCCATCAGCTCCTGCTCATCCTGCGCGCTGTAACGTGTGGTCTGCATGTTGTAGCACTTGGCTTGGGTTGTTCTCGATTACGTCTACGACGTCCAGTACGCGCCGCTCGGCCTCTTGTAGCGCCGCTGTGATGCTGATGGACTGGTTCACATCTACTGTAATGGCCTGCTTGGCTACCCAGCCGTGGACGTTCTGGAGGATCGCCAGCGCCGCTTTGGCGTCGCCCTGCGCTGCGGCGTCGTGCAGCAGGTGGCTCATCTCCAGCTCGCCCTCGGCGCGGCCCTTGAGTTCAGCGTACTCCGCGATCTCGTCAAACTGCTTGAGCCTGGCGTACTCCTTGGGCAACATGCCTGCGGCCAACGCCAGGTTGTCGCCCTTAAGGCCGAGCTTGGCAGCCTTGTAGATGCGATGCAGCCGGTCCTCAGTCGCTTGCAACTGACGCGGCTCATATGGCAGGGTCTCGAACATTACCAAAGCTCCCGCTCAGCGTTTGCGCGCGCTTGGGCAGCGTCTTCTATTGTGTAGAAGTTCCCTAAAAATTTTCGATTGCCGTTAGCCACGATGTCCGCTCTCCAAGCTTTTTTTAGGCGCCTACCATTACGCAGTGGTCGCAAGGATACACCTTTTACGCCAGATTGGCTACGCCGCTGCGGGCCCGAGTTGTTGGCGTTTTCAGAGCGCCCTACGTCGCGTAAGTTTTCTATACGGTTGTCGGTGCGGTTGCGGTTTATATGGTCAATCACACCCGCAGGCCACTGCTTGTACACATACAGCCACGCTAGTCGCTGAGCTGTGTGCGTTCGGCCGTTAAACGCTATTTGCACATACCCGTCTCGGCTAAGGCCACCAACAACTGAGCCAACGGGCTTAGACCCCCACTTCTTTTTTCGCGTAAACACGCCAGTTGCGGGGTCGTAGCTAAACGCAGCGCGTAAAAGTTCATGTTCCATGTCGCAATTATAGGGCTTGCGTTTTTAAATTTCAATAAAAAAATTCGCAGTTTTTGTAGCCCCTCCGCTGCCGTGACCGGCCAGCCCCCGGCCCCCTCCCCCCCCTCGGTTTTGGCCGCGCGCCGCCTGGGCGACGGCCTGGGTCAGATTGTCACATTGTCACGCGGCGCAGGGTCGAGGGCTTCCGTAGCTGCGCGCCGGCGGTCTGGCGGTCATGGGTCATTTGGGTCATGGCCGACTGATGACCCAAATGACCCATAAGGCGCAAGCCGGGGAATTTATGGGTCATTCTGGGCTTTTTAGGATGACCCATCGAAAAAGCCTTATGAATCAACAAGTTAGGTGCGTCCGAGGCATTTATGGGTCATCTTGCCAGAAAGTTGATAGAGGCTGACCCCCCCAGCGCGGCGGCTGGCGGCGCCGGTGCAGTCGAGACCGTACACCAAACTGTATACAATATATATTTCCCCTTTTCTTACCTATACACTACATGACAATATGACCCAACAAGCCCCGTTTTCATTGGGACCGCGTATGGGTCACGACACCACTTCAACACGACCCAACACGACACAATCTCGACCCTATAAACTACACGCTTGCGTATTTCTACGATCTAGCGTATTATTCCCGCTCCTATCAACCACCTGGAGCGCACCATGCCCACAAAAGCCCCTCTGTTATCCTTCCCGCACGTCAAAGACCGCCACCATCTCTATGACCTACTTTCCGTGCTCCATGTGCGCGGCGCAATCACACGCAGCCAGCTTGAGGTCATAAGCCTAGCGGCCGCGCCAGCTTTGCCCGCTCCTGTTGAAGTACATCAGCGCACGCCTAAGGGTGTCGTCTATGTACACGCTGGCGACTCATCGTTTCGCGTTAACGTGCGCGCCAAGCTGGTTAGGGTTTATCCCTAGTTCATAGCTGCAAGGAAATATCTTACACTAACGGTTCACCAACCCACTAGGAGCGACGACATGACCCATACAGACTACATGAGCTTTTTTGAGCGCTGGTTGCAATACCAATTCCCTCGCGCTGAGGATGACTGGTCTAACTTCTACATCTTGCGCGAGGTTGCGCGTGTGGTCGCAGACCCCGACGACCTCGCGCACTGGTCTGGCAGGGATTGCTGGTCTATGTATGACCTCGCAAAACAGACCGCCAAAATCTAACCCTCATCAACCCTCGCGCGGCCGAGCGCCGCGCTTAATTAAGTAAAGGACAGACCATCATGCAACCCCTCATCCAATTGCCCAACGACGTGCAAGCCGCCGGCTACAAGCAAACCCGGCCCTTCCACCATGAGCAGGTTTTCCATAGCCCCAGCGCCAACTTCACCGGCACCGAGCGCGAATTCTTGCAAGCCGGCCACGCTTACGCCTACATCCAACTCGACGCCTACGCCCGCGTTACCGTTCAGTAAAGGACAAACATCATGAACTTCAATCAATCAGCACTGGCTCACTGGCCCGAAGATGAGGCACATCTGAGCGCCGCACTGGCGCTTGAAATCTTCGAAGAGCAAGGGCGCGACGATTATCACCAATGGCTCATCCGTGAGCGCCGCGTAATGGATGACGTGTTTGATGGCGACCAAGCGCTCATCGACCGATTCATGGTCGAATTTAACGCCATGACCGCGCCTACCACTAACCTGTACTTTTGAGGAGCCTAAACCATGACCGACAAAACCTACAACGGCTGGACCAACTACGCTACTTGGCGTGTCCATCTTGAAATCTTCGATAGCCTGCCCCTTGAAGACTTCAGCGACGCAGACGACGTGTACGCGCTCGCTGAAGCATGCCAAGAGCGCGCAGAGTACTACGTCGAGTGCTCGTCCGAGCCCGGCCTCGCACGCGACTACGCCCTCGCCTTCATGTCCGACGTCAACTGGCGCGAGATCGCGCAACACATGCTTGAGGAGTACGCAGCATGAGACAGCACTACACCCCCGAACCCCAACGCCGGCCCATTTTTCCGCGCGACTTCCTCGCCGCGCTCATCTTCGCCGCGCTCATCAGCGCGCCCTTCGTCCTTTACTTTTGGAACATGACGCCATGATTACCATCACCCACGAAAAAGCCACGTTTACAGTCAAACCCGAAAACGCCGAACCGACGCGCGAACTACTGGCGCTGATTGACAAGTCCAAAGGGCGCAAGGGCGCCAAGTTGACCCGGCCCAAGGGCCATGTTAAGCACGATAGCAGTAAACGCCATTTCCCGGCGTTTGCGCCCGGCATGACGACGTCGGACTATGTCGCACGCTACGCGGCCTTGAACGGCCATTTAAGCCTTGCCAAGGTGGATTACGAGCACGCCGACAGGCCAGCGGCCATGTATGACCCGACGCAGCCGGAAGTTGAGGAGTTGCCATGCTGACCACAATACGCTACCTATACAAGCACGGCAACATAGAAATTGATTGCGAACTGGAATTTGACCCGGCGCAAGCCGGTAATGAGACGGACCCAGCATGGCCGGCGCAAGCCTTTTTGATAAGCGCCACGGTCGATGGGGCCGACGTTTTCCCCCTGCTGCGCGATACCATAATTGCCGACATAGAGGAGGCGGCGGCATGGTCGCAGGACTAGTTGCGGTTATACTGGTCGCACTGCTAGTGGTCTTCCTCGATCTCTAGGCAGTTGCCACTCCTGTCTTAACCCCCACCGGCCACAAGCCCGTGGGGGTTTTTCTTTACTTCACCCGCACCATAGACGGCGCCGGCGCGTCCTCCACAAGCCGGCGCAGGTCCGACTTCGTGTAGTCGGCCATCGACGGATGGCAATAGATGTTTTTCTTCGACGGGTAGTCGGCCGACGCAAGCCGGCCCATGTTGACCCAGCCGGCCTCCTTGAGCGCGTGCAGGAGCGCAGCTTGCGGCACCTTCACGCCCGACGGCGCAGACGCTGCTACGCGGTCGCACAAGGCGTGGAATGGGCTTCCGACGGCGCCGCGCGCGAACTCACCCCGACGCGCGCGCATCATCTCGACCAGGTAGCTTTCGGCAATGCTCATGCCATGCTCGACCAGGTTCGCTTTAAATTCAGTCCAAGCCGGCGCGGCCGACGGATTGAAGGCCGACACGTCACGGGCGCGCAGCCAGGCGGCGATCGCCTCATACCCGCCGGCCTTGTACCAAGCCCACAGTCGGGCGGCGGCATCTGGTGCCATCCGAGGCGCCGAGGACCAGACGCAAAACCAGCGCCGATCCTGACTGTCAATCGTGATCGGCACGGGGTCATTGCTAAACGCCAGCACGAACATGCGGTTGAGCGAATCGTACGGATGCAGCCCCTTGCGGTTGACCGTGAGCATGTCGGGCGGCGCGGCAATGATAGGCTTGAGCTTGTTTGCCAGGGCGCGGCGCTCCTTGGCCTCGGGCTCCTTCAGCTCGTTGAGGATCAAAATCTCGGACTCCAGCGCGTAGCCCCACTGTGACCCAAGCGTGTCATTGTCGAGCAGACCCCGGTTTTTCAGTTGCGGCCCGCACACGGCCCAGATAAACGGCGCCCATAGCGTATCTTTGCCGCAACCCTGATCGCCGCCATGCAGGACCGCGTGGTTGATCTTGATCTCGGGATGCTGGACCTTGTACGCCATCACGTTAAAAATATGCTCGCGCTCGGACGCCTCGGGCACCAGCGCCGCGCAGTGATCCAGCCAGGGCGAGATATCGGCGCCGGCAGCGCCTACGGCCGGGCGGGCGTCGCGCCAGCGGTTACCGTACACGTCACCATCCCGCGCCACCAGCACGCCCTCACCGGCGGCGTAGGTGATGCCGACGAGCGCCTTGGCGCCCATGTCTTGGCGGTTCTCGTCGAAGCAATACGACGCTTCGATCTTGGGGCGCTTGCCGAACAGCGAGCGGCACTCGATGTGCCGGAACAGCGCATTAAAGGTCGAGCGGCTGATCTCGCGGCGGTCTTGCAAGTCGAAGTAGTGGTCACCCTCTTGGACGTAGCAGAACCGTTTGTACCAATCAGCCTTCTCGGTGCGGCCCAACTCCTTGCGCTCGACCTCGGCGATCACGCGCTTGGCCTCATCGGGGAACGCCTCGGTGGGGTGCAGCTTGCCCAGCGCATCAGTCATCATCGACGCCAGCAGCTCATCGCGCAGGCCCGGCGCATGGTGGGGCCCGCCCTGCTCGCCGACCCACTTCAAAAACGTCACGCTGTCCAAGTCGATGCAGTGCGAGTGTAGGCAGCAAAACGCCCGCATGGACGGGTTATAACGCCCCTCCGGGTTGCCGTCGCTATGCTCGCTAGAGTTAGGGCAGACGATGCCGGCCCAGCCCTGTCCATTGGGCTTGCTAAGCACCAGCCCCTGATCGGATAGCCAGGCCAGCACGTCATCGGCGCCGTCGTCAGAGACGCGGATCGGGCGAAACGTTGCGGCCTCCTCGGTTGGGGTGACGCCAAGGGCCTCGCATATCTGGGGCAGGCTGAACTGGCGCTCGGGGTGGAACTCGACCAACCGCGAGACGAACCCGTCACGGCCAGGCTTGAGGTTGACGCTGCCAGGCAGTCGAAAGTTCCGCACGGGGTTGACCGCGCCCTTGTCGCTGTAACCGGCAGCGGCGATGGCCGTGATGGCCGCGCTGTACTCGGCCTTGGTCGGCTGTTCCTCGGTGAAGGCGTAGCCCCACTGGTAGCTGCCCTCGCTCGTCTCCATGACCCACGTCGGGGCCAGCGGCGGCGTCTTGGGCGCCTTCTCAGGGTCGCCCACGTCGTCCAGCACCATGCACAAGACGTACTCGCAGTTGGCGGCCGAGGCGCTGATCTTGCCGTCGGTGAAGCGGTCAAGGATGAAGCTGGCGGTGTTGCCGTACCACGACTGCCCGTCGGGCCGGGGCTTGTTGGGCAAGAACGCCGGCCAGGTGGCCTTGACCGCCCCGTCGGCGTGCAGTTGTATCTCGCCGTCTCTGATCTGTGGCTTTTGCCTAACAATCAGAAACGTCTCGCCCTCAGGGGCCAGAGATATGCAATAATCCAAGAAATCCATCGATTAGCTCCTTTGGTGAAAACGCCCGGCAGGCCACTACCTGTCGGGCGTTGTTGTTTCTACTTACCGTAGCGGGTCATGATTTCGGCCTCAACGGCCAAGGGCAGGCCCTCGGCCCATGCTGGTGGGGAGCACATGATACGCTCCATCTCCAGCTTAACGGCCTCGGGATTGTCTGTCTCGACGACGATCTCATCGTGGACGTGTAGGACCACGCCGTCGAGTTGGCGCAGCGAATGGCGCAAGATGTCATTGGCTGCGGCTTGGGTGATGTTCTCGCACGCTAGGCCCTTCCAAAGGCGCGCGCGGGGCCATTCTTTGGCGTCGGCTGCGGGCTTCCAAGATGCTTTGGCGTAAGTCACGCCGTCGCTTTCCAGCCGAGCGTAGGGGTAGCATAGCACGCGGCCAGAGGGCAGCGCATACCACAGGTGCTGGCCGTCAAAGAGATACGCCACGCGGCCGGCGCTGAACTCATGGCCGGGGTTACGCATGGCGCGGGTGTACGCCTCTTCCAGCTCCTGCCAGAAGCGCACAGACCACGGGTTGGCGCGGCGCCAGGCGTCAACGATCCTGCGGGCCTGCGCCTCCTCGAAGTGAACGCCATAGGCCCGGCCCATTGCCGCAAAGGCGCCTACGCCACCGGCAAAGCCCAAGGCCAACTCCTGCACCTTGCCGACCTGGCGCTGCTCGCCGGTGACCTCCTCGTAGGCCACGCTGTAGGTCGCAGCGGCGTTGACCTTGTACGGGTCCAGCTTGCGCCGAAAGATGTCCAGCTTGTCCTCGCCGGCCTTACTGTTTGACAGCCACGGGTTGACGCGGCCCTCGATGGCCGACCAGTCGGCG
>Ga0208697_1000042_pt1 | contig 20284 bp, 23 predicted proteins | sample LakMenEpi12Sep08_FD_150688 | JGI IMG/M metagenome (GOLD analysis project Ga0208697, IMG submission 150688) | Freshwater microbial communities from Lake Mendota, WI - 12SEP2008 deep hole epilimnion (SPAdes) | ecosystem: Environmental > Aquatic > Freshwater > Lake > Epilimnion/Euphotic zone ...
TGTCTATTACAGTTTCATATAACTCATTGGTAGGATAACTTGTCTTAAGTATTTTGGTTGTGCCTATTTCAAGTATCATCTTAGAACAAGCCAAAATCTTCTATAGTGGTTCATGTCCATTGGATTTGTGTGTCTTATTGGAATCCAGTTTTCATTCCAACTATAGAAGTGGTTGTTTTTGATATCGGGCTGCAACCATTGTCCGACAGAATCAAGTTCTGCCGTATCATAACGAATGAACTTACAACCAAGATCGGTAAGATGACCTTCTATTAACTCTTGCGTTAAGTTAGGACTCTTACACTTATAGGTGCCGTATATCGGATGATCTGTTACTTTTGATGGAGATACCATTGTTTCAAGTATCATGGTATTGGTGTGATTGAGGGCACATTCCAAGTCCTGTTTCCAGTTTTCGATATGATACAGGACACCAAGGTGTAGAACCAAATCAAACTTTTTGCCCATTTCATATGGCTTGTTTTGGTCGATAAGTTGGGTCTTTGGCATAAAAGCAAACTCGTTTAACTTATCACCAATACTATTCAAGTGTTCATAACGAGCATCGGAAAAAGTAACATCGGCACCAAGTTTCAATAACTCAATACCGATATCACCGTGTGCCGCACCTAACTCAAGAACAGTTTTATCATTGAACCAGCTTGCACCAAAGATATCAACAATTCTATTGACTCTCTTGTTGGTCCATTCTTGATAGAAAAGGAAGTTCATTACCAACCCATTTGTGATAGTCCCTGCCATAGGCTATCAACGTTATATGACTGGTAACCATACTGTGTGTTATAAACGTAGGTGATCATTCACTTTTCTCCTCAAAGATATCATCAAGATTAACATCTAATGCCTTAGCAATTCGTCTAAGAACTTTAACATTCTCTTCCTTCTCGCACTTATGCTGATTGGTAAGATCGTCATATGCCTTAGCGGCTTTAAGCAATTCCTTAAGTTCCATCATTTCCTTACGGAGCTGTTCGAACTCGGCTCTTGAAACTGGATTGTAATTCAATCCACCTGTTGGAAAACCTACACCAGGAGTACCAGGAATACTAGGAATACCGTTATACTTCCACTGGTCATTCTTTTGCCAGTAATCTGTAACCATAGAGACTGCACACATACTATTCATCCTTTGTCATGATACTAAAGTTCTTTACTTTTTGAAACTGTAGTGTTCTTTGAAACTTATCGACCATTGTATCCTTGTGAGAGATAACAAAGACATTGGTGCCTTCATGACCAAGATCCCACATGATACGAATGAACTCATCAATACCAGATGTGTCCATGGCACGATCTAAGATTTCATCGAACACAAGTATATTAACATTCACACTATTCTTTAGTTTGGCAATCTGTCTCCATGTAAGGAGAATAGCCAAGTCAATTCTTAGCTTCTCTCCTTCGGAGAAGTTGTGATATGAGAACTCGTCTCTGTATCTTGACTTGATGGATTCTTCGAAGGATTCGTTAATATTGAAGTTGACAAAGAAACCCAGTTTTGCCAAGTATTTGTTGATGTGCTTGTTGATGATAGGAAGATATTGTTTAATAATCTTCGTCTTGATTCCTCCGTCTTTGAGCAACGTGGTGGCAAGATCAATGTATTGTCTTTCATCTAGAAGGGTCTCCTTCTCCGTTTGGAGGGCGGAAATATCATGTTGAACTGTTTCGAGTTGTCGTTCTGACTCTTGGGTGGTTTTATCTGAGCCCATGAAGGATTCAATCTGCTCAACAACTTGACGCAGATTATTAGCAGTATTGTTATAGGAAGACTTAGCAGATGAAAGACCCATTTTAAGTTCGTTGATCTTTGTGAGAACTTCATCAATTTTCTCTATGTCTGATAGAACCAAGTCTATCTGGTCGGTAACTTTATTTAGTCCGTCCTCAATCTCTGTAATCTTTTTAGTGTTAGCTGAAACCGTCTCACTCTTGAATGATTCTCCAATAGTTTGCCGGCAAGTAGGACAAGTATCATTCTCCTCAAAGAACGAATTATCTTTGCGTAAACGTTCAACATTGTTCTCCATTTTGGCCTTGAAGCCAATGAGTTTGGAATGCTTTGACTTTAGTGATGTAAGGTCCAAATCCTCTTCCATTGCCTTCTCAAGCAATGTTCTGTGATTAGCTACACCAACCTCGGCAGTTTTAAGGTCGAGTTCCAAATTTTCTTTCTTGATCTCTAGTTCTTTTAACTTCTCCTCACTGTTAGCACGTAAGGACTCTAGTGTTTGTTCAATGTAAGTCTTGTTCTCTTCCTTGCTTGTCAATACAATACGGTTCTTCTCCAAACCTTCTTTGTTCAATTGAAGGCGGTTCTTAGCGACCGTTGACATAGCAGAAAAGATTTGAATGTCCAACAACTCCTCAATAACGGCACGACGGTCGTTAGGTGATAGCTGCATGAACGGAGTGAATGAGGCTGAACCAAGAATAACAATCTGTGTAAAGGACTTATAGTTCATCTTTAGAATGAACTTTTCAAGGTGATCTTGATAGTCTTTAACAGATGCATCTTGATTGACCATGGTGCCTTCACAGTAGATTTCAAACACATTAGGCTTGACACCACGAATGACTTTATACTTCTTATTGTTTATGGTAAACTCAATCTCTACCATACAATTCTTATTGTTGATAGAGTTGACCACATTACCCTTGCTCACCTTACGAAACGGCTTGCCAAACAAAGCAAAAGTCAATGCGTCGAGGAAGGTTGACTTCCCCGACCCATTGTGTCCCATAATAAGGGTATTCTTGTGTGTATCTAAAGAGATTTCTGTCCACTGATTACCGGCGGACAGAAAGTTCTTCCACTTGACATAATGAAAAGTTAGCATGTATTACCGTTAGTGTTTAGTTACTTTACCCAATAGTTCTTTGGCTTTTCTTTTACCAAAAAGTCCTATGGCGATTTCTTCACCAATCAATCCTTCTTTGACCTTTTCTTCAAGAATTTTGAACTTATCCGCAAAACTCAATCTTTCTATACACATCTTCTTTCTTTCATCAAAAGACAAGTGTTTAGTGCCTTCTTCCATACCCAGTTTTTCTATACTTTCCATTAGCTTATCTTCTTCGGTCATATCAATAGTCCCTCGTTGGAATCTTACCTTCTAAAAGATCCTTGATTTCATCACCTGATAGAGTTTCATAGTCTATCAGACCTTGTGCTAGTGTGTCAAGGTCTCTTTTGTTCTTTGTGAGGATTTTCTTTGCAGTATTATATCCTTCCTCAACCAAACGTAGGATTTCACCATCAACAACCTTCTGTGTTGACTCGGCAATCTTAGGAGCATGGAACATATCAGCATTAGGAGTTGCATATGCCATTCTTCCCAGAACGTCAGAGAAACCATATTCGGTAACCATAGCACGAGCCAACTGTGTAGCCTGCTGGATATCACCAGATGCACCAGATGATACCTTGTTTGTTCCAAAGATCATTTCTTCTGCTACACGACCACCCATAGCCATAGCAAGCTGGGCAATCATTTCTTCATAGTGCATGGAGATTTTATCTCGTTCTGGTAGAGACTGAACCATGCCTAGCGCACGACCACGTGGAATGATTGTTGCCTTATGAATAGGTGTAGAACCTGGCATGTTAAGAGAAACGAGAGCATGACCAGCTTCATGATAGGCAGTCATTCTCTTTTCTTCGTCAGTCATCATCAATGAACGGCGCTCTGGTCCCATTAGGATCTTATCACGAGCATCCTCAAACTCAATCTTAGTAACAATACGCTTTGAACGTCTTGCTGCCAATAGAGCGGCTTCATTAACAAGATTAGCAAGATCGGCACCAGAGAAGCCTGGTGTTCCCTTTGCTACAGTCTTTAGATCGACATCAGGACCAATTGGCACCTTGCGAGTATGAACTTTCAAAATCTTTTCACGACCAACAAAGTCTGGATTAGGAACCTGAATCTGTCTATCAAAACGACCTGGACGCAATAGAGCCTTATCTAGAACGTCAGCACGGTTTGTTGCTGCTACGATAATGATGCCTTCGTTTGTTTCAAAGCCATCCATTTCAACTAGCATAGCGTTTAGTGTCTGGTCTCTTTCATCATTACCAGAGATACCATTTGCTCTTGAACGACCAACGGCATCGATTTCGTCAATAAAGATAATGCATGGTGCGTTCTTCTTTGCCTGTTCAAACATATCTCGAACACGGCTGGCACCAACACCAACAAACATTTCAACGAAGTCTGAACCTGAAATGCTAAAGAATGGAACACCTGCTTCACCTGCAACGGCACGAGCAAGCAATGTCTTACCAGTACCAGGAGGACCAACGAGTAGAACACCCTTTGGAATCTTACCACCTAGTCTTTCAAACTTATGAGGATCTTGTAGAAACTCTACAACTTCCTGCAAATCTTCTTTAGCATGATCTACACCAGCAACATCATCAAATGTTATCTTAGTGCTATTTTCTGTAAGAAGTTTTGCCTTTGACTTACCTAGACCCATAACACCACCAGCACCACCGCCTGCACGGCGTGATAGCATAAGCCATAGACCAAAGAATAGGAAAACAGGAAGAAGATTGATAAACAGACTTAGCCAAAAGCCATTCTGTCCTTCTTCTCTAACTGTAATGTTTACTTTGTGGGCTTCAAGTCTTGGTAGTAGACTTCCGACACCAGTAACAGTCGTCGTAAACGTTCTGTTATCCATGTAGTGACCATGAACATCAGAACCAATAATAGTAACATCATGAACTCTGCCTGCATCAACCTGAGCAATAAAGTCAGAGTAACCGATTTCACTCACGGCATTTTTCTTTGGTTCACTCCAAATCATTCCTACCAAACCAATGGCAACGAGAATGAACAGCAACCAAGGCGCATGTTTTTTAATCATATCAAACCTCTCTATACAGTTTCAACTTGTAGGGCCTCATTATATATATCTATCATAAATTCTTTCATTCTGTCAGAGTCAACAGGCAACGTGAGTCCTGTAACATACTTTCTTAGGATAGTTGCTGTATCTTCTGCCTCGTCTACCTCCAAATCTTCTTCACTTTCGATAAGAACGGAAGCATCCTCTACAATTTGAATGTCAAGAGGACCTGCCTTATACATGGAGTCAAACAACAAATCAAACGCATAAGGATTAGACTTGTTGACGACAACCAACTTGATGTAACAATCTTTGAACTTACTAAAGTCCGTTTTCTGTATTCTTTCTACAATATTAGGATCAGCAACATCATCATACTTAACAATCCTAAACATACGATAAGGACTTTGAATGAACTCTAGAACAGATGTTTCCGTGTCAAACACCGAAAAACCTCGGGGATCGTTGTAATCAGCCCAAGTGTATTCACCAAAAGCGCCAATATAGGATACATTACCAATAGTGCTACGGTGATGATAGTGGCCTGAGTAAACCTTATCAAACTTATCAAAAACATTACGATCCATTCCGTGGTCAGAGATTTGACCTTTGTGCATAGTAAAGCCATTCAACTCAAGGTGACCCATGAGGATACTTGCTTTAGGTTTTGTGATTGCTTCAAGGGAGACTACCTTGTTACTTTCTGTAATCCAGGGGATAACTTGAATGTCAATACCACCGACATTGATTACTTGAGGAACAGAATGGATATGAACATTGTCATACTTACCACGCACCACTTCCTCAAGGGCATTGACCTCGTGGGTATCTTTGTAATACATGTCATGATTGCCGACGATGATATGAGTTTCAATGTTTCGTTCGGCTAAAGGCTCAAAGAAGTCCTCACGCAGGCGCTTGGCAGACATGAAGTTAACATACTTACGGCGGTCATACATATCACCAAGATGAATGATATTCTTGATATCATGTTCGTCAATATAATCAAAGAACCATTTCCAACAACGCTTCTGATACAACTGAAACGCCGGGTTGTCATTTCTGACCCCGGCGTGTGTATCTGTTACCATCGCAATCTTTGCCATACCCAATCCTTAAAGTCTATTAACAAGTTCAATGATATAGTATATACCATAAAAATGATTTCGTCAATCTTCTTTGGTAGCTTCAAAGTAAGTCTCGTATTCCGATTGCCTTAGCCAGCCAAGGTTGATCATTCGCTTCATGATCTTTTCCTTGCTTTGCTTATCAAGCGGAACTGGTTCAACTACCTTATCACAGAACCATTCAACGTTTTGATCAACCTCTTTGACAAAATCATCAATATCCATTACTTCTGACCTTTCTTAAGGTGACGATTAGGATCTTGAATGTTACCCATTTCAATGTCATACTCTCTAACCGCCCGGTCAATCGTGGATCTAATAGCATCAAGACGATGACGATAGTTGCCACGGATATGAACACGTTCCTTCTTATCTTTCATCGAATTGATCAACGTCTGCACCTGAAATGGTACATCAAACTGATTCTCTTCCTTCATCATCCTCTCCTACAAACTTTTCAAGTCCTTCTTTTTTCTCTTTGCGCTTGGCTTTCTTATCTTCTTCTCGTTTCTCGAACCTATCTATAAAGTCATTAATGTTATCATACATTGTAGTGGGTATCATATGATTGCCGTCATTATCAAGCATCAAATCTGAAACGCAGGAATCTAAAACACTTTCCTGAAACTTCTTATACATTACATATCTATTCTTTTCTTCCTTGTTAATACGGCGATGGAAGGCATAATAGATGATCTGGGTGAAATAAGCAAATGGGTTGCTATACTTGTCCGAGTCAAAGTTGTCAAAATACATTAGGCAGTTTTCAATGGCATCTGATTTCATTTCATCAACATAGGAATAGTTCATGAACCTGGGCTTATGTGCCAAGTTCTCGGCAATAAGATAGATACACTTTCCTATGTATTCAGATACACGAGGCTTCTCTTTACCCTCGGCTTCTGCCGCTTTACATTTCTTCTTGTATTCGACAATCTCCGCTAAGAAACGCTCGTTATCAACATAGTGATTTTTCTTCTTGGCCATACTATACACCTTTTGTAATTTTGTTCATTATACACCATAAAAAAAGTTTTGTCAAATGTCATTTTATGGCTTGACAGGTTCCGGAATCTGTGTATAATCTGCTTTGCAGTAACCACCCCAGCCAAGTAAACTGCCTACCAAATGCAACCGTCGAGCGAAGCGAGACAGTTGCGAAGCAACTACTTAACTGGAATATCAAATCCTGGTTCCGTTAGCATCACCAGTTTATCAATCTGCTTCTTAAGCACAGGACCACGATCCGGCCATTTGATGATAGGTTGGTCGGCATTCTTTGATAGGTTCTGTAGTAAAGGAAGATATATTCTCCTGATAGCCTGTAACCGTTCTTTTAGGTCGGCTACTTCGTCCGTGATTGGTGCTAGATCAGGTTCTTCCTCAAAAGTGAAACCAAAATCATCCGCTCCTTCGAGGTCCATATACTTGTTCTTATCGACCATTAGTGATACACTTTCTTTTCCATAGAATACAAATCTTCATCATATCCGATATCAGCAGCTTCTTTGATCTTATCCATTCGAGACTTTTCTTTATTATCATTATCCCGTTCAAGATAATCCCAATAGTGTTTGTTCATCTTCTCGGAAAGGTCGGCAATTAACATGACATCTTCCGCATGAATAACAAACTCCTGTTGATCACATAGTCCAGTAAAGACCCAGTGAGAAAAAGCTATAGCAGTATAACCTTCTCTCTCTGAATCTATATATACAACTCTCAGAGGATTGAAAACAGTATATAGTATTCCATCTTCATCCTCTGTTTCCACCACATCGGCAATCAAGTCATCACCGTTCGTCAGACGAATGAACTTTGCTAATGGTTGCACATCTTCCATAATCTAACCTTTCACTTTTGTTTTGTAAGGACCTCTTGGTTTACCTACACGCTTCTTATAGGATAATCTCTTTTTTCCTCTTAGAGCGTCACCTATAGCAGGTTTCTTTAGTCCTTTGTTGCCTTTAGCATTAGTATTACCCATCTTCGACTGACTCATTTTTTCTTTTGTTTCATCAGTAGGAACCCATACTCTTCCTGATACACCATCACCACCATCAGTAAGATTACGCAAGATTCCAGTTCCAGTATCTTTGCGTCCATACCAACGAATGTAAAACCTCTCTAAAGCTAAAGCGCCTATTTCAGTGAGGTTAGTCTCCATGATGACTATGCGCTCATTATCAGGAGTATGTGTTATTTTATGCATAGACTTATCCCAAGCACGATTGTCCTTACCTTTTCCAATATAGTAAGGAGTTCCGTCTTGTCTTAAGTATGCATAAATGTAATACAAGTTTTATCCCTTCATTGAGATTTTATAGATTTTGAACTTGAACTGTTCTTCGCTGTAGGTTTTGATTCGTTCAAAGAAATGTTTAAGGGTAAAGTTTTCTTTGGACTTCCAGCTAAAGTCGTCGGCAATGTCATAGAGGGTGGCGGATTTTTTTGTTTCACTAACCCGAAGGCCTCTACCGACTGATTGTAAGTTACGAATCTTGGACTTGGAAGGAGATCCAAATATGACGTTATCCAAGGCCACGATGTTAGTGCCAGTGCTAAGAACACCAACGGACCCAACAATAATGGCAGATTGCTCGCTTTCAACGATTTTACGAATTGATTCTCTATCTTCGACATCAGTTCCTCCGTGTATAAAGAACACCTTTCGGCCATTCTTTACCTTCTGTTGCAGCATTTCATATAAGACTTTACCATGCTTATCAACATAGTTGAACAGCAACAGCGTATTGCCTTCTAATGATAATGCTAGGTTACAAATAAAGTTGTTTCTTTCCTTGTTACTGACGATGTAATCAATCTCATCTTTGTAGGATGCAGACTTCATATACCGACATTCCTCATCGCTATACTTGAGCAATAGGCATTTAATGGTTAACTCTGCCAATTGCTTTTTAGCCATGAGTTCGGCAGATGATGTGGCCTTATAGATTTGACCAAAAAGACCTATCAACTGCCATTCATGGGATTTGGCACCGGAAAGTGTACCAGTAACACCAAGACGATACTCTGCCTTGGTGCATTTACCCACGATTTCTGTTAGTGACTTGGCTTGCGCTTGGTGCACCTCGTCACAGATAACATAGTCAAACTGTTCAAAGTATTCTTTAGGCATTCTTTGTAGTGACTGCCATGTAGATATCATGATTGGTTTGTTTGTTACCTTATCTTTACCTGAATAGACACGGTGACAATACTTCTCCATGTCTTTACTATTCTTTGCAGAATAGTCCTCAAAATCTGAATACAATTGTTCTACAAGGGCCGACCTAGGAACGATGATAAGACCTCTTTTCCCTTTGGTAAGCAGATGCATAGAGACCATGTAAAGAAGCAAAGACTTGCCTGAACCAGTAGGAGACAACACAATACGACGCTTAGAACGTATTGCGTGAACGAGAGAGTTGACCTGATAATCTCTAGGCATATGCTTGGGATTGAGTTTTTCAATAAATTCATTTGCTTCCTCTACAGAAAACGATGTATCATAATCCTCATCTTCATATGAGTATGTATAGCCTCTTTTGGTGGCCCATGCCATTACCTGTGGTGCTAGACCACGGTACATTTGTCTTGATAGCGGATTGAATAGTCTTAGGTATCCATCCCATAACTTTTGCTTATAGGATGGAACAAACTGGAATCCAGGTGGTCTGAATGAGAAGGCGTCACGGAGTTCCCATGCTACACTTTCATCACATTGAACCTTGATATAGGATTCATTCGCATTGGTAATAACAAGATGCATTATTTTCCTGTCAACTGACGGTATTTGATAACGTTACCTAAATCCCATGTCCGTGAGTTTAGAGACTTTAGAACATCTTGGCAGTATTCTACAATCTCACCATGAGCGACACGTTTAAGTAACAGTTTATTTAACTCACTATCAGTATCTAGTTTACGGGCCACCTGAGGGTTAGACAGAACGTGCTGGATAGGCTCCCATCCTCGCTCCTCCATCTCCTCCTTCGTTAGGTGACCTTGATAGTAGTCCTCACGCAGGCCTTTCATCATCTTATAGTCCGCTTCCATTTTATGGAATAGCACACGATGGTGAGACATGATATTGAGATACTTACCATGAAGATAGGAAATCTTCAATATCTCTTTTTCAAGTTCCGTTCCGTCAACAACCTTATCTTGTGACCATTCACGCATAAGGTCATTAAGTGTCACAGGAGCCTTTAACATAATATAGTCCTTTCAGTTATGTCTCATTATATCATATGGATTTTTAAAAGTCAAAGTCTTTCTATTTCAAATAGATCGTAACGGAATGTGAAGTCGCAGGTGGGAATGTTGTCCGCATCCGTTTTGGTATCAAACTGTATGGAACCAAGACTGATTGGGTGACAGTTATGGAACTTGAAACGTATGTTAGGATTGTTGGAATTGGTATTGACAGTTAGATAGCCGTCAAAGTAAAGCGGAGTTCTATCAGCCAAACTCTTTCTGGGATATTGATCAAATGATTGTGGTCTGGTAAGGCTGCTTAGCCAGTCATATGTTTCCTGCCACACCTTTAGATCCTCATCGACCATAGCGGTGATGGTCAATGCTTCATAGTTTAGCTTATCACCATGACGGTATGTATTAGAGAATGGAGTAGCGACCGCCACCTCGCCTGTAGACACACTTGGTAATGCTACAGTCTGACAGAAATACTTTAGGTATGGCTTATCAGGAATGATAAACGTAAATCTGGTAAGCTGTAGAATACTAGAGTTCTGTGGTACATTAGAAGCGAATGATTCGATTGCCATAGTGTTCCTCCATATTATATTTAGCGCACAAAAAAAGAGAGGCCCGAAGGCCTCTCTCTAAGTTTGATATTCGTTTCCTAATCTTATTAGGTTAGGTTGCGAACACGGAAGATACGATAGTATCTGTTAGCATTTGAAGCGGTCTGGCGGGTACCAACAACACCGTCACCAGCTGTGGTAGCAAATGGGTTTGCAACCATGCCGTAACGAGTCTTGAAGCCAATCTTTGGCTGGAAGGTATCCTGACCGATTGCACGAACCATCTGTAGTGGAACGTATGGGCAGTAGAATAGACCAGCGTCGAATGGTGATGCACCACGATAGCCAACGGTAACTAGTTCGTCACCATTTTCTGAACCACCGAAGTATGGGTCGATGTAAACCTTGATACGACCATGTAGCATACCAACGAAGGTGTTGCCAGTGTCGTCAACGGTTAGATCGGCTGAAAGGGCTGGGGTGTAAGAAAGAACACCAGCCATAGCCATAGCTGAAGCAACGTCTGAAGAAACGATCAGAACGTTACCCTTGCCACGACGGGTTGCCTTGGCGATAGCGTTAGCTTCTCTTTCGATGTGGAAAATTAGACCCTTGAACTTCTCAACTGACCAACGACCGTTTGAGTCGGTGTCAAGATCGAATGTACCAGCAGTTGTAACACCATACTGGGCACCTAGTGTTGCTGAACGGTAAATGGTGCGGATAACCTCACGATTGATTTCAGCTAGGATTTCAGTTGATAGGATGTTTGCTAGTTCTGTTTCAGCATCAAGGCCGTGAATTGCCTTAAGATCCTGAGCAAGTTCGGTGGTGTATTCTGCCTTTAGCGCACGGCTACGAGCAGTAACAGTAACCTTATCGATTGAGAAGGCCATTTCGTTGAACATGTTGCCAGCGGCATCGCCTAGGGCTTCTGCCTGTGCTGTGGTCATGCCCTTGTTGACAACGTATGAGTCGCCAGATAGGGTAGCGTCAGCGAATGGGTTGTTGTTTGCATCTGGATGATAACCAGCTTCGGTGATACCGAAAGCATTGTTCTGACCAGAGAAAGCGGTGTTTGCTTCGTTAAAGAAGGCTTCGTTTGAGCCTGCTGTTGGAGCATTTGTACCGCTCATTGACTTATAACGTGAACGCATAGCGAAGATAAGGCCGGTTGGACCGGTCATTGGCTGAACGCCGCAAACGTCATAAGCGATTAGGTTTGGAAGGGCACGACGAACTAGTGAGATAAGAATTGGATCGTATGAACCAATGTTTGTACCTGCACCTAGACCACCACCTGAGTTGGTTGGGGCTGCTTCGTTGAGGATGTTACCTTCCTCAGCCATTGCCTTTTCCTGGTTCTCAAGAACGACGGCTGTAACAGCACGACGATATGAGTCCTTAATTGGATTGAGACCGTCGTGGTCGAGAACTGGTGACCACTTAGACTCTAGATTTTCTGTAAGATACATTTTTAGTTCCTTCTTTCTTAGATTAACTATAGTTAAAAATTACTTTGGAAGACTTTTTCCAATTGCCTTAACATATTTAGCCATTGGACCATTTAGATTGCTTTCGCTAATCACTGATGGATCTGATGACTCAACAAGGTCAAGAACTTCATTGTTCTTAACGGCAGTTGGGAAGTAATTCTCCCTTAGTGTGGAAATCTTCTCAACAAATGATGCATCGTCGGTATACTCGACGTTCTCAACAAGAGCAAGTAGCTTCTGTGCCTGTGTATCGGTTAGACCTTCACAAACGGTAGCAGCTAGTTCAACCTTGCGAGATTCAGCAAGCATTGATGTAAGTTCAACGTTGCGCTGAATTTCTTCGTTTAGCTTTGATTCTAGTTCCTCGACTGTTGAAGATAGTTCCTCAACAACCTGGACTTCTTCTTCTGGAATATCGATGTAGTGTTCTGCGAATAGTGACTTTAGACCAGAGATAAAATCTTCTGTTAGTTCTGAACGTAGTGCAGACTCAACAGCAACTTCATTCTCGGCAATCCACTGTTCAACAACATAGTTAAGATACTCATCAACGCTAGAAGCGAGTTCTTCCATGATTTCTTCAACTCGTTCTTCTAGAGTTTCAGCATAAGCCTGTTCTAGTAGAGCAACTTCTTCTTCTAGCTTTGCCTTAACAGCAGCTTCGAAGATTGTGGTTGCCTTAGCCTGAAATTCTTCTGATAGATCCTCACCGGCTAGTAGGGCTTCAACATGCTCGGCCATATTGACTTCATAGGTCTCTAGGGCTTCTGCTACTGTTTCTTCCTCAAACTGTTCTTCTTCGGCGACGAACTCAAAGTTCTCATCGATAGCAGCTAGGATTTCTTCTTCTGATAGACCAGCTTCAATACCTTCTTCAATGAAGGCTTCTAGTTCCTCAGAGATAGCAATATCCTCGTTGCACTCACCCTTTTCTTCTTTTTCACCCTTTTCCATTTCAGCTTTATGCTTACGGGCTTCTTTAAGGGCCTTAACACGTTCTGCTAGTGAGGTCTCGGCAACTACGTCACCTTCTGTTTCCTCATCTTCTGATAGCTTCTTAGATGGTTCTGCATTTGAACCTGAACCCTTGATTGAGGTGTCACGCTTTTCACCACCAGCAGCGGCAGCACCGAGGTTGCCAGATGGAAGTGAAGTTGGTGTCTGACCACCAAGATCCTTGGCTTCGTTATGCTTTGGATCGGCTTCTGATGACTTAGACTTTGGACGTAGTGTCTTAGCGTTAGCTGTTGATGCAGTAGAGCCATCTACAGGATTAGGATTTGACACACCACCGCTGATTGGACCAACGGTTGGAAGTGTAGCACCTTCCTGTAGATTCTTACCTTCAAGAACAGCCTTTGCTGTTTCTGTTAGTGATGCCATTTGAATGATACTCCTTTATGGTTTCCTATTTAGTATTTTCAAAGTTTTGAAATATAATTTTCAAAAATCTTTAGAGCCACTGACTCTATTTCGCTTTTAGAGGCTTCACTGATAAGTTTCTTAGCATGATAATACTCTTGCTCTTTCCACTTACCATTCTCAAAAACCCATTCTTTACCCTCCATGATGCCTTGCACAAATGCGTCAGGTGCGCTTGGATCTGCTACAATGTCTGCCGCTGTAGCCAACTTGAAATCGTCTTGGACTTGTTGATATCCATTGTGTGGACGGAGAGACCCTACGCCTCTGGTCGACACACCAAGACTAGCACCACCATCTAATAGGCTCTTAACAATTTTACCGTTAGGAGTATCCAATATCTTAGCTTTACCAATAAAGTTAGTACCATCAGCATATAACTTGGTGATCATATGCGAAACTCTGTCTAGGTTGATTTGAGGATTCTCTGGATGACCTAGTTCACCAAACGCTCTATTCTTTTGAACGTATTCTTTATTATATCTGTCAGCTTCTTTTGAAAGAACATTCATAGGATAGACACGACCATTACGGTTCTGTCTTTCAGCCTGCATGAAGATACCAGTAATAAAGTGGTTCTTACCACCTTTACCGTCTGACTCAACCAAATACTGAATGTCCTGAATTTCTTCTCTAATAAGTTTCATTTGTTTACCCTTTAGGTATATTTATAATACTTTGATTCCTAAAAACCGCTTATGTTACCAAGTTCTTTTGCTAGATTTTTAACAACAGAACCAGCACCTTTAGCGGCAGTCTTAGCAACCTTTAAGTTGATTTCACCTGGACGACCTGGTTCATAATCTTTTATAGCCTTCTTAGCTTTTTGTGCGGCTCTACCAAACATGGTCCAAGGTGCATTACCCTTACCTTCATAATCTGTTTCACCAGCTGACTTTGATGATTTGCCAGTTGCCTTCTTATATTCTTTCTTGGCCTGCTTGTATTCAGCCTTGGCTTCCTTCTTGCGTCTTTCGAGTTCAGGAGCAGCCTTCTTATATCCTTTTGCTCTTAGTTCCTCAGGATTGCCACCAACACCACTTAGGCCGCCGATGGCTTCATCCATCTTAGCGGCATACATGCGCTTCATTTCATACATCTTCTTTTCTCTAATGTCCTTGAGTTTAGCCTCAAAGATATCATTAGCTTCAAGCATATTCTTAGATAGAATGGATTCGACTAGTTGTCTTGACATGTTAGAGTCCGTTGTTAAATGCTAGAGGATCACGAGCCTGACCTTGATCGTAGTCACGGCCGTCTTTCTTTAGATCGATGAATAGTGTCCAGGTATCTGTAGCACCTGCTGTGCTGGAGAATACAATATCACCTGTGCAGTTTGCTTGATCAGGAATTTCAATTGTACCAGCGGTGCAGCCAGAGTCAAAGCCGTAATCAAAAAGACCGTTACCAAATGTAACAATGGCGCTATTGGCATTGCCGCCCCATTTTAGTGTTACACCTGCTCCTGCTGTTGCAATCTGTCCTTGACCCCAAATGCGTCTGATGGCAACTCTATTAAGGCGCTTTGGATTTGTTGTGCTAACAACACCAGTAGCATTGATAGCATAAGCTAGATTTGCTGCTCTAATAAGTGATACGTTAGCATCGGTACCACCAACACCAACTACCTTAATAACCGAATGTCTATTAGAATCAACTAATGTTTGTGTTGTTAGAACTGTTGCCATCTGTTATACCTTTATTGAAAAGTTTAGTAGTTTCTTGAAGGACTCTAGATCTTCGTTTAGCATACTTTCAACAATCTTTTTGTTCTTAGTATTGACCGAGTCATAAACTTCAAGGATTCTTTTTGCCATACTGGTATTTAGTGTAACTGTTCTTCCGTTAATCTGAAGGTTCATATTATCTGTTCCTTCACTGATCATATCACGGATATCAGATATCTTGTTCTCTTTAACCTGCATGAGTTTTTGCTTATAGCGTGTTGCTGCAATATCATCATGCTTCTGTGGTGCCTTAGAGAAACCACTGTATGTCTTAACACCCTTCTTTTCTAAAGGTGCCTTAGAACTCTTAGTAACAATATCACCGCCTGCACCAGCAGCTTTCTCTAAATCAGCAGGAGCAGAGAAGAATGCCTTTAGTGTATCCAATGGACTTTCATCAACTCTACCTTCACGTAGCTGTGCTAGTTTTAACTTAAAGTCTTCCTCACAATTCCAACGGCGTAGTGCCTTATTGATACGTGAATCCGGATCTCTTGCTGTCTTGGCAGAGGTCAAACGCTTCTTCATTCCACCCATACGTGAACAGAATGACTTACGGCGTGAGGCTCTTTTGCCCTTTGGATTCTTTTCAGTAACGGCTGTCTTTAGCTTAGAACCTGGATTCTCACGGCGATAGGCATCAACTGCCTTCTGTGATAGACCATCTGTTTTATCTTTACGGTTTACGGACTGCCAATCTTCTTCCATTTCTTGAGCCTTACCTTTTTCGTATCCTCTTTTAGCGCCTTTATAAGCACCTCTTACACCACCAACTACTGCGCCAATGGCTGTTCCTGGACCTGGTGCAATAGCACCTCCAATAGCACCACCTCTAATAGTACCATGCAAGGCACCTTTAACAGCACCTTTTGTTGCTTCCCACTTTGCACCTTCTTCTAGTTCCATTTGTTCTTCTGTATTATAAACTGATGACTCACTCAAATTAAGATTGCCATCAGGACCAAATGGAACAGATAGATACTTATCTACAGTCTTTGAATAGTATAGTGCCACAACTTGCTTGTTAGGATAAAGTCTGTATGCAACCCTTCTGAAAAGAAGCATTGCTGGCATCTGACTGAAAGATGGAATAATTTTTGATGATTTGTTTACAGTAGCTTCACGTCCCTCAAGCACAAGATCCTCAGGTGCTTCTGGCATCTGACTTAAAGTGATATCGTCATAATCTTCTTTAATCTGCTTGAGAGTTTTCATTGTCTAATCCTTATTCGGCAAAGTAGTTAGCAGCAATTTCCTTCTTACGCTCTTCCAACTTTTCCATAGCTTTTTCTTGTAGAGCGGCAAGGAGGTTATCTTTCATTTCTGAAAGGTTGTTCTCTAGAATACAATCTAGAGCCTCGTTAATGCGTTCTTTGTTATCCATTTTAGTTTCCTCTTTTACACTTGTTTGTTTTAGCTGTGATGATGGCTTGTATGGTTCACTAGTAACATTTGTCTGATATGACTTAGGTGTTGAATCTGAACCGCCCTGATATGAAAACTTACCTTCACCACCACCAGCTTCTTTACGTGCTGCACTAAATGCCTGACCACGAGAGAAGTAATCTGGTCTTGATGGTGGAGTTGGAGCATCTACCTTTGGATTTTCTGGAGCCTTAGGTGCTTCTGATGCCTTAGGTGTTAGAACGTCTTTTTCATACTGGCTAACTGAACGGCCTTGTGAAGGTTGTTTCATTCTAGCAAATACGGTTGAAGTCTTTTCACCTTCTGAACCGTGTGAAGCAAAACTCTGATGACCTGCCTTATATGATGATGCCATCTTTTTGGCTAGTGGTTCGGCTGCTGCGGTAACTGCTGCGCCTTCTGGTCCACTCATTGCTCTTGCGGCTTTACCTACTGTAGCCATTACACTGGCGGCCTTAGGAACAATCTTCTTAGATGCTTCCTGACCGGCGGCTGACATACCCTTAACAACCGGACTTGTCTGCTTTGATGCTGCCATTCCCTTACCGACATTCATTGAACGGCTCTGGGAGTTAGGTGTAAATGATGATGAACCGGATGTGCTAGAAGGCTTTAGCTGACCACCTGCTCCCTGTGTTGATGGAGCGTTCTTAACACTACGCATAAATCTGGTGGGAACATTAGTGCTAGTTGGCTTCATCTGGCCGCCAGCACCTAGTGAGGCTCTTGCTGAACCTGTTCCTGATCTATACTCGGCGCCTTTGACATGTGCGGTTGTGCCTCTTAGATTTACACGGCTTCTTGATGGCTTAGCAGACTGTTGATAACCAGACTGTGCTGTGTCCATATGCTGGGTTGCTGCTACTGTAACAGCATCTTCCTTAACAGGCTTAACCTTGTTTACGTTAGTACCACCCTGCTTTGAGTTCTTATAGGTATTATCTTTCTCATCATTCTTAGTAGTGGTTTGTTTAGGCTTACCACCATAAAACTGTGCATTAGGATTTACACGACCATCACGAGTGAATGGATGTCCAACTGATGCCCAACCTTCATTGGTTTGTTTTGTTGTATCGGCATGTTGGATCAAATGCTTTTCAGCATCTTCTCTTGTCTTGTGACGCATACGAACGCTTTGAGTTTTACCGGCTTTTACTCGTCTGGTTATAAACTCTCCGTAAGAAGGCATAATTCTTCCGATATTTTTACCTGTTTCAGGATGATTAAAACCGTATTTTTCATCCTTAGACTTATATGCTTCTTGATAGATACCACGATCCGCACCTGTTGGCATAGCGTCTGGTGTAGGTTTCTTTTCCACTAGTGGTTTCTCCGTATAGCTTCTGATGCCATAACCTTGCTCTTTTACTGATCGTCTCTTTTGAGCAAGAGGAGAGGCATCTGTTAATCCTTCGGCATCTACTGTGCCACCTTTGTTGTCGTATTCACCAAGTTCGTTTAGTTTACCTTTTCTATACTTATCAAAATTAGCTTGTAAAGGATGCTTTGCTTCTTTGACAATAGGAGACTTTTCCATCTTCTTAATTTTTTCATAGTAATCAGGTCTCTCATTGATATGATCTCTAGCAATCTCTGCCGCCTGCTTAGAACTTGTGGTATGTTCTTTCTCAACTTTAGTACCAGCAACAATCTTCTTTGCAATAGTAGCAAGAGGAAGATTCCATTTTTTGGCTAGCTGTTGTGCGGAAGGTGTCGCAACACCTGACATACCTTTTTTCAAAGTCTTAATCCTTATTTAGGTAAGGTAATAGAATACCGTTTTCGTTTAGGTGTGTTATTTCACCACCTTTATTAGCATACTTACCTGAACCAACATACACTAGACCTAAATCTTTAGCTTCTTCGGCAACTGTCTTTTTCTTGGCTGCCTTAGCTGGCGGCGCTGATTTCTTTTGCTTCATCTTTTCTAGTGCGATCTTCTTATCCATCATCTTGGATTCGTGATCTTGACTAGTCTTTTCAGACTTACTTGGACCTTGATCTGGGCCAGTAATCTTGTCAACTTCTTTTTGTGTTACTGCCTGTGCGATTTGTTGCTGGGCACCAAACGCAATCTGGTTCTGCATATCCTGTTGCTGCTGAACTGCCATTGCTTCGGCATTAGCCTGATCAATCTGTGCCTGTATCTGACCTTCTTCCTGCATTTGAGCATTGATTTCCTCAATGTCATCATCTGTCTGCTGGAGAATGTTCTTACGAACCCACATTACAGAATAATACTTACCAACAAATGGATCAACCTTAGCAAGAGTATCAAGACGAATGTTTAATAGTTCTGCATCCTTGATTTCATCAAAACTATTGTCTTTCTTATAGTCGTACCAGATATCTTCCTTGAACTCTTTCCATTCCTCTTCGGTACAAATTCTTTTAAGAACTAGCTGAACACGAAGAAGGTCATCGAATAGAGATGAGAACTTATTGCGAAGTCTGGTAACAAACTTGTTAAACTTGATTTCGTCACGATTGATTTCGGTTGTTCTACCTAGAGAGAAGCCTTGCTGTGCTTCCATACGACCAATTGGAACGTTTAGTGATCTGTATAGCTTACTCTGGAAATACTTAACGTCTTCCATTTCACCTAGGTTACGTGCGCCTTCTAGTGTAGAGATTTCTGTACCTTTAGAACCTTCACGGCGTGGTAGCCAAAAATCTTCTAGCATTGATAGGTGCTTGCGGTCATCCTTGATTTCACCAGTATTGGAATCGTAAACTAGCTTGTTACGATACTTGACCATGATATCACGGACATACTGTTCCGCTTTAACTGTGGGCATGTTACCAACGTCGATATAGAATACACGGCGCTCTGGCGCACGAGATAGACGATAGATAACGGTAGCATCTTCTACCATTCTTAGATTGTTGAATGGCTTGATTGCTTTGTGTAGATAAGAAAGCACCATGGTCTGCTTAGGATCCATGATACCAGAATTGATATTAACGACAGAATCAACGGCGATCTTTGCACCTAGATTGGTGCCTGCGCCAATCATTCCCTTTTCGTTATAAAGGTAATACTCGATTTGTCTTTTGATTAGTTCTACGCCAGTATTAGGATCACGAGTCTTTTGTATCTCTCTGATCTTACGAATACGGCGTGGGTCGATATACTTGACCTCTTGTATACCAGCGCCTGGTAATGCTTCGTCAATAACGACATGATAGAACAATCTACCATCGATATACCAGCGGCGGAAAATCTCGTGACCCATATTACCAAAGTTAAGCAACTTTAGGATATAGTTGAACTCATCCTCGATACGCTTCTTTAGTTGTGGGGTAAGTTTAACTTCGTCTAGATTGATTTCTACTGAGGTACCAGAATCTTCTACTACGATTGCCTCATTGACAATTTCATCGACGGCAGTTTCTACTTCTGGTTGTATAGATAGTTCTCTATACTTTGTGATTAGTTG
>Ga0208697_1000055_pt1 | contig 18136 bp, 22 predicted proteins | sample LakMenEpi12Sep08_FD_150688 | JGI IMG/M metagenome (GOLD analysis project Ga0208697, IMG submission 150688) | Freshwater microbial communities from Lake Mendota, WI - 12SEP2008 deep hole epilimnion (SPAdes) | ecosystem: Environmental > Aquatic > Freshwater > Lake > Epilimnion/Euphotic zone ...
AAAGAAAAAATGATTCAATGTCAGGCTAAGGAAATTTAGATTACAATTTATACATTTATATATTAATTCTTTATCAATATTCTTTATTTTAGAAAAATATCTTCCAATGTCGATTAGATCAACAGTTTCGAGACATTGAATGCAAACGTTCAGATCTAAGCCTGAAATACCTTAATTGCCAGATATTTAGCCCCACATTAGGTAAATAATACTTTTTAATTTACTAGATATTCTACATATTTTTACTTTTATGTTTAGAACCCTTTGAATTTATGTTTCGACCCAAAAACCTTTTAGGTATGATTTAGATTTAGGATATATTGTCTTTTTTCTTAATATTGTTTCTTACTTACTAGATGTTATTTCAATTACCGGCGGATCTCTAACTCACCTTGATCCATTCACAGTAGCAAACAATGTTTACATGGAGACTTTTGGAATTACACCGGGAAATTTTCTTCAGAACACTGCTCCAGTACCTAATCCAGATGATAATACACTAGTAGTTCATGAAATGACACTCACATTACTTCCACATCAAATAGTTATATTTCCCCAAGCCATACTTCCCAATTTAGATGTAGGTCCATTTACAGAAGAAAATTCACATTTAGAAACTTATAGTGATCAAGAAACAAGGTATTACATTAATTACACATATATTAATAAATATTTAATATAATATTTTTAAACAGAGAACTTGTAGATGATCCGGACCTTGTACTAACCCTAGTTTCAAACTCTGTAGTTGAGGTACGTAACAAAAAATATATGCATATTATTTGCCTGAGATATATAAGGCTATTTTAGACAGGGCGTTATGATAGAACTCCACCTTCCGAAGTTCTTAACGTGTGGTTTAATCCAGCTATTCCAGTGTGTATGTATCAATATTATTATAAAAGTTTATTTGGGGTACATAGTTATGTTTATTTTAGTTGGTATAGGGTACACTGCAGAATATAGAAAACAAGTGCAATCGCGCCCTTTACGTTCATTGGAGAACTTTAAAATTCCCTTAAAATTTACATTCAAAGTTAATCATTCAAAAGAAATGTTTACTAAACCCATTACTCGATCTACAAAACAATATGCCAATGCTTTTGATTTTTATATTTTAAATATTAATGAAGAATCATGGGAGACTTTTGAGTGTCCAATGATATTTTCACATTGTCAGTATAACTGGTGTGTTTCTGGAGAAAATCCAATGGTAGGTTAATTAGGTTAATATTAATATTTAAAGATAATTACATATACTTATACCTTTAGAATGATGAGTATTCACTGGCACTAGAAAACGCGGTATTAAACATTTACAAAGAGTCCTGGGTAAACTTGTATTTTAATGTTACTGTTCAAGCAGAGGAAGGCAAAGTATTTTTTTATGAAACAAAAAAGAAACGTAATTTTCTGTCAGAACGATTTAACGTAATCATAGAAATGAACGACAAAACAAAATTGTTTTTTCGTCCTCCACGATTCTGGGATGCAAATATAACTATTCAGAACAAATGGCCGCAGATCTTTTATTCACATATGTTAGGAGATGTTCTCCATGGTTTTGAAACAAATAATGCACCTGGTACAAAAACATTGTTATTTGAACCACCATTTTTTTTTGTTTTTAAAACATCAAACATTGATTCAAATTTTTTATCTTTTATTGATTTTCAAAAATCCAATTCGGAAAGCACTATTCTTGCCATGATAAACTTTGATGATGAACGAAATGTGTTTCATCCAGAGTATTCACCAGAACTCTTTTTACCATATACGGATGGACTTTCGTTAAATACTGTTTTAGAATTTACACTACACGACTCTAAAAATAATTTAGTCCAAGTAGCTGACAAATCTCAGTTATTTATAGTCTTAACCCTTTTATAATTTCAGATAGAAAGGAATAATATTAACCTCACAATTATACTTTTATAAAATGAGTGAGAGAACTATATACTATCGTTTTAGAATGGGTTCCTCACTTCGGAGGTACTTGGAGTTTCAAAAAAAAGAACATCTTAATAAAATCTTTACATTAACATATTTACTAGACAAAATCATATTAATTATTCAAAAAGAAAACATGTTTGATCCTGGCAATGAAAACATAATTCTGTGTAGTAAATATCTATCACATGCTCTTGATGTAAATGCTTTACATGTTTTTCAATTAAAAGAATATGTTTTAAAACATCTTATAATTGTTAATTCAGCAATTATAAATGAAGCAAAAGCTCTATTTGTACAAAATACTAACTATCCAGATAAGAATTGCAAATGTGTTTTAACATTTAGTCTCAGATCTATTTTTTCTGTTATACCCACATTCCCTCAACAACAATATGAATTTACATTTAAAGAAGTGTGTGATTTACTGATATTATATATCATGTTTAATCGTCGAAGATTTGTTGATATTCGTAATAATGAAGTTTTCATCATTAAAGATGATCCATTAAGTATACTTTTTAAGGTTAAGGCTTTTCATAAATCACAAGCTAAAGATCTCCTACTAAATCATATCTCTATTATTAGATAATATGCTAGACTTAGTCAACAATATAATGAGTAACTTTGTATCTGTATTTATGTATAAGACTTTTTCAGAAAAAGTAAAATGGATGACATAGAGGCATTTGAAAAACTTTTTTATGCCTTCGACTTTCCTTCACTCACAGAAAACGGATGGATTGATATTTCTGACAATAGTATTGTTCTAACTTTCCCTGAAAAACCTACTGTATATGTAAAGGATGCATATGATATTATTCAAAACAGTCAGTTGTTTGTCAACAATCAATTAGTTTTTGCAATAGATTGGTTACCAATATATACACTATTAGATTTTCTTCGTGTTAAAGATATGTTAGAAAAATGTTTGCAATCATACACAAATCTGATAGGTGAAAAAGTTTTTGTTCCTCACACTTACCTATGGGCTCCAAATAAAATATTTAATTCAGCAGTAACTAATTTTTCCAAAGGAGACGATTTTATTCTTTATTGTTATGAAGATCCTAATACTTCGCAAATTCAACTTACACTTCCTGAAAGCAACGATTGTAATACCGATATATCAATAAACTTTCAGATCTGTAATGGGAAAAATATTGTATTTTGTGCTCAAAGAGATTTATCTTCTTTATCTAAAATAAATGATATTCATTTTATTCTACAATTTATACTGTACAAACTTATAAAGTACTGATTACAGATATTATAAGATGTATTCTTACAAGATTACATCTTTCATTCCTCAACTGCAGGAGGTTATTGCTGAAGCTCAAAAACACTTAGGTATAATTTTAATTATTTTCCAACATTTATCAACTATCACACATTACAATAATGTATATGTGTTTTAGATCAGTGTTACACTTGCGACAAAATAAGTGGACCTTCTAAGGAATCACTGCTTCATCTATATGTAGACTTCATGAACAACACACTTCTTCCGGAATTACAAGATCTAGAATCCAAATATTCGGTGTGGTGGTCTTTTAAACCAAACTCATCTCTAAAGACCTATCTTGAGGAGCAAAAGTATATATTGCCTAAATATTTTTCCCCAACTAATTTGCTTAACATTGTTATGGATGTACTATCCAACATGTCTGTAACAGGAAATAGCGATATTATAGAATTAGATAATGATTTGCAAATTGTATTCGACTCCTGGATTATTTATGTTCCAAACCTTATGCAAGAACATCTTATGCCTCATATTATTGAAGCTCCAGCAGAAATATCTCAACAATTGACAGATGAACATATTATGAAGAATCTAGTTATTGAATCACCTTATGACATATTGTACAAAGATCCATCATCTATTTTCTGGTTTAACCCAATTGTTGATTTCCTTATTAACAAATCTACTGGTAACACATATTCTTGGCCAGACATGCTTAATATTTTTACAGATTTCTGTACAAACAACAAATACTTTTTTACTCGCCATAGTGATTACATTATAAGTGTAAATGATAATACACCGTTGACACATCTATTTTATTTTAAATATTTTCACATTACTCAAATTGAACATATCTTAAAAAACATCACTAAATTTCTTGGCAGACAAAATGGAATCTTTCAAGCTTGTTCATATTTAAAATATAATTATGTGTTCAGTAATATTAATTCCAATGGAAAATACACTAATCTGTTTACCTTTATTGATGATATTATAAACAATAATAATGCCTATCTACCTTATACAGGGTACTATATGCAAATGTAAATGTTTCAGAATATTCAATAACAATGCCTCAACATGATGACAGCTGTCCTTGTTGTGAATGTACTTTACACAACGGATGCCCAACTGTCTATAACCCAAACTGGATCACTATTATGCCAATGAAAATCAATGAGATTGTGTTTGGACCCGTAAATCTTTTACCTGATAAATGCCTTTATGAAATTAAAGAACTGTTTAGTTCTCAGTTTGTTATTATCCAAAAATATGTGTATCCTGATAATATCACACGAATGATCACTATTCCCATAATTTCAAAGTCCCCCGTAATACTAAAACCTCGGGAGCCAATAGCACTTCTCTGCATCATCCATCTAGACGATGTAATCGATAACATCAAAGGTAAAACATTTTTATTTAATAATGTTTTTAAATATTTCTAAAAATATTATTTTTCTCTAGGTGATGAAATATTTCAATCGGATTCTGAGGATGAGGAACACTGTGTGCAAGTTCCTTATGATCCCAGAATTATTAATCAAACCGATTCACCTGACAACCCCTGGCCTATTCCTGCTAATGCAAACAAAGAAGTCATTAAAGGTAATGTTCACTTACTTACACTTAGTTAAAATTTCTTAATGTCACGATTAATAACATCACTTTGGTTTTTAGACACTGTTCCACACAATACTACAGGAGATGAAACAGCTCTAAATGAAGACAAATCTTGGAGACTTATGAGTTTCGTCACTTGTAATCATACTGTTGTTGATGAATCATCTTCATCTATCAATCCTGGACTTACTCCGGAAAATGGCATAAAAGGTAATTACAATGTTATCAATAAGAAACAACTAGGGATTTAGCTTATGCCTAAAACTTTACTTTTTAACAATTCATTCCTTTTATTTAAGGGATACTACCTAGTACAGACAACTCTACAAATGAAGAAGCATTCGACAATGATGAAAAGAAGAAAGAAACATCTACAAAAGATTAATATCTTGTATAAAAATCGTTAAAATACTGCTTCTGATTAAAATATGTTGCTTAATAATATAAATATATATACATTTCTTTTTCAGAATCATAGAAATGTCCTGTCCGGTGTGTATTGCTAACCCTCACCGTTTTCTGACAATCTCAACAAAACCACTGAAACATCATGAAGAGGTACCATTGGTGTATAATAATACATTTATAGGTAACATAATACATTATTACCCCTAATAAATAAGTATAGTTAATGAATAAGTGATCATGTAGTAAACACTTGATTCCTATTTCCAGATTCGTTGTTGTATCTATTATGGAAACAAAATAGAGCTCTATTTAAGACATATCAAGAATTAATTGAATGTCTTCAAATAACGCCAAGAACAAAACAAAGTGTACAGAATGACATCACTCATATTCTAAAATATATTACATGGACACTTAATGTTAATATTTCAGTTGTCACAATCACCCAATTAAAAAATGGTTATCACAAATATGATTATGAATTTAGATATAAATTTCAAAATTCTCTTGTAAAGCTATTAAAGGTTCCACATAAGTATAAACCAATAACTGTTATACTATTTAAAAAAAAATATTACATACTTAAAGATAACAGCAAAATATTTCCTGTTCTTATGCACCTAAATCCAAAATCAATTATATCATATAAAGATAAAAATGTTTTATCAAGTCACATTTTAGATATAATTAAAGATCTTAATACTAACACTTTTCCATTTACTATTAACATATATACCTCATATTCATTTTTGAATAAGGCGAATTTAAAACATATACAAAACAATTTTATTGGTCAATATGTTCATAATGGTTCAAATGATGTTCTACATATTTTAGTTACTCCGGATCTTACTATCAATAATAGTATAATGATAAACCAATTACAGTTACCCCTAAACACTTTACACTTCAACAAACATAACTTATTTGCAAATGTTCATATAACGGAAGGGGATAATGTTTTCAAACATACATTATCTAAAGAAATTACATTAAACCAAAACTTTTGTATATGTGATCATACTGAAACTCAACGATATATATCAACTCGTAAAAGTCCTAAACTAGGTATGAAACATATACTTCTGTTAATCTATTCTTGTGTAATAAAATCAAATATTTAGCTTCAATTCAGTCACAAAAATACTTTCTTCATGAAAATCTAGGTACATAACTTTTAGTTGGTGTTTTAAGGCAATACCTAAAAATATGTAATTATTATTATAGAATGTTTGGGACTTCTGAGCCAGGATTTACAACAACAACTTCAAGTGTGCAGTGAAATATCGTTTATAAGGTAAGAGTATACTTTAAATAATATAAACCCCTACACTGCTATTTTTGTGTTATAGTTATGACACTGAAGCTCTTAACAAACAGATTCAAACTAGTTTGGATAATGAAATGTTTACAAATAGTTTTCAAACAGCAAACCACAAAAAAATAATTCATGGTGTTCAACAACTATACATAATTGGTATAGTAACAATTATCTATTTATGGCAAAACTCGCATATTAAAACTTTTTTTGTTTTAGGTCTGTTTGACATTATTCCAATTTCTAAAACACTCCACATTTTAAAAGAATATCTTCCCAACGCTTTATTTAAGAAACTAAACAAATATGTTTCAAGTAGCAATGACAATCTAAGATCGACTATTAATTGGACACAATATAAAAATGCTCTAGACAAAAAAGATACTTCTAACTGTGCAATCCAATTACAAAATATGTTTAAAGAAGTACAGTTATCAAATAATAATGTTAAAACATTCCATCTGTCCTCCAATATATCAAGTAAATACTGCATGGAACCGACTCATCAAAGAACAACTCTCATGATATATGAGTTCCTTATATATATTTACCAAAGAAACATAATTGCATCATTAATAAAATATATATTATTGAAAGATATACTACATAAATTAAGTACGTCATTACTTACAAACACACATAAAGGAATATTTAGTTTAATGCTTAAAAGATTGAATGAAATAGTATTTGAATGTGTTCTATGTGCTTTTAATGGGTCAAATTATGATAATTACATGATAAGTAACAGTCTTATTATAATTCTGACAAAATTGAAGCAAAATATTCATATATTTAAAAAAGGAGCATCTATTTCAACTATAAAAATAAGTATCAGAAATAATCTTAAAAGACTTAGAAATATTCTAGAAACAAGTAAAAACACAACAAATGTGATAAACTTTAATAAAAAAAACACTGCAGATTTATGGCCTTTAAATCTTTTTATTAAAGATATACGTAATTTAGTTGCATCAAATATGTCTTTAGATAAAATAGGTAAATTATTTAATTTGAGTGTTTCCAAATTATGTTTTCCATATGAAAAAGCAACTTCAATCCGTGCTTTAAAAACAATAACATATTTACATCCTTATGATGAGAAATTTTGGCAAGACACGTTTTCAAGTAAAAAGGTTCCTTTAGAACAACGAATTCATGCACAAGATATTTTTACTAAAGAAGGTTTTACTAATCTCTATGAATACAGTAATTATTATCTTATTCAAGATTGTGTATTATTACATTCTATAGTATTAACCTTATTTCGCAATTATTTAAACGATTCAATTAACATATTTATTCGAAGAAACTATTCACAATCCAATCTAGCATATCAGCAATTTCTTATAATTGAACCATCACGACAAATCGACCAAGTGTTAGCACCAAGAAAAATAACAAACGTTTTTTACAATTATTTCATCAAACTTGCTGTAACAGGAGGACTATGTACATGTTTTGTCCATGGAAAAGTAGATAGCAACACGATTATTAATGAACATTTTAACTTTATAGAAAATCCTAATTTAGATAAAAACAAATGGCCTAATTTTGCAAACCTTAATCCATGGACCAAACAATTTATTGAAAACCCAATAGGCATATCCACAATTGACATACGCTCATTATATCCAAGTGCTACTGTAAAAAAATTACCAGTTGGTGTACCCCTGTTTTTTACCCGATGCATACAATCAGATTCTCAACAACTACAACAAAGCACTGGCTCTACATTACATGTTAAAAGTTTTTGTGACAATGTTAGAGCACACGGCAACATTAAAACAGATCGATTTAAACTGGTTAACAAACCACCTAGATTTTCTAATGAATATAATGCTCTTAACATCTATCTACGCAAACTATCCCCTGATGTTACAATTATTAGATTTCAGTCAAGTTTTACGGCATTAGGCCAATTGTATTTTGGTGAATTTCCCGTTGATGGTTTTCTAGTTTACAAAAAACCAAATAACATGATGCTCTACATAAAAATTATTCAATACCAATCTTATTATTATCATGGACATTATTCATCCTGTCATATACAGAATAATGACAAACAAAAAGAACAACAAGCTAAAACAAATTCTGTAAAATCACAAATTATAAAACTTTATAATCATTATATAAATCATTTTAAATTAAACCTAGTAAACTTTGAATATGTAGAATTATATGATTGTTTTTTTAGCGAACATAAAATACCACAGATACTAAATTTTACAGTTCCATACAAAAAAACCTATTCATATACAAATTTTCTTGATGAAATTCTCAACAATAAACTAACAGGATTTATAGCAGTCCGTAACTTAGAAATTAAAAAAAATAATCAAAATCCAATTTTTGGTTTTTTTATTCAAAAAGTTCAGTACGATTTGAATAAATTATCTAAGTACACACAAGACCTTCTAACCCATTTCAAGCCTAGTCCTAGAGTTATAAGCCTTCACAAGACATCATCTTTTATGGTTATAAGCACAGATTACTTTCTAATGTTATACAACATGTTTGGATTTGAAACGACACCAGATATCTATCATGGTCTTTTTTTTCAAATGGAACCTTATTTAAAGAATCATATTGAATTAAAATTGAAAGCGCGCAAAGATCTTAAAGAACTTATTAAACATGAAAAACATCCAGAAACAAAACAAAACTATGAAATAAAAGCTGAACTCATCAAACTAATGCTAAATTCATGCTACGGGTTTACTCTTTGCAACTTAACTTCTTCAAAATTTAAATCATTTAAGAACGCACAAAATGTTCCCAAACATAAAGCTAGAAGAACAAAAGTAAAATCATGTTTAAAACTTGCTAATAATTGCTATTTATTAGAAATGAACAAAATTTCTCAAGAACCTTTTTCAACTATGTTAGGTCATATCGGATGCTCAATATTATTTCATAGTAAAAGAATATTGCTAAAGCGATTGAATTTTATGATAAAATATCTTAGTCCTGTTAAAGCACAGCTTCTTTACATGGACACTGACAGTGCTCATTTTCTAGTTAAACATAAAAAATTTGAAGACAATGTAGATGAGAATCTAAGAAATGATTTCAAAAAATTGTTTAATAAACACTTTGAAACAGGTGAAAAACTTAGTGGAATTTGGGTTCAAGAAGGATTTTATAATTCTGCTCAATATATTGGAGAAAAAAGTTACATTCTTTATGACACTGATAAAAACACACACATATCTCATATGAAAGGATTAAATTCCTTTTTCCAACAACAATTTTATGATAACAACGTAAACCCTCAAATATTTACAAATATTAGTTATAATATATTTTTTAAATCACCTGATTTTGCAATCTATAAGACTTACATGAACAAAAACCTTTTTTCTAATTATATTCCAACAAAACGTTATTTTATATCTGCTACAGGAAGTTTACCGTTAAAGGTGTAACACAAATTTGTAAGTGCTTTGAACATGTTTTTTGACTTGACCTACAAAATGATTATTTTTTTTATTCTAGGTTATCCTGTTATCAACTATTCCAAAGAATGAATATCTGACTAATAATTTCAGATAATGTCAGAATGTAATAGGATCTATCTAACAGATGAAACGCTGACTTCGTTATCTTTGTTACCCTCTACAAAAGTAGAAACTAATTTTGATAATACCAATTCTAATGACAAAGCATCAGAATCAGAAAAAGAAACATTTTCACAGACGGAAACACTGAAAATACTTCGCCAACGACTTGAGAAACTGTATAATTGTATTGCTAATGATCAGATTATACATATTTATAATTTAGAAAATATTAAGTTGTCAAGTGTTACTCATAATATCAAACATAAAATAGACACCCTTTTTTTTGAAGCAAGAATACCACAAACATGGAAAATTGACATAAAATGGACAATAACTCCTGTTTTAATTGTTCATGTTAGAATGCTTAATTACTTAGTTAAAGAAAAAACTAAAGAATTACTTACATCATATTTTTCTACTAATTACCATAATGATTCTATATATTAATTATCAGATATTTACAGATTAATACAATGGCATCTTCATCAATAGGTGCATATACTGAAAAGAAACTTTTAACAAAAATTAAACAATTAAAAAAACAAATAGATGAACTTGAAAGCTCTATTAAAAACCCCCCTTTTATTATAATTAATGGAATAATGGATATTCCATCAGATTATTCGTCTAATTGGGAAAAACACCTAACATTTATTTTGAAAGTAAATAATATTAATGTAAATTGGGTTTTAGACACTATTAATCCAGATATAAATAACAAATTACCTTATAGTGTTACAATTCAGTTTATATCTCATTGTGTTAAAGATGTTGTCTATAAAATTCTTGTTGATTACATTACTAACAATGAATATGACAATGTAACAATAATTAAAGATCTTATCTAAAAGTATTTACAGATTATACAATGACTAACTCCTATAAACTTGCGAACCAGAAAATTCTGCAAAAAACCACTGATATGGAAGAAGATATTTTTTATTTACGTCTACGAACATTTAAAGCTCCATGTATATTGATTAATGGACTAGATAAATTACATATAAGTAAAAGCATGAAACATTATGGAAATGACAAATCTTATATTGGTATTATCCATGCCCTGTTTACATTACTAAACATACCTATATCATGGATATTGTTAATTGATAATCCGTCAGAGAGTACAAAACCCAATTGTATTCCTTCCGAAGTAATAGTCACTTTAATTACTGACAATATTAAATTATTTGTATACAAAACACTTACAAATCACATTAAGGAGACAAATGAAAAAAATATCATTGTTAAATTGCTTACCTATTAATGTAGCTTAACTCATTAAGTCAGTTCTTTGTTATTATACATAATTAAGCGTTTTTCAGATATGGATGGTGACAATATAACAGTGCCACCTTTGAGACCTAAACGCCATGGAGATGAAATAGATGGACCACCTCCAACACTGAAAATTCGATACGAAGGGGTATTCAATCAATATATTTGTTACCCATATAATGAAGCATTAATAACATTGACAAATGACACAGAATTCTCAATAGAACCACATCAATATAAAACATTACAATTTAAAATCCTAGTTTTAACTAATGTACCAGCAGTCAGTATACTTTATCAAAGTGGTTTTATATTTCGACTTGGATTATCATGTGTTGTAAACCAAATTCCAACAAATGATATTCCTTTAAATATTACTATATTTAACCACTGTGATTCTACAAAAACTGTATCTAAGGATATTTTACAATTTTATTGTCACACTGTGTTAGCTAAAGTATAATTATTTTAGAAAACAATGATATCTACTAAAAAGAAAAGGGTGTATTTCAATTTAACACCAACTATAATCTATGAACCTTTGGATTTAGTTGATGAATTAAAACAATACAGAAGAAATAATGAAATACAAAGAAAAGCTGATAAAGAAAGAATTGAAAGAATTCTTTCTCCTATTCTTTCTTCAGAACATCGTTATAAAATATATGTTAAAATGACTATGAAGAACTAAATAATATATATTTATTTCAGATGGAATACAGATGTGAACAGTGTGACTACCAAGCTCCTACCTTATCAATGGGTCTACAACATCAAAACATAGAGCATCCTATATTTAACCAAATGGTAATTATTACCTATATTATAAAATACAATAATTATTTCTCATTTACAATCACCTAATATTCTTTTATAAGTACAATACAAATCACTTAATATTCTTTTATAGGTACAATACAAATGCAAACATTGTGACTTTCAAACATCTAATGAAGAATTCCTTCTACAACACCAAACTTTGGAACACCCTATACCCAACAAACCGGTAGGAAAACAAGACAAAAATACTACAAAATATAATTGTACAAAATGTTCTTTTGTAACAAACAGAAAAAAATATCTGATGATTCACCAAGTTACTCATGCTCAATTAAAGATTTACCATTGCAAACATTGTCAATACAAAACAAATCGAAAATTTTATCTTGACTCCCATACAAAATTAATCCATGAAAATGTTCGTGTTTCATGTAGTAAATGTAATTATACAACTACTCGAAATTCGTATTTAAAAAATCATGATAAATACGTTCATAAATAATAGAGTATTTAATTTCAGATGAGGAACGTGATTTTGTTTCACAAATCAGGACGGATAAAAAATCTCTATGATGGTACAACAATGTTAGAATATGCCCCAAATGGCGGAGATAGTAGAACTGAACACTATACCTACTATGGCGTGGAAGAAGTTATTATTCCTCCTGGGGGTTCTGTGCTTGCTGTGATAGCAGGAATGAAACTGCAACATTTTGTATGGAAAAAAACACAGTTTAATGAAGTAAGGACTGAAAATCAATGTTATCAAATAACCAACAAAGGTGTGCTAAATTTCTGTTTTACAAATGAAACTACTCTCAAGTCTATTACTGACAATGATAATATCTTTGTATGCATAGGATCTGTTCCTACAAATTCTATAATTCAAAGTGTAAGCAAAAATATGTAAACTTATATTTGCCTGTACATAATTACACACATGAAGCATATATTATTAATTTTTCAGAATATTACAAATAACTTACTACAGCAATAACTGTGAATAGCTGCTAAGATGGAGATTCCTGAATTCACCTTTCATGTGGTAGAATCTGCAGACTATGAAGAAGTTCTACACCTTTTCTGGGATCATTTTATGCCCTGGGAACCAGCAACACGTCTAACCGGCTCCTGCACCAAATTAGGATACAGAATATACAATTTGGATTCCATGCTTAGACAAATGCTACAAAACAATACATGCTGGATGGCGAAATCCCAACATAATGAAATTGTTGGAGTGATATTCTGCACTAAAATTACTAAAGAAGACATGCCAAGCAAACTTCCAACCAAATCTGAATATATCCATCAGGGGTGGCCTACTGACTTTACCCTTGTAATGCTTCTGTTAGATGAATTGTGCGATCATCAAAAACTACTGTGTGACAACAAAGTAAATTTGATGCTCGATCTATTTGCTCTTGTAGTCAAAACTAATTCTCGGGGTCAAGGACTAGCAACTCAACTTATCAAAGAGACAATAAAGAATGCACAAACTATGGGTGTTCCCCTAGTGAGTATTAGTTGCAGCTCAGCCTTCACACAAAGATGCTCTATCAAGCTAGGATTTAGTGAAGACAAAACAATACTGTACAAGAATTGGCACTGTGATGGACAGAAAATTGCTAATGTAGAAGATATTGACCCTATTCATCAAGCTGCTGTTTCCTACTATAAAGTAATTAATTTGTAATAATGTAAAGATATTTCTGTTTAATTATAAATTGTGTTATGTAACAAATAAGATATATAAGATATACTAATATTTCAGATACTAAAAAAATATTGAAGAAACAAAGATTAAAACAAACCTCCCATTAATTACATCAGGTAAATACACTTTGTTTATAAAACAAATCTATTTAGATATTGCCATTAATTAACATTAATTATTTTCAGAAACATTTCGCTTGGCAGTTCTCCTGAAAGTGACATACCAAATCATAGTTAGCATTCTGCAGGTAATAAAAAAAGTATTATTTACAAATATTTCACTAATTATAAATGACCACGCTAGAAATTACAATAGATTTTAATAAAATAAACATTTTTCTGTCTTAGGACTTTACCCTGCGTTTTAAAGAAACTTTGACAAATATGAATAGTTCTACGGGACTTTACGATTTAAATAATTATTTAACACTGTGTGATGGATGCGGACCAAAACGGAAACTTTTATATGTCAATGATCCAAACCATGCAGTTTATGCTCATCTGAGAAGCAAATACAATAATGATGTAATAACAACTAAACTTAAACCTTTAATCACCGGAGTTTATCAGCAATGTTTTTGTGAAGCAAACGCTAAAGGATATGACGTAAGACTAAGTCTATCTGAAGACAGTAGATACTACTTTGAAACTATGAAACTTTGTTGTGAACATGAAATTATGGTTGAAATATGGAATATCAACGATAGTTTTGAAATTACAAGAATTCGGCAGATGGTAGAATCTGAGCCTACTTTTTACAATCCAAGGAAAATAGAGGGGAGCTTCACAACGTCAGAGGGTTGGACATATAACATTTGCAACTGTCCATTCACATAGGTCAGTATATTTTATCATTTTTACACCAACAAGAATATGTAAATACTTATTTTATATAATTTAACATTTTAAAACAATTTTTCTATGTTTTCTAGCATGGCTCCTTACACGCGTTCTGAACACAAACGACAAATTCAAGAACTCGGAAGACTATATACACCAATATTCAAGTTTCATAAAGACTCTCCTTTGAAAAAATACCTGTCCAAACACATAAAAGAGCAACTACCAAAGATATTCAAATTAACAACTCTTCTAACTAAACTGAAAATCAACATTCATGACACATGCCAATTTGACGAAAACAATCCAGTAATATTTATATTTAATGAAGAATTGAGTGCTATTCTTGATGTACGAGCTATTCATTATGGTCAACTCTATGAATATGTACATAAACATTTAAAACATGTGATTACACTTCGACCACGTGTAACAGACTGTAATTGTTGGACAATTAACATGTATCCTACTGAACCTGATCCTAATACGTTATTTAAAAGTATTCCAAACATAAAATCACAATATATTGTATTGTCCACTTCTCCTGCAATCAATCCTATTATGCCTTCAACTGATAAAACATGTCTTGCTCTAGAAAATGATTTATGTGTAATGAAAAAGAAACTTAGGCTAGTACTGTTTGGTTTACCCGGTTTCCCAAGACAGGAATTTATCTTTACATTTCAAGATATTCAAAAATATGTAACATCCTATGTACTGTTCAAAAAACGTCTATTCATAGACTATAGAAACCCTGCTATTTATATTGCAAAAAACGATCCCCTTGGTGATGCATTAAATGTAAAAGCTTTCCACATCACACAATTAGAAAACTTAATAAGACTAAGTATTACTATTCTTAAGTTTTAAGAAAATATGTTTTAATAATGAACACATTTTTTGTAATATTCGTAAAAGATACCGTAGAAATATTAACACTTGTTTAAAACATTATAAATAATTTACACAATATGTGGTCAAAAGTAATTTCCACTTTACTATGTTACTATTGTTCTATATTTTACATAAAAAAATATTTCAGAAATGCATAATGTTCTAGATAGTTACGAACAAATTGTAATCAAACTAGCCAACATTATCTACATTTAGGTAATATGTTACATATTTATATAACTAGAATAATAACCTAAATAATACTAGTACAATATATAATTTATATTTTAGATACACAAAACAACATTTATGGAGTCATCATTGGATTACTGCATTACAAACTAAAACAGGTAACATTACTTTTAAAAAATCTTAAAAACATGCTAACTTACTATCTGAATTGAATTATTCTTATGTTTAGATACCCTGCTCACAAGCCAACTGACTGATACTTGCCTGATTATTAACTTCTTAAAGCAAGGTAAATATTGTTACCCTCAGTATTGTTAAGATATAAACTCCAGATACTGTACTACACAAATCTCCTGTTTAGATGGAATCAAAACCTTCACAACCACATCAACCACATCCCCGTAATGAAATAATCTCAGAATTACTCTCAAAATACAAATTTAGCACAGGTTCCCGCCTAAATGTATATCTTGAAACAATTAAACCTGGTATTTTACCAAAAGTATTTAAACTTGTGGCTTTGCTAAATATGCTTAAAAGTATAATAAATAACACTCGACAATTTGATCAGAAAAATCAGGTTATTATATTATGCAACGATGATCTGACATTTGCTCTTGATGTAACAGCACTTCATGTAACACAATTAAAAGACTATGTGTACAAACAACTAGAACTTGTTTCTGGATTTGTTCCAAACATAATGCTTGATATTTTCTCAATACCTTTTATTGTTCGTTTTTCTGATGCTGAAAACTCTGACAATACTAATAATGATGAACCAAACCCTCCTGGTATCACTGATAATTCTCTGGCTGATACAAAAAAACCTGTTTCTGATGTTATCCTTTTTACTGAACCGGATTTGTACTATATGTTCTTTCAATTAAAAATGGTGTTGTCTACAACCCCATCATTTCCTCAAAATAAAAGTTTTTTTACTTTTCAAGAAATAACACAACTTACAACAGATTACATTTATGCTAAACGACATTCACTTATTGATTTTAGAAACCCTTTTGTTTGTCTTGTAAGCAAAGATCCTCTAGGGACAGTTTTTCAAGTTAAAGCCTTTCATAGTACACAATTATCCTATTTGCTACTACGTAATGTTATATGTCTTAAATAGAATGTATTCTCTTATTCTGATTTAAATGTATTCTCTTATTTTGGTTGTTATGTTATTTTTCATTTTTCATATATACAAACAGCCTGACAAAATGCGACTAGAAATTCAATCTGCTTGCAATTTTATTGTTCACCTACTTCGCCTTAAACGACAAAACATTTGTGAACCTCAACTTTCAAAATTTAATGATAACCTTATACAAGTGTTACAACGCAGATATCGTGACCATTGGTTTCCTGACAAACCTTTTAAAGGTTCTGGATATCGATGCATACGCTTTAATTCTTATGCAGTCGATCCAATGATAATCCAAGCAGGTGAATCAAGTGGCTTGTCTAAAGAATTTCTGGTTGCAAACCTTCCAGACAACCTTATGATGTGGATTGATCCCTTAGACGTAAGTTATCGAATTGGAGAATATAGTTGCATTTACACTCTTTTTGATAAAAACAGTTTCGAGGCTTGGAAACATAAAATACCTGTTAAAAAGAAAATAAAAAAAAATCAAGTAGCTCCTTCTAAAACTGTAAACCTTACTGATTCTGATATTCCTGTAATTTACCCCTATCGTAAATTAATAAAATCAGTTAGCATACAACAATTAGAAGCATATTTGAGCAGCTAAATAATGTATACATTAACACGATATATTTTGTGTGCTTTGTAATTATTTTATAATATACTGAACTATATATGTGATTATTATATCATTGAACCAGGAAGGTATAAAATACTATCATATAATAATCTTTTTGTTTCAGATATGACCATGAGCACATAGTATTCAACCTGAGACATATAACGCATACAACATATTCAATCTCAGGTAAGATACTTATTTCACATCTGTAGAATATAATTGTATACAATATAATTATAAACTTTTATAATATTACCAAAACATTTATTATTAGTTCATATAAATAATCTTAATTTTTAGACGATGGCTGGTAACGAACAAATGGACCTACTTGCTTCTCTAGCAGATCCAAAACCGCAAACCCTCGTGGAAATCAACAGAAGTATTCTTAATTCATACTACACCTTTAAATTGGGTTCTCCACTAAAAAAATATATTCTTAAGAAAACATCTTATAACCGCGAAAGCTACACCTTGGCTGAAATACTGACAATCCTAAAAGTGATCATTCGCGATGCTGAAATGTTTGATTTGAGAAATCCTGCCATAATACTCTGTG
>Ga0208697_1000066_pt1 | contig 17082 bp, 44 predicted proteins | sample LakMenEpi12Sep08_FD_150688 | JGI IMG/M metagenome (GOLD analysis project Ga0208697, IMG submission 150688) | Freshwater microbial communities from Lake Mendota, WI - 12SEP2008 deep hole epilimnion (SPAdes) | ecosystem: Environmental > Aquatic > Freshwater > Lake > Epilimnion/Euphotic zone ...
CACATACCATTTAAAGAGATATAAGCCAATCTCCCATTCGTGTTTAATGGGATATCCCCAGTTAGCAACATAGACCCCAATAGCATAGTTAGAGGTCATTCTGCCATAGTGTAGTTTCATATACCTATCATATCATAAGAGTTATCCACAGGTGTATAATTAGTGTATGAAGAACTTTATCTACACATATGTGTGTCCAGAGTGTGAGTCTGAACTTGAGTTTAAGTCAATGAATAAGGCATCAGATGAGGTTATGTGTATGTGTGGATCAATGATGAAGTTGATTAGGTATTGGGCTATAAGTGCAGAGTTAGATAGTTATCCACAGCCTGATAAGCCAAAAATGTCATAGTTATCCACATGTTATCCACAGATTAATCTTACTGATTATATTATTAGACAGTCTAGAAGTGGAGTAAAGTGGAGGATAGTGGAGTATAGGGCCCTTTTATAGATGGCGTCGTAATCTTCTGGGCGACAAACCCCAAACCTCAAAACCTTATGTCGGGGATTGTATCACAAACCTTCATATCTGTCAAACCATCATATGCAGGGTTTGGGCATTATATCCTAGTTTTTAAGGTTTGTCAAGCCCATTTGCTGCATAAAAAAATCTCCCAAAACCAGGGAGAAATTGTCGATAATCGTAATCTTATTTTGAAAAACCTTTATCAAATATTTAAGAAACCAGGATAAAAGGTTTGTTATTTACCATAGGGTTAATTGGGTATACTTTGACTCCCCCGATTTTTGCGACGGCATAGGATAAGGGGCATGATTAACAGCATTATCAATGATTTCCGCAGGGGATCTAAAGAAAGGAAAGAAAGCCTTAAGAGTAACAATAGAATACAACATACCCGTTATAGAACCTACTGCTTCATTAAAGATAGCAGAGTCAGAAAGAGAATCATGTCTATGGGACTTGTTCTCATACATCTTTGCAAAGTGATGTGGCATGGTTTAATTATAACATGGTTTGACAATATAAGGTTTGTATGGTATAAGGTTTGGCCAAACCAGGATATGCTAGGTTTGGGGAAAAGAATTGGCCCATCGTAATATGCTAGGTTTGGGGAAAAATTTTTGATCGTTCGTAATCATCTTTTGAAAATGTGGTTTGCATGGTTTGACATATGAGAAAATATAGGGCGCCCCCGCAGGGGCCAGATTACTCGATTGTGTTTTTCTTTTGGTGTGCGAGTTCTAGAACTGAATCTAAATTAATTCTGGGTAGCAACTCCACTTCTTGTTCTGTAATCTCAAGAAGTTTAAACAACATCTCGATAGTCTCATCAACATAGTCCTCGCCCAGTTGTGTTAGTGCTGGCACCAAACCTTCTGCCACTACATAGGACAATGGCAAACCAATGTCGTTGTATTCCATAAAGAGCGAGAAGTTCTCGTCCTCACGATAGTCAATCCATAGTTGACCTAGTAGTCCTGTCTTATCTGCGTAGTCCATTTGCGGGTCCTTTCATCTCTAACATAAGTTTATCATACTCTTCCATAGATGTCAAACTCAAAACCTCTAGTCTGTGGTAGTTAATCAGGGGTAGGTTTCTTACTATGTAAAATCCTACTCTTTCTAAATCTACCGCAAAATCTTGGGTAAGGAGTTTGCCTAACTGCTCTGCCATACGAGTTTCTTTATTATGCGTTGCCGTTCGTCTAACTGAATAAGTCATAGGTATCTCCTTCTATCCATTGTACCAAAAAGTAGGGGGAAGGGCAAGCCCCACGCCAGCCCCTCCCACCTTATTAATCTAGGGGACCCACTCCCTAGATCTGCTCAGCCAAAACGGGCAGGTATGCTACCATAAATTTATCCCAGTCAACCACTACAGTGGAGCCCACATGATTGATAGTTTCTTTAGCAATATCGATGACGACGGTGGTCTCACCTAAATCAAAGTTGCTGCCTGTGATTGCATAGATACCAAACCCCGTTTCCTCTAGGATTGAATCTTGCATAAGATAACTAATCATCATACGGGTAAAGTAGGAGTAGTCTTTCCACCTAGGCTTTGAATGCTGCAGGGCCATTGCTAGGTCCCGTTGCCATTCAGTCTCACCCCAGTGGCTATATAGAACTACGTGTGCTTCATCCTCGACGTCTTTAAATACAAAGTTAATACGTGCTCCCATTAGTCTTGCTCCTTAAAAGATACAATTGATAGTTGGCTTAGAATTTCGTTGCAGAGGTCCTCTTCATTATCTGATTCAGCCTCGTATCTAAATGTCATGTAATCACCTGTTGGTTCAAAGATGATTTCTACTTTATATTCGTTCATTTGTTTGCTCCGATTCCTGTTGAGTCGCAATAGTCTTTCCAAGTATTAGTAATGATTACACCTTCTTCAGGTGTTTCACATTCTACGCAGCAGCCAAGGCTTATGTACCCAGCATTTTTAAGAAACCATAGGTTATCTTCTTCGTGTCTATCTCCGTATTGGATTAAGCACCGTGGGCAGGTGTATGTTTCTTTCATTGGTTCAATCCTTCGCATTGTGGGTCGTGGGGTAGTTCTTCATCAAGTATATCACCACAGAAATCACATGTCAAGTCAGGCTCTCCGACCATGACCTGTATGTCTGTATCAGGTGGGCACGGTACCTCAGTGATGAAGTATCCTAATCTATTTACAAATCCCCAGCCATTCCAGACATAGGTACCACCGTCATCACCCTGACCATACATCCAGATATTGGCAGGGGATTGAGACTTAACAAACTCTACCTCATCACCATAGGTCTCAAACATAACACCACCGTCTCCATTGTCAAAGGAGGCATTACTGTCTATATGGTTAATGATTGGCTTGTATGTGTCACACCACTCGTCAAAGTCCATTTCGATAAAGTTATTCATTGTTCTTAATCCTGTCACTGATAGCAAAGGCCAGTTGGTATGTAAGGGCATAGACTTCTACAAGAGCGTCCATACGACCTTCAGCCCTTGTTCTGTCCATAGATAGCATTGCGTCAGAGTAGCCACCCTCACGCTCTTCTTGTTCGATTTCAAGGTATTCTTTCTCAGCCTCGTAAATAAGGTTTTTAAGTTCCCCGTGTAGGATGTCAGTTCCTGACTCTCCCATATCAATCAGTTTCTGCAGTCTTGGTTCTAGTTGTGTGTTCATCATAGTTATATTCTACCCTCTGCCACTGACAAAAGATGTTTAGTAGCATAGATTTGTCCCTCAATGTCTACCACATGGATAGAGGCAGGGTTTTCTTCAAGGTCTTGTTCAAGACTAATCAGATGTAGTTTGATGTATTCGATAAATGTGTTTAGGTCCATATATTAATTATACGGGTTGGAGTCAATTTTTACAACTGTACGGGGTGTGACCTTGCTCACATCTGTAAGGATAGGGGCATTGCCATCTGATTCTGATATTAGGATAACTATTCCATACCCTCCGCAAATACAGGCAGGATCAAGAACCTTATCAGCACAAGCAGTGATTTGAATCAGGGCATCACAATCAGTACATAGATAATCATACTTAGTCCACATTAGTCAAAGTACCCTTCTGCCCATAGTCCATTAAGAAAGTCTGAGGCGTTGGATAGGTATCTAGCAATAGCAGGGTTCTCGTCCTGGTTTATCATCAATAGGGCAGAGTCAATGCCATAGGTCATATCATTTAGATCTTGTAGTTCATAGCCTAGCATTACCCTACCTCTATCCCAGCATAAAATGCTATAGTATTTAGTGTAGTATGGATATGGCAGTCACAAGCATCTCCACCCATATTTTCTTCAAACTCTAGGTGAGAGTAGTTGCTTTCGTATATTTCATTTATGAGGTCGTCTATAGTATTCATGGTTTGGGTCATAGATTAATTCTAGCAGGTTTCGGGAAAAAAATCAACTCTTCGTAATTAAATTCCAGGAAAAATATCACTCTATCGTAATTAAGTTTTGACAAAAATCTCATGTGATATAGATCACAGGGGGCGCCCCATTTTTTCTTGCGATCCGTACGGGACTTGAACCCGTGACCTCTACCGTGACAGGGTAGCGAACTAACCAACTATTCTAACGGACCATGTGAGCAGTTTTTGCATCCACTTGCTCAGGTGGCATTTATTTATTTTTTTATTTATGCGTTAGTTAATTCACGCACAATTTTTAGTAAGCGATTTTTTTCTGCATTGATAGCAGGGTCAAAACCACTTGCAGATGCAAGGATTGATTCGTTAGAACCACCACGAGCAGAACGGTGCCAATCTAAACGCTCAGTAAGTGCATTGAAAGCACCCCACGCATTACCAGCAATCATTCCGTTAAACTCGCCTGTGTAGATGTCATTGATAACATCAACCTTGTTTTCCCACTTCTTGAAAGCACCCTTAGAATCCTTTTCAGGCTTTGGGTATGCAGCAAGAATGATGTCGTTAAACATCTTAGCAGAAACTTCTTGTTGAATCATAGCGTTAGCCATGAGGTCAAAAGAATCCATGTACTTATGAGCAAGCCCAAGAGTTTCACGAGCAACGGCAACCTTACCAGATGCTGTCTGTGTGTGGCGAATCTTGAAAGATTGCTTGACACCATTCTTCTTGCGTGTAGTATTTAGTGCAAGGTTAAGAGTGTTAGCACATACAACACGAACAGGTGTAATAGATGCTTGAATAGCGATTGAGCCGTCATGTGATGTGTTGATAAGTAAATAAGTCTTTACCTTATCTGCAACACCGTTAGGGTCTAGAATTGTTTCACGCTCTAGTGCCAATGCACCGAACACGACACGTCCACCCTTGATTGAGCCAGCCGTTTCCCAACGACCACCACCGTCTAGAATGTTATCACCGAATGAGAATAAATCTTCATTCTGCATTACATGGTAACGCTCACCAACGACACCAAGAATGTCGGTCTGTGTGTTATCTGTAGGGTTAGTACGCAAAACGTACTGATAGTTTTTATCACTTGTCAAATGTGATGGGGTTTCCAAATCCTCAAGACGAACATTCCAATTAGAAAGGTTAGCAAGGTCTAACATTTCTTTTGTGGTCTTTTCTTCTGTGAATACGGTACCCAATCCATGCCAAGCAGGTTCACGGAAAGATGCAAAAGATGCCTTACCGTTTTGTGTTTCTAGGTCATGTGCCATGAGTTTTCTCCTTTTTGTTGTTGAGATTTAAGTATAACAGGACGGACTGACAAATGCAAATCGGGATAGTTAATCATGGACAAATCGGACATTTTGTAAAAGATCACCCCTAAGCATCGGCGTGTCGACTTGACAGGGGGCGCCCCAAAATTTTGAGGGAAGAGAGGAGCAGTTTTAAAACATGCTCAGGTTTATTAGTAGCCCCCTACTAAATTTCTATACGGTCAACACTGGATGATAAGTAAGTTACTTCTTCACCATATGAGACTGAATCAAAATCAATATCATGAATTGCATTTTGTGCAGATTCTTCATCACGAGCATTAACTGTAATTGAATATTGAACTGTAACTTCTAGTTCAAATTCTTTTGACAATTCGAATCCGCAAATGTCTGCAATTTCTTGTGCAGTAGACTCATCGATTGTTCCGTGCTCCATTGCTTCCAAGGTCCACTCTTGCATTTCGTTTTGCATACGTGAACGCTCTGCAGCCTCGCCATATGAACGTTGGGTTACCTTTTGAATGTGCTCTTCAAGTTGCTGAATGCGTTCTTTGTTTTGCACAAGAGTGGTTTCTAAAAACTCTCGTGTCATGTAGTGATTGTCGATTACTGGCTGGTCCATGGGGGCCTCTTTCTGTTAGTTGGTTTACATTAATTGTACTGGGTGCCACTGACAATTGTCAAGGGCCCTTGCGGGGAGCAGTTTTGATACATACTCAGGTAGTTACACTTCTTGCAGTTGGTGTGAACTGGCTCTATAGTATTTCTATGATCGCCCTAATTAGCCTGGCGAACCATACACCCAGGGAACCTACGGAGCACAGGGTATAAGGTGAGCAGTTTAGCGACATACTCAGGTCGTTTCCACTCTATTTATTTATACACGCATTTCTGTGGTCGTGTTGATTTATTTAGAGATAACGAGCAACGGCATTGTAAGTGCTGGTGCTAACTACTTCCTCGTCCGTCATCTTTAGGATACGGATTGCGTTTGATAGTTCCTCTTTCATCTCATTGTATGAGTGTCGGTGTAGAACTTCGTAGTCCTTCTCAGGCTCTTTAGGCAAATCCTTATCTGAAACTGTTAGGTCGAAGTCAATGTTTAATTGGTTATTCCAATTACGATAGTTGGTGCGTAGGTTTTCTGCCTTCTTGATGTTTGCTACGGCATAGTCAAAAAGTTCCTTTTTCCACTTATCGTATTGCTTCTGATACTTTGCCTCGTTTGCTTCTTGATTAGTCCAATCAAGTTCTAACTTTGCTAGACGAGTTTCTAGTGCCTTGATTACCTTTGGTGTTGCTATCTTTACTGAGATTGCTTTTTGTCGTGCCATTGGGTCTGTTCCTTTTCTGTTAGTTGGGGGGTGGTTGAGCAGTTTTTATTCATACTCAGGAATTAGTAATTAGATTACTTAGCCGTCCAAGTTGTGTAACGAACTGAACCATTTACATCTAACTTAACACGAACTGATTGTCCGTTTGGGTTAGGTGTGATTTCTGTGATTGTTCCTGTTACCTTTGACTTCTGTGTTGTGTAGAGGTCTCCGACTTTGTATGTTGCTGTTGCTACTGACATTGTATTTCCTTTTCTGTTAGAGGGTTGTTTTCGTTATACCTAAGTATAACATTTTGCCTGTAAAAATGTCAAATCGAAATCTGACATTTCTCACATTTTGAGATTACTTAGATGTCTTGACCATAGCCAGACGGCGTGAGCCATTTGCTAGGACGAGTGAAACTCTAGTAACCTTATTAGACATTGGCTCGAAACCTGCGATACGACCTGTAACGCCTGTTTTGCTTGTTGTGAACAAGTCACCAATTTGGTATGTGTATCCGTGTAGTGTCATTTGGGTCTTGCCTTTCGTTGTGGGGGTTAATTGCTTATAGTATAATTTTAGCAGAAAAATGTCATAAATACAAATCTTAGTGACATTTTTTAGTGTGTCCTTAATCACATTTTTTATGCGTGTCGTGACTTGACAAATGACTGGTCAGGGGGCGCCCTGCATTTTTGGCAGGGGATTTATTTAAATACCAGAACTACCACTAATAGACAATAAAACTATTAACATCATTAGTAAATAGAACCAAGGACTCATTTACTTTTTACTCGCACTAAATATGATATCACTCTTAGAGTATACACACAATGAGCAAGAAACGCAAGCCGAGCCCTGCTTAGAAATAAGTGGAATCTGTTTATTATTTTCAGGACACTTAGCACCAGGTCTATTTGTTAATTCTTTCATGTCAGCCTGGCCAATAGCAAAATTCTTAGCAAGGTATGCAAGACGAATGCCATGATCGGTTTTAAGTCCAATACCAATAGACTTATTCTCACTGTCTGTTGAATAGTATAGTGATAGATTATCAATATTTTTAAGCATTACGGCTGCAGACTTAACACGTGTATATACCCAGAATTGAATATCAGGATTGTTAAGGATGACATGCTTCCATGCGAATGTATAAGTATCATTAAAGAAATCTCCGTCCCAGTGAATGCGGAAGAGTAGGGGTGCGTCTTTCTTTACACAGTCTGCACGAAAATCGTTAATCATATCAGTTAACAATTCTTCTATAGTATCATGGTCTGCGTCTTTGACTAGGTCCCAATTGTGTAGTAGGTTAGCCTTTACTCCTTTGAAGAGTTTTTCAAGTTTTCCTGCATAGCAAACGCTTTCACAAACACTAGTGGCACCAGGGCACGAGAAAGCCTTTCCAGCAGGTAGTCCAAATGTGTTAGCGATTGTTGCGGTTTTTCCATTAGGTGAGACGGCATTAGCGACCTTTCTGTCAAATGATCTTTTTAGTTTAGTAGTCAAGGCCTAGGCTCATTTCTAGTGCGATGTCTTCGTTATAGGTTGCAGACATTTCTTCAAGCAAGCAATGTGTGCACTTATCTTCATAGTCATCAACGGCATTTTCTTTGCATGAAGGGCAGGTTGTTGCGTAGTACTCATCTAGTGCGTAGTCGTTCATAGGGGGTCTCCTTTGTATTTCTTTAATTGTATCATTTCGGACTGACATTTCCTACGGTTATAGGATTTCTTTGAAGGCACGGCTGAGGCAGCATTAGAACGCCTTAGTTCCATGAGTCTGCGTAATTCTTCAGGTGTTTTCTTCATAAGTTAATCTTAGCAGACTTAGGGTAAAAATGTCAAATCTTGATCGTGTGATTAAAATCACAAAAAAATTTTCCCAGCCAAAAATTCTGGGAAAAAAAATGCTCCTTCTTAAAGAAATTATATATAGGTTACTCGTGAGTAGATTGAAGTTATCCACAGGTTATCCCCAGACACACCCGAACGGGGCGCCCATTTTTTTTCAGGGAATTTATTTATTAATCGTCATCATCTTCAATAAAAACATAAAACGGAATTGTATCAGTGTAACTATACAACACAACTTCTTTTTCACCAAACTCGTTTTGAGTTTCTACTGAATAGTTATCTCCTGTTGAATCACTTTCTAAATAAATAACTTCAACAATGTCATCATTAACTTTTATTAAATCGCCAATCATTAACTGGCTTGGTGTTAGATCATCAGCGTGTATTAAATCCATAGCAATCATTGTATCAGACATTTACTCTTCCTCATCTACTGGGTCAATGAACCATGATAAGTGGTGTTGGTCTACAATAGCATGAGCAGGGGCATGGCTCATACCCTTATAGAATACGCCTTCAGGCATAGCAATAAATCGGTCATAGTCCTCATCATAGTATGCGTCAATAGCGTCAATACAAGGCTGAACCATGCTTAGTGGTACGGGTGGATAGTGATTACCTTGTAAGTGATACGCTATCTGCGTTTCTAAATCTAATACGCTATCTGCTAATCCAATTGCTGTTACGCTTCCCATTATCGTGTTACCACCATTCCTGTTGTGTAGAAAGTTTTTGTGTGTAACTTACCTGAAGGTTCAGATAAATTAACTACTCTGTATTCCTTAGCGTCACCATAGTCAATAAAACTATTAAAGACATTTACTGCGTCAAGGGCATTAGAATAGCGTCCAACCCAAAGTGTATTGGTATCACTATCGTTGGTGCTAGTTACTGAGTATAGGTATTCGTTCATTAGTTATTCTCCTTAGTGATAAATAATTGGTGTGGATTACAATCGCAAGACTCTGTATCAAAGTCCTCTCCCTGTGCCCAAAATTGCCAACCCTGCCCGTAGCATTGTTCGCAATTCTCAATTTCTGTGTATAGTGTTTTCATCTTAGCCATTAGATAGCCCCTTCCTGAAATAAACCTATTTCTAGGTCTAGCAATTCTTTATCTGTTGCCTGAGACAAGTCTATCCAACCTGCCCCCTCATTGTCAATTCTAAAAATCTCTATGTATCCCATTACTAGTCTCCAATTCTTACTGCTAGGACACGATAAGTATCCTTTAAGTTAAGTGGTGCTGAGTAGTGGGGACGAACCTGAACAAGATAACTTTCGCAACCCTCATACCATACATCAGACTTTTCGGCTGAGATAATTTCTCCCTTTAGTGTGCGAGAGTGATAAGTTTTTCCTACAAGTAGGTTTTCTATTGTATAGACATTTGCTGACATTTGCCAACCTCTTTCTTTTTGTTGATAATTCTATCCTACCATAGGGGTCTGACATTTTCGGTTAGACACGCCGTAAGCGAATAGACTTTCTTTTATTTATTTTTTCTTACTATGTAAGTCTAGCCTATTAGACATAAATTATCAAGTTACTAGGGAGTAAGTCCAAATAGTGAGACGCTCAAGCCATGTGATAAAACTCACACAAGCAGGCCTGTGGATAACTTTGTGGACGACACGCCCGAACGGGGCGCCCCAAAAAATTGGGAGCAGTTTTAGATCTTGCTCAGGATTTTTTATTATCTCCAAATTAACTTTTTGTTAATTTTTTTGCAAGTAAACTTTTTTCCACCTGCTAATTTTGTAGCATTTAACTTTTTGCAAGCAGTTCCATTAACCAAATCTCTTTTTTCTTTCATAGCCTGTGCTTGTGCTTCTAGTATTCTTTTGTCGTTAATTTCTTTATCAACCTGTGCACACACAATGACAGCCTCTGCATGAGTCATTTTGTTTTTTGTTGTGTCATTAGTGCAGAACCAAGTTGGGGCTAACTTTTTAGCCAAATCTGCAGCATCTGCATCGGCTTTTGCCTTTGCTTCTGCTTCTTGCTTGGCTTTAAGTTCTGCATCAGCCTTTGCTTTTGCTTCTGCATCTGCTTTAGCCTTTGCTTCTGCATCAGCCTTTGCTTTAGCCTCTGCTTCTTGCTTAGCCTTTAGTTCTGCTTCTGCTTTTGCTTTAGCATCTGCTTCTGCTTTGGCTTTTGCATCTGCAATTGCTTTTGCTTCTGCCTGAGCCTTTGCTACTGCTTCAGCCTGTGCTTTTGCTACTGCATCTGTTTGTGCTTTTTCTGCAACATCATCTTTGTGAGTAACAAAATTCATTGGAAATGTTTGCACAACAGAAGCCTTGCCAGTACTTCTCCAAAACTCAATTTCTGTTTGTAGTCTAATAGGCAATTTTGCTTTATCAAAAGAGTACAATGTCCACTTAGTATTCTGAGCCCAAGTCTTTGGTGAATAGTGTGTGTCAATCCCTGAGTATGGTGTACTAAGTTCCTTGCTACTAATTTTAAAACCTTCTGCATCTATTAAATTAAAATGAAAACTAGCAACAGTTCCGTCTGAAACTAAAATTACAGAAAAAGGAATTTCTATTGTACGCCACCTAGAATTATAAGTTTCTGCAGGAAGTTCATAGGTTGTTGTTAGCACTGGTGTTACAAGTTGATAAGATGAACCATTCGCACTAGCAGACGAGATTGGAATAAGCAAAAGTGTTAAAATAAATGCTATTAGTTTTCTCATTATGCTATTTCCTTTTCTTTTACGCAAGCGTCATAGAATTTACTTTCATCAAATCTAGGATTGTCAGAAGCAAACCACTCACTGAATTCAAAAACTAATTGGTCAAAATCATTTGAGTCAATGTCATCAACAAATTTATTTAGAATTTTTGCAGTTTCTACATAGTCTTTTCGTGTCATCATTACGCAACCACCTTAAGAATTGCATAGGACCCGTTTTTGTTGATGTCCTCAATTGTTGGAAGTATTGCAGGCACTAGAAGGTCCTTTAGCATTCCTTCAAGCATAGCAATTAAATCTGCGTGAGGGATAGCAAGTGCTTGCTTAGCGATTGGATGTGTTTCGTCAAATTCTGTAACGAAGTTTAGAGAGTGTTTAATTTCTACCATTTTTTTAGTTTTCCTATTCTTAGTTTGAGTTAGTAAGTACACGAGTGCCACGAATTGTGCCACTAAGTCCGAGAGTATCGCAAGCGATTTTTACAGATACGCCAACGGGTAATTGTGTTGGGTATTGTGATACGAATTGAGCAACGGCACCTTTAGAGGCTAGGTTGATTTTTTTGACAGAACCATTAAAGGTTTCTAGTGTTACAGTGTAAGTCATTTAGTGACTTCCTTTCGTTTAATTGATAAGACTATCTTACCATTGGGGGCTGACATTTTGGCTACTTATTTGCTAAGGCTCATTGTGATTTGTATCACACTTATTTGCTTAGGCTCATTAGCCAATTTGTCCTTTATTTAGTTTTTCTTATGTAGTAAGACTATCAGAGAAACCCTGAAAAGTCAAATCGACACGCCGTCTATTTTGTGTGATTAGCGACACATTACGCAGGTTTCCCACGCAGTCACACGCTCACACTTTGAGCACTTAACATAGCCAAGCCATTCAGCCATTTGAGGGGTGTTTCCCTGTTCGAAAATTCTATTAGTCATTTTGACCCTTTCTAGTTTGAGAACCTTTCTCAACTTTCTTTATACTAGAAGTATAGCAGAAGAAACCCCAAAAGTCAAGTTTAGACACGCACAAAACGGACATTTTTGATGTGATTTGCGTCACAGGGGGGCGCCTTTTTTTGCAGGGAATTTATTTATTCCGTTACGAATAAATAAAACCCATAGAATAAACAGATCATAGAAAACCAAAATAAAGCATTACCATTTACAAAAAAGTCAATCATTTATTTCTCCATTACTTTTATAATTATGTCAAAATCTTTTTCTGAAAGTAGAACAGCAGCAGAACCCCAAAGCCCTGCTAACCATTGGTCACCATACTTTTCTTTAGCAAGGTTTATTGCTAATTCTCTTTTTTGGTCTTTATTCATTTAGAGACCTTCCAATCTGTCCACATTGGTAGACGTTCTGGGTCAGTATCGTTATACCAACGCTCAATGTTTTGTTCACAATCTTGGCAGAAAGTGAATTGCTCATCTCCTACATTTGAGATAGCAGATTTCATAGGGTTGTGCTCTACGCACTTTTTATTTTCTAATGTTATCATTTTTGACAACCTTTCTTTTTTTGTTAGTTAATTTTATTTTATTAAGTTTTTTATTTATCTAATTACTTAGATTTTGGAAGTGAACGACCACAGCGACTATGGTAGCATTTTGTACCATACTTGTCACCTTCTGGTGTACACATTTCGTGAATTGTAGCAGGTGCTAAAACAACCTGACCACATTGGCAGGTATTCATTAAACCTGCTGGGTAATCGCTAACTGTAGCGAAACCTTGACCGAAAATACTGTTTGACATTTTATTGTCCTTTCTAGTTCAGAAACCTTTTCTGACTTTCTTTATACTAGTAAGTATAACAGGTACCACTGACAAATACGAGGGTATAAAAGGGATAAATCGGACATTGTGATGTACCACACATGTGATCTACACCACAGGGGGCGCTATATAGGGGGGTGCCTATATAGGGGGCTGTATATGGGGTACCTGTATAGGGCGGCCCCATGTGATGGACATCACACACGACACGCCGTGTTAGGACTTGACTTTTAGGGGTAGATGTGTTATTATACTAGTATAAGAAAAATTAAATAGAGTTAATTAAGGTCAATGAGCCTAGCAAATAAGATAACGAATTGTTATATGAGCCTAGCGAATAAGTGACCTAAATCACACCCACAGCCCTTGATTTTTCAGGGGATAAATGCTAAGATTATTACATACAAAAAGAAAGGTGGTCAAAATGACTACATTAACAAATCAATACAAGGGTCTATCACTAGACCAAAAAATCGCTATTGCTGCTCAAATGGTAGTAGATGGAAAAACAGTATCTTTTAGAGGTGCTAGTGCAGATACCTATAACAAGGTTATGCTACTTGCTAATAGAATTAAGCAAGAATTAGAATTCCCCCTATGCCCATGTGAGGAGTGTAACTAATGAACCCTTTTACATATGTACAAGATTGGCTAGATGAAAATGCTGATTATGCCCCTATAGGTGCTTTTATTGGTTTAGGTATAGCCATAGTACTAGCCTTTATTTTAGGGGGTAACTAATGAGCCTACCCCTTATTATCCTAGCCTTGTCAGTGCTAGGTACTATACTAGTACTTATCCCTACTATACTAGATAAGAGTGAATACTAATGCACATATACCTATGCTCACAATGTAGTACCCTAGCAGTGGTAACCCTCAAGGGTAAACAAATAACAATTAACCCATGTCAATGCACAAAAGAAAAGAGATAAACAAATGACAACATGCAAAGTAATTAACTGTGAATCAACAGAGTTAGTATATAGTGGAACAGATGCCTTTATGTTAGGCATTAACACAGAGACCTATTGCTATAAGTGTGCTAATGCATATGCACAAATAGATAGGGCTATGACTAAGGTACGAGAAGAGTACCTTGCCTCAGTATCAACACTAACTACATCAGACTAAGGGAGTTTTATATTGCTAGATTTTTTAACTACACCATTTGATTGGTTTGCTAATATAGTACAGTACTCACTTATATTTATGGCTATTATTATATTAGTTTTAACTATAGGTGCAGTCGTTGCGATTCCTATTGGATTAAAACTATTAGGTGTTGCATTTGCTAAAACTATTGTAGTAGAAACATCTAAAATAGTTAAAGATTTAGGTATTGCTAACATAGATTTGAAACAGTCAAAAGATACTCAAAAGATGAAAGCCTACCTAGATCGCAAGGTGGTACCTATACTAAGTAAATCGAGTTAGGCGTACGGGTGCCAATCATTTGGTGCCTACTAGTACTAACTAGATAATTAGTCTACGCTGAGAGAGGTAGTGAGTTATGTGCTCACTATCTTTTTTGGTCTTTCTTTCTAAATACATGTATCATACATCTGGACAAAATATTCAGATTTTAGCCTATTTGGGTTTTACAAAATTATTCAGAATTGTGATATAATGGATTCATGACAGAATCAACCTATGATGGCCCAATGTGTTGCGATGCATGCACATGCACAACATCTCACAGTTCAAAGCCAGCAACAGCAATAGTAGAGCCACCAGTAGCAGAGTAATATGGGAATCCTAGACAATTTCGAAAATGCCTGGGATGTAGATTTTCAATTTGAATCTAAGCCTATGCCATCTACTGATAATATGGGAAGACCAACCGAAGAGCCAAACCTGGCTGTAAAATTATTTTCAGAAACCTGCTGCACGAATTGTAGTTGCAAAAATGGATAGCGATCAACAACAACTAAGTCCAGAACAAGCACAAGCAATTCTACTTTTTCAGATTGAACAGAAATTAAGGTTTGCTATTGCAAACCAAGTAGAGCAAAAATTTCACGGTACTTATCATGGCGCATCACACGATATAGCCAATTACATACGTAATAGTGCTTAGTCTTGAACTAATTCCCACATACGTATATCAACAAACCCATAACGAGATAGATCTGCTAACTCTTCAGTGTCTGCTTCAATAACAAGTCGCACATTGGACTCAATGTCAAAACCTGGTTTGTACTCTGTCTTGGCATTCTCCAAATAAGCCTCTTCAATTTTTTCGAGAATCGGACGATACTGATACTTAGCCAATTACTTTGGCCTCTTGTAACTTATCGTAAATATTTCCCATCATAAACACAAGGCTTGGCTGACTCTGGTCAATCTGTGCCTTTAGTGCGGTTTCTTCCAAACCAGCCTGTAGACCCAATGCTAGGTTATCTCCATTAATGCTGGCCATCATAATTTGTACTGCTTCGTCTTTTGTCATACCCATTCCTTTTCTTGGTCGTAAGTTACAGAGTACTCCCCTGTAAAAATCTCTGCATAAGAGATGATATCTCTATTATACCGTATAACGGTTTCTTTGCCAACTTTATCGCATACATACTTCATACCCTGGACTAATGGCTCAAACTTCATCTCCTGCCCTGCTAGGGCATTATTTAGGGTATCCAGGTAACGTTCCTTGCCATAACGTTTAGATACAAATGCTTGATCAACATAATCAAACCTTGCTTGTGCATCATTCTTTCTTGCAATGTCCGAATTGTCTATTATGTACCTTGTTGCAAAATGATCCATCCGTGTAGACCAGTTTCGCATGTTATCGCTGTACTTCTCCATGTTCTTGAGAGTTGAGTCAGCGAAAGCCATGCGTATAAGGTCTTGTTCGGACAGATCAGCCTCTATTGCGAACGAAATCAAAAAAGCGGTTGCGAAGGGAAACTTGTCGCTATATGTCGAGACATTAAAATGAACATTTGGATTGAACGACTCGACTGACATATTGTCATCTATTAAACGCATATGATTTCCGAGAGATACAAACTCTTGTCGATTCATATCACAGTCCACGAATAAGCATTCCTCTGGGTTGATCCCGTCGGCGAGACATAAAAGATTCTTGTCATATGAACCTACTATTTTCGAACCGTTAAAACGCTCTAGTAATTTTGCGGACATAAAACCATCCATGTCGGGAGATATAATTAAATTCTTAGAATGCTCCAGCGTATTGAGTATGTCTGTTTTCATTTAGTATAAACGTCCCTTATAATAATGTCATGACTGTGCAAGACTGGGCTTCCCTAATCGTAGCCATACTTACAATTGTATCATCAATAGCATTTGGAATCAAGTGGCTTGTTAAACATTATCTAAGCGAACTTAAGCCAAATTCTGGATCATCACTAAAAGATCAAATGTCAAGATTAGAGTTGGCTGTTCAAGAACAAAAAATTAATTCCGAAGAATCACGAGATCGCCAAGAAAGAAAACTTGACGACTTGTATAGAATTCTAATTCAGCATATTTCTGACTCTAAGAAATAATTTGCTATATACTATATATAAAGATAGTTTTTAAAACTATAAAGATAGTTCTTTTTTCTTATATATTTAAAGTATACACTATCCCTAACCTGGCTAAAATAGACTTATGGTAACAAATCGGACATTGACTATTATAACAATTTGATAACTTTAAATATCATGTCCGTTTTGTCTATTATGGTATAATTTATTGTTGGCTAATACCTTGGTTTGTCCTATACCCACCGACCCTGGTATTAGTCAATTTTTATGGTATAATCACAGTATGCCTATTCACTCTTCTCTTGCTTTTGGTGCCGATCCAGTCACTATGCAATGGAGCGTTGTTAGAGGAGATACTGGAACTCTGAGAGTAGAGTTTTATGAAGATAATGAAGTAGATTATTACAATACTGATGGATGGATTTTTAGAGCAACTGCTTATGACCAGTCTGGCAACGTTTTAGATGCCCTGGACTGTGAGCCTGGAGAAGGTTTTGTTGATATTACAGCCTACCCTTCAGTTACAAAAAACTGGGGATTAAAATATTCATCAGTCGTGGCTCAGTTGCCATTTGATTTACAAGTAATAATTCCACAAGAGATTGAAGACACTGTTTGGACTCCTGTTATTGGAACCATTCAAGTATTAGGCGATGTTACACCAGGGGGTACACTATAATGGCAGTTATTAAGATTGTTCCAATGCCAGGCGCAGTTGGAGACAAGGGAGACGAAGGAGCCGTAGGCCCTCAAGGTCCACAAGGAGCACAAGGTTTACAGGGACCCGCAGGTGCTGACGCACT
>Ga0208697_1000074_pt1 | contig 16253 bp, 21 predicted proteins | sample LakMenEpi12Sep08_FD_150688 | JGI IMG/M metagenome (GOLD analysis project Ga0208697, IMG submission 150688) | Freshwater microbial communities from Lake Mendota, WI - 12SEP2008 deep hole epilimnion (SPAdes) | ecosystem: Environmental > Aquatic > Freshwater > Lake > Epilimnion/Euphotic zone ...
GCCGAAGCCGGTTTCGGGCTAAGCGACCTTCGCGATCCGGACTTGGGCCTTGTCAGCGTCCCGCTTCTTGGAGCGGGCAGCGGCGTCCTCAAGGGACCGGACTCGCGTCTTGAGGGCGTCGATCTCGGCGTGGGCGTGAACCGCCATCCCGAGCGCCTGAGACGCATCGTCTGCGACCCACGAGATCGCATTGCTCATCACCCGCCAGGCGACGGCGACAGCGACCACAACGCCGATCACCACCAGACCCTGAGCCGCATCAGCGCCGTGTTGCAGAACCCATTCCATGACACACCTCCCAGAGAAAGAAACCACCGAACCAGGAACCAGGACCTCCCTGGCTCCAGAAAGAACTCGCCAGCCCCTGAAAACAGGGGACTTTCACTGCGGCTCAAGCACAGGGAACCAGCGCCGTCCGCCGCACTTGGAGCGCGTAGACTTCCAGATCACGGACAGCCCAGACGGGACAATGGCTTCGTGCATCTTGCGAAGCCGAGCGCCGTCCCACCTCCGCATGGTCTTCCAGGCGATGTAAAAGCACGGCCCGAGAGCGCCGTCCTTGCGCAGCGCCGGCCCAACCATCGGGATCATCTTCTCCCAGTCGTCGACCGTCATGCGGAACGCATACGATCCACCGTCCGGCTCGTAGCACTCAACTAGAAGCGTCTTGGCCATGGCGAGTCCTCCATGCCAGTCAGGCCACAGTCACTTGCTGTGGTTGCTGCTGACACTAAGAGCTCGCCGACCCCTGAAAACAAAGGGCCGGACGGCGGTGAAGCACGAGTGAAATGAGGAGGGGTCGACCCGGTTGTTTGGAGTTTCGGACAGGCCCTACCCGTTCGTGTTCCCGTGCGGGCGATGCAAGTCCTGCGGCAGCGCGGACTTACGACGCCAAGTTCAAAGGCCCCGAGCCCCCCAGTCGCGATCCGATCATATATACGTACCCCCCCTGGATTTTTTCCCGATTTTGAGCGTCCCGGCCCACTTGCGCGCCAGGCGCGATGGGTGTACAACGGTGCGCATGCCCCGCCGGTTGGGCGGGGCTGTCTCCCAAGCAGAAAGGACTCGCATGATCACTGCCACAGTGACCGGCAATGTGGGCAAAACACCCGAGCTCAGGACCACCTCTGGCGGCAAGCCGATGACCACCTTTGGGGTGGCGTCGACCTACAAGCGCAAGGGCGGTGAGCCCACGACGACGTGGGTGGATGTGGTGTGCTTCGACGAGTCGGCTGAGGCTGTCTGCGAAAGCCTGAACAAGGGCGATCGCGTGATGGTGACCGGCCGCGTCGAGCTGGAGAGGTACCAGAAGAAGGACGGCGGGGAGGGGCAGTCGCTGCGGATGATCGCCGATGACGTGGCCCTCAGTGTCCGCTTCCGCAAGCAGGAATCGGCACCCGCAGGAGGGTCGGAGCCATGGTAGGGGTGCCGGGCGGCGCGGACGAAATCACATGGCCAGTCGTCGCGATGATGGCGGTGCTGCTCGCAGGGCAGGCGCTCGTCGTCTGGATCGCCAGCAGACGCTAGAGGCGGAAAGTAACGCCCCAACCGTAAGAAAAAAGCACCACTTTTCGTATCGTATTGGATATGATTTGGGCGACCGAAACTGCGTAATTGCCCACCGTCAGCCGACGCCGCGCCCTACGGCGTCTATGGGTGCTGTCGGCGGGCTGCCCCCAGGCGTAGCGCAGGTGGACAACACCCTGGCGACGATGGGACGGGGGCAGTGGCACATTCTGGAAACTGTAAAATGAGCGACATCCTTGCCGACTACCGCGAGTGGCGTGACGCCCAGCCGGTGCGCGTCAGCACCCACAGCGACCGCTGCCATATGTACCATGATCGGTGCATGATTCACCGGCTCGCGGATGCGCTGGAAAGGGCCACGCTCACCGACGAGGAGCGGGAGGCGATTGCCTACTACGTCGGCACGGGCGGCCCCGACGCGGTTGACGCCACGCTGCGGACGCTACTGGAGAGGACGACATGAGGCACAACGAGCCGATAGCGTGGGCGGTCCTGCTCGCGGACGGCGACCGCATCTACGATGTCTACGCCATCGAAGAGGAAGCCAAGGCGATTGACGAGGTTGTGACGGGCAATCACGGCATCATCCCGCTCTACCGTTCGCCCACGCTCGCCGACGCGGAGCGGGAGGCGATCTCCAGGGTGTACGATTTGCTGTGCGACCGCGCCCGCGAGCTGCAAAGCGCCACGCGGCTTGACGAGGCTCGCCCGCTGATTCAGTGGGCGAAGACACTGCAAGGTCTGTGGGAGCGGCTTTCGCCCGACCGGCCAGAGGCTATCGCAGGGGGCGATACTGCCACACCACCCGAGCCTGCGATCCCGCCCGCGTGGCTGTCACGCCCGTACTGGGTCGATCCGGCAGGCGGCCACAGGTACGGGTTCCCGCGCCTCTACGATCCGGCGACGGACGGCGATATGACCGCGTGGCTGATCGCGAGCGGCTACCCGGAGTCGCTGGCGATGCAGGAGCTGGCGTGTACGTTCACGGCCTGCACACAAACTGTCGAAAAGTGACAGTTTCTGTGTCGCCAAAAACCCGCTCTCGCAACACATCACATCTGATATGTCTCCCGTAGCGACACTCCGATACCGACTCCCCGACGAGCAGGGCGAGTTCGACGCCGCCCGGCTGGGCAGCCAGGCGTTGCTCGTTCTGTGGGAGATCGACCAGAAGTGCCGCAGCTTGCTGAAGCACGGCGACCCGACGCCAGAGCAGGCACGGCTGGCGCAGGATATCAGGGCGATGATTGACGGGGAGCTACTCGACACATGAGCGTCCGCGCATTTCTGATGTCTATGGCGATATCGACGGCCCTGCTGGCGGCGATGCTGGTATCGGCCCTGATTTTCCTTAGGGGGTGAATGTGGCGGAGTTCTCCTGGCTCACGGCGGCGACGATTTTCGGCACCTACGTGCTGATTGACATGCTGTACGCCTGGTACGTGATGTGCGTAGGGGACCGACGCGCCTTCACGGCTGCATGCCTCACGGCCGTGATCTACAGCCTGCTCGCGTACGGCGTTGTCAGCTACAGCCAGAACATCCTGTACCTGGTCCCTCTGGCCTCAGGTGCGTTTCTCGGCACTTACCTTACAGTGCGCCTTCACCCGGAGAAGCGCTAGGTGACCGAGAAGGAAGACCCGCTGGCCCGCATCCACCGGGAATACCGCCAGCAATGCAAGGAGTGGGGTACGTACCGGCCGCTAACTGAAAGCCAGATGGCCGGGTTCGCCGTGCGCTGGCGCCAGGAGTCCCAGCGCAAGCTCGAGGCCAGCCAGGCCAAGCCTCAGCGCCGCCGGCCCAATCGCACTGCACGGGAGACATAAATCCCTTAGAAACCAGGAGGCGGTCATGCCAATGCCGAGCAAAAGCCCAGAGGATGGCATTCGCGAGCTGCTGAGGATGCGGCGGCCAGTCGGCATCGACGGAGACGATGCCGCCAAGCCCGTGCCCCTTCCTGCGAGGGAATCCGCCGAGCTTGGGCGCGACCCGTTTGCCTCCGTGCCGCCCAAAGTCAAGCTGCCGCCGATGTACTCCGCCGGGCCGGTGTATGCAGGACTTCGCGATCCGGCGCCGCTGCAAATGCTGGTGCCTGAGGAGTATGTCGAGGGCGTGACGTTTGATCCGCCGTCCAACCGGGAGCGCATCGCAGCGGCGCACCAGAAGCGAATCGCCCAGCAACGCGGCATGGGCCGCTAGGTCCGGGAGGGTCGCGTGGGCTTGTTCGACATGATCGGCGTGGACGGCCGTCGGCTTCCGGCCGCTCCGGAGCGCCCAGCCGGCCCCTCGACTGCGCAGCTAGAGGCCGAGCAGGCGGCCCTCTACGAGATGAACCGCCTCAGGGGTGCCGTGCCGCCGGTCCGCTTGCCAGCCGAAGAGGTGGGTGCGCTCCGGGCGTACACGGAATTCCTGCCGGGCATGAGCGTCGATCGGCCCTCCGGGCTGCGGGTGGCGAAGGACGGCCAGACGCTGTACAGGCCGGCCGTGCCGCTCGCTAATCTCATCGACACTCCCGAGCAGGCGGTGTACGGCGCAGCGCCAGGCTACGGTCCGGTCGTGGCCGCCGAGCAGCTAGAGACAGTGTTCGACCGCCTGGAGTCGAATCCCGGCTGGTTCAATGCCAAGCAGTTCGGGCGGGAGGCCGCCAAGTATGCGCAGGAGCGCGGCGGGACGGAGCCGGCTCGGCGCGAGTCGCAGTTCCTGATGTCGCCGGAGCGATACGAGTACATGCAGGCGGGGCCCGGCCGGGCCGTCGACCTGCTCGGGCAACTGCGCGACGACCCTCAGACAGCCCTGCACTTCTGGAACAGGAGCAAGGATGCCAGAACGACCCGGGACGAGTACGGTGATCCGCTGATGCAGGGGGCCGGATCGAACTACGGCAGGTATCAAGGCGCGGGCGCTGGGGCACTCGAGCTGCTCGGAAGCCCGCTGTCGCCGATCGGGCGGTACTTGGGCACCCAGTCGATCGTGCCGGCGGCTCTTGCCCACGACACTCGCGGATACCCGGGCGGTGCGCGAGACACGCTCGGCATCGCCTATGCGGCGGACCTGGCCAAGCAGCGCTACCGCACCGGCGAAAACCCAATCCTTGACGTGCCCGAGCGATTGCCTGGCGAGAGCGAGGCCGATCGTGCCGACCGCTGGCGCCGCCGCGAGTCGGAGGTCGTGGGTGACATCGTGGCAATGACACCGCCGGATGCGGCGGAGATGTCCCGGAACACCTTTGGGGCGGGCACGCCAGAGGTTTCCGGCCGCGTCCTGGAAACGCTGATGGGCTTTGCCGACGCCACCGCTCCCGTCAGCCTCGCCTCCGCAGCGAAGGCGGCTCCGGGAGCCTGGCTGGCCAAAGAAGCCACCCGAGCTGTCTCTCGCTCCACCGGCTTGCCGATGAACGCTGCCCGGGCGCAGATGGCAAGGGCTGCCCGGGCGCTGCCCGAGACCGGAATGCTTGGCCAGGGCGCTCGGGTAGCCGGCTACAGGGGCGTGCCGGCAGCGGCTTACGCTGAGCAGCTGCGGCGCCCGGGCCTGACCAACTTCCTTCCTGGAGCTTCGGGGAGAGTCGCGAGAGAGGACCTGTTGCCTGACATGGGCGTCGAGGCCGCGATTAGCTCCACTCTGACACAGCCGCAGCGAACGTGGGGGCAGTTCCTGACCGACCCGGCCATGGACATGCCGGAGAGCGAGTACCAGCAGCTCCTGGCCGACAGGCGAGCCGCCGCAGAAGACGCTGCGAAGCGCACTGAACTGGCCACCTGGCAGAACCCCAACGAGATCTGGAACGAGTTCAGCAAGGCGCAAGGCCAGCTCGAGGTTCCTTCGTGGGCGCAAGGCGCGATGCGTGCAGCGCCTGACTCTCTGCGGCGCAAAGTCGCGCGCTAAGGTGGCCGGGCGTACACTGGACGCCAGCGCCCCATAAACCATTACGGAGTTCCGCCATGAGCGAAGAGACCGTTCTCGATGCTTCCACTGCCGACGTCACTGCAAGCCCGGCAGAGGGCCAGTCGCCTGCAAGCGAGCCGGCGGCGGGCGGTTCCGGCAGTGCCGACATCTGGTCCTCCTTTCGCTCTCTGCCTGACTTCCAGGGGCAAGACGACACTCAAATTGCTGGCCGCCTGTACGCGTCGATGGAGCGAGAAAAAGCGGCAACAAAAGCTCTCCAGCAGTACCAGCAGCTCATCCCGTACGCGCAGGAATACCTGACCCACCGCGATTCGTTCGACCAGTGGCGGCAGCACCAGAGCCGCGCCCAGCAGGCCCCTGCCCCCCAGGCAGCTCCGGCCTCGCCGCCTGAGCAGCACAAGTGGTGGAACCCTCCGGAAGTCCGCGACGCCGACCGGCGCTACCTGGTGAAGGACCCGAACGGCCGGGATGCCATCGCTGAGGATGCGCCGCTCCACGTGCGCGAGCGACTGCTCGAGTACATGCAGTACCGGGCCGACTTTGCCCAGAAGTTCCTCTCGGACCCGCAGGCTGCGCTCGGCCCGATGGTGGAGCAAGTGGCCGCCGACCGGGCCAGGGAAATCGTCCAGGAGCAAATCCGCGAGGTCAGCGAGGCCAGCTACGTCTCGACCCTAGAGCAGCAGAACCGCGACTGGCTCTACGAACAGGACGGCAAGACGCCGTCGCGCGAAGGGCTGATGATTCAGAAGTACATCAATCAGGCCTCTCAGGCGGGCTACGGCACGCCGCAGGAACGCTGGCAGTTCGCCTGCGACATGGTCGAGCGCGACCTGCTTCGCGAGGTCGTTGAGCAGCGCCAGGCTGCTGCTTCGCGCCCTGCTGCGTTCGCTCCATCAGCGCCTGCGACTGCTCCATCTGCACCTCTGCAGGCAGCGCCGGCCCAAAATCGCGCCGAGAAGGACATAGAATATTTGAGAAGGGAAGCGAGCAGAAACCCAAGCAGGTCAGGACCTCCTTCGGATCCTCGAGTCCCTAAGGCTCCCATGACTTTCGAGCAACGTCTCCGGGCCCAGATGGCCCGGGACGGAATCGAGTGAAAGGTAAACCATGCCGTCGAGCACTGACTGGGCGAGGACAATTGGGACGACGCTGGTCACGCACCTCAAGGAAGAGGAGCAGACCACCTTCCGGAAGTTCAAGGTCTTCGCCGCCCTGGAGGCAAATGGCAAGGTTGCCATGAACCAGGGAGGTCGGGGCTTCGACTGGCAGGTGCGCTATCGCAACCAGCCTGTCACCTCGAATAACGGTGAGTCGCCGCGCGTCTTCGCGCGCCACAACCTGTGGCAGCGCGCCTACCTGCCCTATCGCGGCTACACCGTGACGGACCAGGTAACCAAGCGCGAGATGCTCGAGAATCGCGGCGCACAGGCGCTGATCGACGTCGCTGGCAAGATGGCGAGCCGGCTTCAGGAGTCGATGCAGGAGCACCTGAGCAAGGAGATCTACATCGACGGGAATGCGACCGGGAATGACAACCGGTGGCATGGCCTCGAGAGCATTTTCGCCATCAACGGCACGGTCAATGTCGGGACGGGTGCGCAGCGGACCGCCAACGCCGCCGACCCGTTCGGCTTCCCGGCCGATGAGTATGCCGGCCTGAATACCGGACTGGGCTACATCGCCGGCTCGCAGCTCGCGACTGGCTCGTGGCCGTACGTCGCCGTCGATCCTGAGTACGACTACTACTCTCCCATCGTGTGCAACTACACGAGCACCTACTTCGGCGGTGCGACGGCGACCTGGAAGGATCAGTGCGTCGAGGCGATTCGCGAGGCGGTCCATCACGCCAAGCGGAATGACACGCGCGAGAACCAGATCGACATGATCCTTCTCGACCGGACGCTCTACATCCAGTTCCTCAACCGGCTCGACAGCCGGGAACGGGCGATCGTGACCAAGTCGTCCGGCCTTCGGTCCTACGGCTTCGGCGACGTCGTCGAAATCGACGGCATCGAGGTCTCGACTGAATACGCCGTGCCGTCAGGCGTGGGCTATGGTCTCTCCATCGGCAACATGGAGATGAAGTGCATGGAATCGCAACTGATGGTCGCGGAGGGCCCCTACTACAACGAGGAGCTCCAGTCCCATCGGTATGCGGTCTCCGTCCTGGCCAACATCAAGATGAAGAGCCCGCGCAACTTCGTGAAGTGGCAGGCCATCGCCTGATCTCAAGGAAAGGAAAGCATGAGCACCCTGACTGCTGATCCCGGATTCGCTCGCGGCCAAACGCTGGGCATTACCAACACGAACGTCTATGACGCTCAGGTTGGTGATGGCTCCCATCTGCTGGGCGTCCGCAAGACCTTCCGGGACGAGAATCCCAAGACCGGCGCTCTCCTGAGCAACCACACGGTGGACTGCATCTGCGTCAAGAACACCAGCGGCTCGGCGATCCTGCCGGGCGCGGTGGTCAAGTTCGATGCCGATGCCATCCTCACGGAGGTGGACGGCGGCGCTGTCGCTGCCACCCTGCTTATGGGCGTGGCGGACGAATACCTCCCGTCGGCCGGTGTGCCGAACAACGAGGTGTTCTGGGTGGTGGTGAGCGGGCCCTCGACGGTCACCAAGACGGCGACCAGCGTGTCGGCAGGGGCCGCCTACGGCCCGTCGGCGACCGCTGGGTCGGCTGCTGCGCAGGGCTCCAACGCCCTGCTTGGGTTTGCCATCGCGACCAGCGCCACGACCTCCGGCCGGGTGCTAGTCAAGACGGCGGCCGGATTCTGAGTCGGGCCGAGCTGCAACGATCTGCGGGGGCGGGTGCGGCATACAGCCTCACCCGCCCCCTGTGGTTTTATGGTATGCTGTACGGCTGAACAGCATGGATGCGCAGCAGGCCAAGACGTGCAAGGATTGCGGGAAAAACCTGCCGGCCTCGACGCTGCACTTCCGCAAGCGGAAGGATGGCTCTCTCGACATTCGCTGCCTGGTCTGCCGGCGGTCAAAGCTGCGAGGGAAGCGCAAAAAAGAGGACGCCCGCTCCCTCCGGGACATCGAGGTGGGCGCAGTCGCCAGCTTCATGACGGCGGCCACGACCGGCGGGGAGAGCATTCCGCACAGCTGCGAGGTCCTGGAGCGGCTGATGGAGTACTTCGGGGGCGTCAGCGGATTCACCTCGCTCCTGGTCAAGCAGTACTTCGACAGCCCGGCCGGCGGAGCCACCCGCACCAAGATGCTGGACTCCGTCCTGCGGCTGGTGGTGAAAAACACCGACCAGGGTGGAGCCAAGAAGCCGATGGGCCAGTGGACAGACGACGAGCTGGAGTCCGAGCTGGACGGCCGGCTGCGCGCCCTGGCGGCGCAGTTTCAGGGGAGGATCGTTGATGGCACGCTCTCGCAGGAAGAAGCCGCAGGCCCCGCCACCGCTGCCGTCCGTCGCGAAGCTCAGCGGCTTCCAGGCCCAGCAGCTGAAGGAAATCCAGGCCGAGCTGGCCGACCGAAGAGTCGAGGCCCTAAAGCTGTACGAACCGACGCCCCTGCAGGCGGAGATGCACGCCTGCCGGGCGAGTGAGGTGATCGTGCTGGGCGGTAATCGCTCCGGCAAGTCCTTGTCCACGTTTGTCGAGGACGCCCGCGCCGTCACTGGCAACGACCCGCACAAGAAGTACCCCGAGCGGGACGGCAATCTGGTGATCATTGGCCGGGACTGGAAGCACATCGGCATGGTGGTCTATCCCATGCTGTTCCGGGCTGGCGCCTTCAAGATGATCAAGGACGAGAAGACGGGGGCCTGGCGGGCATACAACCCGGCCCGCGACAAGGCCCGAGCCGCAGAGGCCAAGCTGGCGCCTCCCCTGATCCCGCCGCGCATGGTCAAGAAGATCAGCTGGCTGCTCAAGAGCGCCCGTTACGTCCAGAGCGCCGAGCTGACTAACGGCTGGACGATCTACTTCTTCAGCTCCGAAGGCGAGCCCCCGCAGGGCTTTCAGGCCGACCGCGTCCACATCGACGAGGACTTGGCGTCAGAGGCCTGGCTTCCGGAAATGCAGGCCCGGCTGGCGGACCGCAAGGGGCGGCTGTGCTGGAGCGCGATGCCCCACAGCAAGAATGACTCGCTGGCCGGCCTGTCAGAGCGCGCCGACAACGCCGTCCAGGCCGGCAACCCCAACCCGGACATCGTCAAGTTCGTCCTCCGGTTCCTCGACAATCCCCATATTGACGAGGACGAGAAGCGCAAGAATATCGAGCGCTGGTCGGCGCTGGGCGAGGACGTGCTGCGGATGCGCAGTGAGGGCGAGTTCGTCACGGACTCGATCCTCTGCTACCCCACCTTCACCATGGCGGTCCATGGGTACGAGCGGTCGGAGCTACCCAAGAACGTCGTCCCGGACGACTGGACCCGCTATGCCGCTATCGACCCGGGTCACGTTGTGACATCGGTCATCTTTGGGGCCGTTCCGCCCGACGAGTCGATGCTCCTGGTCTACGACCAGCTCTACATCCGGCAGTGCAATGCCGTGATCTTCGGAGAAAAGTTCGCCGAGAAGACGAAGGGGCAGTCCTTCCACGCCTTCATCATTGACATGCACGGCGGGCGGATCCGGGAAATCGGCTCAGGCCGCCTCCCGGTCGAGCTGTACACCGAGCAGCTCCGCCAGCGCAATGTCGCTAGTGCTGTCACTGGCAGCAGTTTTCTTGCGGGCTGTGATGACATTCAGGCCCGGATGGCGGCCACCCAGAGCTACATGCACATCCGCCCGGAGGGCACGCCACAGCTGCGCATCCTGCGGGGCGCTGTGCCCGACCTGGAGCGGGAGATAAAGCGCTACAAGAAGAAGGTGAACTACCTGGCCGGCACCTACGTGGTCACTGACGAGCCGAACACGCGCGGCGAGGTCCACGCCTGCCAGTGCCTCGAGTATCTCTGCGCTTACAGGCCCCGATACCACAAGCCTAAGGTCGCGCTTGCAGAAGAGCCCTGGTACGTTGAGTGGAAGCGCCGGCGCGCTAAGCGACTCGGCGGAGAAGGCTTCGTCTATCTGGGTCCAACAACGGGAGTTCCTCATGGTCATTGACTACGCGCCGCCGACCGTCCGTCTCGGAGACACCGTCTACTGGTATCAGGATCCGGCCACGCTGGCCGAGCCGCAGCTGGGCTGGGTGTGCGCCCGCCCGGGCAGCGTGACGGTCACTCTGCTGGTGTTCGCTCCCGGAGTGGGCTTCGTGGAGAAGCCGAGCGTGCGCTACAAGGACGATCCGGGCCTGAAGGAGAACCCGGCCTGGCGCTCATGGGGATGCTGGGACTTCAGCGAAGCGCACAAGGACCTGGCCCGCACCCAGCACGTAGCCACCCAGATGGCCATTTCCCACGAGCGCAAGGCGAAAACCGATGGCGGCAAATGACACCGGCGAAGACGTCCTGAAGGCCATTTCTTCCGGCTGGCTCAAGAAGATTGAGCTGGGCCTGAAGCACAAGCGCCCCTTTTCGCAGGACGCCCGCGAAGCCATGGACTTCTTCGATGGCCCGCACAACTGGTTTTGGAAGGAGGAGTACTCCCGGAGCGAGTACGGCTACAACCGCTCCATCTCTCCGCCGGGATTCCGGATGCAGCTAAACCGCGTGTTTGAGGTAGTCAAGCTGTTCGCCAGCGTGATCTACCACCGCAACCCGGTCCGGCAGGTTTCGCCCAAGAGCTTCCCGGAAGTCCCTCCGGAGGCGCTGGGGTTGGATCCCAACAACCCGGAGGTGGTGCAGCAGTTCCAGATGGCCCTTGAGGAGACGGCTACGCGCGATCAGATCCGGCGGGTCGTGGCCTCGCTCCTGTCGGCCTACCTGAACTACACACCGAACGAGCTGGGGCTGAAGACCCACAGCCGGCGGGCCGTCGACGAGTCGATCATCAAAGGCGGCGGGGTCTGGTGGACGGAGCTGGTGACCGATCCCGGCAACCAGCTGCGCTCGGTGGGGAGCTTTGCGGACTCGGTGGACAACCTGGTCCTGGATCCCGACGCCACAGAGATCGAGGACATCACCTGGTGCGCCCGCAAGTGCGTGCACCCCATTGACGTCGTGGCGCGCCAATACGGCGTCGACCCGGAGCTGCTGCGCGGCAACCTCGAGGGCCGGACGTCCGCCCCGCTCGAGGACGCCTACGCAGACCGCCGGGCAGGCGACGATAAGGGCACGGGCCGCCGGGTCGGCAAGACCAACGACCTGATGACCTACTGGAAGGTCTGGAGCAAGACCGGCTTCGGCGACCGGCTCAAGGACGCCCCGAAGGAAAAGCGCGGCTTCTTCGATGCCGTCGGAGAAAACGCCTACATCGTGGTGGCGGACGGCGTGCCGTTTCCGCTCAACGTCTCGCCAGACATTCTGGCCGAGCAGGTAGATGAGGCAACCGGCCTGCCGGAGTCCATGTTCCGGGCCGTGCAGTGGCCGATCCCCTACTGGGCCGAAAGCAACGGCTGGCCCTTCACGATGCTGGCCTTCCACCGCAAGCCCGGCTACGTCTGGCCGGTGAGCCACATCAAGCCGGGCATTCCCGAGCTGCGCTTCCTGTGCTGGGCGTTTTCCTTCCTGGCGCAGCGCGTGGCCGTAAGCTGCGAGACCCTGATTGGCGTGTCGAAGGCCGCCGACCAGGACATCAAGGACCAGATCCTGTCGCAGTCGCAGGGCGGGTTCAAGATCGTGGAGCTGAGCGAGATTCTGGGGCGCAGCGTGTCCGACGTGATCTCGGTGTTCCAGCTGCCCAACGCCACCAACGAGATCTGGAACGTCATCAGCGCCGTCACGGACATGCTCGAGAAGCGGCTGGGCCTGACAGAGCTGGTCTACGGCATGACCAATACCCAGATCAGATCAGCCACAGAGGCTAACGTCCGCGCCGAGCAGATCAGCATCCGCCCGGACGACATGGCCGAGTGCGTCGAGAATGCCATGACAGAGCTGGCTCGCAAGGAGGCCCTGGCGGCCCGGTGGCTGCTGACGCCGCAGGACGTGGCTCCCATTGTGGGCCCGCTTGGCGCGGTGGCGTGGGAGCAGCACGTCATGGCAATGGAGCCCATCCAGGTCGCCCGGGAGTACGAATACCGGATCGAGTCTGGCAGCGCCCGGAAGCCCAACAAGGCTACCCGGGCGGAGCAAATGCAGGCGGCCCTGCAGAATCTGGGGCCGGTCCTGAGCGGCCTGATCGGCTCCGGGATCGTGGATCCGTTCAACGCCCTCGTCAAAGACTGGGCCGACTCGCTGGACCTGGATGCCACGCCCTACCTGGTGCCGCCTCCCCCTCCACCACCTCCACCCCCAGAAATGATGCCGCCAGGCGCGCCGCCGCCAGAGGGACTACCGCCGGATGGCATGCCCCCAGAGGCCGTTCCGCAGCTCCCGCCGGAGATGATGGCATGAGCGACCTCCCATACGACATCTCCGTAGCGGGCCCGGACGTCCAGGCGCACTACCGCAAGCTCGTCAGCGCCGGCCAGACCCCGCGCTTCGCCGAAATGGCCGCCTTGCAGCAGCCACCCGGCACGCGAGGCACGGACAGGGCCTTCATGCAGGGCCGCCTCAATAACCAGCAGTTCGCCGACATGAACAGCCCGCTGGCCCAGCGGATGCTCCGCGAGGCCAAAGCCGCCGGAATCTCCACCAGCGGCCGGTTCTACATGGGCGGCCTGGCCGACAAGCGCGCGCATCTGGATCCAAAGGCGTGGGTCGACAGCGTGGCGGACATAAAGAAGGTGGCGCAGGAGCGCGACCTGCACGTGCAGGGCATCGTCGAATACACCCCGCCCGAGAAGCCGCCCAAGAAGAGTGTCGACATTGCCCCCGACATCCTCCGGGAGCAGGTCCGCAAGGAGATCAAGGCCAACCCCTCGCTCAAGCGCCAGGACGCGATCGAGCGGGTCAAGGACCGAATTGTTCCCCACTGGAAGCGCAAGGCTAGGTAGACCGTGCAAGACAAGGACTTCAAGGCCGACATCCACAGCAGGACGGCGGCAGACTGGACGCTAGAGAATCCCTTCCTCCCCAAGAATGACCTTGGCGTCGAGATGGATACCGGCCGCATGAAGCTCGGAGTGGGCCAGCGATGGGCGTCCACGAATCACCTTCCGCCGCCCGGGTTCGTGGGCTTCACGAACATCGTCGCCCTGACGCAGGCGGCGTACACCGCACTCGCCGTGAAAGACCCCCAGACCCTCTACATCATCACCTAGCATGGCTGCGGCAGTCGGCACAACCAGCGTCCTTTTTCGCGTCGGCAGCGGCTCGCCGTCGAAGGTGTTCCTGGGCAGCGCGTCGGTGCAGAGCGTGCCAGGCGCGCCGGAAATGATCGAATGCTGTGCCGATGTCAACTCGCTGGTGGTGTTCTACCCGCCCACTGACGGTGGCTCCCCTATCTTGGATTATGAAGTCTGGGTCGATAACGCACCGCTGGACGACTACGCCCAAGGCGCCGTTGTCACCGGCCCCGTGTACGACCCTAACTCTCCTGCTGGCTCGCTGACAATCACCGTTGAGGGCGAGTCCTTCGACGGCCTGGATGTGTCGGTGCGCGCCCGCAATGCTATCGGCTACGGCCCGCTGGCCGCTGACATTGTCGGCCAAGTCTGCTAACGGCTTCACATCACCCTACTCTTGCGACATTCACCATGCCGATGAATCCGAGACTCCTGCGTCCGACCGCCAGCGGATTCAATCCCCGCCAGATCAGCGGTCTAGCCCTCTGGCTGGACGGTGCGGACGCCTCGTCGCTGTACACCACCGACGCGGGGCCGGTGACGGCAGTGGCGAGCCCGCTGGAGATCAGCGGGTGTGCGTTGTGGCTGGATGCAAGTGATGCGGGGAGCATCACAGAGTCTGGCGGGCTGGTGAGCCAGTGGGCCGACAAGAGCGGCAATAGCCGCCACGCAACGGCCAGCACTACCGCACGGCCAACGACAGGGACGAGGACTGTTGGCGGCAGGAACGCTCTTGATTTTGACGGGGCTGCCAACTCAATGGCGACCGGCGGGTCGGCGTTCCCCACCGCTGCAACGCACACGGTGTTCCTTGTCTACCAACTGGACACCGCATCGCAATCGCGGACGAGTGTTCTCTTGACGGCGGCAACGATTGCTCACCAAGAAATCCGCGTGGCGGGATTCGGGTCAACCGCGATCAACTATATGTTCAACAACAATCTTGGGACTTCGATGACTTCATCCGTCATCGGGCTTGGTCCCGTTGTTTTTTCGGCTCGGGAAGCATCAGCGTCGATGCGATCTGCTGGGGCGGGCGTGGTGTCTGCCACCAGCGGGAGCGCGGCTGCGTGGAGTTCCGGCTCAATGCTCATCGGCAGCCGCACGGCTGGCAACTTTGTCGATGGCCTGCTCTGCGAAATCATCATCTATCCGACAACGCTCACTGATTCGCAGACCGCATCCGTCGAAGCCTACCTCGCCGCCAAGTGGGGCATCTCTGGCGTCCACGCCCCCGCCACCGCGACCAGCGATCCGGTGGGGTACTGGGGCGACAAGTCAGGAACCGGGCATTTCTCTCAGGCTGTCGCGACGGCGAGGCCGGTTGTTGGAAGCCAGAATGGCCGGAAAACAGTTGCGCTTGATGGCGTGAATGATTTCATGACCGCCGTCAATCCGTTGCCTACATCGATGCCGCTGACGTTTTTTGTTGCCCAGAGGATCGTCGCTGGCACATCGTTTGGGATGACGTACACAATGGCGACAGAGTTCAACGTTCGGCAAGCCGGTGGGGGTGGCGTTCTTTCGATCATTCCCGGCACTGCCATCACAGGAACGTCCCGCACTGGTTCAAGCGACATTCTGTCGATTACCTATCCATCCAGTGGCAGCAATACATTTTTTGTTAACGGCGCCCGTTTTCCTCTGGAGGATACAGGCACGCGGCCAGGGCTGACGGGCACACACGCGATTGGTGTCCGGCGGGCTACGGACGGGACGCTTACGTTTTACGCCAACGTGCAAGTGGCAGAGATACTTGCCTACAACGCCGCCTTGACAGCCTCGCAGCGGCAGCAAGTGGAACGCTACCTCGCCGCCAAGTGGGGCATCACCCTCGCCCCGCAGGTCGCTGACGCCGATGCGCAGGCGTGGGTGAGCCGCGTCTACGCCGCTGGCTCTACGGTGTCGCAGCCGGTCGCTGACGCCGTCAATGACTTCGTTGTGGGCTGCAAGGCAGACGGCATCTGGGATGCGATCAAGGCGTCCTGCATCCTGGCGGGTGCGGACACGCTGGCTGGGGCGTTGGTGCCTCTGAAGGGTGCCGCGCCGACGAATAACGGGCCATTCGTCAGCGGCGACTACAACCGCAAGACGGGGCTGGTGGGCAATGCCTCCAGCAAGCACCTTGCGTCAGGATTCTTTACGGACTCGCTGACGGTAGGAAATGGTCATCTGGCGGTTTACGCATCCACCGGCATGGGGGCCAGCGAAACAGCCATCGGCGCGAACGCAGGGGGCGGCGGGCTTATTATTCGCAACCTGTCTGGCAACATTGGCGTCCGGCTTTTTACCGGCGCGGACGGCGGGCCGTCGTCCGTTGGTGGGGCTACTGGATTTATCGGCGCGGCGAGGCCAGGAAGTCCTGAGTATTCCGTGCGGGCGAACGGCACCACTACGACGCACGGCGGGCTGATTAGCGGACTCAGTTCCAATCAAAACATCTCAGTTTTTGCGCTGAACAATGCTGGCGCAATCGCGGCGCGAACCGCTGCCCGGCTGGCGTTCTACTCCATTGGGGACAGCCTGAATCTTACGCAGTTGGACTCGCGTGTCTCGGCCCTCATCACCGCCATTGGAGCGGCCCTTGT
>Ga0208697_1000075_pt1 | contig 16185 bp, 37 predicted proteins | sample LakMenEpi12Sep08_FD_150688 | JGI IMG/M metagenome (GOLD analysis project Ga0208697, IMG submission 150688) | Freshwater microbial communities from Lake Mendota, WI - 12SEP2008 deep hole epilimnion (SPAdes) | ecosystem: Environmental > Aquatic > Freshwater > Lake > Epilimnion/Euphotic zone ...
TCCTAACATAATCCTAACATAATCCTAATGAAATCCTAACTTGAAATCTAAAGATTGCAGGGTATAATGCCGATATAGAAAGAAAGGGAGAAAGAAAAATGGAAAACATGAAAATGAAAATCATGCGTGAGATTATTAGCCTTCGTTATGATTTGGACAACTATCGTGAGATGAGGATGTTTGGAAAGGTTGCGGAAATTAGGTTGGAGATTGCAAGGTTGGAAGCCATGCTTTCCGAAACCTACTAATTTTTTTACTTGCAATTACCGATACCTAATGTATAATCGTGGAATGATAATCGAAACCAAAATGGAGAGAATGAAAATGGAAACGACGATTCGACCGGTCAAGGGTATGTATTTTTCGGCAATTCGGAACCGTGACGATAAGGTTTTCGTCGGTCAAATCGAGTCGGTCAAGAGCATGGGCATGAAGGGTACGATGGTCGTGGTCAAACTTGCCGATATTGGCAAGTATGGTAGCGTATACCTTGACGAATGCTACAATTATGCTTGGAGCGATTTTGAACTGCCCGCTCTCCCCGGAAGGGGGGAGTGAGGATAGACCGGCGGTTATCGGGATACTTTGAACTCTCCCCATTATGGGGAATAGAATAAAGGAAAAAAATGAGCGTTGCCGAAATGATTGTGAAGTTGGAGTCGGATGGTATGGTAGTTTCGGTCGTGAACGATCCGAATATGCTTCATGTTGACGGTTACCATCCCCCTCATTCTAAGGGGTTGCCCGATTGGATTTGGGATTGCCCCGGATGGGGAATATCATCCTGCGGATTCGCTCGAGTGTTTATGTTCAAGGTGGGTTAACCCACACTAGTAAGGTAACTAAAAATCTCCCCCGTAAAGGAATATAACAATGCTAACTCTTGAAACTGCTATCCCTGTTTACAGTTATCATTGGCTTTGCCAAAAGATGAAAGATCGTGGGCGAGTTTGCATCCGTTGTAATGTTAATGGTAATAGCGTACAATTGTATGGTATCATTAATGGTATGCGGCCCGAAGATGGTAGCGGGCGACACTGGCTTGTTACTATCTATGATAATGGTAATAGTAGTGAAGTTTATGTAAGAGCGGAATAATATTACTGTAACAGCCGATCCTATCGGCTGGCAAGATGGGCTATAGCCAGCGAAACTGCCAAAATGGCAGGCCGGCCGCGAAAACTGCCAAAATGGCAGGCCAGCAAATCTTGTGCCACAAAATAATTTTCTTTTGGCATGAAATTATATTTGGATTTTCGGAAAGATTTTGCTTGCAATCTAAAGTATGGGTTGTAGAATACCGATATAGAAAGCAGGAGAAAAGAAATGAGCAGGTTTTTCAGCGATGTTTTCCGGTTTGATTTTGGTGATGATGATTCTGGTATCTGGTGGGAGGCTAGGGTCACGATTGATGCTGATTATGACGCTATAAAGTCGTACACTATTATGGGTGTTCACGTTGGCGGTCAGATTAGGAAGTGGAATCAGATTCCTTCGGAGTTGGTCGAGAGTATTCAGAACAGAATGGATAGTGTAGAAACGGCCGAGTTTTTGCCTTGATTTTCTAAAACTTAGTCTGTAGAATACCGATAACCCTAGCAGGAGAAAAAGAAAATGACTCACGCCGAAGCAGTGTCGATGGTTCGTGGCAAGCGTAATGCTGATCGTCGCAAGGTTGGTAATAATACTTACGCCGAGATTCTGCATGATGGTACTGTAGCAATTAAGTTGCATAATACCTATGTTGTAAAGATTAATCCGAATGGTACCTATACGCTGAATAGTGGCGGATGGCAGACCGTTACTACTAAGGATAGGATTAACCAGTATAGCCCACGGCGAGTATACCAGCGAAAGTATGAATGGTTTGTGGATATTAATGGTAAGGAATATCCTTTTATGGATGGGATGGTGGTGGGATGATCGAAATGGTAATGATACTTTTTGGATTGTGGTGTGTTATTGTGTTTGCTTCCATTTGTGTGTGGATTTTTGATATGGGAAGTGATGATAATTGGCAGAATAATGTAACGGCTGATGATCTTAGGGAATTGGGTCGTTTGTTTGATAATTCAAAGGGTAATTAAAGGAAAGGGCTACGGATGGCCGATATGTATATAGATTGGACTAGTTTTTGTGTGGGACTTGTTATTGGTTTTGTGTGCTGTTGTTCTGTTTGTAATCTTATTTTTCCAATAAAGAAAGATTAAATGAATACTGCGGATAAAATGCTGTTAACTTTTTGTTTTATTGTTGGTTGCGTTGTAACCTATTTTATTAACTAAACTTTAACACCCTGCCAAAATGGCAGGCCGCGCCGCCGAACTGCCAAAATGGCAGGCCAGCAAATCTTGTGCCGCAAAAATTTGTTGATTTGGCATGAAATTATTTTTCGATTTTCGGAAAGATTTCGCTTGCATTGGTCGATATTGAGTGTAGAATGAACGCATCACAAGGAGAAATCAAATGAGCATCTTTGCAAGCGACGATGAAATCAATGCCTTCCTGAATCAGTTGGCCGATGACGGTACGCTTGAGCCGCTGGTCGAGCCTATCGACTGTGAAGACTGCCACCCGATGGATTGGGCAGAAGTCACGGGCCTTGTGGATGAGTTGGCCGATGAGATTTATCCCGAGCCGATGGTTGACAGCGATGGCCAGTTATGGTATGTTGGTTGAAAAGGAGAAAAGTCATGAGTCACCCTGATCCACTGTTTGATCCCGATAACGCTTACGAGGATGATGATATGGTTGTTGAGCATGATCCTAGTGACGCTCTTTTGGCCGAATATCTGTACGATAACAAAGAGGATATTTATATGGACAATGATACTAACTACGATGATTACAACGATTTTTACGATGAGGATAACTCTGGAGAGATTGATTGGTATGATGAGGGTGATGATAGTATGGATGGCGATCATGAGAGTGCATTGGCTTCCGCTGGATGGGGAACCGATGAGGACTACGGTTATTATGGCGAAGATGTAGATTATCGTGAGGATTTCCATAGTGATGATGGTTATGGCGATTATGGGGAGGATTACTAATGAAAAAGGTAAATAGTAATTATCAAAAGGCTATTGAGCGTATGGAAAAGGAAACGGCCCGTGCAATTGCTGCGGTTGAACGACTGAGCAGATTGCATGCCCAAACCGCTAAAAAGTAACGGACTGCCAAAATGGCAGCCGGGCCGCGAAATCTGCCATAATGACAGAATAATTTTTTACAGATTTTCTCTTGACAAGCCGATAACTAAGGATACAATGGCTAACATGAATACTAACTTTTGCTACTCTGGTATCACTTGGAAAGTTTATAGGTATTCTCACACTCTTGTGGGATATGTTGTGGCATCGTCACAGTATCAAGCACAGATTCTCGCCAAAGAAAAGTTTGGGGATTTTGTGTGGATTGAGCGAGTTCGTTGTCTTGGCTAATCCTTCGGATTTGGGCGGCGTGGGCGTAGTCAGCGAAAAGTTCTTGACAAAATATTCTTTTATCATAGAATATGGCCATGCTTACCTCACGACAAATTTATTTGTTGTCCAAAACCAATCTAAAGGGTTATGGCGGTAAAGAGAGTATTCTTTCTTCAATCCTAAATAGTGTTGAGGGTTGGGAAAGATGTTCTCACAGACTGTATGATTATAAAAATGATATGCTCGGATGCTTGATCGAATGTAAAAAGCAGGCCGATTTGCAATGGCTTGATCCTAGCAAATATCATAAATTGAGCAAAGAAGAAGGGGAGATTCGTTTTCTATTTATTGTGCTAGATAAAAAGGGATTTGTTGATCTGGTATTCTCTGTGCGTACTAGGGATTTTGTTGATAGATTTTGGTCTAAGGATCATGTAAGGGATGCTTATGAGTATATTTGTAAGTATCCTAAAGATCAGATCAAATCTAGTTTGAAAACACGCAAATTCTATGCCCAAAATCAGGACATTGTGACCACTATTTACTGCAAAAAAACTCACGCAATGGTGGCTTGACAACCGATAGAGTATAGTGTAGAATCTGAACAAAGGAGAAAGTTATGACACGAGATGAATTGGCTAAGATTCTGGAAACGTTTGCTTGTTGTGTTTTGAGTACCGCTCAGTCCGATTTGAGTGTGGATGCTCAACATGAGTTGATTACGTTTGGTATTGACAATATCGCGGATACTGTTATGCTGTTTGTTGAGCGACCAGTTCCAACCTCTAGTGCTAACTGAAAGGTGATTTATGCCTAATTGGTGCTTGAATAATCTGACTGTTGAGCATAGTGATAGTGCTATGGTTGACCGATTTGAGAAAGCATATAATGCTGGTACTGTTTGTAATGAGTTCTTGCCTATGCCAGAAGATATTGGTGATGGGTGGTACGGTTGGTGCATAAATAACTGGGGAACAAAGTGGGATATTGGAGCAGATATTGGTACAGATAAAGAGGAGTGTTATGGGCTAAAGGGTACTAGGGTTGGTAATCAGGTTAGTGGAACATTTGATAGTGCTTGGGCTCCTCCTACTGGTTTGTATGAAAAACTGGTAGAGTTGGGATACGATGTAAGGGCCAGTTATTTTGAACCGGGTATGGCGTTTTGTGGTATTTATGATAATGGTTTTGATAACTATATTGAATATACTGATAAGGGTATGATTCCTGTTGCTTTGTGGAATGAGTTCGATATGGCAAACTTTTTCTCTGATGATGAGGTAGAAGCATAGTGCTTGCCTCGGATCATCATTTTATTTTATTTTGGCCTGTTGTTATAATGGCAATCTATTCTGCTTTTGCTTACTTGGGAGATTGAATGAACCAGATCTGCCAAAACGGCAGGCGGGCCGCGAAAACTGCCAAAGTGGCAGAGAAAAGATTTTTCTAAACTCTCGCTTGACAAGTGCCGATAACTAATGTAGAATCGAGAGACACGAAAGGAAAAGAAAATGACCTACAACGGCTTCAAGAACTACGAAACTTGGAATGTGGTGCTTTGGATCAACAATGACGAGGGACTGTATAATCTGGCTCGCCAGTGTTCATCTTATGATGAGTTTGTGGATTGTATGAATGATTTGGGTAGTTCGATTGGATATCAAACTCCAGACGGCGTGGCTTGGAACGATTCTGGAATCGACCGTGAATCCGTGAATCGTGATTGGGTTCAAGATTTTGTTGAAGTTGACGCTTGACAAAGGCCGATAATAGTGTAGAATGGGTGAAAGGTTTTCAAACGAAAGGGTTACAAATGAGTAATGAGATGATGATTGGTGCTGGTGTTGTCGGTGGTATGATTCTGGCTAGTGTTGCGTTTATTCTGTTTCATATCTATGCTGGTCTTCGTGATAGTCTGACCAATGCACGGGTTGGCAGTGTTTATAACTTCCTGTACGAGCAGCCGCTTCATGGCGAGCCTGAGCGTTACATGGCAAGGGTTCTTGAGGTTCATCGGTTGTCTCAGGATAGTATCAACAGATTGAACGCTAGGAGTCGCTATCGTCGATATGATGGTAACTTTCAGCGTACCACGCATCTGGTGACTGCTCAAACTCCCGATGGTAAGATTCGCAACTTCTATGCCGAGCGTACCAAGAACGTGCGTCGGCCCCTCTTGGGTGGGGTTGCTTTCAAGACCGGCTTGGCCAGCCTCCTCTTCTGAGGGGGTTGTGCTAAGGCTCTGCCAAAATGGCAGGCCGGCCGCGAAAACTGCCAAAATGGCAGAAAGATTTTTGTAGATTTTTTTAGTTGACAAGCCGATACTACATTGTAGAATGATTGAGTAAGACAAAACAAACTTTCGTGGGTTCATGCTTCGGACTAGATTGGATAACCTATCACGATAAACCTCCCGTTCAGCGAAGACGTAATCATCGCCGGGGTTGACAGCAAGGTTATGTGCTGTATAGTGGTACCAATCTATGGGGGATCGCGTCCTCACCACGACCAATACAATCAGTAACCGTCACCAAGAGCCAGATGAATCGGTCTTATGTGCTAGCAATGCCGATTCTAGGGAGGTTTCCGTGGGCGGTTTCCACCAGTGTTTACCTTGCTCCAAGGGTTCATAATATCGGGGTATTGGTGGATTATAGGAACTGGGGCGAAAATAGTTCCGCTGATTTTTTCTTATTGACTTGCCGATAATATATGGTATAATGGTGGAAAAGGAGAGAAGTAATGTATATGTGGTATGTTTTTAGAGATAAAGAACTTTTAGGATATGTTCATGCTCCGTCTTTATATCAAGCCAAAGTATTAGCATATACCGATTTTGGAAATGACGTAACTTTAAAGAAAAGTAAAACATATGACCGTTAATGAACTTATTGAGCAGTTGAAGAACTATCCTGGCGACATGAGGGTGTTGACTCTTGGGTATGAGGGTGGGTATAATGATACCAAACTCCATACCGAAGAGATTGTGTTCAACTTCTCTAAGAATGATGCTTGGTATTATGGGCCTCATGAATGTGTGAAGTATACGGATGGTGATATTGGTACAAAGTGCTTAATTGTTATAAGGGCTAAATAATGGAATGGATTAGTTTTTTTGGTCCTAGACGCCCTATTAATGGCCAGAAAGTTTACTATTTTGGTGAGTATATTGGGGTGTGGCAGGGAAGGTATGAGATTCATAGGGACGATCCTGTGAGTGAACATATTCTTATTTGTGAAGAAAGTCCTGGTGTGGTAGATCGTATGGATGCTCCATGGTGGATGCCATATGAGGGACAACCAAAACCAGATCGACCAGAAACCGATTATCCAAAGGATTATCCTCAGTATGAATAAAGAACGTGAAAAGGCTATGGTTTATATTCTGAGTTTTTTCAGAAGTAAAATGGCTGCTATGAATAAACATAATGTAAGCCAAGTTAAGGAATATATCTCTACTCATGAGATTGCCGTATCAGAACTTGTAGATATGTATGTAAGGTTAGTTTATGAAAACTCTTAGTGATATTTGTCCATGTGGGGCGTGTGATGTACTTGTGTGGAAGTATGATGATTATGGAATAATCTGGAACTTCTGCCAGCAATGCCATTGGTGGTATATCGACAACGATTAACTGCCATAATGGCAGGCTGGCCGCGAAATCTGCCAAAATGACACCTAATATTTTCTATAGATTGGTATTGACAATGCCGATACTTAGAGTATACTTAGGGAAACAATGGACGGGGGTAGCCACAATGATATCAAAAGAGGCTATCTGAAATGCTGGTCGAGTATGGCGGAAGCCGACATTGTTTTTCCTAATCCTTCGGATTTGGCTGGGGTGGCTGTAGTCAGCGAAAGTTTAAAGATCTTGACAAGGTTTGGTCGATAAGATATACTACAACCATGAAAACAAAACAACCACACGGCGAAGTGCGATTTCATTTGTCCAGAGGCGAGCATTATATGCACTGGCAACTGAAAGTTATGCAAGGAAGTAAGAAAGTTGATGTTTATTATTATAATCCTGCTGAATATCAGTTAGAGATGCGGGGTTGTAGGCTGATTAACAAGCCCAATAAGGCTAAACAGGTATTTGATGCTGGTGTGCATGATGTGAGTGGATGGGTAAGATGTGAAGAGTTGATGTTGAGAAAGGATTTTCATCCGATTTTGCCTGTTGACAATCTTGAGAAGTTGTATTATAATCCAATCCGTGACCCACACTGGCGACGAGAAAGCGATTGCAACGAGTTTATTTGGGACGGTAGTGAGTACGCTACTCTACTAACTAACGGCAAACAAGTATATATTTTGGAAGAAAGGGTTTGAAATGATTAATCTGCAACTGAGCGTTCGTGAGGCTATGGAACTGGCTATCTATGCTCCCGTAGAAATGCGTGAGCGTATCACGCAGGCTTTTGAGGTGGCATTGGGTGTGAACCAGCGTTGCACCGTTACCATCACTGGTGGTATGAATCTGGACAATCGTATCAAGTGCATCAAGGCTATTCGACTCCACAGTGGCTGGGATTTGAAGACGGCCAAGGATTGGACCGACTATCTGGTGGGTGGCTGGAAGTATGATAAGTTCGTCCCGGCTTCTGTTGGTGCTAAGCATAGCATTACTCTCAAGACTCCCGAAGCAGCCGAAAATCTGCTGCGTGACCTCGCCGGTTTGGGTTGTGAGGGTTTTCTCTCATGACTGCCAAATCGGCAGGCTCCGCGGGCTGACTGCCAAAATGGCATCCAAAAAATATTCACGAAACCCTCTTGACTAGCCGATACCTTATGGTAGAATGATTGTATCACGCGACAAGACGCTGGTTGACTCCATCCGAAAAAAGTTCAACCTAGCACTTGACAAGTGACGATAAGTGTTGTATGATTGTTTTATTGGTGGTTGATTACTCTTTTTTGGAAAGGTTTTGATTATGCGTACTTATGATTTTGCGGTTGCTGTTGCGTCGGACGCTCTTGATACGGAAGTGGTTGAGGATACGATTCGTCAGGCTCTTGCCGATGGTCTGCCCGAGGATACGCTTGTGGTCGTGAAGGCCCAGGGTATCAAGGACTATAGCGAGCAGGGTTGGAAGGTTGCTCGTAACCGTAAGTTTGGCGTGAGCGTCAAGCAGGCGGGTGACGGTCACAAGGCTAAGACTACTAAGGTTGAAGCGGAGACTGTTGCCTAAGCATAAAACTATGCTATAATAATCCGATATGCCGCTGGTGATACACTGGCGGCTATCGGTATTTATGCTCCCGTAGCTCAAAGGAAGAGCATCCGCCTTCTAAGCGGAGGGTTACAGGTTCGAATCCTGTCGGGAGTATTTGGTGTATAATATGGATAGATATTTATGTTCTATCCATGAGGTAATATATGAAATGCGTAAAATGCGGTCAAATAGAAAAGAAACCATATAAGGTTAAATCTGGCAGACGTAAGGGTAAAATACAAAGTTATTGTCGTAAATGTAATCATGAAAATACCATAGAGCGTCAAAGAGAATTTAAAAGATTATGTGTTGAATATAAAGGTGGTAGGTGTGTAATTTGTGCTTATGATAAATATATCGGAGCATTAGATTTTCATCATGTTGATCCAAGTATAAAAGACTTTGGTATTAGCAAATTTAGAAATACATCATTTAAGAAAAATGAAGTAATTATAAAAAAAGAATTAGATAAATGTATTTTAGTATGTAGAAATTGTCATGCTGAAATACATGGTAATATTACGGGAGCGTAGATCAATCGGTTAGATCGCCAGCCTGTCACGCTGGAGGTTGCGGGTTCGAGCCCCGTCGCTCTCGCTTATGCCAAAACGGCAGGCTCCGCGGCCGAACTGCCAAAGTGGCAGAAAGATTTTTTGGAGTTTTCTGCTTGACAAGCCGATAACCTAATGTAGAATCATTAGCATAGGAGACACAAGATGAAAACGGCAGACGGTAACGACAAGTTGGGTAAGGGTTGCATTGTGGTTTCGCGTCCGGTTGGCGACACTTGCCCACCCGATTGCGATTATCTCAATAACGGCTGCTATGCTGAGGCTACCGAGAATCAGTATAAAAATGCTCGCGTTGCTGGTTTTGCCAACATAGTCACGGAGAAGAATAAAATCCGTGCCATGATTCTTGACGCCAAAAAGCGTAAAAAGTCTATTCGCTGGCATGAGCGTGGTGATTGGTTTTTGAACGGCGAACTTGACCTAGACTATCTTGCTAATGTAACGTGGGCGTGCGAGAGTATTCTTGCTGATGGTGATAGTCTGCCCGATATGTGGTTTTATACTCATATCTATGATGATAGGCTGGTTAGTCTGGAAAAGTATATGAATGTCTATGCTAGTGTGCATGACGATAAAGATATGGGCGAGGCTATGGCACAAGGCTTCAAACTGTTTGCATGGTGCGACAGTGATATGAAAATTGCCCCCAAGCGTCCAAAGAGCAAAGTCAAGGCTGAGGCATGGCGGAAAGCGTTGCCTAAACTTGTGGTGCTAAACGGTGCTAAGTTTGTAACGTGTCCAGAAATCCGTCGTGGTCGCTCGGTTATCACTTGCACTGGCACGAAAGATAGTATATCATGCGATATGTGCGTGAAGGGTTTGGCTAATGTGTTGTTTCCTGCACACTAGGAGTTATCATGGCTAAGTTTTATGTAAAGAGCGGAACTCTTGAAATTATGATTAGCCGAAAGGATGCTCTTGAGGCTAGTATCGCCGGATTGCTCATGACTAATAAGTTTGATACTATTGACGAGTATTTTTATGTTGATGAGAGAGGGTATAGAGATTATGTTAGTGCGGATAACGAGACTAATGTTATCAATACCAAAAGTATTGTAAGGGCCGCCGGGTGGGAACTTTCAAGGGATGATGAACCACTGCCATAATGGCAGCCCGGCCGCGGAAACTGCCAAAATGGCATTCAAGTTCTGCTGATGGATAGCCGATAAAGAATCTATGGAAAAACGCTTGACAAGGAGGCGGCGTATGATACAATGGGTAGGAATCCTGCTAACGGTGGCCGGATTAATTTATACAGGTGTAAAAGATTATCAAAAGGGTGATATAAAAATCCCAACGGTTCAAAAGCATTTGACTCCCGTAAAGTATCCGATACAATACTGTCTAATGGCTTACGATCCTAATTTAGATAAGGTTTTCTACTTACACGAAAATGGGTTATGGTATGATTACGCTCCAGAACAACGACGATATGCGGCCTCGCCGCAAGTACGGGATGGTCAAGGTGAAGGTCAAGGCCCAGTGGGAAGTGGCTACGGGCCACCGCGAACACCGCGATACGCTTATGGACAGTCGCCCCAAGCGTCAGCGTACCCGTCGAGATATTGACAGGAAGTGGCGTCAAGAGTATGATATGTAGTCTGCCGACATAACTCAGGGGTAGAGTAGTTGTTTTGTAAACAACCTGTCGGGGGTTCAAATCCCTCTGTCGGCCTCCGGGATGGTGAAATGGTATCACAGAGGACTTTGGATCCTTTATTCTACGTTCGAATCGTAGTCCCGGAATCGGAGGCTGACGTTTGAGTTGCGGTAGTTGGCGAGTAGCACAACGGTAGTGCAAGCGGCTGTTAACCGCTAGGTTACAGGTTCGAATCCTGTCTCGCCAGTTTTGGCCCCATAGTATAATGGTTAGTATACCGGGCTTTCATCCCGGAGATTGGAGTTCGATCCTCCATGGGGCTACTTGTTTCTCCTAATCCTACGGATTTGGTTAGGGTGGTTGTAGTCAGCGAAAATCTAAAGTTTTTGAGTTGACAAACCGATAACACAATGTATAATGGATCGCTCGGGTCATTAACTCAATGGCAGAGTAGCGGACTTTTAATCCGTAGGTTGTAGGTTCGAGTCCTACATGACCCATTGACAGTCTGATCGGTTTGGTGTAGAATAGAGGAAAGGAGAAAGTGGCTTATGTTTGATGACGATATTTATTATGACTATGAAAGTATTGTAAAAGATACTGATCCTCTTTATGAGGATGAGGATTATAGTGATGATGAATATGATTATGACTATTCTAACGAACGTGAGTTTGACTGTTATTATCACAATATTATTGATGAACTAGATAATTGATCTTTCTCCTCAATGGACGCAACTTGGTGGGACAAGTATCTATTATAAGGATAATCCTTTCTTTCTCTTCTAGTACGTTCGAATCGTACCGTCCATTTTTATGAATGTTTTGAATATGCCAATGGAAGATGTTCGTAAAACTTCTGATGGCAAATATATTCAGGGTGCTAGCCACACTTGCCATGTTCTGAATCATAAAGAACGTAATAAGATTATTATCAAGGCTGTTTGTGATCTGAGAAAAATCTCTGATAGTTTTGATAGCATTGCCTGCTGCGGTGTAAGTGGATTGATGGTGGTTCCACAAATCGCAGAATTACTCAACAAGAATATTGTTGTCGTAAGAAAGGGGGAACGATGCTATTCAGAGTTTCGTACCGAGGGAGTTGCCCCTTTTCGATATATCATATTAGACGATTTAATTTGTTCTGGTTCAACCGTTAAACATATTAAAAGAGTTATCAAGGATGAATACTCGCGTTCCTCTTGTATTGGTGTGTATTGCTATCTGCCTAACGAATGTGCTTATCGTAATAATGAGGAAGGTAATAAACTCTGCCAAAGAGATTTGGGGATTCCTCTACTGAATCTCTGACTGCCAAAACGGCAGTTTCCGCGGCCCGCCTGCCAAAATGACAGACAAAATTTTTCTCAATTCTAACACTTGACAAGCCGATAACATAGTGTAGAATCAGTGCAGTTGAACGATTGATCTGTAACACGAAAGGGATAGAAAATGCCTGCTGCTGTTGAGAAGATGATGTTTGTTGGTGAGACGCCTTGGCATGGCCTTGGCAATAAGGTTGATGAGGGCGTCAGTGTCAATGATGCCATTGTTTCTGCTGGTTTGGATTGGGAGGTTGGTCTGAAGGATTTGCAGACCGTTGATGGGACTCCCGTGAATCATCGTGCCACCTATCGCAAGAGTGATGGTAGCATCCTTGGAGTTGTCGGGCCTCGTTATACCCCTCTCCAGAATAAGGATGCTTTCGATTGGTTCCAGCCGTTTCTGGATGCTAATGAGTGTTCTATCCATACTGCCGGATCGCTCCACAGCGGTCAGAAGGTTTGGGTGCTTGCTCAACTCAACCGTGACAATAGCGAAATTGTTCCGGGTGATGAGGTGTCAAAGTTTATTCTGCTGAGTAATAGTCATGATGGTACTACGGCAATTCGTGTCGGTTACACTCCGATTCGTGTTGTCTGCGTGAATACGTTGTCTTATGCTCACAAGCATACTAATAGCCAACTTATTCGCATCCGTCATACTCGCTCCAGCCAGAAGAATCTGGAACAGGTTCGGGATATTATGGACAACATCAATGTCGGGTTTGAGGCTACTGCTGACCAGTATCGTTTTCTTGCCAGCAAGAGTTTCAATCAGAAGGATATTGAGAAGTATGTTCGTGTTGTGCTGAATATTAAGGGTGCTGACGAGGATATTAAGACTCGTACCCGTAATATTATGGACGATATTCTGACTCGTATCGAAGGCCCGAAGCAGGCTGCGACTAATGTTCGCGGTACTTGGTGGGCTGCCTATAATGGGTTCAATGAATATCTGAACTACGGTAAGGGTCGCACGACTGATAACCGTTTGGATAGCCTCTGGTTCGGCCAGAACGCTAACGATAACAACAAGGCGTTGGAATCTGCTCTGGAGTTCGCTAACGCCATCTGATCCTTTCGTGGTGGGCAGGGCAGGGTCGCCGTAGGGAACGAGGGAATAACCTACGGCGGCTCTAGCCCATCTGCCAAAATGGCAGGCCGCCCGCGCCGAATGCCAAAATGGCAGTGATGTTAACTTAGTGAAAGTTTCTTAAAAAGCCTACTGGACAGTGTTACCATAAGACGATACAATGGAACACAAGTGGTTGTAGAATCAGGACTTAGGAGATTCATTATGCAGAAAGAAATGTTAAAAGTTGTTACTATTCAAATGGATTTGGTTGTGGATCATGACTGTGGTGGAGATAAGCATCTGATTGCTCTTTATCTTAATGATAAGTTATATAATGATCCTGAGTTCTTTGGGGATTTTGGGCCTGAGAATATTGTGGAGGTAAAAGATTTTGAATAATTATATTAACTCTATTATTTACTGTCTAGAGTGTAGTCTGGTTCGAATGAAATGGTATCAGGAAACTGGTGAGACTAGGTTTCTTGATGATGGTGTTGCTTATCTTGATGTGGCTAATATTTATATGAAAGAAATTGTGGAACTAAAAAATGATGAATAATATTGTAGTAATTTTTATGGGTTCAATCGCCCTTGTTGGTATGTTTGTTATTATTGTGGATATGTTTACTAATAAGGGGGATTTTTATTATGATGATACAATTGACCAGTAATGAGGCATGGAAAATTCTAGATGCTATTACTGCATATAAGAAAGATTATGCTGTTAGTGGTGCAGTAGAAAAGACTTTTGGTAATATTGAAAAGAAACTCCGTGAGATTCTGAATGAAAAAAACTAGGTTGTGGATGAGTTATTATACTGGTCAATCATGCCACAAGCAAGAAGGAGATTACTAGGAAATATCTCATATTGTATGTATATATTACTACTTACTTCCTGCATAATATATACTACCAGTTCTGTATACTGTCAAGTTAACTTTTTTTATAACAACACTCTAAGTCACAACCACCTGAAACTCAAGGACTTGCGACACGAGTGCCGATATGTTACAATGACGGTGTGAGGTGTGGGCATCTTTGGTTACAACAACGAGGTGATTTATTCTTTGTATTTTTATGATGACAGGTTTGGTTTTTGGTTTTATCGGTTCAACACAAGTCTAAAGGAGATATTATAGCATAATGAAAACTTTTATTATTACACTAACTACATTTGCTAGTTTGGCCGGGTTTAGTTTTGGTCGTGATCACGGTCGTAATTTTTATTCTCGTCCAGCAGGCCGTATTGTATCAGGAGCAAAGACCGCTTCAAGGGAGGTAGTCAGGCTTCCTGCCAAGGCTGTTAATAAGTGTGTTAATGGGAGATGTAATAGAACATATTAACATTATATAAATTATTTTTCATTATTAAACCCACTTGAGAAATCTTGTGGGTTTATTTTTGGAGAGATGGCAGAGTGGTCTAATGCATCGGTTTACTAAACCGACGAAGGTTAAAATCTTCCGGGGGTTCGAATCCCTCTCTCTCCGTTGTACTATCTAATCTAATCTTTTTGCCCCGATTGCTCGTAGTCAGCATGATTGTCTTATCTAATATTGTCGGGTTGGTTTTTGTGGTTGTAGTCAGCCAACTTTCAGATATTATAATATATGATTAATTATAGTCTAAACAGACCAGCGCCTCTTGATGGTTCAAAGATACTAAAAGATATTGATAAATTAATTAGTACCATACCACATAATGATCGTGCAAACACTGTGCTCAACATTACTTTACAAAAAGTTACCGACTATGCCAGTGACTCTCTTTTACCTAAGATAGAGTATAAGACTGAGGATTGTTCCACCTAATATATTAGGTTTGTTCGGAATGTTCGCAGTCAGCGACTTTATGAAAACACTTAAAGCAGATGAAATACTATTTTTGATAACTTTACCAATTATGATGGTTATTGTGGGACTATCATTTTATAGAGTTATTCCAGATATGATCTCCTTTTGCTCAACAAGACTGTACTGGTTATTTCAATGACTAAGAAAAAGAAAAAAGCAAGCACTAAATGTAGCAAGAAAAAAGGATGCAAAAAAACTTGTTCCAATAATTGTGGCAGAGAAAAGACTTATGGTGATCCTACTCCGGTAAGACCAGTTACGGGCGAAATTTATCCAAAAATTTTCTTTAAAGAAAGTTGGTGGACTAAATTCAAAAGGTTCATAGGATTAGGATAATGAATTTATTTGCCCAATATAATTTTAAGGTCAATCGCCCCCTGGTTCCTACTATGGTGCATGACGATACAACAAGGATGGTGATTATAGTTTTGGGTATTTTGATTTGTGGATTTATCACTTATAAATTTATGAGATATTATAATGGCTTATGATCCCGTCCCCCTATTACTAGTATCATTCTATGTATTAGTATCATCATTTGTAGAGTGGGATTTGTACCGTGAGTGAATTTAAATTTTGGATTTTTATATCACTATTATATTCTTTCTGCATAATTTGCACTTATTTCATAGTTAGGAGAGAAAATGAAAACTGACGAATTTCATAAGCCTTTTATTAAAAGTTTGGTCATAATTGCTATAGTTACTATGTTTGCTATGGTTCTTAGTGACAAATTAGTACATTATTATTCATCCAAGACATATAATACCCACACTTTTACATCTGGAAATTCCTATAATGAGGCGAAAGCAGCAGAATAATAGTTTATAACATCTATTTCTTAATAAAATCGCCGGATTTTTACTTATTAAGAATGGCGGTCATTAAATCTATAGGAAAACAGGCTAAAGTCAAGGTTAGGAAATGGCCGATAATCCACCTTGACAACACTTCTTTCTTGTGGTATACTGTTACTACTGGTAGAGGTATTTTTCTTAATATTTAACGGGGAAAATAAAGTTTTATGTATCGTAACGTGTTGCTCACAGACAAAGAAATAGCGATTCTTAAAACCGTTATTAGTCAAACTTTGGCCGAAAAGATTACTCCTCAAGC
>Ga0208697_1000097_pt1 | contig 14534 bp, 27 predicted proteins | sample LakMenEpi12Sep08_FD_150688 | JGI IMG/M metagenome (GOLD analysis project Ga0208697, IMG submission 150688) | Freshwater microbial communities from Lake Mendota, WI - 12SEP2008 deep hole epilimnion (SPAdes) | ecosystem: Environmental > Aquatic > Freshwater > Lake > Epilimnion/Euphotic zone ...
GAAGACACCGTTAAAGATCACGACGTTCGTATCATCAAACTAGAGTTACGCCGCTAATGGCCGTCGTACATACCACTGACCACGGCGACGGCTACCGCCTGGAACAGTTGATGAACGAACGCGGCGACATCTACTACCGCGCCTGCAAAGACAGCATCTGCCGCTACGCCGAAGACCACTACATCGCCATGATGTATCTCGAAGGCATGGGCTGGGACCCTAAGCAACAAGACCTCCAGTAATCCAAAAAATAATCTGATCTTCCCGCTCAGCTGTCCAAAACGACTGGCGCCTGTACCACTCCAGCCAATCCTCCGAGGACTTCCCAATGTTGCAAGCGAAGCAGCACGCCACCAAATTCTGCTGGTGCGTTAACCCTCCCTTCATTTTTGGGTGTACGTGATCCAGCGTGGCGTTACGTTTTAGGTCGTCACCGCAATATGCACACCTGTTATCCCAGTCGCTGAGAATTGCTTGCCGAAATCTAAGTTTTGCTTCTTTTTTGTTTAAGTATTGGCCATCTTCGATGCGATGGTCCATACCCAGCAGTGGCTACTGAAACGGTAGCCGTAGAAACAGCACCATGCCGCTGGACTTCTTCTCTAGTACAGCTAAACTTGAGTCAAGCTACTGCTTTTTATGACTGACCAACAAGTTGCGGTAACCGCCATTGTGGTGGCGGCCGGTTCTGAAATCATCGGCATGAGCAAGCTCAAGTCCAACAGCTGGATCCAGCTGGGACTTCAAGCTCTCAGCCTGGCGTTTCCCAAGCGCCGTCGCTGATTCACCTGAGGGCTTTGTAATGGCAACCAACAAGATCCGCCTCAGCGATCTTTTCCGCTACTACAAGGCCCTTCCGCACCAGCTCGCCGCTTTGACTGAGCTGGAGCAAGCCATCAACAAATCCAACCCCAACATCCTCGGCCGAGACCAAGGCTGGTTCAAGACTTGGAGTGTGGCCGGCAAACAAAGCAGCTTCCCCAATACCTGGGAAGGCATCCTCGAAGCCGCCCGCGTCGCCGGGGCCAAATTCCCCGAACTTGTTGCCGCCCAGTGGGCACTGGAATCCGCCTACGGCAAACTCGTTTCAGGCCGCAATAACTTCTTCGGCCTTAAGGGCTCGGGCAGCGACACCAAAACCCAAGAGTTCATTAACAACCAGTGGGTGACGATCACCGACAGTTTCATCGACTTCCCCGATTTACTGTCCTGCGTCATCTACCTCGTTGACCACTGGTACAAAGACTTCAAAACCTACAAAGGCTGCAACAACGCCAGCACTAGAGAAGAAGCCGCCCAATGGCTCGTGAAAGAAGGGTATGCAACCGACCCCAACTATGCTGGCAAGCTGATCGAGCTGATGACCCAGCACGCGGGAGCTAAACCTCTCGTCAAGCCAAAAGAAAAAATCCTAAAGGTTGCATACGAGTATCAGCTGGGACCCGACGACGGCGCCACCGGCTACCGCCAGTGCTTCAGCTCCAGCTGCGCGATGGTGGCCCGCTACTACGGCAAGATCTCGGGCGACTACGAGTACAACAAACTCCGCGCCCGCTTTGGCGACACCACCGACCCCAAAGCCCAAATCGCTGCCTTCAAAGCACTGGGACTAACCGCCACCTTCGAGATGGACGGCACAGTCGAAGAGCTGGAGAACGAGATTAACAATGGCTACCCCACTCCAGTCGGCTGGCTCCACAAAGGCCCCGTGAGCAACCCATCCGGCACCGGCCACTGGAGCGTGGTGGTCGGCTTCACGCCTACCCACTTCATCCACAATGACCCCTACGGCGAGGCCAACCTCGTCAACGGTGGATACGTCAGCCACAAGGGCGGCGCGGGCGTCGCCTACTCCCGCAAAAACTGGCTGCCTCGTTGGCTAATTGAGGGTGACGATACCGGCTGGTTCCTTAAAGTTCGCCCTAGGTGACCATGCGCCCCATCGAACACACCACCGAATCCTGCTTCCACAAGGCCGCCACCGACCAGTGGCTGATCGACCGCTTCAATTCCGGCGACTATCGCGGCCTCCTCGAAGCCGCCCTCATCCTGAACACGCTCCACCAGCTGGAGCAAACAAAAGCCCGGTGGGCCATCCGCGAAGCCGCCGACAACCTTACCGGGCAATTTGGCCTAGACCGCGACTCGGCCTAGTCCCCCTTCTCCAACTGCTCGATGTACTGCTGGTACAAGCCGGTGTACAGCGAATGGAGCGGGTGATCGGAACTATCCCGGCCATCCTGTACATATAACCTGTCCAGGAAACGAGTCCGCGCATCATCCACGCAAACCCGCGCCCAGGCTTCCGTCGCCCAATCAGCTGGTGTGTTCATTCTGCTTTTTCTCCACGAGTTTGAGTCGCCGGTTCCGTCCTTCCTTGGGACCGGCATGTGACCGCGCCAGCCTAGGCTTCGGCGCCGCCTCAGGCGGCACCTCCACCATGCAATTCGGGTAAAGATTCCTTGCCACCTGAATCGCGTGATTCAGCGACAACCCCTTTACCAGATCCCGCTTGGCACCCTTACCGGGCAACCAAATCGTTAGCTCGTACTGCCGAAGTTTTCCCTGCGCCGGCACTATTTCCATGACTTGGGGTAGTTGGGTTCTTCAATGCTATGAACAGCAACAAAGCTGTTAGTGCGGTCAGCAACAACTCGCGCCGCCTCGACAGCACGCTCGTACGTGACCCAGCTGGAGGCATCCTCCTTAGTCGCCGTAAAACCGATTCCATTCCCTGGCCCGTAGACCGCTGTGACCCAGCGATCCCCGGCCATCACCACATACCGAGTCATCTGTTGTAATTGAATTACTGTGTAAGTCTAGTAGATCCTACACCATCGGACCAGACTATGAAGACATCTAACTGAGTCTTATGCGTCCGGTCCTGCTTTCGGTTGTTCTTGCCTGGAGCGCATTCTGCCCTCCACCCGCTTTTTCACCGACTCACGCCACAAGGCTTCATCCGCAGCCTCCGCCGCCTTGTATTCCGAGGCCGGCAGAGCTTTTTCAAGCGCGGTATAAACCATATCCCGCAGCAACGCCGTCACCTTTTTACCTTCCCCAGCCGCAAGATTTTCCGCCAGCTTGTACCGATGCGGGTCCAGCAGCAACTGGCAATACAGCTTCGATCCGTGCTTCAGCGGCATGGTACGGGGTCTAGTCTGATACATAGTATCATACTGAGAAACACTAGACACGCGCCATGTCCGAGTATTCCACCCCCTGCTGCAAAGCTGAATACGGCATCGGCGGCGAAGGCTCGACCCACTGGTACCTCTGCACCGCCTGCGGTAAACCTGTCGCCGTCATTGAATCACCGACAGAAGAAGAGGCCGAGGCTTTGTTGCTCCAATGTGGGCATGGCGTCGGGTAATTACCACCGAATATCGTCGTCCACTTTTTTCCGCCACGCATTGGACTGCGCCCGTCTCGCCCCACCCCTCTGCTTGGCACACCCCTGCCGAATTTGCCGCGCCCACTCCAAAAACGCAGCCATTCTGTGCAAATCCGCCGTCTTCGCCAGCCTTATCTCCCGCTGGAGCCACTCCATCACAAGTTCCCTTCCCGTGCGGGCTGGACTCACTGGTCTAACTTTGCGACACGAACAATGGACTGGACCAATCTGCCGGGATACTGCTGCCTGACCTGCTGGTGCGCCTGGAACGCATCCGGCGCCACCACATAAACATCGTGCATCGGGCCATGGAGTGCATACATCCTGACCCGATACTCGAAGTCCTCCCGGATCACTTTGCTTTGTCCCAGCTCAACCCGACCTTAGCCTCGGCCAGCGGTGGAATATCGCCAAGCCACTTAGCTTCAGCTTCTTCCATGATTGCCTGGAGCTGAGCGGCCCAAACGTCGGCGTGTTCTTCCTTTACGAGCAGGATGATCTCGTCATGCACCACGCCGGCCAAGCGCACCCGCTCTTCCCCGTCTGCTTTAAGGAACGGCCACAGTTTGCCGAGCGTAAGTTTGAGGACGGCGGCACCAGCTCCCTGGATTGGGGTGTTGCAACGGGTCGTAAGTTTATTGTTCTCGCCCGGTAGAAACCGCCGCAAGCCCGACATGCGTATGCGGATAGATGGATTGTCCGGAGCCGCATCAGCAGCGCGAGCATTGTTGCGCTGCCATTTGGAGATGCCTTTATATGCAGCGTGGAACTTTTCCCGTACCGTCGCAGCCTCATCAAGATCCATCTGGATTCCCATCGCTGCTGCATAATTTCTGAGCCCTTTTGCACCACTTCCGTATAACAAACCGAAGTTGGCTGATTTACTAACTTGCCGCTGTTCTTTTGTAACATCTTCTTCCTTGACCCCATAAATCTGCGTCGCTGTAATCGTATGCAGGTCTTTCCCCTGCTGGAACACCTGAGTCATAAGAGGATCTTGAGCTTCTGCCGCCGCCAGCCGCAACTCCATCTGTCCATAGTCCGCTACAACCAGTCGCCAACCAGTTGGCGCCTGTACACAAGCCCGAAAACGCACGTCCCGCGGCACTTGTTGCAGATTGGGACTCATGCAACTCATCCTTCCGGTGTCAGCCCCCATCTGCAGATAGCTGGCACGAATAAAACCATCACCCGACAAATTCTTTAACAAAGTCTCCGCCATTTGCCGCCGCTTTTCTACACGTTTCCACCGCAAATAATCCGCAATAAGTTTGTGCTCCCCGATGTATTCCTGGAGCGCAGACTTACTCGCACTTTTCTTTCCCGTCTTCATATCCACAGGCGCCTCACCCAACAACGCGGTGAACTTCGCCAGCAACTGCACCGGACTATTTAGGTTAAAAACATCAGGATCAGTTTTCTTACCTTTCGCCCCAGGCTTTGTCTGGTACAGGATGTTGCCATCGAGCCCGCGATGCAGCTTGGCGTGTTCCGGCAGCGCCACATCAAAGTCTTCGATGAACTTGGCACCAACCTCGTTGTGCTCAATGTCGAGGTCCTCGATCAGCTGCTGTAAGGAGTCCTTGTCGAAAGGAAGTCCGGTGCGCCAAAGCTGCGCCATCGCCGGCAACGCCTTGCACTCCAGGTGCCAAGCCGGCAACAACGGCGGCGACGCAGCCGCCATCCGCTGCATGATCGGCTCCCACAACTCCGTCAACACCACCACATCCTTCGCCGCATATTCCAGCTGGCTCGCCGACACATCCGCCGACCAGTCACTGCGCTGTTCCTCCTTGGAAATTTCGTAGCCCAGATACCGCCGGACCACGTGCTGGAGCCCGTTCTTCACGTTGGCCAAGCCGTTAGTCAAGATCCGGCTGGCCAGCATCGAACAGAGCACCTGCCCTTCCGGGTAAATCTCATGCTCCTGGAGCCAGCCCAAATCAAACACTGCATTGTGCGCCAGCCAGGTCCGCTCCTTGGTGAAGAAGTTTTCCAGCGTGATCCAGTCCTCATCGCTGAACTGCCAACAGTCCAGTACGACGGGCGGCTGATTTACGGTGGCCAGCTGCAGCAGCCGCAGACCACCAAATTTCGGCTGGAGCCCAGTGGTCTCCACGTCAAACGCCACAAAGCTGGCGCCGTCGAGCGTGTGCAGGTGCTCGATCCCCTGAAGAATGTTCATGCCGGGTAGGGCGTGTTCTGTATTACTCTAACACACCTGTCAGCTCTTTGGCCGCACACAACTCAGCCAGCACCGTCCCACCCTCGGGAATCCCCAGCGTGCAGCGGTGATACCAGTGAACGCAGGTCCGGCACTCCCCGCCATCCGGCAGCGGCTTGTGCTTTTTCAACAAATGCTGCAGCCGCAACTCCTCTTTCCCTGCATCGCTGGAGCGATAACACTTGAAGCAGTAGACGGCGTTGGTGGTGATGCTGCCGCATTGGATGCAGCGGCGGCTGTTGATTGGAACTTGCATCAGAAAAAACGAACACGTAAAAATCCTGGAAGGCGCTTCATCACGCCAGTTTTGGTGTGCTGAGCTGCGCCATCGGGCAACTCAACCTCGACCGTAAAAACCTTGTGCCCACATTGCGGGCATTTTCGCTGGCGCAGAATCGACTCCGCCGTATCCCGGCAAGTGCGATCCACGTCCATCCGCTTGAAATCACACCTGGCGCATCGCATTACGCCACTTCCTGTTTTTCACAATGCACCAAGCGTGCTGGTACGAAATCCCGTACACCTTGGCCAACTCCGAAATCGAAGTGCCGGAGGCATAAAGATGCCTCAAATCCAGCGCGTTTTGCGGCGTCAAAACCGCCGTCCCCGGAATCGAACCCTCTTGAAACGATGTCTTCGTCGGCGGTCTCTTCGCCTCACTCATTCCGATAAGCCTCGGTCGCCAACGTGTTAATCAGCCGGTTCAAATACCACCGGCACTTTTCGGCATCCTCTAACGGATCCTTCTTTAGCCACATCCGGCTGAGATACTTCAGGCATTGCCACTGGAGCGAACCCACCACAGCGTCGGGCGCGTGCTGGACCCAATCCTCCAAGATGTCAATGACTTCTATCTTCCCGGCGGTGTAGTGGCTGGGATGATGCACCGCGTCGCTGACCTGGAACTGAAAATCGCTCATCCTTTGGATTCCTGAACGGTGGTATCGCCGTGATAACGGCCAGTCATCGAATAGTCTTTTCCGGGCAACATCGACATGCGGTGGAACACAATCTGTGCAATCCGCATCCCAGGCCACAATGAAACCGGATGCAAAGCGCGTGCATTTTGCAGCTCCAGCGTCAACCGCCCTTTGTAACCAGGGTCGATATACCCAGCAAGCAAATGCTCAATCCCCTCCCTAGCCCGGCTGGATTTGAGCGCCAGCTGCCCAGCAATACAGTCAGGCAGCTGGAACTCCTCCAACGTCTCCGCGAGTATGAACTCATGCGGCTGGAGCAAGAAAGGTTCCTCCTGCGTGTGCCCCACGATGGAGCGATGGACCATGTGGCGCGTCAGCGGTGACTCCACCAACACGTTCTCGCCAAGTCTCACATCGAGACTCGCGGGATTCACCATCTCCTGGTCGTAGGGGCTTACCAGATTCCGCCGCACCAGCGACACAATCTGATGGTCACACAGGATCGACACCTCAGATCACCACCGTGGTGGGCTGATCCTGCTGGAGCGTCACGTGTTTCCACGTCTTGTTCCATTTGATGCAGTTGATCGTGGTGCTGTGGACGCCAAACTCCTTAGCGATCTTGGCGACCGACTTGCCACCAGCCTGCAGCTGGCGCTTAATCTCCAGCACCTTCTTCTCCGTCAACGCCGCCCGCGTCTTGCGGCGCGACACACGAGTCTTACTTTGAGACTTCGGAGTTTGTACGGCGGTTGTACGTACAGCCTTGGCTGCTGGTGCGATTGCCGGCTTGGTCACGTCCAGTTCGACGTGCTGGCAGGCGTTGATGGCCACGAAGGCGTGCTCCAGGGCAGTGGTGATCTGCTGGAACTGTTCGTCAGAAAGAATGTGCATGATCGTTGGTAGAACGGTGAGAGTGTAGTACAGGATCAGCGAGAAGAAAGCTCGATCTGGAGCGCAGCCTGGAAGTAGCCGGCGATTTTCATGCGCCGGAATTCTGAGCTGGCATCGTCGCTGTGCTTGTCCTCGATAAAGGAGTAGTTGTGCCGCGACTCGTTGAGGGCCGCCAACGTCTCGACGTTGAGCAGCTCCAAGTCTCGAAGCGGCATCTCCTTGATCTTGTCCAAGTAAACGGTCTGGCTCAACAGGAAGGACCTGTAGAACGGAACCACGTTGGTTTCAGTCATCAATAGCCGTTGGTGTAAATGCTCCAGCGCTCGCGCACCCAAGCGTCGTATTCAGCAGGCGTCGCAAAACGCCCTTGAAATTCCCTTGGAACGGAGGTGGAGGGTTTAGCAGGTTGCCGATAGAGATCGGCTATTTCACCGGGGCCGTAACCTCGGGACTGCCGATAGTAATCGTTGTACCAGTCAAAGTTCATGCGAAATACCTGGGGTCTTGGTGGCGTAACCGGGTGAGATCCGTGAGACGCAACTTGAGAATCTCGTGGATGGCCAGCTTGGCGAGTCTGCTGGAGCAGATCGTGTCGCTGGTGGCAAACACGTAGATCAGGTGACGATACAGCTGGGTCAGGGTTTTCGCCTTGACCCAGTGCGTGTCGCCGGGGATTGGCTCGGTGCCGTACTCCCAATCGTCGTAGTCCTCGGAGTTCCGAAGCTCGCGGGCTTCAGTCGTCCCAATCAGACGTGTCGATTGGGGCCCAGTCGTCGATTCTGTTGGTGAGGAGTTGGCGGAGTCCGTCATCGCTGGCGGGGATCAGATCCTCTTCGTGAAGGTCGAAGGAGCCTCTGCACAAGGCAGGCCCCCACTCTGCCGGATAAAGGTGGCTTTGCGGAATGACCACAACCATGTCGTCAACAACGGCATTGACACAGAGGCGAGTACCACCATCTTCAAACCACAGATCCTCAATTTCCAGTACCTGGCTCATTTGACCTCCCGTGCAGTTTGGCGGGCTTCGATGCCGTCCATCCAGGCATCCCAGCTCATCTTCAAGAACTGTTCCAGGTCTTGAAGCTGCTTGAGCTGGAGCATGTCGTAGGTCGGGTCTACACCGAGACGCTCGCTATCGACGATTTTTTCTTGGAGCTGAATCGCAGACCAGTGGACGGCGAAGTACCACGGGCTGAGCTTGGTGTTGTCAACTTTGGTGCAGGTGAAATCGTCCATGTCAATCAGTAATAAAAGGCACGCCGTTGCGGGCGTGCCCTTACTGTTGCACACAGCCAGCTAGGCGTCCAGCCGGGCTGTTGCAATTCTTCATGTGGCCCATTGGGTGAGGTAGACAGTGACTACCAGCATCCCCAGCAGCCACGTCAGCCCAAAGACCACCACCGGCGGAATCACGCTGGAACCCCCAGGTCTTCCGGCTGGTACTGAGTCAGAACACAGACGTCAGCGCCCTGTTTGAGCGCCGTCCCAACGATGTAGTGAAACTGCCCGTGGGCATCGTCTGACTCGACGATCTGGTACTCCTCAACCTCATACGCCCGGCCCCTTCGGTACCACTGAACGCGCACGACGGCCAGCAGCTCGAAGGGGATGTCACCGACGGTGTAACCCAAGGTGGGCTTCCTGGGGCGCTTCGGCTGAGGCGGTTCAGGTTTGGCCACGGGTTCTCTCCAGATCAGCCACGCGGCAGCCCGCATGAGCCCTAGAAAGAAGTTAGGTGGTTTCAACCCGATCGAGTTCAGCTTCAATAAGTTTGCGGACCCAGAGACTAATCGGGACATCACAATCCTTGCAGTGCCGTGAGAGTTTTTGGTGGAGTGCTGGAAGCATGGTTACGCTTACCAACTTTCGATCGCTTTTGCGGCTGCCCATCAAATCCGTGTATCACTGAACTGTCTAGCAAAGCCGCCGCCGTGGTGCCGCCATTCCCCAGGTGCAGCCGCTGCACGAGGGCCATCGCCATTTTCCACATAACCACTTGTGTAAAACTGAGTCAAACACGCGGGACAAGTAGCCTTAATACGACCTTCAAACCGAGGTCTTAAATTAAATAAAGGCAGTCTGTGTTCGGCAACACAGTGGTAATAATTAAACATACGAGCCATAAAAGTAGCGTATTTTGCTTGGAGTAAAACTTGACCTTGCAGTTTAGAGTTTTTTATAAGCTGCTGTATATCCGATAGAATAAAAATAGGGCTTTCTTGTCTGTTTACAGCATCAACAATAGTCTCTTTATTTACACGATGTATATCAGTTCTAAACTCTTTAGTATAAGTAGCTTGACAAAACATGTGCCAAACTAAAGCACCTATAGGAGTACTTACAAATTTGCAAAAATTAGCTACTCCACGATCGTAACCGGGCTCGTCCAAACCCAGTTTTTTAGGTATGTACTCTTCCCAAGAGGGCACATTATCAGGATTAGTTAGCCATTCCTCCGTAGGAACGTACTCGTAGCGACCGTGATCCTTTTCAAAGCTCCAGGGCACAATAAAATTCCGACAACTTGGTCGGTCTGAGCGGGTACTGACTGAGCCAGGACGGAGGGGCGACTGGAACCGCCCCTTTGATCCGTCTACGCAGATCATACCAAATACCTATCAGATGTCAATCAGATATGTCTACAACCGTGTCTCATGAGTCCCAAAAGTCGCTTGCCTCTTGAAACAGCTTCTGAACGACTTCCTTCGGTAAAACCCTATTCACATGAGGGTCGTGTAAAAACTCAAGATCCGTTGCGGCAGAAGGGTTCTTATTGACAAAGTCGTTTTGGCAAAAATCCGGTTTGTCAAAAACCCCAGCTGTCTCACTTGAGACCGGCTCTGGTGAGCCAGTAGTACACCCTGTCTTTTTGCCAAAAGTGCTTTTTGCCACACCCTCGGCAAAATTCAAATCCGTTCCAGGGCAAGAGGTTTCGATTTTTGACGTTGTTTTCTCGTGACTAGTAGGAAACTGCTGTTTAGAGAGGAACTGGGGTACATCTGTACCAACAGCCAAGTAGTACACCTGGGGTCTTCCCTTGAGACTGGGTGCATCAGCAGGTTTTTCGCAGCGCTGGATCAGCCCCTGACCTTCGAGCTTGTCCAAGCCGTACCGGATCGCCCGTTCCCGGTGTTTACCACCAAGCTCCTCGTGGTCATTGAACATGCCGGCTGACCACGGCGTTTTGGTGATCCGCATGACTTCCAGCATGTCCAAGGTGTGCTGGTTTGGCGTATTGGGCTTGATCGTGTTGTCGGTGTCTGGAACAGGCCCTATCTGGTACGTGTAATCCGGCATGAGGGTGAAGACCATTCGCTGCCCTTCACGGTCATCCCGGCTTTTTTCCACGGTGATGACGCGGCTGTTGAACGCCAGACGAAGCGACATCAGCTCCTCCATGGTCAGCTTCCGCATATTCCAGGTCTCATCAACAGCCGCTCGAATTGCGGAAGTACCCCGGAACGAACCCGCCTTGGTGTTGTGGTGGATAACAACAATGCTGCAGGCCGGAAAATCCACACCGTTGCGTCGTGCAAGCCGCTTAAGAGGCATTGCATACTCCCGGCGGTTTTCTTCGTATGGATTGGAGTCGTTACATCCATCCAAGCTGTCAATAACTATCAAGTCGTACTTGTGTTTTTTCTGGATCTTAACAAAACGGCGATACCACGATATATCCCATTCGCCAATTACATCCACGCCACGCTCAACACCGATGGCTGCAAACTGCCTTCTAAGAATTCGTTCGTTTTGATCTCCGTTCAACCAAAGAACTTTGGACTTATGAACTGGAACCATACCACCATAAACATTAAATGCTTTCCCTCGGGAGAGATGTTTTGCGATTGTCTGGCACATGGCCGTTTTACCTGTGCCTCCATCAGCGTGAATTAGTAATGTCCAAGGTTTTGGCAACAGACCCGGAATTAGGTAATCAAAAGCATCGCAACGCAGCGCTTCAAGAGGTTGAGGCCCAGCACCGGTAGTACGTTCATACGCCAAGTGGGCATCGAGCATCCGATCAACAGAGATGGCTCCATCTCGTCTTCCGGCTTCAAGGCCAAGGATGTGTTTTGCCTGATCCAGCAGTGCCGGATTTTCAAGCGTTTCCTCCAACTTCAGCGCTTTTTCAATCAGCGCTTGTCCATCTAAAAATTCCTGCCTGTAACGCAGTGGAGAACTTTCCGCATCGTGAACAATTTTGCGAAGTTCCTCCGAAAGCCACAGCCGCCCCGGCATCTGCTGGTCCGCCATCCAGAACAGCGTCCCGAGGCTCACCGGCCCCTTCCGAAAACTCTTCCAGACCTCCTCACAGGGATTGCCGTCGGACCATTCCTGTGAAAATTCGGGATCTTCGGCAGACCACGCCGACCACAGCGTCAGCCCTAGGTCAGTCGGCAACTCGCTGTGGATCGCCATCCCCACCTTCACCCAATGATCCCGGCTGCCAGCGCCCTGCCCTGGAATTACTTTCAGCGCCGACTGCACAATCTCAGCAATTTCAGCCGGATCTCGATCCGAGAAATCCAGCGCCTTCCGGTTCCTGATGAAGCCACCATCAGCCACCTCTTTACCGGAGTGATCGCGCATCTCCGCCAGCAGCCACCCTGGAGCCTCTGGGATGGCCTCCAGATCGCCCTCAAAGCCATATTCACCCGCCGGCGCCTTCCCATCACTGGAGCCCGGATAAGCCCCGTAGAGGAGCCCCTGACGGCCCCAGAGGACCTCATACCCCGCTCCGGTATCTGACAGCCCAAAGCCCTTCACATCGCCCCACAGGGCCTCTGGGACGCGAAACAGATACTTCGCCGCGTTGGCCTTGGTGCTGGTGACCTTCGGCGCCCCCTCCAGCGTCTCGCCCCACTTCTTCAGCAGCCTGGAAAGGTTGCGGTCCACATCGAGAATCACGAGTCCCGCGCTGCGAGCCCCGGTAAACACCCCAACCGCTTGGAACACCTCAGGCCGTCGCTCAATCTGCAGAGCAACGTCAGCCGGATTCAGCACCTGATGGTGGCTGCGCTCCAGCGGCGCCTTCCCCTTTGACTCCTTACCTGACTGGAGCTTGCTTCCAGCGCAGTAAATCGGTGCGTATGCCATGCCCTCCGGCAACTGGCGCACAAAATTCAACAGCTCTTGCGTCGCACGAGACACAGTGATAGACTCCTACAGGAATGTTTACCTAGCGCCCTGGCCGCCTTCCGCGGCTGGGGCGTTTTACTAGGCTAGCCGTCCCGTCAATCCCGTGTTACTGTCATAGACGTTGCCCTCGGGCGACCACCAAAACACCGGAAACACCAATGCCTTTCCTTTCCAAGCAAGCCTCTGCTGCTGTTACGTCCAACAGCACCGGCGGCGGCTACCTCAGCCTCAGCAAGCTCCCCGACGGCGGCTCTGTCCGCTTCGCGCTGCTGACCGACGAACCCCTGGAGTTCTACGAGTGCTGGGGCCAAGCCAACGGCGCCTCCAAGCCCTTCCGCTTCGACTACGAGCCCACCCACGAGGACGTGACGACTGAGATGGGCGAGTTCGAGCCCCGCGAAGGCCGCGGCGGCCCTGGCACCGCCGACGTGAAGTTCGCCATCGCCTGCCCGGTCTACAACTACGAGTCCGGCAAAGTCCAAGTCCTGCAGATCACCCAGAAATCCATCCTGAAGGAAATCGACCAGATCTCCCAAATGGAGGACTACGAGAACCTGCTGGAGTGGGACTTCACGATCAGCAAGAAGGGCAGCGGCCTGCTCACCGAGTACACCGTCCGCCCGGTGCCCCGTAAGAAGGGCAGCCAAGAGCACGTCGACGCCGCCTGGCTCGAAGCCAAGGCCGAAGGCTTCGACATCAGCCGCCTTCTCAGTGGTGGCAATCCTTTCAAGGCAGCCTGATCCACAACTTAAAAACGATTAAGTAGCACCGCCCCCTCTAGCCCAGGGGGCTTTTTACTGGTATTATCAGATTGGGAAAGAATAACTTCATGGCCTCCAACACCCAAGACACGCTGGCAGGACTGCGTAAGTGGCGGTTGGAGCAAGATAATTCAGGCCCCTTCCGGGTCTACCGGGACATCAAAGGTAATGTATACCATAGTGTTACACACATCCTGAAGGAGACGAGCGACAAAACCGGGCTGGAGCGCTGGGAAGCCCGCCTGGGACCAGTCGAGGCAAGCTGCCAGCGCAATGTTGCCGCCACCCGAGGCAACATGGCCCACAGTCAGGCGGAGTATTTACTGAAGTGCTCCATGCAGCTGGCACGATCTGCAGCCAACAAACGCAATGCCATTCACTGGGACGACCAAGGCTTGGCGCGGATTCCTGCCCCCCTTACTAAGTGGGCTCTAAACCGCGTCCGTCCAAACGTACCCAGAGTCGGCTGGAGCGCAGCAGGTTACGCCAGGGGTTTGTGTGACTGGATCGCTGAAAACGTCACCGAAATTTTCGCCAGTGAGTTTTCTATACATCATCCAGCAGGATTTGCGGGCACCTGTGATGCACTACTAGGCATAAAAAACAGTGCATTGGTTCTTATGGACTGGAAAACAAGTGTCTCCAGAAAAACTAAACCGGACGAAGATGGCCTGGAACGTTTACCTCCCGGCCATTCATATATTGACCAGTGTGGTGCTTATTCTTTAGGCTTGAAACATTTAACAGGCCTCAAACCCACTGGGGCAGCTATTGTTTTAGCCCGGCGTTGTGGCAAGCCTAACGTTCATTGGATGACTACAAGCGAACTAGAACAGGCTGAGGAGTCATTCATGACCAGGGTGGAGCAGTATTACGCAGCTCTCCAGAATCCCACTCAAGTCTCAGCTTGAGATCCACTGGTACAATGGTTGCCTGAGCGTGGCTGGAACCACCTCAGGCCGGACAACCTCTCTAACAGGCCGTCATGACCACTGTAGTACGCCAGATCCCCATTCAACGCTTGTGGGATCTATACGATTACAACCCATTCACTGGGAAGTTAATCAGCAGGACAACTGGAAAGCCGGTTAAAGGATTCAAGAACCGCCAGGGTTACCTGCGGATGACTGTCTGGTACAACGGCAGGCCCATTCAACGACCTTACGGCAGGGTGGTATGGGCGTGGTGCACTGGTGAATGGC
>Ga0208697_1000098_pt1 | contig 14517 bp, 25 predicted proteins | sample LakMenEpi12Sep08_FD_150688 | JGI IMG/M metagenome (GOLD analysis project Ga0208697, IMG submission 150688) | Freshwater microbial communities from Lake Mendota, WI - 12SEP2008 deep hole epilimnion (SPAdes) | ecosystem: Environmental > Aquatic > Freshwater > Lake > Epilimnion/Euphotic zone ...
GAGGATCACCGGGTTGGGCCACTGGGCGGCCAGCGTCGACTTCCCGATCCCCTCGGTCCCGTATTCCACCCCGCGGATCGCCCCCTGCCTGATCCCTCGCTCGATCTTCAGCGCCATCTCACGCTCCCTTTGTGAAAGTGCCGCGGGCGGGCTCCGCCACCCGCGGCCGATTGCATCCCTGTCCCCGCCGGCTCCGCCGGCCTCCTGCGGCCCGGCATCCCGTGCCGTGCCGCTCCTCCTGAATCTGAATGGCGACCAGGGCCAGCCCAGCCAGGGCCACCACCACGAAGGTGGCCGCCATGGCCGCGACCGCGATCACGAGACCGTGGACGATGGTCACTCGAAGACCTCCCCTTCGGTGTCGTTCGCCAACGGCCGGAACTCGTCCAGCGTGGCCTTCGCCCGCAGCAGCAGCGCGGCCCCGGCCGGGATGAAGTAGGTGTTCACCCCGACCGGCCGGATCTCGGAGACCAACCGCTCGAGGACCCGGCCGGGGGCGATCAGCTTCTGAACGATCTCGGCCCGCCGCTGCGCCCAGCGGTGTTCCGGACCCTTGCGGTACATGGCGCGGTGTCTTCCCTGAACCATGGGTCAAAACTCCGCGATCATGGTGGGGTGGATGATGTGCTCCGTCCCCGACCGGTCGGCGATCACGATCATTCCGCCGGCGTTCGCGTCGAGCACCCGGCCCGGGATCGGCATCGCGCCGACCGACGGCTGGAACCAGTGCTCCTCCCCCACCCTGATCGCGTGGCCGTAGGTCTCGGCCATCCCGGCCACCGCGGCGGCGGCCTCCGCATCACCTGGCATCCGTTCGCTGGCATCCATGCCAATACTCCTTATCGCCTGTTGGCGTCGTGCAAAAAACCGCGGCTTCACCCAGCCAGCCCCGCGGAGACGATCCGCAGGACCACGATCAGCAACTCGATCCACACCGTGGCGTCCATCGCGTACCTCCCTGTACCGGACAGCTCGATCACCGTCGTGCCATCCATGACGCGACGGAGGTTCTAGAGGAGTTATCGCCTTTTGGTCAAGGCCTGTTGAGCAGAAAAAATAACGCGGTTTGGCCCGGGAAAAACAAGCCTTCCGTCAGGCGGTCACGACTTGAACGCCGTGATCAGGTCGGACAGCTCGCCCTTCGAGATGCCCTTGGGGATCGAGATCCCCAGGTCGCGAGCGTAGGCCAGCTGGCGCTCGGTCGGAGGATCCTTCCTCCAGGCGTTGGGCCGCCGCGGCCAGCTGAACAGGCCCGCCAGGCCAAACACCGCCCCGATCGCGTACATGGAGACGGTCGACTTCGCGTCGAAGGACGCGGCGATCGCGAAGATTCCGGCCAGTGCCAGCAGGATCACGGACGCCAAGATCCGGACGAGGTACTTCAGTGCCTCAAACATGGCCGCCTCAGGTCAGGCGGCTTGACTACCCCTCGGTGGGCGGCCGCCGCGTTTCCGTCTGGTCGCCCGATTCTCCTTGGCGACCTTCTTCACCTGGTCGAGATCATAGAACACCACCCGGGGGGATTCCACCTTCGACCAGAGGATCCCCTTCGAGGCCAGCGTCCGAATGTAGGACGGTCCACACCCGTACTCTCGGGCGGCCTCGGCGGTCGTGCACAGGTGGCGGCCAGCCTTGTCAGTGATCATTCGCATGGCCCGGATCGTAGGGCCCCTCCTCCGTGAATCAATACGGGCCGACTTGCCCTGGGGGTCCGGCCGCGCGTAGCGTTCCCTGCTGGCGGGATCGGGCGAACCTTCGGATCCCCGGACGGGATCCGAAGGTTCGCCAATGGCGGGGACAGGATCGCCACCCCTTCGGGGGTCACAACCCGCACGACCTGCGCCAGCGGCATCCGAATGGACCAAGGGTGCTGGCCGCACGGATTTTCCGGCGGCCCCCCGCATGGACGCGACCTATTCCTCCGTAAGAGGTCGCCATGATGTCGCTCGATACGTTTCTCGATACCGTCTATGTTCCGCTCAAACTCCGCGGCCGGTCCCCCGAATCGGTCCGGCTGCTTCGCCACGCGATCCGCCAGTTCAGCCTCCACCTCGAGCGGCCGGCCACGCTCGACGACTTCGACGACCTGGTCGTGAGCCGGTTCCTGGCGGCGAGGGCCGCGAAGCTGTCGCCGAACTCCGTCGCCCGCGAGCGGTCCGGCCTGCTGGCCCTGTGGAACCTCGCCCAGGCCCGCGCCCTGGTCCGCCTGCGGCCGCTCGTGGCCCCCGAACTGATCCCGGAGAAGACCCCCCGGGCGTTCACGGCCGACGAGCTGGCCCGCCTGTGGGCCTCCTGTGGCGTGGTGCGGGGCTGGGTCGGTCCGATCCCGGCCCCGGTCTGGTTCCAGGCACTGCTCGGCGTCCTGTTCTATTCCGGCGAGCGGATCACGGCCGTCCTCCGGGTTGAGCGGTCGGGCTGGTCGCGGCCCTGGCTGGCCGTGCCGGCGACGGCCAGGAAGGGGAGCCGGAAGCCGGCGGCCTACCAGCTGCCAGACCACGTCGCCGACCTCGTCGACCAGGTGTCCCGGCACGATCAGCCGGCGCTGTTCTTCTGGCCGGCGAGCGACACCGCCCTCCGCGAGCGGTGGAAGGTGATCACCCGTCGGGCCGGGCTCGGGGACGGGCCGGAGGTCCAGTTCCACGCGCTCAGACGCAGTTTCGCCAGCCACCTGACCGCCGCCGGCGGCTCGGCTCGGGAAGCCCTCCAGCACTCCAGCGAAAAGGTGACGAGGAGATACCTCGACCCCAGGATCACCCAGGCCGGCCAGCCGGCCCCGTGGCAGCTGCTGCCGCGGATCTGGCCGGGCGACATCGAGCCGCCGCCGGGGGCGGCCGGCGCGGCCTGATCACCCCCGGTGGTCCACCTGATGCTGGCGGAGCAGCTCGCGGGGGACGGCCTTGGCGACGGCCTCCGCGGCCCTGATCACATGGTCCGCGGTCACGCCCCGCGGCGGGCGGCAGCAGAGCCGGGCCCCGTCGATCGAGGCCGTCCGGTGGACCCGGACCAGCGCGGGGTCGTACTCGAGCGGGGCCCGGATCGGGCGGCCTTCGCGATCGACGTCGATCACCCGGCCCTGGTCGTCGTAGTTCATCACCTCGACCGCCGTCCCGGTCCCGATGCCGCGGAGCGTGGCCAGGGCCGGGGCGTGGGCCGCGAGTCGCCGCTGGCCGCACACGAAGACGTAGGCCAGGTCGATCCCCGTCTTCTTCGTGAACTCTCGGACCGTCTTCCCCGTGCCGTGGAGATCGACGAACAGCGTCCCCGGGGCCAGCCGCTTGACGTATGTCAAGAAATCCGCCGACGGGTTCCGGAGGGTCTGCCGGCTGGCGTCGAAGATCGTCACCGGCTCGCGGTAGAGCGCGTGGTAAACCTTCGAGAGGAGGATCGAGTCGCGCGAGACGAAGGCCAGGCGGGCCGGCCGGGCCGTGAACGCGTAGTCGTGGACCAGAGCGGCGGCCAGCAGCAGGAAGGGGACGTTCGCCGCGGCGGCCCCGTCCCACCACCGATGCTCGTCGGAGCCGTGGGGGTGCGGATTCATCAGCCGGGCGGCCCTGGCGGCCCCGGCCACCTCCCAGAATCCATCCCGCTCCCAGGCGGTCTCCTGGCTCGTCGGCTTGCCGGCGGCGTAACGCTCGGCCCGGAGCCCGGCGGCCCGGGGTTGCTCCCAGTCGCTGCGCTGGTTGTCTCCGACGTGGAGGTCGGCCTGGCGGGCCGCCTCCGACCGCCACCACCGGCCCGACCATTTGGCATCCCACGAGGTCACGATCCCGACCGTCTTCGGGATCCCGATCCGGTCGGCCAGCTCGCGGACCTGGAGCGTGGAAAAGTAGGTGTCCGACACGATCCGGTCCCCCGGGCGGACCCTCGTCACGTTCTCCGCGATCGGGAAGGCCCCGGCCACCTCCGCGGCCCACTCGTCGCGCTTCAGCTGCTCGACGCGGGCGGCCGTCCAGCCGGTGATCTCGCGGACCTGGTCGAAGATCCCGGCCCAGGTCTTGTCGCTCCTCCGCTCGGCCTCCTGGCGGATCCGGACGTAGGCCGCCCCGCCGACGGCCTCGAACACCCGCCAGGGTTCGTGGCCGGCGGCCCGACCCATCAGCGTGTCGAAGAAATCCCAGGATGTCGTCATCACCAGCTCCTCGCGCGGACCTTCCGGCCGGACACGTCACTGACCCCGTCGGCCTGGCCGCAGATCCACGGAGACACCGCGTACACCGCGATCCGCCTCTTCCAGTGCAGGATCCCGAAGTGGTGGTCGATGTGGTGCCTGGCGGTCCACAGGGCCGGGTCCGGCCGCAGGTGGTCGCGGAGCAGCTCGAGGGCCGGGCGGCCGAAGATCGCGTAGGCGTGGGTCCGGTTGACGTTCCGCCCGCGGACGATGCCGGGCGGCCCCGGCTCGGCCCGGGCCAGGTGCTGGCCGCCCAGGTAGAGCATCTGGCAATCGGCCGGGACCTCGAGGCCCGCGAGCCGCTCGGCGAAGTCGGGGACGAACGTGGCGTCGTCCTCGAAGATCAGGATCGACTCGATGTCGATCGCCAGCGCGTAGTCGATCACGGCCCGGTGGGACTGGTAGCAGCCCCAGGCCCCAGGCGTGGTCGCCCACCATGTCGGCGGCCGGTCCTCCTGGCCGTCGATGGCGGGGTAGGGCAACGCCGCGAGCCGGCCGTCGAGCCGCTCGTAGAACCCTGCCAGCCGGTCCGGCCGGCGGGCCAGCGAGATCACGACGACGCGGTCGAACATGGCCCGGCCCCCGGAGGCGTGCAGCCGGGCCCGCGGAGCGTGTCCGCGTTCAGGTGGGGCCAGAGGGCCTCCGAATGGATCGCGGCCAGCAGGCCCCAGGCGGCGTGGGGCAGATGGTCCTCCGACCGATCGCCGGCCAGGTACTGGTAGATGTGCCTGATCGAGTGGTTCAACAGATCGTGGACCGGCATCCCCCGCTCCCAGTTGAAGTCGGAGTATTTGGCGGCCCCCTCCGCACACGTCCGGGCGACGGCCTCCAGGCCGATCGGTGACACGAGGTCGTAACGGGTGGCCTCCGCGTCACTCGACCGGACGGCCCCGGTCTGGAACTGCACCACGTCGCCGGACCGCTCTTTCATCGCCTGCTCCTTCAGTGTTCGGATCATCGCGAGAGCGTAGGAGGCTAACGTCCCCCCGGTGCCAGTCCAGCTGTTCGCCGGCCCGATCCGGCGGGCGAGCTGCTCGGCCTGCTCGAGGTCCTCTGGGCTCACGAACTCCTCACCTTCCCGTCGGCCGTGATCCGAAGATTCTCAACGTCGAACTCGCCGTCGGCGTGAATCGTCGCCACCGCGAAGCCCCAGTTCCAGGAGTTGATCCGCGCGTACTCCGGCGTCAGATCGCACAGGCACCCCGTCGACCAGTTGAACGTCTCGCGGTGGTCGAAGTCGGCCTCCGCGTGGCCGCTCGTGCGGTGGTGGTGGCCGACCAGGCCCGTGTGCTTCATCCGCATGTAGGCCCCGCGGGCCGGGTTCACCGGTGACGACATCCCCTTCGGCAGTTCGTGGCCGTGGAGGATCGGGAGCCGGCCCGCCATGATCGGCCGCTGATCCTCGACCAGGTCGATCCCGTGGTCGTCTAGGTTCAGCCAGGCCTGGAGCGACATCCGCCGCTCCTTCGACAGCTCCGGCGCGTGCTGCCAGATGTAATGCTGCCAGCGTTCCTCGTGGTTCCCGGCCTTGTAGACGATCGGGATCCCCGCGAACGTCTCGCGGATCCAGCCCACGAAGTCGCGGACGGCCTCCAGCTCGCCGGAGAAGTCGCGTTGCCGCGGGTCCTTCGTGTAGCGGGAGATCGCGTAGAAGTCGGCGATGTCGCCGTTCAGGACCAGGGCCTCGATCCCGATCTCGACCAGGTGGTCGACGGCGGCGCGGACCGCGATCTCGGAGTGATACGGGACGTGAACGTCCGACAGAATTCCGACGCGGCCCGTCACCTCGAGGCGGTAGCGGGTCCACGGGCGGGCGATCGACGGCGGGAGCGTGTAGTTGACTCCCGCCTGGCGGGGCTCGCGGCTGGCGGCGGCCTTCACGACCTTCCGGTCGGCATTCCCATGGACCCCCAGCTGGCGCATGATCCGATTTCGCGCCTGGTCGATCGTCAGGGCCCCGTTCGACTCCGCGACCAGCATCCGGGCCAGGCCCCGGGCGGCATGGTCGGGGTTCTCGCGAACAAGCCGGCGGGCGATCTCCGTGATCTGGTCGCCGCCTGGTGTGCCTTTCGGTGGCATCCTTGCCTCCTATGGGTGGGAACGCAGTCTGCCCGCCTCCGGCGACGAGTCAACTCGACACCGGCCCCCACTTGCCGACCGGGCACGACTGCTCCGCCCAGGACAGCTTCGAGACGAACTTCCGCTCACGCACGACAGGGCAACCGCACTGGCGGCACGCTCGGCCGTCGAAGTGTTCGCACGTCTGGCAGATGGCGAACCGCTGGGCCACTTGCTCGTCGGTGGCACGGGGCATCCCGGCGGCGACGTGGCGGGCCGCAGACCGTGCGAAGTTGGCGGCCCTCGTGACGAGCGACACGCCCGGCTTCGGCTTGGCGGGATAGGCCGGGTGCGTCTCGTCCACCGTGATCTGGTCGCCGTCCTGCGAGGCGATGCAAGGCCGCACCTGCTCGAGCGTGTAGCCACGCTGGCGGCAGCGAGCTTCGAGGTGGTTCAGGCGGCAGCGGATCATGGGAGAGGGTTGTCTTCGCACAGGGGCAGGCACGCTTCGCCCCCCGTCAGCTGATCTGGCACGTTTGTGTTGAATGCGCCAAAGATCGGCCCGATGTCGCCCCAGACTTCACACTGCAAATCTTCAAAGTTGGCGTTTTCGCAGCAGGCGATAACGGAAAACTCGCACGTTTCGGGGTCGTTTTCGTCGCCGGCGCTGAACCCTTCTGGCACGCTGTTTCTTAGCGAGACGCCAGTGAACCCGCGAGCGATAAGTCGATCTCGCAGCCACTCCATGTACGCTAGCGCGTCCGCGCAAATCTGATCCGGGTCTGCGTCCAACCCAATGTCTTTGTAACTAAAAAAAGCAGCCGTCTCATTGCACGCCTCGCAGCAACACGCTTGCTCCGTGCCGACCTTTCCGTCACGCAGCACGACCTTTCCGTCTTGGAGCGTGATGAGCGTCACGACGACCCCTCTTCACACGAGGTAGTAGTGATCCATTTCAGGCACCCATTTTCGTGCCCTAAAACCTGTGTTTCTCCAGGGTCGTAATCTGGAAGTTGCGTTAAGTCTTCTCCGCCGATGCCAGGGCAGTGACAGCCCCCCGGCCCGTCTCCCTCGCCGACGCAGCTCTCGGCCTGGACCAGATACCAGCAACCGTTCTCGGCGAGGGCCAGCTTTACTATTCGGCCGCCGTTGACATCGAAGGACTGGTTATGGGCCAGCAGCGATTCTCCGCCGCTGCCATATCCTTCTTCGTCGCAGGAGTCCTGGAACACTAGCGAGACTTCTTGGGTTTCACCTTTGATCCACGGCGCTACCGTCTTGCCAATCTTGATAGGTGTCCCGTCGTCGCTGACCTGACGGAACTTCACGGGCGACTGGTCACGGTTGCCGCGCTCGTAGGCCCTGGTCGCGGCGATGATCCGCCGGGCCGACCCTTCGCCGAACTTGACCCCCTTCGCCATCACGCGCTCCCGGCCGCGAGGATCGCGGGCGTGCCGAAGATCGAGTCGAAGTCGGCCTCCTCGTAGACGTCGAACCCGTCGCCGTCATTCGCGACGAGCGGCTTCGTGCCGGCGGCCAGGGCCGTTCCGTCCGTGTCGAGGCCGACCGGCTGCTTCACCGGCTTTCCGTCGTCGGTCGTGATCGCCCGCTTGCCGCCGCTGCCGTCCAGCTCCATAAAGCCCACGTCCCACGGCATCAGCTTCCACGTCCCGGGGTCGTAGCGGAACTCCCACTGGCTCTCGACGTAGGCGAGCGTCCCGGCGTCGTCGGCCCCGTTCAGCCGGGAGGTCGTGACCCGCTTCGCCCCCTTGAAGTAGGCCTTCCAGGTGAACTCGTCCCCGTCGGCCCAGGCCGCGTCGTTGATCCGTCCGTCCGCGGCGGCCACGTCGGCCTCGAGGCCGGCGTCGTCCTCGTAGCACCGCGTCAGGGTCCAGCCCTGCTCCTGGCGTTCCTTCTCGAGGCCCTCGATCGGGTCTCCGGCGGCGTTCACGATTGATTCCCCATCTCGATCGGTGAAGGCCGGAACGGTGGTCGCTCCGCCGGACCGTTCCCAGACGTCCTCCGGGATCCCGTTCTCCGTGACCTCCTTCCCCGCCGGGGGCGCGTAATACTGGACCGTCAGCGTCCACCGCATCCCGTCCCGGCCGGCCGGCGACAGCTCGAACTCCTGGGCCTTCAGGGCCGGGAGGTCGAAATGGTCCGTCCCGTAGGTCAGGCCGATCGTCGCCGTCACCCCGGCCAGGATCTCCGCCTTGCTGGTCAGGGGGCTGTCCGTGCGGATCTGCCACCGCTCGGTGGCCCGCATGGATTCCCCGTACTTGCCGGAGAGGCTGGTCCCTTCGACGATTCGTTCGTAGCTCACCCAGGCCATGGCTTAAAACTCCACCGCGAGATCGTCTTCGCCGCCAGACGTGTTGGCGGCGATCTGCTCGAGCGCCGACAGCTGTTGCTCCTGAACACTGTCCCCGCCCCGCATCAGGCGGAACATCTCGGCGACCCCTTCGCTCGACCGGCTGTCGATGCCCTTGATCGCCTGGGGCTCGACGGCCGCGGCCACCGACTGGGCCATCTGGTCGGCCACCCCGGACCCGGCCTCCTCGATCTGGCCGGCGGAGGCCTGGGCCTGCGCGATCGCAGAGTCGAGGGCCGTCGTGAGCGGTCCGGCCACGGCCGCCCCGGCCGCCGCCATGGCAGGGTCGCCGGTCATGGCGAACTCCATATTCTTGGCGGCGGAGTTGATGTTCTCCGTGATGCCCCGGTCGATCTCGGCGTTGAATGCCTGGGCCCCGGCGACCACCGCGTCGAGCGACGACGTGTCGAACCCCAGGAACTGGCCGATCTGCTGGGCGATCGTCGCCAGGCCCTCGAAGGTCCCGCTGAACCCGCGGACGACCAGGAGCAGGCCGACTTGTGCCGCATCGAACACGCCGGCCAGGAAGGCCCCGGCCCGGCCCAGGAAGCCGACGACGTTGTTCCACTGGCCGCCGATCTGGGAGACGTACTCCCAGACCCCGGACAGGTTCGTGATCAGCCAGTCCCCGATCCCCGCCAGGAACCGGGCCCCCTGGAGGATCCCGTCCCCGATCGCCTGGCCGATGTTCGCCCCGCCGATCGAGCCGACAAGGTTCGTGAACGTGTCGGCCACGTTCTTCACGGCCGGGGCCAGGTAGGCGACCACTTGCTGGACGACGCCGTTCATAGCCTGGCCGGCCAGCGTGAAGGCGTCGTTCATCGCCTCCACGTCCTGGCCCTGGGCCGTGGTCAGGGCAAGCCCCAGCCGCTCGGCCTGCTCGGCCGCCTGCTGAATGCCCTCGGCCCCGCCGGCGAACAGCGGCAGCAGCTGGGCCCCGGCCCGGCCGAACAGTTGAACGGCCGCGGCCGACCGCTGGGCCTCCGTCGGCAGTTCGGCGATCGCGGAGGAGATCGCCTGGAACCGCTCCGCGGCCGACATGCCGCCCAGCTCCTCGAGCGACAGCCCCAGGCCCTCGAACGCCTGGCGGGCCGTGGCCGACCCGTTGACGGCCTTCACGAAGGCGACGTCGGCCTTCGTCGCCGCGTTGGCGATCGCGTCCATTCCGACGCCGGCCAGGTCGCCCGCGAGGGCCAGCCCCGAAAACTCGCCGTACGTCATGCCGAGCCGGGCCGCCAGCTTGCTCTGGCTGTCGATCACCTGGGCCTGGGCGTTGCCCATCGACACGAGCGACCGGACGTAACCCCCGGCCGCCGACATGATCCCGCCGAAAAACTGGGCCCCCTGGATCGCGACCAGCGTTCGCATGTTTCCCGCGAGCGACGAGACCTGGCCTTGCATTCGCCGCATCGACGACGCGGCCTGGTTCACGCCGGTGACAAGCCCGCTCGAGTTGGCCGTGAAGACGGCCGAGACCTTGCCGATTTGAGACACCGTTTACTCCGTTTCTTCAGGCCCGGCAGGGCCGCGAGCCGGCCGCTGATTTCTTCTTCCGTCAGGGCCACCTTCGGCCGGTACTCGTCGCCCTGGCGATAGGTGATCAGGAACCGCTCCTCGTCATGCTTGTCGAACTTGCCCACCAGCCCGGCCCGGATGAGGCTTGTCATCCGACCGGCCACGAGCCAGGGCTGGCCCCAGGGCTCGATCAGGTAGAAGGCCATCCACCGCCGCAGCTGCCGGCGGGTGATCCGCCGCTTGAAGTCCTCCACGTCCCATTCGTTCATCTCGAGGGCGAGCCGGTAGGTGAACAGCTCCCACGGGTCCGCCCTCAGTCTTTTTTTTCCTCTTCGACCTGTTCCTCCGTCGGGTCGTTCATGAGCGGGACGCAGAATCGGGCGATCTCGTCGATCACCTTCGGCTCGCTCGCGGCCAGGGCCTCGAGGGCCTCGTCGGTCTGGGGGACCGTCCGCTCGCCGCGCTCGTCGCAGAGCATCAGCTGAACGAGCCGGGCCGCCAGGGGCGCGTCCCCGCTCTGGTGCTTGTTGCACCACATGCGCCACTGATCCACGTCGCCGCTCGACGGGTTGCGGACGAACACCTTCCGCCCGCCCAGCGACTTCACCTCGAGCTCGAGCGGTCCGCCCTTCAGCGCCGCGAGATTCAGCAGTTCATCGAAAGACAGCATCCGTTACTCCAAAACGCCGGTGAGTTGGAACGTGGCGGTCCCGGTCGACCACTGGCCCGACCGGCCGGAGTGGTTGAAGGCCATCAGGATGGCCTCGCCCGAAATCACGTTTCCCGGGCTATCAAACACGATCTGGGCCTTGAGTCCAGCGTCGGTCGCCTCGAAGGATGGCGGCCCCCAGAAGGTGAACGTGAGCGTCGGCGGCTCGATGCTGGTCACGTCGTACTGCTTCAGGACCCGGGCATTGGCCCCGGCCCCGAAGACCGGACTATCGACGTGGGTGACCTCGTGGGTCTCCCCGGCTTTCGACTCAGTGTCGAAGCCGGTCAGGAAGCCGATCGGGATTCCGTTGAAGAGGACGGACGTTCCCTGTGAAGAGTAGAAGCCGGGCATCGGTCCCTCCGATCAGGACCCGGCCTGTTCCTCGCCGTCGATCACTTCCTCGAACGTGGCCGAACCTTCGACGTAAGCGTTCGTCTTGCGAGACAGGCCGGCCGCGGTTACCCGATAAGTGCCGCTGCCGTCGGCCGTGTCCAGTTCGCCCACGGTCCCCTCGTCGATCGACACCGTGTTGTCCACGGAGCGGTAGGCGATCGTGAACTTCCGCGGGTCGCGCTTGGGCACGATCGGGGCCAGCACCATCACGGCGTCCTCGCCGTGCGCGACGTCGAGCGTCGTCATGTCGAGCCGCTCGCGGCTGGGGGCGGACGTCTCATAGGAGATGTCCATGCACTTGTAGGTCTCGCCGTCGAACTCGAAGGTCGTCCCGTGAGACGTAACGAAGGTATCCCCTGGCATGGGTCACTCCTGGTAGGTGATTTCGACGGTCAGCTCGACGGTAAAGGTCGGTTGCTCGCGGCCCTCGAGGAATCCGGAGTCGCCGTCGGCGACGTCCACCACGAGGCATTTTTCGATTGTCTCCCCGTCGGCCGAACCCTTGAACCTGTGGATCGCGGCCGTGATCGCGTCGGCGATCTCCCAGGCCTGGACGTAGGAGTCGGCGAAAACCGCCACGTTGAACGTGGCCACCGGCGGAACCTCGTCGAACTCCGGGAGGTCGTCGAGGGCATCGGGCAGCAGCTGCTCCCGGATCGTGGCCGTGCGGTTGTAGATGACGTAGGGGGGGTCGCCGGCCCCGGTCATTTCCACCGGCCAGGCCGTGACCTCGTAACCGCTGCCGCTGCCGGTGGCGTCCTCGATCGCGGCTTTCAGCCAGACGTGGGGGGAACCCATCACCGCCTCCGGTAGTTCGGGTTGGAGTTTTTGCCGCTGGCCAGTTCACGCGCGGCGGCTTCCAGGGCCTTCTTCATTTCCGAGACCAGCAGCGACTGGGCCGGGCCTTTCGACGCCTGCCGGAACTGTTCCATGATCTCTCGGGGCCGGATGAACTTCGTTCCCTGGTCGATCCAAATGGCCTTCCGGCTCTCGAAGCCGGCCTTGAATCCGACCACCCCGTACACGACCCCGTCCCGGTTGCGGCCGATGTATTTCGATTTGACGGTCGCGGCCCGGCGCAATGAGCCGCCCCGCCGCTTGAAGTTGTCTTTCCTCTGCCCGCGGACGATCGTCGACTGGATCGTTTTCGTGCCGCCTTTCGGCGTCAGCCGTTTCAGGAGCGGGACCTGCGGGCGGAGAACCCGCTTCATGACGGCCTTCAGGTGTTTCTTCGCGATGTGCCGGGGCAGAGCATCGAATCGGCCCATCAGGGATCCGATCTCTCCCTGCATTCCCTGCCAGTTCAACGTGATCACGTCGCCTGCTCCTCGACGACCAGCTCGAGCTCCTCGCGGCGGCCCCGCTCGACGACGCCGGCGATCATCAGGATCCGGTCGTTCCGGGAAACCCACCGGAGCCGCATGAGGCCGGTAACGCCGGAGACGTAGCGGATCCGGACGGTCGCCTGGAGGTTGCCGCCGATCTGGCCGCGGCGGGCCTGCTCCGAATAACTCACGGCCTCGTAGGAGCCATAGACCTGGCGGACGGCCTCCCAGGTGGTCACGCTTTCGCCCGCGGCGTTCCGCGTCGAGACGGGTTCCTGGATCTCGAAGACCTCGGTCAGGATGCCGGAGGGGACGGCCATCACCAGCCCCCGTTCCAGCTGCTCGCGGCCAGGAGGGTGTCGAATGCCTGGGGCAGTTCCGTGGACCCATCGGTCGCGATCACGCCCCGATTGTTGAACTGGTGGTCGACGTAGGCCAGGATCGCGGAGCGGAGGAGCGGGTCGATCGGATCGCCCGGCTCGACCCCGGCCCAGTAGGTGACGACCACCCGCTTCCCGGTTCCCTTCGACAGCTCGATCGTGGCCGGGACGGCGTCGGGCTCGACCTCGTAGTCGTCGCCCTCGTCCAGCTCGACGTCGTCGGCGGTCACGACCAGGCCGTAGGCGCTGCCCGTCAGCAGCGGCGGAGCCGGGAGCCGAAGGACCGCCGGGGCCGTCTTCCAGGTGGCCCGGTATTCGGTGGCCAGGATCGCGATCCCCAGCCGGGCCTCGATCAGCCGGCGGGCGGTGGCGATCTGGCCAGCCAGGAGCGTGTCGTGTTCGTCCTGGTCGGGCATCAGCCCGATCTGGGCCTTCGCCTCCTCGAGCGTCACCGGCTCGGACTCCGGCGGCGTCAGGACCTTCAGGGTGTCGGGGCGGGCGTTCATGATCCGATCGCTCCCTCGCCGATCAGAATGATGTCGTAGGTGGCGGCGGTGGTCGAGGAATCGTTGTCGAACAGGATCTGCTCGTCGCCGCTTTCGACCATCCAGCCCAGCGCGCTCGGGTTGGTGATCAGCAGCACGCCCCCCGGAGGAACCTTGATTCCGAACTCCTCTTCCGCTTGAAGTGGCCCCGAACCCCACTGCTCGGGAGGCGCGAGCGCTTGCCAGTAAATCCCGACCGTCCCGGTGTTCCGGACGTAGATCGCCTTTACTGCGGTCAGGTCTACGCTGCCGCGGTCGTCCGCGAGCGCCGTCAGATCGAGAATATCTTCGCCGTTCGCGGCGATCGTCCGCGAGTCGCTCCACACGATCTCCGCCTGGTTCGCCCCGGTGCCGTTGGCGAAGTTGACCGTCCGCGAGACGTTCGTGACCCGCGTCGTCGACGACAGGTCCGACGAGCTGGACTCCGTGGCCAGGATCTGGAGCAGGATCTTCGCCGTCAGCGTCACTGGATCACTCCCCGGTACTCAGCGGCCGAACCGCACACGGCCCGCTCGACCGCGGCCCGCGGCTTGTCCGGATTCCCATCGACGTCCGTCGTGGCCAGGCCGGTCTCGACCAGACGTCGGGCCAGGGCCGGGGTCGCGTGGATCACCCGCCCCGGCGGAACCGAACGGTAGGTCTTCAGGAGGCGGATCGGGGTGAGCGCGGCCACGAGATCCTCCTGAAACGCCACGGCCCGGCGGGCAGCATCCCTGCCACCCGCCGGGCATCGCGCGAGTTTTACGTTCAGCTGCCGGCGGCGACCAGCTTGGCCACGAACTGCGGGTCGTGGTTTGCCAGGCCGAACCGCTGGAGGCCGCGGTAGACGATGCCGTTCGACTTGAAGGCCGCGTGTTCCGAAGCCGCGACCTCGAGGCCGTTTTGCTTCAGGACCACCGCGGTCGCCATGGCGAAGTCGCCGTAGAGGGCCAGCGTCCCGGCGGGCAGGCCGAGCACCCGGTAGACCGGGGCACCCATCACCGTCGGAAGGACGCGATCGCCGACCAGGGTCGACTGGCTGATCACGCTCGACTTCAGCATGTGGGTCCA
>Ga0208697_1000106_pt1 | contig 14022 bp, 22 predicted proteins | sample LakMenEpi12Sep08_FD_150688 | JGI IMG/M metagenome (GOLD analysis project Ga0208697, IMG submission 150688) | Freshwater microbial communities from Lake Mendota, WI - 12SEP2008 deep hole epilimnion (SPAdes) | ecosystem: Environmental > Aquatic > Freshwater > Lake > Epilimnion/Euphotic zone ...
CGGAGCCCAGGATCGATACCTGGTCCCAGTACCAATTAACGCTGTTGTGGCACAGAGGTAGCGCACTTCCATGGTAAGGAAGGGGTCGCAGGTTCGAATCCTGCCAGCAGCACCAGTTTACGCCGGTTTAGTATAATGGCATTACAGTGGTTTCGTAGTCCTCTGATAGCGGTTCGATTCCGTTAACCGGCACCATTTAGCTTGACATTCCTTTTCGAATGTGATAGGATTAGACATAATGTGAAAGGAAAAGGAATGAATAAGGTTTGGATTTTTGATATTGACGGCACTCTTGCTGATAACGAACATCGGATGCACCATCTTGAAGGTGGTAAAAAGGAATGGGATGCGTTCTTTTCAAAGCAGCATCTTGATGAACCTTATCAGCCTGTGTTAGACGTTCTACATGCTCTGGCTAATGATCGGCTGGGTGATAAGGTCATTATCGTTACTGCCCGTGATGAACGTTTCCGTGAGGATACTTTAGCGTGGGTGAATAAACATATTCCTTGGATGTCAAATGATGATGTGTATATGCGTCCGTTTGGCTTTCGTGGTGATGATGACAAGATGAAGGTTGGAATTATCAAGTGGTGGCTTGAAAAGAATCCTGGTTTCCAGGTTGGTGCCATGTTTGATGATCGTCATCGTATCATCGATGCCTGCCGTGCAGAAGGTTGGTACACTTTCGAATGTAACCAGTCTCGTAAGGAGTTTTGATATGATTGACTTGACAAAAGAAGGTAAACAGTTTATAGTGTATAGTAAGTCAGGAGCAAATCAGTTTACAATGTCTTTTCGATCATGGGATGATGTTGAACAATACATTGCTACTGAAAAAGGAGTTTCAAAGATTATGTCAGTGGAGTCCTATGAGATTCCACTGACAGGTTTAAAAGTTGCTGTCCCGTAGCACAAAGGTAGTGCAATCGACTGATAATCGATAGACGATGGATCGATACCATCCGGGACAACCATTATGCCGAGACCGCCTGAGTGGACGGGCACCCGACTGTAAATCGGACGCTTATAGCACGGTAGGTTCGAACCCTACTCTCGGCACCATTTTTATTCGGGGATAGTTAAATTGGCATAACTATGGTTTCTGGGTCCATCGTTCTTGGTTCGAGTCCAAGTCCCCGATCCAATATAACAAGGATACATTATGAACAAAGTGTTTACTACTATAGCCCTATTCATCACCCTCACAACCTCGGCCGCTGCCGATCCGTTATCCGATTTTTTCGGTGGTATCTTTGGCGGTCAATCTCAACCACAGCAGACAGTCAAAGGAAGAAATAAACATGGTAAGAGCGTTTCTTCACGTTATGATAACAATAGTGATGGCGACTATGCTGGGAGCCATGCTGGTGGCAGCCGCATGGTTGCTTCGTTTTACGGGCACGGTGAGCGGCTTTCAAGACATACGGCGTCAGGCGCAGTTTTCAATCCTCATGCCTACACCGCAGCCCATCGTTCACTTCCATTCGGAACTCACCTAAGAGTATGTCATAATGGTTGCGTCACTGTCACAGTTAATGACCGAGGTCCTTTCGTCAGAGGTCGCTCCCTTGACCTGTCTTATGGTGCCGCTCGTGCTATTGGTATGGGTAGCACTAAAAGTATCTCCGTCGAAAGACTAAACTGAATGAAGAAAATCCTGATCATCGGTTTGCCTGGTTCTGGTAAGACAACATTTGCAAATCAGTTGTTGGACAAGTTAGGCGAACACAAGATATCATATGCATGGTACAATGGTGATCATGTTCGTAAGATGTATGATGATCAGGATTTTTCATTAAATGGTCGTCTCCGCCAGGCACAAAGAATGGCGGATAAGGCCAACATCTGTAAGAACTTAGGTATAGTTGCTGTCTCTGATTTTGTTTGTCCATCAGAATACTATCGTGATCTGTATCAACCCGACATTCTTGTTTGGATGGACACTATCGAAAAATCTGAGTATGAGGACACTAATCAGTTATTTGAAAAGCCAACTAAGTATGATTACTGTATCACGCAGTTTTATCAAAATGCTTTTGTGATTGACGATATCATAAGAAACCTTAAATGAGACAAACATTCCACTTCTACATAGGACTACATCGTTCGGGTGGAACGGTACTCTCAAGCATACTCTCTCAAAATACTAAAGTATATGTAACATCTAATACAGCCTTGTATGATGTTCTAGCAGGCGCCAACAAAACATGGAATGAAGCGCCGTCAGTAATCACCCACCCTATACCAGAACAACTAGCCAATATGAACAAGGCAATAGTTGAGTCGATGTGGTGTCATCGTCCTGAACCAATCATCATTGATCGCAATAGAAACTGGTCACATAGTATGGCCGCTTCAAGCAAGTGGTTCGATAAAGATATCAAAGCAATCGCCTCGACTAGAGATATACCTGGTATTATGGCCAGTTGGATCACTCTATATAAAAGAGAGAATGAAGGCTATTCACAATCAGACATTGAACGATTTGCCTTCCATATGTGGAACAGTTATACTAAAGAGTATGTTGATTCCTTCGTTAAGATGAAACGTGAAGCTGGTGATAGAGTTTTCTTTTTCAGTTATGATGAGATTACTTCCAATCCAAGATTTTATCTTTCACGCATAGAACACTTCTTAGGTATACCACATTATGATTATGACTTAGAGAACATTCATGGTGACTTTCAAGACACAAACATCATACCAGAAAGTTTCGAAGGCTTGCATAGAATTAGGCCTAAGTATGAGAAGGCGTCTATACCACCAGAAGAAGAATTAGGCCCAAAACTATATAAGAAGTTCTTAGAGTTAGACGAACAATTCAAAAGCGAGTTACATCATGGAAATCATTAGCAATCTTCTATCAAGAGAAAAACAGAATGAAATCGAGAGTGAGTTTCTAAACGGAAGTTTTCCCTGGTACTATAACTCCGTTGCCACTTATGATCAGTTTAATGACCATCGAACTTTAAACACACCGTTCTTTGGTCATATGTTCTTTATCAATAACGAGATTGTTTCAAGTCATTACTATCCAAAAGTGGTTCAACCAATCGTTGAAGCCCTTGAACGATACAAGGGCAAAAGGTTTCAGAACCGCATCTGGCGTATCAAGGCCAATCTATACACAAAAGATGGTTCTTATCCAGAGGACTTTCATCACCCACCACATATCGATAATGGCGATGAGAACTTTAGAGGTGAGACTTTCCTCTACTTTGTGAATGATGCTGATGGTGATACCTTTATGTTCAATGAGCATTATGATTATGTTCACAAGAGATATGGACCTGAGAATTGGAATGGTAACTTTACCAACCAGCTACGTATCACCGCCGAGAAGGGTAAGTCGGTATTGTTTCCTTTGACCCAGTGCCACACCTCTTCCGTTCCGAGAAGTGGCGGTCCTCGTATCACCCTTAACTTCGTTTTCGGTGAGTATTTCTAGGCATAGATAAATATTGATTGACATTCCTTTTCCGGTGTGCTATTATTAGACATAATGTGAGAGGAGATACGGAAATGGTTACCAAGACTGTTTATCAGGAAGTCGCCGTTGATGTTGATATTGACATGACCGAGTTTGACACGGACGAGTTGATCGAGGAAATAGAGACCGAGTCTCGTGGTAATTGGCTCGTGGTCGATAAACTTGATGGTGACTTTATCGCACCTCGTGTCTATGATGAAATCTATGAATTGTATCGGGACTATATAAGTCGCAGTCCTTCTTTCGAAGAAAACCTAAAAGCCTTCTTTGAAAACTATGCCGGTTCTATCGTTCTCTGAAAGGAACACTGAAATGAGAAACAAGTTTATCGCATTGGTTGCCGCTCTAGGCATTGCTTTTGCTGTTGCTACTCCCGCTAAGGCCCAGTTTTGGGGTCCTTATTACGGCGGATATGGGTACGGCTGGGGATATGGCGGCTACGGTTATGGAGTTGCTGCTCTGGCTGGCGCTGCTATTGTGGGTGGCGCTATCGCCGCCGCTACATCATGTCCTTACTATAATGGTTGTTATGCTGGTGGTTATTATGCCGCTCCTGTTTATGGTGCAGGCCCTACTGTCGTCCAGCGAAAACAGATTATCATCAAGAATAGTCCGGGTGCTCGGGTTGTTGAACAGGACATCTTTGATTGGTGAGGTGCTGATATGTGCTATTACACTGTAACACTGGATCACAATGTTCCAAACGAGGGTCATAAACGTGCGATTATGATCCTTGACGCTAAAGACAAAACAGAAGCGACCGCTAAGTTTCTAAACACATTCGGTCCTCAATACTACAATGAAATCGATCTTGTAGAAGGCATACATATACCACAAGGCTTTGACCGTCTATTGACAGACCAAGCCCGAAAGTATATACTAAAAGTCAAGACTAAGGCGGAAGATGCTCCACCTTTAATGTCTTATCAGAACATGTTATATCTGACATATTGAGGTAAGTATGGAATACATTTTGATCAATGAGTGGTATAGTTACTGGTATGCCACTAATCTTCTGATGCTGATGACACTAGTAAATATCCTTGCTTTCGCTGGCGTGATGTTTGTCGTTAGTGTTGTTTATGATATCGTGAAGCAGGTTTTGACCAAGTGGAGAAAGAAATGAAACTACGTCATGTTGCATATTTTCTAGCCGGCTTCATCCCTGCCACTCTTTTCAATCTTTATGCGGATCATGCTAGAGTTGCGGAAGCCAAGAAAGATGATATGATCTGCCTTACTAATGCGGATCTTGATAAGACCATGACTGAAAAAGGTTATGACATTCTATTGAACATGACAAACAGTGAAGGTGTTGTCGAGTCAATCTGGACAAGTGGACAGTCAATCGCTATTACGGCTGCGGTTCCGAATGAACAGAAAAGCTGCCTACTGGCAACAATGTCCAAGGTGACATATAATCCCAAGGCTATTGAAGAAGTCTGGGAAACATATAAGAAACAGACTAAGCAAAGGGATATCTAAATGGCGTGGGGTTATCATCTTATACTCGACTGCTATAATGCAGACAAAGAACTTATTACAAGTAGCACAAACATAGCTGCCTTTGCAAAGGCACTAGTGAAAAAGATTAACATGAAGGCTTATGGTGAACCACAGGTCATTCATTTCGGAGAAGATGATAAGCAGGGTTACACACTGGTTCAGTTGATTGAAACATCAAACATCGTAGCACATTTTTGTGATGACTCTGGCAACTTTTACCTCGATGTGTTTTCGTGCAAGCCCTATGAGAATGCCTTAGTAGTAGAAACGGTTAAACAATTTTTTGCTCCTGAACGAATAGTGGAGCGGTACATAGAAAGAGAGTAAGTCATGGTACGGAGGATGAATATAGATGAAGTCAAAGAATACATTGAAAACACCTCCGAAAACTCTCGAATCTATATCGGAGCCGACTCGGAGCGTCATCGACGTGGCGGTGTTTGGTTCGCTGATTATGCTACAGTCGTGGTGGTACACATTGATGGTAACCGAGGCGCAAAGGTCTTTGGTGAAATCACTACGGAACGGGACTACGACCAGTCAAAAGACAAGCCAAGAATGAGGCTAATGAACGAGGTAATGAAGGCGGCCCAGCTATACCTCGATCTAGAAGAAGTGATTGGTGGCCGTGAGTGCGAGGTCCATATTGATATCAATCCAGACCATAAGCACGGTTCATCTTGCGTTATAAGTGAAGCTGTAGGCTATATCAAAGGTATGACTGGTGTAACTCCAAGAGTGAAGCCAGCCGCTTGGGCAGCGTCTATTGCTGCCGACAAGTTCCCAAGCCTCTAGGTTTACTAAATAGATTATACGGGCTTGCGACCTTGCGGTCCGTATAACCGCCGCCTGACCACGGATGTAATGGCAGGTGGCACCCTAACCTCCTCCTCGTCGGCTTCGGCCAAATCAATCCCACATTTCATTCATCTTTCGTTGTCGTGGCATTGTGCGTGGAGGCGCATAACAGAAAGGTACTATTATGAAGAAGGTTTTATTTGCTCTCTTTACGGTACTTGCTTTGGCGGGTACCGCAGAGGCAAGAAGCCGCTATTCAGCGCCATCCGTTGTTGAGGAAACCGATCCGATCACCGCCATTCTTGGTGGTCAGGATTGGGCTGTCTCACCTCAGCCACGTTTTAAGAACAAGAGACAAGCCATGGCGTATAAACAGGAGCAAGAAGATCACTGGGGTTTCGGTCATGCTTCAAACTCCTTAGTCGCCCTAGGCTATGACTTACAGCATAGAGGCTTTCGTGTATCAGAGCATCCACGATTTGGCGGAGTCCATCATGTTCACCATGGTTGGGCACACTATGCTGGCCGTGCCATCGACATCAATGTGGGTCGTGGCGTGGTTGAAGCACGTTCTGGATATGCACATAGATTTGATGCCCTTGCTCATGAACTAAGAAGCGAGGGATATACGGTGTTGTGGCGAGTTGCCGGACACTATAATCATATGCACGTTCAGCGATAATATGAGAAGCGGGGAGCAATCCCCGCTTTTTTGCTATATAAGGTTATGTTGAAACTTGAAACTGCTTATACTCTCCGCAGAGAGAAAGCAAAAGACAGATTGGACATATGCAAAGAATGTGACCAATACGTGGCATCAACTACACAGTGTAAAGAGTGCTGGTGTTTTATGAGTGCCAAAACTATGTGGCCTAGCGCCGAATGTCCTCTCGGTAAATGGCAACCATATAAGGAACAAAAGTAATGGCATTTCTTTTCCGCAACTACTGGCCTCAGCCAGCACCAGGTTATCTTTCAGTTCATAACTTTGGCACCGGTGCTGATGGCAAACCATATTCATTTATGATCTGGAACTCTGGTGACTCTCGACATTTCTATCAAGAGGATTACCACGACAACAAGTGGACCTCCACTTGGGTGATGGACTATCTTGGAGAACGAGGGGTAACCGAGAGTGCCGACATTTACCCAAGACGATCATATCAGTTTTGGACACAGTATAGAACAACGTCCTTCACTAAAGGAAAAGAGATTTTCTGGGGTGGTCTACAGAATATTGGAGACGAGTTTAACGCACCTATTCAGATTGACCCTATTGCATCAACAAAGTTTGAGGTTGGCACCACAGGTAATCAAAGAGTAAAGTTCTGTAACCAGTATAACTATCTTCTAGGTTATACCGATGTTATTGAACTAGAATATGATCAGTCATTCGGTTCAGGTAAAGCCGCAGGCTGGCGTGCATGGCATGCCCGTGATATTGGCATCATTCAAATCAAATGGCGATATGACGGTAAAGATATTGGTAATACTATTCCTGCTAACGTTTCTGTAGTTAAAGGAAAGATAGTCAATAAGTATCCTCAGTTGACTTCCTAAACATCCTCTGATATAATTGTAACATGAAAAAAGTGAACGAAGGTATCCTCCATACACTGGCGAAAGTGGCCGCTGCTAATCCCGGACAGAGGGAAAAGTTGGCGGCCGCTGTCGTTTGCCGTAACAAGATTATTTCCATCGGTATCAATAGTATGAAGTCTCATCCGATGGCTGCAAAGTATGGAAAGAATGAACATGCGGTTTATCTTCATGCCGAGGTTGCTGCTATCAAGAATGCCTTGCGTGAGATAGATGTGGATGACTTTTCCAAGTGTGACATTTATATCACTAGAGTAAAGAAGGAAGCGCCGTTCACCAAAAAGTTTGTTTGGGGTTTGGCTAAGCCGTGTATCGGTTGCGAAAGGGCAATCGCCGAGTTTGGTTTCAAAAGAGTAATCTATACGTGTGATCATGGAGACTATGAGGTGGTGGAATGAAACAGATTACAATAAACATTAGACCAATTGAAGAAGCTGAAAAGAACGACAAGGCCAAACTATCATGGCAAGGTAATCGACCAGTTCTTATTGGTTGGGCAGAGAAAACCCGAACCGAGTTTTTTACCGAACCGTGGTATAAACTATGGTTTCCAAACCATCGCACCGTTGATGATGGCTCTGGATGGTACTTCGTCAATTTCAATCCCGTAACAGCGCAGTATGAATATACTGTTCCTTGTGGTCTATTTGTGCCAGAGGTGTTTGCGGAACTACCGATGCTTTGTCATGCTAAGGAGAGTGAACAATGAAAATGATCTATAAGTATCCGCTGGGTATGGATATCCATCACAATGCGGTGTATGAAATTGAAATGCCGAAGGCTGCCAAGATCCTGACAATACAGGAGCAGGGTGGTTTCCCTATGCTCTGGGCTGTTGTTAATCCGAAGAAAGAGAAGCGCAAGTATGTCTTTCAGGTGTTTGGCACAGGCTTTGAAATGCAAGACTATGATAAGAAGCATTATGAATATGTCGGCACAGTCCAGCAGAAGGGTATGACCACTCTCGTTTGGCATGTTTTCGAGGTGCATGAATAATGGCTATCAATATCAAATCAATGAAAGTTGCGATGGGCGCCGCATCGGCGATTCCACCCGGATGGAACTATTCTGCTATGAGGGATGGATATGATGGCCCTAATGGTGAGTATATTTCTAAAACGGATATTACGGTTGAAGGATCTTTCTCAAATGCATTTATGAAAAAGTATGGTGTAATGGGCGCATCAAATCAAATGGCGTCTGCACCTGGTGCTAATGGACCAGCGGGACCATATACGAAACATTCTCATAGTCATATAGCACCTACCAGTCCTAATGTTGGTGATATGTGGACCGAACCCGTTACTGGTAAGATTTATGTCTATGCTCCTCCTAACGGCTGGGTAGTTACTGCCGCTAATGCTGCCAATCCTTTCATGAACGCACCTATGGCTACAAACATTCCTAACGCATCAATCACGAACGGTACTCTTTCGATAGGTAAGGGTCATCCATACGCATTTCACGAGTCACTAACAAATGTTATTGCTATCGAAACTAAAGTTGGTAGAGTTGGAATTAATACTGAAACTGGTGATATTACTATTCCACCAGGCATCGGTCGTGACGAAGCAATACGTGAGTTCTGGTTCGGCTTTCAGAAACACTTTCAGCCTGCCAATACGGCAAAGTATGAGCAAGAGATTAAATATCTAAAGAGAGATTTGGCGGGTGCCAAGGCCTCGGCTGTTCTAATGAAACAGGAAGGTGAAAAACATGCCAACAAAAGGGTAGCCGAAAAGGTTCGAAAGAAGTATGGCAATGAGAAGTTCATCATGCTTAAGCCAGATGATCTAATCAAGTTTATAGAGGAAGCATAAATAGTCCTAGAGCCCTTCTAGGAGTATTTAATTGGCTGTCAAGAAACCAGACTCAAAGACTATTATTAGTGACGTAGCTGCCACTCTGAATAGTGTTGCCAAGAAGCATAACTTTCAGGTGGCACCTACTCAAAAATTGGGAAAGCCATCTAAGACTAACTCTACCGTGAGAGAGTTTAGATTACAGTTGATCAATACCGGACGAGACACCTCGGAAGCCTTTAAGGCTGCTATTATGTCCGAACTAAAAAAGTCTGGTGGATTCACAAAGATAACTTTCAATTCAATCTCTCCTAACAGTAGTAAATATCCTTCTGTATCCTTCATATATGAAAAAATGAAGTTCGATGCCGTTATTGCCAAGGGTGCTAATAAAGGCGAAAACTTTGAGAAGAAAACTATCTCCGATCTAGCTAAGTATTTTAAGAGTAAGGGTGTCAATAAAACCTATAAGCAGCTAGTCGAAAAACTCACACAATCCAATCCAGCATTTGGTGTAAATGAAATCACCTCGGTCACACAAAGAACAGGATCGACCAAAAAAGAAGGTGTCGCAACTGCCGATCTGGGTGCCATCATTGGTGACATTGTTGTAAAGGATTCGGGTAAAAACACCTGGTATATTTCCCTCAAAGATGTTAATGGATCGACCTTCAGTTCATATTCTGGAGCAGCTTCACTATTCGACGCCACTGGTACATTACAACCAGATTCCGCCGGCGCAAAGTTTCTAAACTCTTTTGGTGTTGACTTGAACAAGGTTCAGAAGGGCTTTGATGAGAGAAACAATATCAAAAAGAGACGAGCAACTATACCAGTTTCCGCACCTAACAAAACTGAAATGAAAGCAATCTTTGAACGTGCTTGGGGTATGAATTACTTCTATGTGCGAAAGATAAATGCCACAGACTGGAAAGTTTTCTGGATGAGTAGGGCTAAGTTAAATAGCCTAGCCGATAATATGACCGTAACTAAAGTCAACTATCCAAATCCAGGATCAAAACAGATTACTATATACTGTTCAACACCTTCTGCCGATTACACAATTGAATTGAGAAACAGTAAAGCCCAAGAATATCCAAACGACACAAAGTTTAAGATTACCCGACTTAAATAAGAGGAACTAACGTGATCAGACTATCGCAATACCTTAAAGAAGCCGCCGCAGAGAAGGATCGTCATCTTACACATATTGAGGATGCGGTATTGGAGGGTGGTGTCGCTGGCACCCGTAACGCCATAGAGTTTCTCCGTTCACTTAGAGATATGTTCGCTGATGATGGACAGACACTATCAGAGGCCCGTGGTTCTCTCATTCTAAGAACCAAGTTCGACGGTGCGCCTGCTATCTATGCTGGTATCAACCCTGAAAATGGTAAGTTCTTTGTTGGTTCTAAATCTATCTTTGCCAAGAACGCCAAGCTAAACTATACCGAAGCTGATGTCCGTGCTAACCATGTCGGTGGCCTGGCTGATAAACTCTCGGCTGCCTTGAAATATCTACCAGAACTTGGTATCACCGGTATCGTTCATGGTGACTTTATGTTTTCTCATAATGAACTAAAGTCAGAGACCATCGACGGTAAGAAGTATATCACATTCCGTCCAAACACCATCACCTATGCCGTACCAGCCAATAGTGCCTTGGCCCGTCAGGTTCTTTCAGCCAAGATCGGTATTGTATTTCACACCACATACCATGGCAAGACCATGGACACTCTACAGACACACTTTGATATCAACGTCAATAACTTTAGACCATCCAAGAATGTCTGGTATCGTTCTAACAAGTTCACCGATGTTACTGGTCGTGCTACTCTTACCAAGTCAGAGAACGATAAACTAACCAAGATACTTTCACAGACCGGCTCTACTTTCAGAACCATCCCTGCCTCGGTTCTAAACTTTATTGCTACCAACGAAACATACCGTATTCATATCATGTCATTCTATAATCAGAAAGTCCGTGCCGGTGAGCATATGGGCGCTGGCCATACGGCCGCTTTGATTAAATGGGTGGGAGATAAATACCAAAAGGGTATTGACGAAGCTAAGATGCCAGCTACCAAAGCCAAGCGCAAGGCCGAGAGAGACATGGTGTTGAGGTGGTATCGTCAAAATGCTGGTGATCTTAAAAAGATATTTCAGCTACAGAACCTATTGATTGATGCCAAGATGCTATTGATTGCTAAGTTCAATCAGGTCAACGATCTTGGTACATTCTTACATACCGCTGACGGTGGTTATAAGGTCACAACTCCAGAAGGATATGTGGCTGCATGGTCAACTGGCGGAGATGCTGTCAAGCTAGTAGACCGTCTAGAGTTTAGCCGAGCAAACTTCTTAGCCGTCAAGAATTGGGGCAAGTAATGAAAAAAGAGGAAGAAAAGAAACCAGTTCCTGTGGTGAAAACGATCAGAAAGATCGTCAAGAAGGCTCGGGAGAAGGATAAATATAAATAATATATTAACCCGCAGAGGGAGAGAATGAAGAAAGTCGTATTCACATTTGGCCGTTATAATCCACCTACCAAAGGCCACGCAGAACTAATCACATATGCGGTAAAGTATGCCCACCAGCACGGTGCGGAACACCGTATCTATACCTCACAGTCACACGACCCAGCCAAGAATCCTCTATCGGCTGCCCAGAAGATACGATTCCTTCGTATGATATTCCCTGGTGTCAATTTCGTGGCCGACCGTTCAGCCATCACCGCTTTTGCCATTTGTCGTAAGCTAGCTGATGAAGGTTATGATGATGTTACATTCGTGGTGGGTGATGATCGTGTAGCAGATTTTAGAACTCAATTGACCAAGTATGTCAAGCCCAAGACTGCTAAAGACTTCGATCCTAAGAAGCATTATCCATTCAAGAAATTCCAGGTCATTTCATCTGGTGCCCGTAAGAAGGGTATTTCAGGTACAGACCTCCGTGCGGCTGTCCGCAAGGGTGACTTTGCTACATTCGCCAAGGCTTCCGCTGCCGGCGATAAGACACTGGCCAGAAAGATATTTGACACTACCAGAGCCCAGCTAAATGAACAGTTAATGAACGAAGAAATGACCCGCAAGGACTTTACAGATCATCTCAATTCATTTGTCGATTTTTGCTGTGGTAAACTGGGTATTGAGGGTAAGCCAACCCTTAAGTTCAAAGAGCCATCTGATCAAGGTGAGCAACCATCATTCGCTGCATATGCTCCAGGTTCTCGTGAAGTATATGTTATGTCCAAGAACCGTCATCCAATGGATATCTTCCGTTCGGTGGCTCATGAATTGGTACATCATAGACAGAATGAAGAAGGTCGTATTGGCAAGGACGTTGCCAAAGAAGGTGCTACTGGTTCTGATATTGAGAACGAGGCCAATTCCCGTGCTGGTGAACTAATGCGCTGGTATGGTAAAGCCAACCCACAATGCTTTGGTATGTCATATGTCAAAGAGAATAAGGCCATCATTCTATCTGGTGTACCCGGTTCTGGTAAAGATAAGATCCTCAAAGAGACTATTCTACCCCACGGCTTTACTGAAATATCATCCGACACATATGATACACCTTCAGATAATCTAGTGGTGGTCAATGGTACTGCCAACTATGAGCGTATTCGTTTCATCAAGGAAGACCTAGAGAAAGCTGGCTATGAGACAATCATGGTATTCGTAAATACCAGCAATGATGTTTCTAAGCAGCGCAATGAAGCTAGAGCCGACAAGGGTGGTCGTGTAATCAATGAGGCTGTCCGTTTCACCAAGTGGAAGAACGCACAGGATACACTAGACCGTTATGATGATCTATTCGAGAAGGTCATCGTGGTTCAGAATGATCTAGACCTTAATCAGTCACTAGAGGTCATTCAAGAAACACACAACAAACTAGTTGAGATGGTATCAGAGGATATCCGTCAGTTTGTTCTAGCACCAGTCGATAAGAAGTTTGAACGTATGATAGAAGGCTTCTCCGACTTCTCACCACAACCAAAGAACAACCCAGTCGGTGGTGCTGGTAACTGGGGCACCTCTAAACTCACCGATCGATATAAGAACGATACACCAGGCCAGTTCCCTGGCGGCAATATGCCTATGGGTTACTATCAGCCTAAGCAGCCAAAGGTCAAGGTATTCGGAAATCTACCCAAGTTTGGTGACAGACTCGGTGCTACCTATACCTCTGCCAAGAATCCATCATTCGTTGGTGATATCACCAGTGACCAGAATGTATTCATGCCAGGTGAACCAGTTGGCCAGTGGTCAGCTATTGACCGTTGGATGATGAAAGAAGAAACTCGTAAGAGATTCAAAGCAAAGTATGGAAAACTAGCGGAACAAAAGATTAAAGAAACTGCTGAGAAACTACGCAATGAAGGCCTATGGGACTGCTCGGCGTCCGCTGGCTTTACAGGTGCTACACCTAATGCTGGAAATGCGGCTGATGATGCAAGACCTGATATTAACGCAGAGTTTGAGAAAATGGCTATCATGAAGCCTAAGAAAAAGCTAAATACCAAGAATCAATCCTAATTTAATCAAAAAGGAACCAAAAATGTTTAATAACCCATTTCTAAAGAAGGACCCTCTACTAGAGGCTGTCAAGACCGCCCAGGCTGACGGCGAAACCCGCCGTGCTGCCGTTGCTATGGTCAATGAGGAGTTTGGTGTCTATTCACGCAATGCAGTCGTTCGTGAAAACCTAGCCGCCTATGACGCTCGTATTGAAGAAACATATAAGGCTCTTAAAGAAGGCAAGTGGGAAGGCTCTAAGGAAGATAGAGACGAAGATGCCAAACTTGCTAAGAAGCATGGCATG
>Ga0208697_1000133_pt1 | contig 12849 bp, 8 predicted proteins | sample LakMenEpi12Sep08_FD_150688 | JGI IMG/M metagenome (GOLD analysis project Ga0208697, IMG submission 150688) | Freshwater microbial communities from Lake Mendota, WI - 12SEP2008 deep hole epilimnion (SPAdes) | ecosystem: Environmental > Aquatic > Freshwater > Lake > Epilimnion/Euphotic zone ...
CAAAAGAGTGTAGTAAAGGATTTATGATATACATGTACAAGTAAAGGGCATGTTCAACGAGATTTTAGATTTATTTACAAGATTGGGACATGATCAAATGGATTACAGCTACTGCTACTGCGCAAACTACATGTATATGTGTGACCTTACAACTAAAATTTTTATTTATTTTCTCAAGAGTTTTATATATACTGTCAACTAAAAACTTATAGACTAAACATTTAATGAGCAATGCATGAGCCAGAGGGCAGCGCCCTCACACTATATGGAGTATTTATTTTGTTTTATAGGATTTTAAAACTAGATTCTGTGCGGACTGTCATCATGGATAGATTAAGCATATAGAATACAGCGATATATGTGCATGACAGTCAACATTTTAACGGGATAGATGAATGAAAGCAAACTATGTTATTTACAACTTGGAAATGCAACCATGTGGACTGAAGACATCTCAGTTTGACACTTCTCCTTGTGCTGCTCTCACTCTGCGGCCTCTATGGCTTCCAGCCAGGCCTGCTTGGTGAGCAGCACCGGGGCCAGCACGTTCACCACGCCGAGCAAGCGGTCGGCGACACGGCGGTGCAGCTCCCTAGACTGCTCACCAAAGCGGTTCCACAGATATTCTGGCCTGTGGGTGCGTCCCTTCACCCACACGTCGTGGATGTTCAGGGTGTGCACCGCCAGCGGGACCAGAGGCACGCCAAGGGCTCTGCACATCCCGTACAGCTCCCTGGCAGACCTGACGTAGGCATTCTTGGCATGCAAAAGGCCAAGTGTGTTCATCCCGTACTGCGGAGTCAATGGAGGCAGCACCAGCACCAGCGGGTTGTGCACCAGTCTCTGGAGGGACTGCACAATCTTGATGGGTCCCCAGTGGATAGGGACTGCTCCTGGTGCCAGACCATCCTCCGGCAAGGGCCGGTACTCTATGAAGATGGGCTTCTCTGGGAAGTCATGCAGCAGGTCGACTCTGATCCTGAGAGCTCTGTACAGTGACTGCTGCTGGATCTCCTTCTCAGTGGTGAAAGGAGTGATGTCCCTCCTGTAGTCCATGAGCTCAATGGGCGAGAGGGAGGCGTTCAAAAGCACATCCTTTAGGATAGGAGGCTGGACACGCATGCGGTTGGTGCCAATCATCATTCCAGCTACCTTTGCCTGCCATTCGTCTCCCAAAAGGCTGAGTACCTTTGGACTATTAAAGTTGCGACTCTGGCAGACTGCCCCGTTTTCACCGGGCGGATGCCCCACGTTGCAACCGGGGCAGGGGGCTGGAGTGGAGCCAAAGGCGATCTCAGCATACTGTGCGATGGAGGTGACCTCAGTGAGCTCCTCAATCTCAATCATTTCCCACCTCCTGATGATGTCCTGCAGATAGATGCCATACCTCTCCTCTAGCTGTGAGAACTCCCACAACTGTATCTTCTTGTTCCTGGCCTTGTCCATCAGCTCCACCGCCTTCCTGGTGTCCGCATCAGTGGACAGCTTGGGGTACACCCACAGAGGAGGCTCCTCATTCAACATGGCGTTTATCTGGATCTCATCAACACGATAGGTCCAGTCCACCTGCTCCGGGAGCAGGGGACTGGACACGGGCTTTCCAAGATTTTTCCTGAATTTGGCCGGCACTTCCCTTCTAGGTGGACACTCCATATATTCGACCGTCTCCATCCTGTCGCTGCTCCTTCCCTGTGATGTAGAAGCTGCCTGCTCCTCATACCTGAATGAAGGCCCTGAGAAGGGTCCCTCAGAGAACTCCACCGGCTCCTGCTTGATCTGAGAGGGAGCGAGGACCTTCGGGTCCAGGGAGCTATCTTCAGGGGACTCCCCATACTGTGGAGGGGGAGTCCCATCCGGCGAGTGGATTGGAGAACACCCTGCCACCAGATTCTCAGTTTTCATCTGCTTGGCTGGGGATTGGAGGCTTGTAGAAGCCTGCTCTTCATACATCGCAATTTCCAGATCCTCCTCATCAGAGAAGGTAGGAGTTGGAGGCCTGACCCTCTTGGATGGCCCCTCCGGAGTCTTGTTCTGCTCAGACTCCGGCCCTGGAGTAGGTGGAGGCGGCGGCCGTGAAAATTTCACTGGCGGCCAGATCCCTGGCAGCACCTCATGCTGAGACAGAGCGGCCCACTGCTTCTTAGGCTTGCCCCATTGGAGCAGACTGGAGGAGGACTGTCCTCCAACTCCCTGTGCTGCTCCAACAGGTAGCTGGAGCTGCTGTGGTGGCAGAGGCGAACCCTGCAAGAAACTGTTGGCAGACTCCCCCCAAGAAGGGGGAACCTTCCCTCCAGCACCTTCCGGTGCTACTGCATGGAGTGCAGAACCATACATGGGCCCGTAATAGCCATAGGGGGTGGCCTCTTGCCTGGCCTGCTGCTGGAAGGATGCAATCTTTTGCAGTGGCCCTGGATTTTCTCCCACAGCGGTGGGGGCCGAGAAGGAGAAGAACGGGGTAGGAGGAGGTGGAGGAGGAGGAGGAGGGGGCTGAGCAGCCATCTCCTCCCGGATGCAGGGTTGAAGGACAGAGGAAGAGACAGAGAGGGACAGCCTTGGCTGAAAAGACGAGAGATATAAGAAACAGCCAGGCTAAAAATAGTTGTAAAAATAAAGTTTTATATTTGCCGGCCATCTGGCCTACCTCTCCAGTCTATTTACATACTCTTTGGTCCTTAAATAGAATATAGTAAAACCCGCATATAACATACATCAAAATGAGGATTGATTTGGAAGGAAGAATATAAGGGGGGGTTACACAAAGTTTGGGCAACCTGGAGCACAGTGGTTCAACAGGAATTGATGGCCACTGTACTCCAGCTGAACAGATGGACGATGCCATCCGTCCTGGGCCACCGGGGACTCGTCCATGAGCCAAGAGGAACGGCGTAGGACCCACAACTGGAAGTCGTCCTCGGTGACCGTGGCCGGGATCAGGGAGTACGGGGGCGGCACCTGCAGCTGCAGGACCACCCCCGGGATCTTCCTGACCTCTGCCAAGGAGCAAAGGCACAGGGCTGTGTGTGTATAATGAACGAAAAATACCTTTTCCTCATGTGGGGTGAGTCTAATAAAAACAGGAGTTGACAGGGGGCAGAAAAGACCCAACCTGGTGGTCTCTGGTCTTACATTTACCCAACACCAATGTAAAATTTCCCCTTCAGGGTTGTCAAGCAGAAGGTTTCTCATTGGAACTGTTAGACCCTTCATTTCTATATCCATTTTTGATTTGTTGTTCTAGTACACACACAGCCTCGGCCAGTAAATTACGAATTAAGATTTTGCTCCTTAGTTTTTCTTCCAAAATGGGGCCCAAAGTTTGTTCAAATCTAAGTTGGTGCGATAGGGGCCAGGCTACTGAAGCTGGGGATCTATATCTTTTCAGGTCCAATTCTTTCTCAGGATCGTGGTAAAAGGTTTCGATAGTTTCCCCAAAATGAACCTTCATATGCTTCTATAGGCCCCCTTAGAATACCATATACATCTAATGCTAATCTGTTCGGGTTCACTTTTCTCAACAGTAACCCTAACAGCTTTAAAGGCAGTTATACAAGTGTAGCAAAGAAAACAGAAAGTTATACAGAAAATGCATGCAGAAACCAGTACTAATTCATCAAGCCACATTTCGCATTGTTTTATAAGGGCACAGAGTCTTGACCGTACCTTTCTGTAGCTGTACTTTCAGGGTAGGGCAGGGGTGGAGGCTGAATGGGACAGACAGGGCCCCCTCCCTTAAAAAGGGGGGACAAAGGATAAAAATCGAATAATATGCAATATTCACATTTACAGTTTACTGCACCTCTATCCCATACATCCGTTACCGTACACCCACCCGTCAAGTATGTACAGTAGCTAATATACTCAAATGGCCAACCAGGATAACCGCATAGTAATTCCATACATTGTTTTATGCATGCTGGAGGGTTATCTGCAATGCTTTGAGGGACTTGCCCATTATTTTGAGTGAAAATTTTGTTTGCATTCAAGGCGTAAACATTTGCTATAGATAGCTGCATTAAGCTTGGGATCTCGGTTTTCCCATCTTTGTTTACAGTGTAAATTATAAAATTGTTTCTGAATTTTCTTCCATTTTTCATCCAAATTATTGTGCCCTCTCCCTTGCTTGTGGAAAGAGTAGCATTGCATTCATCTCCTATTTTACATGCACACAACAAGTTTCTGCCATTGTATATTCGAATGGATTGTGATGTTACACTGTACTTTTCTACTGTGCATTTTATATTTATATCGATATGGTTACCAAAGTTGAAAATACACACATTCTGAAAACCTATAGCGTACTCCATATCTTTTCTGTATCTAACGAAAACTCCCGGACGCGGCATATACACAGTCTAACTTAGTTCTACAAATACCTGTACAATCGTCTTCGATTTCTGCCGGGCAGTTTATCCTAAGACAAGATCTATGTGGGGGCGGTATTTTATTGCGTATTTCTACCGGTACCGTTTCCCGCTCGTACATTAGAAAATGAGCTTCATAGCTCCATAGAGTGGCCATTGCCAAATCCAACAAATTTGGGATTGTGTCTTTCTCACACATAAGAAAGTTCCTTTTCCAATTATTCCCATTTTGCATTTTGATCAAGTAGTTGTCTGGGTGAGCACATATATTTAAATTTGCTTCAAAACCTCCCTGGCCGTGGCCGTGGCATGTACAAAAGTACATTGCCCCAGCCCAGGCCGTTGCGAATCTACCCTGCCTTGACATATGTTTACACCGGAAATTTACTTCAGAGGTTCTCCCCGTGTTATATATCATGATTAGATCTGTGTCACCTGCTTTATTTTCAAAACGGGTTAAAGGGGGGAGACACGGGTGTCGATAATCATAATCGACACTCTCATCGTCACTAAACTCATCCTCTGAGGCCAGTGCCGACGAATCTGTGTCTGAAATTTCTGAATCTCCAATGCTAATATTGTCAAAGATGTCTCCCACATATACTCCATCCCCGTGAAATTCTGGCATTTCTGTATTAGGATACATACAATTATAATATTTGTACCATAGAAAATAAAATACATTTTCTAGAATATTATCCCAGTTACAGCGCCATCTACTTGGGGGACATACACCTACAATACACCAGACCTCATTTATACACTCATGGTTTGGTCTCCCATATCCAATTCCTAAGAAGTATGGAATAAAGTACCATCCTTTATATTTTGGGCAGCCTACCCTTCTACAATTTGGTCTATACACATTACAGTAATGTACACCCACCGGCCATATTATTGACCTAAACCAATGTTCTACCATCTTTGTAGCTTGTATATAGTTGTAGAACCAAATTTCCAGTGACCACTTCCATTCATTAGCGCCGCAGTGTGGCAAGCAAAATTGTGTACATGTGTGCGTCCAAGTAGTATTTTCCCATCCAAGCAGTTTCCAAAGCCAATAATCCCATTGCTTTCTTTTGCAATTAAATTTACTACAACGACTACCCCAACGGTTGCAGTTGTGAAGGGACTGCTTGGGTGGTTTTATTATTTTCCTTTTAATGAATTTGACAATGCACACAAGCACAACGATTACTCCCCACACTACGGCACACAACCTTTTGAGCGCCAAATGAATAACCAAGTAGGGTATGAGCAGCATTGTAAATTACCTTTAAACAAGGGGCTAGCTGAGGACAGGGTTGTGAGTGCAGAAACAGGAAATCCAGGCACTGTGGGCAGCTTCCACAGGTCGGGAGTTGAGGAAGGTCTAAGTGGGGAAAGGTAGGGTTTTATTCAAAATTTTGGAAATTCTGGGAGACTCTTAAGTGACTTTGCAGACATGAAAGGGTTGGAAACATTTGTGTACCCAGTGAGAATCTTGACAGTGTATTAGAAAATATCCAAGGGTAAGGCTTAGATGCTTCCAAGTCGCATAGATTTCCTTTAATGAGACAGCGGCGCGTGCACATGGTAATAGTGGAAAATATACAATATGGGATCGCACAGAAGGTACTTTCCTCAATTTCTTTGGCAATGCTGGAAGGCACGATACTGTTATCTCTCAGAAGGCTCTCCCCTTTGTTTTTGAAAATGGCTGTTATAGCCATATTTTGCAGGGAGCCAACTTCTGTATAGGATTGTTCTTTGTTTCCCTCATATAAAAGAAAAACTTGCCTTCCCACGTTGCCTTCTTTAATTTCCACCAAAACCTCCCGTGCCCGCGTATCTGTCCCCAATTCCAAAATACATTTCTGTCCAACATGACAGAGGCAGAAAGAATTCAAACCGCTGTTTAGAAATAGTGGTCGGTGTCTGCTGTTATGCATGCAACGAATATAAACCTTTCTTGGTCCCTCTTGACAGAAAATTGCAAAAGATCCCATGATTTTGTTACACCTTTTCCCCTGAGACATGAAGGTACTTTCAAAAAATCTACACAAAGGCCTGCCTCTGTAATGTGACATTTGCTTCCAGACACTTGCATAGGATAAAAATCAAAATTAGAGCTGCAACAATTTGAGTTAGGACAAAAATTGTGAATAGGTAGTAAATGGTCATTTGTAAAACATAAGTTAGGAAATGAACTAAGCAAGCACTAGAAAGTTTCTCACTTGTTGGATCTCCAGATAGCTCTGCTGAACTGCAACCCTTTTGGTTTGGTATACTACTTTATATAGAAAGACCACTGTTCTCAGGTTATTGACTGGGGGAGGGGGCTGTTGCAGCTTGCAACTGCATCCCTTGCGTAGTGCTGCATGGGTTCATTAATCCCTGTAACACTGTTGCATAACGCGCTATTTCTGGGCACTCCCACTTTCTAAAGTCCTGTTATTTATTTTATGGAGAATTTAATTCTTATATTCGGGTGCAACATATGGTAATGTGTGCGCTATTTGCATATAATGGGTGGTTGTGGCTTTAAATATTATTGCGGTGACCTTTTGTGTGATTCTAGGATTATTTATTTTAGGGAGACTTGCCCTTTATGTCCTTAAGATGCGTATTTGCGGGGCGAGATTTTCTGTGGCGCGGCTAAGGGAGACTATTTTCGCTTTCTTTGTTCTTATTTTAAGATGGTTTTCCCTGTTGCCTTGGAGGGGAGATGAGAGGAGGGCTCAGCCAGAGGCTGGATCTTCAATCTTTTCATGTGTATTTTATTTTAACAACTTTGCCAATTGCTCAACGAGCATCCTTACCTATTAGTTGATAAATACGTTCAGGATTAAGAAGCCCTTGCTCCTGACATACTCTCCTCATCCAAGAAAACCACTTTCGCCTGTCATTAGTACTAGTGAACCATATGGTGTGTTTTCCCAGGGTATAAGTAAGAGGTTGTGGTTTCTGATGGAGCGGTTTATAGGGGCTCCCAGACATTTGTACAGAGTATAGAAAATAAATAAATAGGGGACTTCCTACCTGGTGAATACTCTCCTGTACTTACCTGGAAATCATCAAAATTCCTACCTCTTCATCCAGAAATAAATTGTTATGATATTTTGATATGTGTTTTATTCAATTTCGAGTTTATTGCCTTTCATTTGTTAGTTATTGTCCCCTTTTAAGCGAGATTTTAAGCGAATCGAACCGTTTTTCCTTTTCTGTTCCTTAGTCTGCCAGCCCAAATGTCGTCCTTTTCTTCGTTTTCTTCGTCCGAATTGTCCGAACCGAGATCTGCTTGATTAAATAATTTTCGAGTTGGGTCATCTGGATTTTCCAGCTGCATATCTTTGATATCCTGCAGTGTCCCTTCTCTTTCTATGTCGTTCAAATAATTCTGAATGTCCTCATCCTCTGTCTGGCCTTCTTGCACGACAGGTGATGGCGACTTTTCAGTCTTTTCAGATGTTTCTACTGGCTCCCCTGTTTCTAAGTCCATTAATTGGAGTGCATTTGGCACCTCCAAGGGGTCATATCTAGCTATTGTGGTCAGATCATCTGCCAATAAATCTGAAAATTTGTGAATTAAAATTTCCTTTACCTCAGGTGGCAGGTCTTTAAAATATGGACTTCCCCCTTTGTACGGTTTTAAATCATTATGGGAGTACATTGCAGTAAAGCCATCTGAAAGTCGTCTTACAACACTGCTTGTGTGTCGTACTGACAGTACAATGTACGGTGTACATTGTAATTTTGTTTTAAGGGGCCTGCCAGAGCCAGGAACTTTTGCTCTGTCTAAGACAAAAACGTAGTCATGCTTTTTAATTTCTCGATTTATTTTATTTTCGTTCAATTTATTATTACGTATTCCCTGAATTTCCTGCAATCTTTCCCTTGCTATTCTCAAGCTATGCTGTAGGTCCTTATGGAGCTGTTCTACATGCATTTTATCATTTTTAACCATGAAATGCAAAGGGGCAATGCCCTCTAAGTCCATAAATGTAAGTCCTGCCTGCTCACTCCCACCCACCATCACGGCTGGTTTAAAACCTGTACGTGGGCTGGTGGTGGTGTTTAAAGCAATGGCGCATATCATGGGAATGTAAGCCCAGTTATAAGTTGGTTTTGTGGCCAAAATTCGTTTCATCATAATTTTTACAATCCCTACCAATCTTTCGATCTTTCCTCTTCCTATGGGAGAGAGGGAAGCTGTGGCCACAACCTTAATGTGTAAGGCTGAAAGAATTGCTAAATGGGGCAGGGATCTGAACCCTGGACCATTGTCTGTAATTATTCGACTTACATTTCTTTGCTGCAGCAGGGAAATACTTAGCATATGTTCGATTTCGCTCGCTTTCTTGGTTTTTAGAGGGATTATTATAACGAAATCGGTTAATAAGCATTGTATAATTAATAAGTGCTGGTACCCTTTTATGACGTTCAAATTCTCACAAATATCCATCATGATATCTGAAAAAGGTCTCTCGGGGATAGGATAGGTACCCAGTTTTATGTGTCTATTTGCAGTTTGAGAAAGAAAACAACCATAGCATGAGCCAATGAATTTCCGTACAATAGTATATTTACTTTTAAAATGATACCCCTCCAAGTCTGCCATCATACGTGGTAGCCCTTTATGACCGTATAAGTGACAATGAGCCAATAGTACACCAATCATGCTGGGGGGAACCACAATCTGATCTATATTTCTGACAGTAAAGAGGAGGTTATCTACTAATTTATATATTCTCTGTTTCTCCCCTTCCATTATACTACTCTCAAAGTTTTCTGCTGCCAGGCATTGGTTATAAATGTCAGTGTACTCAACCCGCTGATTTTTTACAAATTCAGACCTGGACAACCTGTCCTTTAGTACCATAAGGGGGGTTACAAAATCTGTTATGTTATCCAACCCCCGCTCTATTGCATTAACAATGGCCTTTATGGGCAGGTGATCCTGCTGGTTTACAGATAGGTACTCTGGATGGGCATCCACAAACTCCACCCATTCTGCCAAAGAGTAATTATCCTTGGGGAGCTTATCATAAAAGTCGTCTACTTGGACCGCCTTTAGGTTTATTCTACGTAAGTCCCCAGTTTTCATGCCCTGGCGGGTTAAGAAATCGGCCAGGTTTTCCGATGTACGTACAAATTGTAGTCGTACATATGGAAAATCATGATTTATCTTTAGGCACCATCTTCTAATTTTGGCACTGGTATTGTGGACCCGAGTAGAGAATAGGTAGAATAAGACTCTACTGTCTGTTAGTAGAGTGACTGGCACCCCACTAACAAACCTATTTTGACAGAAAAGTCCAACTACAACAGCCAAACTTTCCTGATCTAAGATGGTCATGGTTTTATAGGCCTCTGGTATGGATTTTGCTGAAAATGCAATGATTTGAACCTTTCCCTTTAATTGATCTAATCGAAAAACAGAGTTCTTGTTATGAAAGAAAGGGATAAAAATCTCATGCCCATTTCTCATTAAAACTCCATATACTAAGGGTGGCTTCGCTGAATCCTTGTTAAAATGAAAAATTTTATTTCTGTTATGTCTTTCAAGAGTGGAGATTATAACCACAGGCCTATAAAGACACTGTGCCAAAGCATCAGCAAGGTAGAAATTTGGGTCGATGCCCACCTTTCCTTCTGCAAAATCATCCATAAATTGCCTGTATTTGTTCATGTTTAGATCGAAAACAAAGTCTTTTAATTTATTATTGAGTACGCCTGACTTCAATTTTTTGGCAGCCATAACCCTATAATCCCTTACTGAGGGCAGTAGTGTCCCATTGTATAAAGCAATAATTGAGATTGTACTCCAAAAGAAGGAGTCATTTACATTTTGCTCTGTAAATCCCAACAATCGCTCCTCTTTTAATACATTTGGGGGAATAGTTTTTACTGCTGTGGGTTTAACTTTGACTACGGGGAGTGAGGTTACCAATTTAACTGGCTCATATGGCAAATCTTTATCAAAAATTATTCGGTGGACTTCATTATCCAAATCCAAATGCTCTGGAACTATTTTCTCCTTATTTCCTTTTATCTTTTGCAAGAGTACACTTCCCAAAACCCCTGTTGATGATGCGGCATCAACAAATAAGAACTTTTCCGCCTTTTCGTCAATTAAATTGCAAAATAATGGCTCCCTAATCAACATTAATTTTATTTCTTCAAAGGCTTGCTTGTGCTTTTCCGTGGGGCAAAAGGCTGTTTTTGAGCTCGTGAGGGGGGTTAAAATGTTCATATGTCGTATGACTTCAATATTTACGACCCTCCTGAGCGAATTTACAAGTCCTAAAAATGCCCTTATGGCTTTCTTGCTTTCAGGAAAGGGAAAGTCTTTGACTTTCTCTATCCTACGTGGGTCAGCCACGATATAATCGTGCGTGATATACCAGCCAAGGAAAAGGATCTTTCCCTTGGCAAACTCGCACTTCATTACATTTAACTTTGCCCCATGGAAAGCCAGCCTAGCTGTTACTTGTTCTAAGACTTCAAAATGACATTTCAGAGTTTCTTCATACGTTTTTCTCAAAGGGGTAGCGACTAAAATGTCGTCTACATAATTTGTTACATATTTTATAGGATCAGGCCTTAGTTTCACTACATTGGGCGACTCAAAGATGGGGTTCCCCTTTTCATCCCTCTCGGGTTCGAAATGTAAAATTTTATTACAAACATCTCCAAAATGGGCTGGGCTAGATGCACAGCCAACTGGTAGGCTAAGCCATTGGTAGGAAGAGGTGGGGGTGAGGAAAGTCGTCAAAGGCCGACTCTCCTCATCTAATTTTAACCCTAAAAATGCATACCTCAGATCTAGAGAGGTAAACATTGCCTTTCCCTGTAGAAATTGTAAGGTGGCTGTAACTTCCGGTATAACATTAGGAGGGGATTCTAAAAGAGGATTGATAGGTGAGAAATCTACTATTAATCTCCCTAAGCAACCCGGTTTCGCCCTTGGAATTAAGTATGAGCTTACGCCAAACAGATGGTGGCCAGTGGGGGAAACAGGGGCCTTACGTATATACCCATATTTTATTAAAAAATCGCAAATATCTGTTAAATGGCGTGAGTCAGAGGGGGAAACATGGAAAATTCGTTTGGCACGGGGTAGGGTCTCTCCTTCCCGTAATCTGAGCTGAGTATAGCCCATTGTGAGGGAAAAGTTCCCTGAGTCTAATGCATGTAGTGAAACTGCCTGGGGAAATCTTTTAATAAAAATATGTTCTATGTAAGGTCTCAAATGACTATCGTATTTTGAAAGATCAATGGCTTCTTTGGCGTCTCTATATATTACAGTTGGCAAATCTATACCGTGTGGCTCTATCACAGCTGGATCTAAAGGGGCTGGTCCACTATATGTGGGCTCCTTATCCATTATCGTATCTGCTAAGTCTAGATCAGATACTTCAATATCTTGCTTATACGTGGCAGTTACTTTATGTATAACTGGTACAGGTACATATTCGGCTTCTATACTTCCCAGTTCAAGGACTTCCCTAGCCAGGGGGAACTCTTCCATTGCTGTGATTAGAGCAGTACGGTTACTTCTATTTATTTCTACAGTTTTGTACTTGTTTATAAGCTCAAATTTACCTTCAATAATTCCTTCCATTCTATTAGGACCCGTATTGGTTATACAACCATTTGCTACAAAGCAGTCCAGAGAGTCACAAAATTCTAGAGTGTCTCTGGAGGGGGTAATAGAAATATATTCCCATTTTCTAGAAGTTATAAGTATCTCATCAGTACGTACGACTTGTGCCGCTGGGGGCAACCTAAACTCTACCTGAGCTATTTCTCCCGGTTCAAGCTTGTAGTAAGCTCTACATATATTTAATACTCTCGGGGCTACATAGTACGTAGTACATTTTGTCGCTTGAACTCTTCCACCTCTTTACTTGCTACAAAGTAAAGTGCAGTCTGAGCCGAGTTCCTTTCCCAGGGCAGAAACCTAACTTACCCTGCCCATGCTTCCCAGGTTTCAATTTTCAATCCACCTGATCACATGAGTACTGCTCACCACGAGTGGAAGTGTGATTTACAGTAGCCTGACTGTACATTAAGCCAACTCACCGAGTTGACCGACAGGTGACCCAGTCGATAGCGATCACTTTACAGGGTCACCCCTGTAAGCAACCGACGGTCTGATCCGTGTGGGCTTGGCTACCCATAAACGAACTTTGACCGTTTTCACCCATCTTGCCTGTAGGACCGAAACCTAACACTGTCCTAGGTGTGGACTGTCATCCACGTACCACTGCAGGCCACTTGCTTTCAAAGATGTTAGTATAGAAAGCAGTACGACCTTCAGCCGACTAGGGGGTACCACAGCATCATGTTTATTCATGATTCGCTAGACACGGAGGCCATTTAGTATCTCCTCAGCACTATAGTGACAAGTTTATATTTGTTTTACGTGTCCCCAGACCCTTGCGGGCCCGCTGCCCCCTGTTATGGACACCTTATAGGGAGCTCATCCCCTTTAGGTATCCAT